>ERZ795050.2484-NODE-2484-length-20343-cov-8.372782_pt1 | contig 20343 bp, 18 predicted proteins | sample MGYA00375134_ERZ795050 | MGnify/ENA primary metagenome ERZ795050 (study PRJEB30179, sample SAMN05720221) | activated sludge metagenome | isolation source: Anaerobic digester | place: Japan | collected 2015-05-26 ... | reverse complement strand
GCCGCTATCGAGGCTGCTAGAGCGGGAGAAGCAGGTAGGGGATTTGCCGTTGTTGCAGACGAAATAAGAAAGCTTGCAGAAGAGAGCAAGCAGGCAACTCAAAACATTGCAAACATACTGAGAGGTATACTCGATGAAAGTGTCAAAGCAAGTGAGGAAACAAGAGAAACTGTTGAGATAGTTAACCAAGCAACGGAACAGTCGAGTCTTGTTAGTAGCAAGTTTGAGCAGATAGTTCAAAGTATAATGAAGGTATCACAGATGGTTGAGAATCTTGCAGCAAGTGCGCAAGAACAAAGTGCTGCAGCAGAAGAAATGAGTGGCGCAATGGACAGCGCAAGTAAATCCATGGTTAGCGTTGTTGAGCAGATGAATGAAGTTACGGCGGCAACGAGGCAACAAGCTGATACGGTAGTAACAATTGCAAAGACTGCAGAAGAATTAGATAATCTTGCAGATAGACTCGTCTCAGCTGTTAACAAGTTAAAGATAAGCTAAGTATCTATCGACAGTAATCGCACATTTATTAATTGATTAATTCAACTTACTTAAACAAAAGGGGTGCCGATTTTCTCGCACCCCTTTTGTTCAACTTGAATGTACAATTCAATCAGATAGCTGAACTATTTTATGCAACTCTGTCGATTCTCTTGAATCCTTCGCCAAGTACGTACCTTGCCTCGGTAACTATGACAAATGCATCTTTGTCTATGTTCTTTATCAAGTGTAATACCTCGCCAAGTTCTCTTCTTCTCAACGCAACGTATAGTACGTCTATGTCTTTACCAGAGTATGTTCCGCTTGCCTTGAGAATGGTGGCACCTCTTCCAAGATTCTCAAGTATGTACTTCTTTACTTCTTCAGACCTTTTCGATATTATCATCATTGTAACGGATAATTCCAAACCTTTAAGTACAAAATCGATAGTTATACCATTGATTATGATTGCAAGTAATGAGTACATACCAGTTCTAATATCAAATGCAAAACCTGCGGTTATACCAATAGCAAAATCCACTATCAAAAGTGTAGTACCCATGGGAGTATGGAAGTATTTGGTCAATATCTTCGCAATTATGTCCGTTCCCCCTGTCGATGAGTTATTTGCAAAAGTTATGGCCATTCCTATGGCAGCTAAGACGTCACCAAAGAATACAGCAAGCATCAAATCTTGCTCTTGATATTTCGGAATGCTCAACAGTCGGTCGAAGAAGTCAATGAAGAAGTTCAATGCAAACGTTGAATATATGGTTTTGAAACTGAAGTCTTTTCCTACTATCAAAAAGCCCAATAAGAAGAGCAATGCATTGATCATGTACAACCATACGCCAATGGGAACAGAAGGCACCATTCTATGCAAAATCATAGATATGCCACTTGCCCCTCCAGCTGCTATGTTGTTTGGGATAAAGAATACAACGAGACCTAAGGCAGTCAATATCACACCAAATGTAGAAAGCACGTACTCTTTGACCTGTTGCCTGATGTCAATTTTCATTTCCACAAAACCACCTCCTGCGAACTTATTTACTGTCTTGAGCTTGCACACATTTTTTCAAAGACAATGCACACTCAATGCATATTCTAGAATATACTATAATTATAACTTTTGTTCCTTTATTGTACAGGTTTTTTGTGGTAATATATCAATGAGTGGTAAGTGATTCAAAGCATTTTGAGGTGAGATATTTTGGAATTCTACTTAAAGGACTTAAGTGTTTACCATGGTAAGAAGAGAGTGATAAATAACATATCAACTTATTTTGAAACAGGAAAGATTACAATGATCATAGGACCAAATGGTTCAGGAAAATCTACTATTCTAAAGGCTCTCTCTGGTCTTGTCGATTTCTATGGGAAGGTGTCGTTACCTGATGGATACAACGATATCGCGGAAATAACTGGATATGTGTTCCAAAACCCAGAGACTCAGATAATTGGTAGTACCGTGTGGGAAGATGTTATATTTGGATTGGAGAACATAGGCCTATCGAAAGAAGAGATGGACAAAAGAGGTAATTACGTTCTTGGTTTGTTGGAACTTTCTAACTTAAGAGATTTCGATCCATACTACTTATCGGGGGGACAAAAACAACGGCTTGCAATAGCATCGATACTGGCACTCGAACCGGAGTTTTTATTGCTCGATGAAGTCACTGCGATGCTTGATAAGAACGGTAAAAGAGAAGTTCTAAATGCAATCGTTAGATTAAAAGAGATGGGTAAGGGAGTTATATTGGCCACACATGAACTCGACCTGTTCTTACCAGTTGTTGACAGATGTATCTACATAAGCGGGGGAAATATAGTTTTCGATGGAGAACCAATTGATGGTGTTAACATGTATAGACAAATGGTGGTAAGTGAGCTATAGTTTTCAACTCAACGATTGCTGCTAAAGGAGGGATATTATGGAGGTTCTAAAATTTGAAAATGGTCCCAAGACGGTTGGTCCATATTCTTCGGCAATGAGGTCGGGAAATTTGATATTCTTCTCTGGGATTTTGCCAGTTGTTCCGGAGACTGGCGAGCTTCTAATCGAAGATATTTCAAAAGCAACGCAGCAGGTATTGAAAAATCTGGCTGCAATGCTTTCTGAAATTGGATTATCATTGAAAAATGTTGTAAAAACAACGATATTTACAACGCAACTCGAAGATTTTTCAAAGATAAATGATGCCTACGAAAGTGTCTTCAAAACTTGCACAGACAAATACCCAACACGTAGTGCGGTTGGCGTCAAAGCGTTGCCGAAAGGTGCAACCATTGAGATGGAGTTTATCGTTGAATATGAAAAGTGTGAGAAATAAGAACTCAACGATTCTCCGTATCCGACTTTTCTGATTCTTCAGATGTTTCTGAATTCTTATTTCTTACGTTCTTGAATAGTTCGATTCTGTTGACTATGGCTTCTTCGATACCTACTTGAGAGAACGGATGCATCAGCTCGTAAGCATATTTCAATGCTTCAATTTGGTCAGCGTTCTTATTGCTGGCAGTTTTAATTTTTTCTTCAAAACTCTTGTAATTTGAAAATTCCACGACATATATCAACAGCAATGCACCAATAGTAGTGCTGAGAATCATAGTGGGATAATTCTTTACGGCTGGTAGCGAAAATCCTACAAATATACCACCGGTTATCACCAGCATCAAATATGTACTGTTTCTTGCCATTGACTTGTTGAACAAGAATCGTTTCAAATCATCGATTAATTCTTTCCCAACGGGTGTATAGAGGTTTCTAGAGATAAGAAGAAGAACGGTGAGCAAAACAACGATGAATGGATTTGAAATGGTGAGCCCTAAAGAGATCAGAGCTACAAGTTGCACAATTTTTGATAAGAGCATGTTGTTGATCTTGACGTTCAAATATATGCCGAACATGTATATGATGAAACCAAGTAACTGAATCATGTTTACAAACCTCCCATCAATTTCTCTGTTATTATCACTTTGATATGAAGATCACTGTGCTATGAGGCTGAGCATTGTAGTGATTCTCAACTTTTTCTGGAACATCAAGAAAATCATCGGGATATGGTAGCGACGTATCGACAACTCTGTACCAACTTTTTGCATGGATAGGTGGAAGTATGAACTGAAGAGGTTCTTTCCATTGATTCAAAATCACGTATATGTCGTTGTCGATGCTAGTTCCCCTTATTGGTTCAAAACCCGATATCATGAAGGCAATGGAGTGTGATGTGTATCCGGTATCCGGTTCAAACGGATCTACACCATGCCACGTTATGTCTGTGATAACATTACCAAACCTATCGTACTTTTGAAAGAAACATTCTCTTTTTAAAGCAGGATGCGTCTTTCGAAAAGATATCATCTTTGTGACAAATTCGAACAGATCCAAATGCTCTTCTTTCAAAGACCAATCTACCCAAGTTGTCTCATCATCTATACAATAGGCATTGTTGTTCCCTTTCTGGGTCCTGTACATTTCATCTCCCATTAAAAGCATCGGTGTACCGTGCGACAACATAAGTATTGCGAAGAAGTTCTTCACTTGCTGTTTTCTTATCTTATTTATTCTCGGATCGTCTGTATCGCCTTCGACTCCCCAATTGTAACTAAAGTTCTCAATTGCTCCATCTTTGTTATTCTCACCATTCATCTCGTTGTGTTTATAATTGTAAGAAACAAGATCTCGCATCGTAAAACCATCATGGCACGTTACAAAATTTATACTTGCGTGAGGACGTCTGTTGCGGTATAGATCCGGACTACCAGCTATTCTCAGCATCAGTTCTTCGATCGTGCCGTTATCTCCTCTGATAAATCTTCTCACACAATCTCTATACTTACCGTTCCACTCCGCCCATCCTTCTGGAAATAGCCCAAGGTAATATCCACCAGCTGCGTCCCAACCTTCCGCTATGAGTTTCAATTCACCAACGATCGGATCTTCAGCAATATCTTTGAGTAAAGACAAATCGCCAATCCATCTGCCGTCCGGCGTTCGTCCCAGTATAGATGCAAGGTCAAATCTAAAACCGTCGACATGCATTTCAGTAGCCCAATACCTTAGACTGTCGATTATCATCTCTTTGACAACCGCATGATTACAATTCAGCGTGTTCCCACATCCAGAGTAATTTGCATAATAGCGTTTGTTACTTTGGTTGAGCATGTAATATATCTCATTGTCTATGCCTCTGAAACACAACGTTGGACCTTTCTCACTGCCCTCGCCAGTATGGTTGTAAACAACATCCAATATCACTTCAAAACCATGCTTATGTAGTTCCTTTATAAAGTCCTTGAAGAGAAAGACTTGCTCACCCAATTTCAACCCAACGGAATAATTTCCGGTCACTGCGAAGAAATTAAGCGGGTTGTAACCCCATACGTCTTTCAATTCCTCACCGGTTAGTGGATTGATATTCGGATTTGAGTTGATGTTGAATTCAAAAACAGGCATGAGTTCAATCGTAGTAACACCCAATTGTTTGAGATGATCTATCTTTTCTACCACTCCAAAAAACGTGCCTGGAAACTTCGTTTCAGAATTTGGGTTCATGGTAAAAAGTCTTACGTGCATTTCGTATATTATCGTTTCATTCCAAGGTACGTGTGGTTGCTTATCATCATCCCAATCGTATTTTGAATCATCTATAACTATGGAGCGTATCATACTCTTGGCTGAATCAAGCGTAGAAAATGAAAGGTCTTGCAACGGTGAGGACTTATCGTATCCATAAACTGCCTCGTCATCCCAATCGAAGAACGTTGTTACCGCCTTTGCATACGGGTCTATAAGCAATTTGTTCGGATTGAATCTCTTACCGTTTATTGGATCATACGTACCATCCAATCGCCAACCGTAATATTGGCCATGTCCCACACCGTAGACGTATATGTGCCACACATCACCTGTCTTGTTTTTTGTAGGTTCCAAACGAAAGATGTGTGATGGGTCAACATCGTAGTAGTTTTGATAGAGTTCTAAAGTAACATTCACAGCGTTTTTTGAAAATATCGCGAAGTTCACACCTGTTTCATCGGGGCTAGCTCCTAAAAGCGGATACCCTCTCCTAACCTTTAGTTCAACCTCAGGTCCAGGATTCTTATATTGAACAGGAAAATCTGCCATCTAAAAACCACCTCTAATTATGTCTCCAATTGACTAATTAACTAAAGATTAACAGTTAATCTCTCAATTCACTAAGACTAGTGTTGAGTTACTATCGAAATATCAAATCAGATAGGGAATTTTAAGATCTCACCGAATAATCTTTTTACTTCTCCTTTGTAATTAGAGAGCATATCGATTTCGTCCAACTTTTTCATTCCTTCATTGACCAATTCTGATATCTGTTCTTTTATCCAATCAACTGCCCCAGAATTCAATAGAATTTCTCTTACGTACGCTATATCTTCTTGAGTCTTTTCCATTTTGTTCAACGTCTCTACCAGCTTGCGACGCTCGGATGGTCTAGATAGTTCAAGAGAATCAACAGCCTTTTTGACAAGCATCGTGTATTTACCCTCAACTATATCATTTGCGCTCTTCGACTCACCACCAAATGCTCCAAGTAAATCATCTCTGTATTGAAATGCAACTCCAATTTTTTCACCAATCGATGCTATCCGTTCTTCCTCAACGATATTTCTCCCCTTACCGGACAATACATATCCGAAGAGCATCGGATAAACGAAGGTGTAATATGCAGTCTTCAGAAGGCATATCTTTTGAGGAATATCTTGCTTCAAAACATTTTCGTCTATATTAGAACTGTACAAAATATCAAGTACTTGGCCATATCCCGTTTTAACATAACAATTTGAGAACGTTTCTATAATACGTCTTAGTACATCTGCTTCCACGTGTAATCTGCCTATAATTCTAATTACGTAAAAAGCGACTATGTCACCGACGGTGAGTGCAAGGTCCTTACCGAGCTTTTCGCTATTGTACACTCTTTTGTATATCTTATGCAACGTTGGTTCACCACGTCTAAATTCTGATTCGTCCACTATATCATCGTGAATGAGTAAGAATGCATGCATAATTTCTATAGCGGAACCGAGAGCTATGGCATCATCACAGTTGCGACCACCAAAGCCTTTGTAAGATAAGACAAGCAACAAAGGTCTTATTCTCTTACCGGGTCTCAGCACAAATTCCTTTACATCATGCATTAATTCCCTTGCCTCTTCTGGAGATAATGCGATAAGTTCGTCCATCATCTCTTCGATGACACTATCTATTCTCTCTATAATCAATTTCACGTTGATCTCTTCCACTTGTTTGTTCTCCTTTCCTCGATTTACTTTACGGCATTTGAATCACATGGAGTTGGCATAAAGGAATTATACCACATACTGTCAAATCGTCGAACATGTGATATAATAAAAAGAATGGAAAGCAGTGTGGTTTTATCATAATAATGGACATTTGAGCTTTATGGAGGTGTCTCATTGCAAATAAATGTAGAAAATGCAGATGGGTTAAATTTGGAGCCTGGTAATTCTTTTTGCATTGTCTCACACAGTATATCATACGTTGAGAGGATCTTATCAAGCATCATAGATGTCAACAATTTACAAGACTTACTGATCATTAAGCCAGAAAACAATATCGGAATAGAAGAGATACGAAGGATCATCGATTTTCTTGATTTCGCACCTCAAGGTGAATACAAGTTGATATTGGTTTGCGAAGCGGACAAGATGACTCAAGAGGCTGCAAATGCGTTTCTGAAGACTTTGGAAGAACCGCCACATTACGCAATTATACTCTTGATAACCACTCGTTGGAACTCGTTACTTCCAACCATCAGAAGCAGGGTTCAAAAGCGTTTTCTAAAATTTGTCCCACAGAGCGATAAATTAAACGACTTTGAAAGATACCTCGCCTTTTGGGATGCAGAATTCGAAGACAGAATTTTATCTCACGATTATCAGATACTTGCTGAAGATGAGTTAGCAGACTCTGAAGATGTACTCAATCAGGTCATGAGTATAAAGGCAATGATCGACGAATATCTGCAAAAAGGCATTGCAGAGTACGTCAAGTTTATCTCAAGGGTCTCTAAGATAAACGATTTTCGTTTCTTAAAGAACTTGACCAAAGTTGTTGCTTGGATGATATTTACTAATAAAGATTTACAAATTGAGAAGAAGATAGAATACCTGAAGATATGCGACGAAATTCAAAGGAGTAAGTTGGCAAATTTCAACTACGTACTTACTTACTACACACTACTTTTGGGATTAAGAGGTGAGAAACAATGAGTTTTCAAGCAACTGTTTATGGTATCGAACTTATGCCAATGGGAAAGATAGTGTACTATGCTGATAATGGAGAAAAGTTTGTATACGGTGATTATGCAATAATTCTGAGTGAGTTTGGAACAGACTATGGTAAAGTTTTATTGGGGCCAAAAGATGTCAGTATAGATGATGTAGACTATGAAATTAGACCGATAATTCGAAAAGCAACTGAAGAAGATCTTAGAATTATCGAAGAAAATGAAGCAATCGCATCAAAAGCGAGAACAGTAACGGTAGAACTTGTGAAAAAACACAAATTACCGATGAAAGTACTGCAGTCGAAGTATATATTTGATAGAAGCAAATTGGTGATTTACTTTAGTTCAAAAACACGCGTGGATTTTCGTGAGTTGGTGAAAGACATAGCTAAGGAGTTCAAAACAAGAATCGAACTTAGGCAAGTTGGTGTCAGGGATGAAATGAAATTCATAAAGGGGCTTGGCCTCTGTGGTATGAAGAGCTGTTGCTCGTATTTTCTAAGAGACTTCGACAGCATTACATTGAAACATGCAAAACGCCAGCAGATGATGATAAATACTTCGAAGATAACTGGGCCATGTGGTAGATTGTTATGCTGCTTGATGTACGAACACGATTTCTACGTCGACGCACTTGAGAATATACCGGATGAAGGTTCCACTATCTATTACGACGGGAAGATAGCTAAAGTGATTACGGTGAATGTATTCCTTTCTCGAGTTACGTTGCAAACAGATGATGGTGAAATGGTCGCACTTCCTTTCTCATACTTTAAGGAGGGAGAAAATGCGGGAAATTGGAAGATTATTGATCATGGTCGGCGTAATGACTATTATAATGGGCTTGATGATGTTACTGATATCGAGGATGAGTAATTTTAAGTGGTTGCCTGGCGATATCGTCATTAGGCGAAAAGATTTTGTTTTCATTTTTCCAATAACTACGATGATCATCTTGAGTGTCATCTTTACAGTGGTTCTAAATCTGATAAGCAGATTTTTTAAATGGTAGCATTAAGTCATATTATGCTATTGAAATGTTATAAAAGATAAGATATCACTAAGTAGGAGGAAGGCAACAGGTGGAAAAAGGAAATGAATTGTGTATCGATTTAGGTATCTTGAATCAAGAAGAACTTACTCAGACTGGTGAGATGATAGCGAATGGTCTGAGCGAAGGTGATATCATTATCCTATCTGGTGAGATAGGTTCAGGCAAAACCACATTTACAAGAGGAATTGTCAAAGGCCTTGGGTGCGACCCAGTTGTTGTCACAAGTCCAACGTTTACACTCATGAATGTTTACGTATGTAGTAAAACTGTCTTTCACATAGATGCATACAGGTTGGGAAGTATTGACGAGACATTTCAAATCCTGGAAAATGAATTGGAAGATGAAGATGGTATATTCATCATAGAGTGGGGAGAAAGATTGAAGGAGTTCTTCAAAAATGAGGTAATAAGCGTCTACTTTGAGCACGTTGATGAATCCCACAGAAAATTATCAATTTGTGCAAGAAAGGATGTACTCGAGCGAATTGGGAGGTGCTTGGAAATTGCCAAGAAAATCGAATAAGGAATCGAATAAGAAGAGTTCAAATACAGCTGATGTGATCAACGAATCTGTGAAATCTCCAGAAAAGGTTGATGCTAAGAATTCAAAGACCAAATTTAGTAGATTGGAGAAAGAAGCAAAAAAGAACAGAGAAGAACGGATATCGATACCAAATGAACTACCTGCCATAGCGATGCGTAGTAACATGGTGATCTTCCCAAATACGGTAGTTCCATTTTACGTTGGTAGGGAAGGCTCTTTGATGGCTTTAGAAGAGGCCATGGAAAAGACTAATCAACTCGTTTTTGTGGTTAATCAGAAAGATCCAACTGTAGAAAATCCAACGGAAAAAGATCTCTATAAGGTTGGAACCATCGTAAGGATCATACAAGTGGGAAAATTACCGGACGATACATTCAAGGTTTTGGTTGAGGGCATTGCACGAGCCAAGTTTCTGAAGAATGTTGGTGACAAGTTCTTCAAATTTGAAGTACAGATACTGAAAGCAAGGTACGGTAAATCGAAACAGCTCATCGCTCTAATGAGGATGGTAAAGGAAGAACTGAGTAAGTACGTCCAATATTCGCGGAAAATTCCGCCAGAGACGCTCATGCTACTTGAAGATGTTGATAATGCAGATGTCTTTGCAGATATTGCTGCTTCGCTGTGCCCTGGAACGATAGAAGAAAAGCAAGAATTACTCGAGATCGTTCACCCTGCAGCAAGGTTGGAAAAAATACTGGATATACTTGTGCGAGAAACTGAACTTTTGGAGATAGAACAACAGCTTGATCAAAAGGTGAAAGAGCGAATAGAGAAGAGCCAGAGAGAATACTATCTACGAGAAAAGTTAAGGGTCATACGCGACGAGCTCGGCGGTGAAGACGACGTAGAGATAAAAGAACTTAGAGAAAAGATCGAGAATGGAAATTATCCGGAACATGTGAAAGAAAAGGCCCGTTCGGAATTGAGCCGATTAGAAAAGATGTCACCTTATGCACCTGAGGCAAGCGTCGTGAGAACCTATTTGGATTGGATACTTGAATTGCCTTGGTATGAAAAGACGGAAGATACGATAGATATAGATTATGCAGAGAAAATACTGGAAAGTGATCACTATGGATTGGAAGAACCGAAAAAACGGATCCTTGAATATCTCGCAACCAGGAAGCTTTCGGATAATGCAAAAGCCCCGATAATCTGTTTCTCGGGACCTCCGGGCGTCGGTAAGACCTCGCTTGCAAAATCGATTGCTCGAGCAATGAACAGGAAATTTGGTAGGATGTCGCTTGGCGGACTCCGAGACGAAGCTGAAATCAGAGGGCACAGAAGAACATACGTGGGAGCACTACCTGGAAGAATCATTCAACTGATTAAGAAACTGCAAGTCAAGAATCCAGTTATACTCCTCGATGAGGTGGATAAAATGGGCATCAGTTTTCAAGGAGATCCAGCCTCTGCATTACTGGAAGTGCTCGATCCAGAACAGAACAAAGAATTTGTTGACTATTACATAGAGCTTCCATACGATCTGTCTGAGGTGCTCTTCATAACTACGGCAAACGTATTGTACACAATCCCTCCTGCCTTACGTGACAGGATGGAAGTTATCGAAATATCCAGTTACACAGACGTAGAAAAATTTCACATAGCAAAAGATTACATAATACCAAAGATTGACTCGGAATTCGTGGAATCTGAAGAACGTATATACACATTCAAAGATACTGCGATAAAGAAGATCATAGATGAATACACATTGGAACCTGGTGTACGTGAATTGGAAAGACAGTTGAGAAGCTTGGCAAGAAAGGCGACGTTAGAATTCACAAAGACTGGAAAGACTGTAGTTATAACACCTGAAAAAGTCGAAGAATACTTGGGCCATGCCAAAATACGTGAAGAGGACAAATTAGACAAACCTATAGTTGGAGTTGCCACAGGATTAGCTTGGACGCCGAATGGTGGAACCACATTGTACATCGAAAGTTCACTAGTACCCGGTAATGGTGGGTTAATCATAACTGGTCAACTCGGTGATGTGATGAAAGAATCCGTTAGGATCGCACTGAGCTTGGCAAGAAAACTCTGCGGTGATGAATATACAGAAAAGTTTTCAAAACACGATATTCACATACATGTACCGGAAGGTGCAGTACCGAAAGACGGTCCGAGCGCAGGAATAACTATCACTACCGCACTGATTTCAGTTGTAAAAGAACTTCCAATCAGAAATGACATAGCAATGACTGGCGAGATCACACTGAGAGGGAGAGTACTTCCTGTTGGTGGTATTAAGGAAAAGGTAATCGCCGCATATAGGAAGGGCATCAACCACGTTATTTTACCATCGAAGAACAGAGTAGATATAGATGAAGTACCAAAAGAGGTACGGGAGAAGATGAAATTCACTTTCGTTGAAACAATAGAGGAAGTGTTGGAGGTGGCCTTGTGTGACGATAAATCCATCGAAAATAGAAAGCGTAAAGTTAGAAAAGGTAATAGTAAAGTTGAATGATGCGTTTCCCCCTTCTCTGAACGGTGAGTTTGCATTCGTTGGGAGATCCAACGTTGGTAAGTCGAGTTTGCTCAATGCAATTCTTGGCAAAAAGGTTGCATATGTCAGCAAGAATCCCGGTAAGACGAGAAGCATAAATTATTTTCTTATCGACAACAAATTTTACTTTGTTGATCTGCCCGGATACGGTTACGCACGCGCATCCAAGAAGGACAGAGAAGAATGGAGAAAAGTAATTGATAGATACTTTGAAGAACGAAATTGGAACATGAAAATTCTGTTCTCACTGATAGATTCGAGGCATGAACTGATGGAATCTGATGAGCAATTGCTTGAATGGGCGCAGATGCTTGGAATATCACCTGTAGTTTTACTAACAAAGGTCGATAAGTTAAGTAGTTCTGAAAAGGCAAAACAGTACAAGTACTATGAAAATGTTCTAAAGGATTATGGGATCAAGAGAATAATACCTTGCTCTTCCATCTCTAAGGAAGGTATAGATTCGATATGGAATCTTATAAATGAGAGCATGCGGGAGGTCTGAGCAATGATAAGGCAGGAAATTGTAGGGATATTAAAAAGTCATCTCATGGAATTCGGATATGAATACGATTTCGTCGTTGAGATACCTGAAGAACAATTTGGCGATTTCTCAACTAACATTGCACTTGTAGGAGCGAAATACTTTAAAAAGCCACCTAAAGAGATTGCAAGAGACTTTGTAGAAAAGTTTTCGGGCCATCGCATGTTTAAAGAAGTCACGATCGCTGGACCAGGATTCATAAACTTCAAAGTTTCAAACGAATTCTACAGAGATTTTTTGGCTAAGTTCATTCAAAATCCTTACAGTGTGTGGAATTTCAAAAAACACGGTAATATTTTGCTGGAATATGGAAGTGCCAATCCGACCGGACCACTCACGGTAGGTCATGGGCGTCAAGTTGTTATCGGTGATGTTCTGGGAAATGTGCTCAAATTCACTGGATGGGAAGTTACAAAAGAAATGTATTTGAACGATGCTGGTAGGCAAATTAGACTGCTGGCAAAATCTGTCTGGGCACGGTACAATCAGCTTCTCGGTTACGATGAGCCCATACCGGAAGATGGATACAAAGGAGAATACGTCGTAGACATTGCACGAAATGTAATAGCAGATCACAATGATAAATATTTTAAGACATGGAACGATGAGGTTGAATCAGTATTTAAAAGTTATGCACTCAATGAGATATCAAAGATGTTCGATACAACGCTCGAAAAGATTGGAGCAAAGTTCGATAACGTCTTTAAAGAAAGTAGTTTAGTAAATGATGGCACTGTCAAAGAAGTCCTCACAATACTGGAGAACAAAGGACTTGTTTACGAAGAAGACGGGGCACTCTGGTTTAGGGCATCTCGTTTTGTAAATGACAACGATAAGGTACTCATCAAAAACGACGGTAGCTATACGTACTTCTTGACAGATATAGCGTATCATTACAAGAAATACAAACGTGGATACGATATTGCAGTGGATATATTTGGTAGTGATCATCACGGTCACTTGCCAAGAATGTATGCAGCGATGAAAGCTCTCGACATCCCCGAGGACTTTCTAACGTTTGTTCTGCACCAGTTTGTGACATTGAAGCGTGGAAATGAAATTGTCAAAATGAGTACTAGAGCTGGTGAGTTCGTTACATTAGACGAACTGATCGACGAAGTTGGAAAAGATGCGGCAAGGTATTTCTTTGCGATGGTGGATGTCAATACACATCTGAATTTTGACTTGGAGTTAGCAAAATCAAAGACAGATGAAAATCCTGTATTTTACGTTCAGTATGCGCATGCAAGAATATCGAGCCTCTTTGAAAACGCAAAGGCAAAAGGTATAAATTTCATACCACGTGAGAATATAGAATTGTTAGAAAATGAAAGTGAGATGCGAATCATAAGGCAGATATCACTCTTTGACGAAATATTGGAAAGGGTAACTGAAAAGCTCTCACCGCACTATTTGGCAGATTATCTTGAAAAACTTGCATCGCTATTCCACAAATATTACGCTGAAAACAAAATTGTAGACACGGATAATATGCGACTGTCAAATGCAAGACTTAATTTGGCGTTTGCTGTAAAAAGAGTATTGTCAGAAGGATTGAATCTGATAGGAATAAGTGCACCTGAAAGAATGTAAAGAATGCAATAAAATAACAAGGACCAGGTTTGACGTGATTATTTTGATTCTACAAACTCCGCAGATAAGGTGTGATCAAAATGGAGGTCCAACAATTATTATCGAAGTACTTGCTAGAAATTTCAAAAGTAACCGACGAAAAGTCTTTGTACATAGCTGTAGCCGAAATAATGCGAAAAGTTGTAGACTACAAAGTGCTCAACGTCATAGTTCAGTCATCACTCTTCTACGCTGAGCCAACAGACCAAATTATAAACGAGGAATGGTTCATAGATTATCTTCCATGGGTAGAAGAACGATTATCTCCGACATTTTTGCCCGTAGATAACTGGTATGTTGGATTGGTTCCAATTTTCAAGGGTGTAAAACTACTGTCGATAATCGTTTTAACCACATCGGAGGAACCGACCGCTGAAGTTATCGACTACCTTCAGCTTCTTTCGTACCTTTCAGGTTTAACTTTGGAAAATCTTAGATTGATCGATTTCGTAGATAATGCTAGGGAGTATTCCGAGACGGTACTCAATCTTTCCAGTGACGGCATCATAGTTTTTTATAAAGGTGAGATAGAATTTCAAAATGCCAAGAGCTCTGAGATAATTAAAAACTATCCAAACATACTTCGAGAAATAGAAACAAGAATTGATGGTAACGAAGAGTTTTTCGAAATAGAGCTACCAAATGCATTTTTCAGCATGTCGATAAAGAAGATTCAGCTGCAAGGCGAAGAAAGAACGCTTGTAACTGTTAGAAACATTACATCTGAAAAAGAAGTTCAGAAACTAAGAGAAGTTGACAAGATAAAAGCCAACTTCATTGCAAACATATCTCATGAACTCAGAACACCTTTAACCGCAATTAAAGCCTACACAGAAACGATTGTAAATTTTCCGATGACACAAGAGGAGATCAAAGAATTCTTAGAAACGATCTACAACCAATCGTTGAAATTGGAAGGCATACTAAATGATTTACTTGACTTCTCACAACTTGAATCGCATACGCTAAGAATTATGAAGGAACCTACCAACATATACGATGTGATAAACGATTCCATCCTCACAGTTGGTCACCTTGCTTCTCAATACGATGTAAGAATAGAATTCAACTTTGATAAAGACTTGGAAATCAATTGTGATAGAAAGAGAATCGAACAGGTTATAACGAATTTACTGACCAATTCGATAAAATTCTCTGATAAAAGTAAAGAAGAGAGATTTGTAAAGATATCTATTGAAGATGACGGAGACTTTGTAAAGATAATAATCGAAGACAATGGTATAGGTATACCAGCCGATAAAATAGATAAAGTATTCGATAAACTCTATCGCGTTGATAATGACCTAACTTACTCAATTCCCGGTACTGGATTGGGACTTGCAATTGTGAAAGAGATAATTGAAATGCATAATGGAAGTATTAGTGTTGAGTCTGAAGAGGGAAAAAGGACAAGAGTCATCGTGCAACTACCCAATGAATGATAGGTACGACGGAGAACAACATGATGTTTTACATATAAACAACCCGAGGAGACTCTTATGATAAAAGAATTGCTCGATGTTGTCTCAGAGATTCCGACGCCTGATGCATTGATACAACAGATTATTTCGACGGCGTCGAATCCAAATACAAGCGCAAAAGAACTTGAAAAGGTAATATCTATGGATGTTGGCCTCTCAACAAAGATATTGAAATTGGTCAACTCAGCTTACTATGGCTTACCACGAAAAATAACAAAATTGAGCGAGGCAATTGTCATCGTTGGGTTTAAGACCGTTAGGAACCTTGCACTGAGTGTATTTACCTATTCAGCATTACATTCAAAGACTACTTTCGTAGATCACGATAAACTTTGGTCTCACTTTATGCTTACATCCATCTTGTCAGAACAGATATCTAAAAATATTGGATTTATGAATAGAGAAGAAGTCTTTTTGGCAGGACTTATGCATGACATCGGCAAACTTGCAATAGACTTGATATTCCCAACTTATATTCTGGAGCTGTCAAAAGCTAGTAAAGAATTGGGAATTCCTATGTTTAAAATAGAATATGAATTGGGGGTTGAATCACACACAGAGATTGGTGCGGAGCTTTTGAGAATTTGGAAATTCCCTCAAGATTACATAGATGTTGCTTACCTTCACCAGAAACCATCACTCAACCCTGATTCTCCATACATTGAGATGTCTTGCATCGTACATCTGGCTGATTTGTATTCAAATATTTTGATCCCTGGAAGTTCTCTATCGTACGGTAATTCATATCTAGATCCCATTGTTTTTCAGATACTTGGTATCAAACCGTCTTCACTAAAACTTTTTTACAACGATTTGGGGCGAGTTTACGAAAGATCAAAAGATTTGATTTTTGGAGGTGTTGAAAGTGAAACAGGAGTATAAGCTAAAGATGCTTGAATCTGAAATTAGAAAGGTCATGTCAGAAGCATTGATGGCAATGAAAGATAACTACATAGAACCAATGAAATCGTTGATAACTATCTCGAGAGTAGAAATCTCAAAAGATAAAAGGTACGCCGATGTCTTTGTAAGCGTTTTGGGTAATGATGAGAAAAGGAAAGAAGTTCTAGATTATTTCGAAGAGAAGAAGGGATATTTCAGGAGTTATGTTGCAAAAAATATAAGGATGTACATAGCACCCGAAATAAGATTCAAAGAAGATAGAGGAATAGAGGCGACTGTCAGGATTGGGCAACTTTTAGATTCAATTAAAGAAAATCAAAAATCTTCCGATAACAAATAAGGGAAGATCTAATCTGTTACACTTGGAGGGGGTTGCCATGGAAAGTGTAAAAGGGATTAATACTGCTCTAAATGGTAACATAGTGTTTCCACAGGCTGAGTCACACACACCACAATCCGAGGTGGTTCCAGGAAAGAATGATGGCAATGCTAATAAGTCTCAATCAGTAATTCATTCTCAAACCAATGGTAGTCTGAATGAAGATGTCGATGTATTAAAGGAAAATTTGGATGAATTGAAGAAAATTTTTAGAGGGCAAGCAGAATTCAAGATCGATAAAGACGTGAACAAAGTAGTTATAAAGATCAAAGATCCCGACACTGGAGAAATCATAAGACAGATTCCACCAGAGATGGTGGTAAAGATTTCAAAGAATATACAGGAGTTACTTGGTGTACTAATGGATGAAAGGGTGTGATGTTTATGGACCTTTCTTCAATTGCTAACAACATTAATTATCGCTACCAGCAATCATCGCAAATACAGATCGGTGGTACTGTCAGTGGGCTTGATACTGCATCAATAATCGATAAGCTCATGCAAATTGAGTCTTTGCCTCTTCAAAGACTCAACGACAAATATGTAAGCTATACAAATACTCAAAAAGCATACCAGCAAGTTTCTGACAAAATTAGAGAACTGTACAATTTTACAGCAGATTTTTCATTGCAATCAAATCTCATCCCAAAGAGTGCAACCTCTTCATCGAATATTTTGACTGCGACTGCATCAGCTGCTGCAACTGATGGTGTTTACTCAGTTGACGTACAATCTGTGGCGACAAACAGCGTCCTCCAAACTGGTAAAATTGGCAAGTCGATTACAGCATCGAGTACCATATCTGAAATGGATACCAGGTATGCTCCTGCAGATTCTACGATAAAGATAAAGGTTGGTAATTCAGAAACAACGATGGATATACATGCTGGACATACAATCGAAACTGTCATAGGGAACCTTAAAAGTAAGTTTTTAGATCTTGAGGCAACTGCAACTGTGAGTTTTACAGATGGGAAACTCAATATATCTTCTGACAAACTATTCCAGATATCAAACGACTCGGGGAATTTCACGTTTTTATTCAGACTCAACGATTCATATCTTAGAAAAGATACGAACAATAACTACGTTTTGGAAAGTAGTGGAGACGTAGGCGCTTATAGTTCGCTCAAGAAACTTTCGGATCTTGGTATAACAGGCGATCAAGTTTTGAAGATAAATGGCACCAATGTGAGTTTGAAGGAAACGGATAGTATTTCAACTGTTATTTCGAAAATAAACACTTCAGTAAAAGACGTCAATGCAGCATATGACGACAAAAATGGCAAAATTGTTTTGACAAGTAAGACAACAGGTGCCAATGTGATAGACGTATCGAGTACTAATATGGATGTCATTCAAAAACTGGGCTTTTCAAATCAGACTTTTACATTGGGAAATGTAGCCAAGGCAACGGTGTTGATGAATGGCTATTCGCAAGAAATCACTTCCAACACAAATACAGTTACATTCAATGGACTAACGATGAATCTCAGTTCGGCGGGTTTTACGACAGTTACAGTTTCCGCAGATAAAGACAAGATAGTACAAAAAGTAAAGGATTTTGTGAATAAGTGGAACGAGGTAACAGATTTCTTGTATACGAAAATGAACGAAAGTAAAGTTACGAACAAAACAGAAGATGAAATGAGTGAAGACGAAAAAATACAAGGTCTTTTGAAAAACGACAGTATGATTAGGAGAATATTCGATAAATTTAGATCTTTCCTTACAACAAAAGTTGATGGAAAAACGTTGGCTGACTTAGGTATAACATCGGGTGACGTTGGTAGAAGTTTCGATAACACTATGAGAGGAAAGATAACGCTTGACGAGGATAAGTTGAGGTCATTTATAGAAAACAACGGTACCGATGCTGTTTGGGCATTCTTTGGTAAGAATGAAGGTACAACAAAGGGGTTATCTATACAGATAAAGGAATATAGCTACAATTTGACAAAATTTGGTGGAGATATAGATAAGGTTGCTGGAACGACTGGAAGATTGGAATCGGAAAAGAGGACGTTATCGAAGAGAATGGTATCTATGTTAGAATACTTGCAAAAAAGAGAAGAAATGCTCTGGTCAAAGTACTCATCGTTAGAAAGTGCCTTATCAAAACTGTCAGCTCAGGGTAGTTTTATAAGTCAAGCAACCTCTTCCAATAAATAAGGGAAAGTCCCTTTACTAATCCTTTTTCTTAGATATTCCCGAGTAATACTTGCAACAGCTATTTAGTATGCACTTATCGCACTTAGGAGCAATGGGTTTACACACGTTTCGACCGAATTCAACCATGGAACCATTTATTGGACCCCACAAGCTGGGGTCCAATAACTTTTTTAATGCCTCTTCTGTTTGTTCTGGCATCTTTGTACTAACCCATCCCAACCTATTTGAGATCCTATGCACGTGCGTATCAACTGCCAATGCGGGTATACCAAAACTCACGTAAAGAACGATATTCGCTGTCTTTCTTCCCACACCTGGCAATTTAGTCAACTCCTCCAATGAACTGGGAACTTTCCCATCATATTGGGTTTGAATTGTTTTAGCTATCTCTACTATCTTCTCAGCCTTCCTATTGTACAGTCCAGCGGGTTTTATCAATTCATACAAATCTTGTGGCCTAGCTTTGGACAATTCATCTATAGAATTGTACTTACGAAATAAATTCCTCGAAGCAATCTCCGTATTTTCATCCCTACTCCGTTGGCTTAAAACGGTTCCTATAAGTACTCTAAATGGGTCTGTTTCATCGTGATGCCTCGGGAAACTCTCGACTATTAGCCGAGCCAATTCGTTGTAATTTGTACAATCGATATTGTTTGGAGTGTATGCTTCATCTATCATATTTTTCTATCAACCTCCGAGCAATTTTCTCATCTTCCTGCATTTGCTTTATCAATTCGTCTATTGTTGAAAAATGAATTTCAGGTCTCAAATATTCAAGAAATTCGACTCTCAACTCTTTACCGTAGAGATCTCCTTGGAAATCCAATATGTATACTTCATATTTTATTTTCTTGGACTTTTCAACTGTAGGACGATAACCAACACTTATGAGTCCGTAATGTTCTTCTGGTATGTAGACTTTGACAAAATAAACACCAATGGCTGGGTCTATCAAAAAATGATCAGGCCTGCGAATATTTGCCGTTGGAAATCCTAACTTTCTACCAATCTGTTTATCTTTGTATACTATGCCATGGATTGAATAATTCCTACCGAGAAAATCAGCGACTCGTTCTACGTTGCCTTCCTTTATAAGTTTGCGTATGTAACTGCTACTAACTCTAACACCATCTATCTCAACAGGTTCTACAACGTCCATCTTAATACCTTTTGAGTTGCATAGCGTTTTTAAAATTTCGATGTTTCCTCTACCATTCTTCCCAAATTTGAAATCGTTCCCCACAACTATACCTTCAACATTTCTTGATATTTCGTCAAAGAAATCTTCAGGCTCTATATCCCTTATCTTTGGGAGTTCCAATACTTTCGTCTCACCGTATATCGATA
>ERZ795050.2482-NODE-2482-length-20352-cov-7.492881_pt1 | contig 20352 bp, 23 predicted proteins | sample MGYA00375134_ERZ795050 | MGnify/ENA primary metagenome ERZ795050 (study PRJEB30179, sample SAMN05720221) | activated sludge metagenome | isolation source: Anaerobic digester | place: Japan | collected 2015-05-26 ... | reverse complement strand
CCGGAACGTAGCAATTAAAGAAGGGGAGATAAAATGACTAGAGAAAACCAACTTCCTGACTGGCTACTTGAAATCGAAAGAGAAGACAGAAGGAAGGAAAAAGACGATAAAGAGGCACATGATGCTATGTATGATGAAGAGGAGATAAAAAAGGATGACTAAAACAATAAAAACCCTAGCAAAGGAGATAGCAGATGATCCCAACAAAGTCGAAGAACGACACCGTGAATGGAAAGCCCAAACCCAATTTGAGCTTAAAAAACTTTCTAAAACTCTTCATTTATATTTATCTCGCTGGTATGGCTCTTCGGTTTATCCGGATGTTATTCGTCGGATGAGCTGGACATATGTTACCCATTTTGGGGGAAAGCTTCCCGACTCTTTTATACAAATAGGCATACCTATTCCTCTTGGAAAGTTCACCCAGGATTGTTATTATTACACACACTTAATATATGCAATACTTTTGTCTTTAAAAATACGCAATATTACTTTAGTAAACGAGTGCACAAGTCCTTGCCCTCCCTTGTGTGCTCTAAGCCAAGATGAGGACGGGAGATTGGAAAACAAGTTGGCGCTTTACCGCTTTCTTGTTTCTCTCCTGCCCTCTCTTGGTGAGGAATTAACCAAATCAAAGGAGACGGTTGAAAAGAAAGCTAACGAGCCGACTAATGTTGAAAAGCGATTAAAAACCCTCGAGGATGATGTTAAATGGATAAAAGAAACCTTAGCTTCGAAGAAGCAACACAACTAGTAAAGCGTATAAAAAAGGAGCAGCCTTTGGCTTTAATTCCTAAAAGTATGCAAGCCTCAACTTATATATGGTCGAAGATCCAAATTAAGGCTTTGAACTATTGTCGTAGAAAATATAAGGAGGGATACACAATGGAGAGGATATATGATGCTCAAAAGGAAACAAGCAATCGGTACATAGAAATACCCGTAAGCCTTGACCAAGATAGTCGACAAGCTAGAATCAATTGGATTGACGATATTGGTGAAGGATTCTTTATGGCGGGGCTTACTATTGAGGGACAATACTTCAACGATCCTTACGATGGAGGAAGCTCTGTCTGGATTCTTACAATCGAGGAGAATAGGTTTATTCCCTTATTCAATACGTCTGTCTTTGATATGAAAGACTTTATTGAAAAGGGTAAAAGAATACTAAAAGAAAAGGAGGAAGTTAGCGATGAACGAAGTAATAGCGAAGGAGATACAACACCTGAAAGAACAGATAAAGAAGGTTAAGTCTTTCGAAGAAGATGTTAATATTTTACAAAAACTAATACCTAAAGCCTCATTTTGGTTTGATTATGAGATTAACATTTCTTAGCAAGCAAAGAGTTTTACAGAGGTAAAGCAAATCCTAAAGGGTCTTGCTGAGAAGCGTATTTTTCTAATAAGTTACCAAAAAAGCGACACCTGTCCTATATGGAAGCTTAATGGAAAAACAACAACAATAAGAATGACTCCTAATTGGACAGGTGATGAAAATGCCCAATGTAAACTTGTTCAAGTTGGGGAGAAAGAAGTTACTAGTATGGAACCAATTTATAAACTTGTTTGTGACGAAGGGGAGGAAATGAAATGAGCTCAATACTATTATACGGCCCTCCAGGAGGAGGAAAAACAACCTTAGCAGCAACAATGACTCTTTTAGGCTACCGCTGTATTTGGATTGATGCTGACCGTAAGGTAAGAACAATGCACAATCTAAAGCCTTTGGTCGAGCAGGGTAAAATCGAAGTAAGGGAAACCAAAAGTCCTTTGGTAGATTCTTCTTTACGAGACAGAGTTCTCCTAGGACCCAAACAGGGACCTATCATCCAACCTAAAGGCTACTTGGAGGTGGTTGACCAAATAAGTGACTTGGAGGAAAACCCACCTGAAGACGCTTCCAATTGTGTCATTGTTCTGGATTCCTTGACTCGTGTTGTCGAGCATATGAAAAGGCTTATTTTACATATGCAGAAAAAAGGTCATATGGAATTCGCTGAATGGGGATTTATCTTAACCAACTTGGAAGAGTTGTTTGTATCCTTTTTTGGTCTCCAACCTGACAAGTATAAACATTGCATAATCATTTGTCACGACATGATTGAAAAGGACGAACTACTTGGAAGCGTCAAAATCCTTCCTTTAATCGATGGGCAAATGAGACAAAAAGCAGGAAGCTATGTCGAAGAATTATACTACTGCTTTGTCGATGTCGATAAGGCAGGAAATACCGCTTTCCAAGTACAAACAAAACCCATTGGCAAAGTAATGCACTGCCGGACGTCACGTACCTTAGAAGTCTTTGAAGAAGCTAACTTTCTGAATCTTTTCCATGATGAGGTCAAAAAGTAATGACTCGAGGTTATTGGGTTTCTTCTAAAAAAGGAACCTACTTTGTTGAAGTAGATGAAAATGGAAAAATTGTTAACACTTCCAACCTATGGAGACGCTTCATCTATCAAAGGTTCGAGGCTTTAACAAAATGGCTTGGAGATGCTAAAATCGAACAAGTAGGAGGTAGAAGGTGAAACACTTTATCGTTGATGAAAACTGGTTGCGAAAAAGTGGAATGTGCTTGTCAGGAATAAGATGGGCTAAAAAACAAGACACCCAAGATGGACATGAATTGACTAAGCGTATTTTAAAAGAGGGGAATATTAACTTCGCTTGTTGGGCCTTACCTCATATGCTTAGCGTTGAAAGTAATCTTCGGTTGCTTCAATATGTCTTGGGTGACATTGATGAAGAGACTAAACAAAATCTCCTCGAAACTCCTGAACAAGCTCTACGTATAATGGTCACCACGGTTCTTTTAACCCAAGAGAAAAACTTACAAAAGGCCTTAGATAATATAAATTTTGGCGTACGCCTATGGGAGGACGAAGAAAGGAAAGAAAACAATGGAAAAGCTTAAATTGTCATACTCGAAAATTAATACTTTTTTAAACTGTCGGATGAAATACCATTGGATATACGATGAAAAGTTATATCCTAAGGCTAAAGCCTATCCTTTAAAGCTGGGTATCATTGTTCACCGAATGCTCCATTTGTGGCAGATAGACAAATTGACAAAGGAGCATATCGATAATATCGTAAGGGATATTACAAATACTTATCCTGAAACTGAACCAGCTGAAATTCAATCTTTAGCTTTTGAAGCTACAACTCTTGTCAGAGGTTATGTTGAAAAATATGAGGAATCTGACCCCTTGAAGGTGGTGTCAAGTGAAATGATTCTTGAACTCGAAAGGGAGGATTATGTTTTGTACACCCGACTTGATGGTATTGTTCGTTCTCAGGATGATAGGTTGTGGCGTTGGGAACATAAAACAACAAAACAAATGAACTCAGCTTATTTGACTGGTCTAAAAGGAGGCCTTCAGGCTGGAATTGCTTACATCGTTGTAGCTAATACCCTTCCAGAAAAGGTTTCGGGAACTGTGTACAATTTATTAGTTAAGACAAAAGTTCCCCAATACTATCGTAATTTTGTAACAGCAGAAAGACTCTTAGTCGACCGTACAGAAAGATGCATCACAGGTGTGGTGAAGGATATAAAGCAGGGAGACTTTTATCCTAGCCTCGCCTGTTATACATATAACTCGGAGTGTCCTTATTTAAAATTGTGTCAACAGGATACCCCGATGACGCGTGAAGCTTTCTTTGTAAAAAGAGAGGATGTACCTCGTGAAGAGGAAACACTTTTAAAAATTGAGGAGGAATAAGTATGAAGATTGTTGTACCTAAAGACTTAGGTGGGAGCCTTAGAAATGATCTCACCGGCACTTTTGAGGCGGTAATTGCCGACATGTTTTTGGGTGAATCCCAGGCTAAGCAGCCAAAGATCACTGCCCGATACATTCTCAAAAGTGAGATGGAAGGGCCTCATGAAGGCACCACAATTGGAGAAACAGTTCTCGAAAGCTTTTCTTTACAGGAACAGGCCATTTGGAAACTGAATGACTTGTACAAACTCTGCGCAGGTGAACGCCTACCCCAAGGAGACTTTGACCTACAGGAATTCTTCGAAAAGGTCAAAGAAGCCTGTGTCGGTAAAGAAGTGTACCTCTCCCTGGCCATTGGCAAAGACCGAAACAACAACGACAGAGTCGAAGTTGAGAAAAAGTCTTTGAAACAATCGGCACCCAAAGTAGCCCCTAAAGAAAAGAAAAAGGGGTTGTTTTCCTAAACCCATGTTTGGGGGCTGGGCTGTAAAGCAAATGCTACATGTTGTGGTTAACATAGTGTTTGTGGCCTAGCCTCCATTCAAACCTAGGAGGTAGAAAAGAAATGATAATTGGAAAAACATTCACCTTCGAAGCTTCGCATTACTTGCCAGGACATGAAAAGTGTGGTAAGATGCATGGACATACATATAAAGTCACGGTAGAAGTAATTGGATTTATTGACCCAAACGGTATGGTAATGGACCTTCATGAGTTGGGGAAAAAGGTAAAAAGTGTTATTGAAAAATACGACCATACAACTCTTAATAATTTTTTCGAAATACCCTCCTGCGAAAATATTGCAGAAGGAATCTTCGAAGAGCTTCGTCCCCAAATGCCTCTTTATAGTGTTCAAGTCCAAGAAGGGGAAGGAGGCTATGCTCGATGCGAAAGATAGAAGAAAGCGTTAGCAAGATTATTAAGGAACTAGGATTTGATTTAGACGACCCCAATTTTGTTGAGACTCCTAGGCGTGTACGCAAGTTCTACGAAGAAATACGCCAAGTCGAAGAGCCTCATATCAAAACGTTTCCTTCGACCTCAAATGAAATGGTAGTTCTAAAGAACTTCACAGCTTATTCACTGTGTCCTCATCACTTGCTTCCTGTAAGCTATACCTTTCGAGTTGGGTACATTCCTACTGGATTAGTTATTGGGCTATCTAAAATTCCAAGGCTTATTCATTGGATTTTACGGGATTTTCCTCTGCAAGAGGATATTCCTTTGCTCGTCGTTCAGGAGATCGAAAAAAGACTTCAACCCATGGGAGCGGGATGTCAAGTAATAGGTAAACACATGTGCATGGAAATGCGAGGAGTTCGTACTGAAGGACAATTTGTAACGACTAAGCTAACGGGGATTATTCTTTTAAATCCTGATACACACAACGAATTTTTGACTTGCTAGGAGGTGAGTATGATTTACAAAATAAACGATATGTTTTATTCCCTTAAAGGCGAGGGTCAATGGACAGGTACGCCCATGTTTTTTGTTCGCTTGTCGGGGTGTAATCTAAAATGTTCTTTTTGTGATACAGAACATCTTTTTAATCAACCTATGAGTGTTCAGGAAATTATGTCTGAAATTGTTTCATTCCCAACTAATCGTGTAGTTATTACGGGTGGGGAACCTTTGATTCACGACTTGAGGCCTTTGTTGTGTGCTCTCCAAGAGGAGCATTATTTTGTTCATCTCGAAACTAATGGCACTTTGCCTTACTCTAACCCAGGACTTCTTTCTTGGGTGACCGTGTCTCCCAAATCTGCCATATCAACTATGGATCCTTTCATCATCGAAGAAGCCGATGAAATTAAGTTTCTTTGTGGTATCCCTGATTGGAGAGAGTATATAGAAAACTTCATCGAAGAGTTCCAACCTGAAGGCAAATTATGGTTGATGCCTTTAGCCAAAAATATCCAAGAAGGAGACAGAAGCCAGGGTGACCTAATTTGGGACAACGTTAATGAGGCTATTGATTTTTGCAAACAGCATCCGTCGTTTAGCTTATGTATGCAAATGCATAAGATATTAAATATTAAATAGAAAGGAGACATGTGACATGACAAAATTCTCGTTCGAAGTACCCATCAAGCATCTTCAGGACTTTGAAGACTTACAAGACTTCCACTTCACTTTAAGCATGCTCTACGACAACCCAATTTACCGTAGCTTTTACGAAGAACAGCGTGCTAAGGGAGAAAAGACTATTTGGTTGGATAATTCGTACAATGAAAAACTATCCGCTGATAGTTTGTCAACTCTAATGGGAATAGCCAATAGCCTTGATGTCGACAAAATAATAGCTCCAGACAGTCCTGAATGGTCGAAGGAGCAAATAGGAGATGCCTTCCTCGAAGCTGCTACTCATATATCTCCTAAGAAACTCATCTGTGTTGTTAAAGATGTCGAAATGAAGGAATATATGTTAAAGCTAGGAGCAACTCATTTTGCAACGTCTTATTGGGTACGACCCAATCTAAGTTTAATCACCCAAATGGAGTTGATGCCTAGTCACTTTTTAGGTTTGATTAGCATTCCTGAAATAAGAGATTTTCACCCTCCAACTTGTGACACAAGTATGCCCATCAAATTAGCAATGAAAGGAATGATGCTTCGTGATTGGGCAGCAAAAGATTATCCACATATTTACACCCATGAATTGGGTAACCAAGGCGAAGATTATTTTAATGCGAAACTAACCACAGAACAGCTTGCGCAAGCAAGACTAAATATAATAAGACTGAAGGAGGTATGCAATGAAGAATAAAGAGAAGAAAAACGCGATTGACGTTCGCTACAATCAAATGTTCAGAGTCTTTATCGAGGCTTACGAACAAGCATCCAAAGGTAAGGGAGACAAAAGACATGCCGACATGGATTTGCATTTCGAAGAACAGGATATTGTTCGGGATGCATATTTAATGGGTATTGAAGGCCCAGTTTATCAAATCCGCAAAAAGGCTAAAGAAGCTTGCCGCCTGGACAAAGCTAAAGCCAAACAGGAGCTTTTAGGTGTCATCGTGTATGCCGCAGCAGCTATTAGAGCTCTTGAAATGAAGGGTGTTTAATGGTTCTCAACTGTGAAGCATGTACGATTGAAAACAAAGTAGAAGGGGGGCAGGTTCCTTGTTATATTCCTCCTTCTACTCAATTCAATGTCCTCTTTGTAGGGCAAGCTCCAGGCAAAACAGAAGTACTTACTGGACGCCCCTTTACGGGTTCAGCAGGTAAGATGCTTTATGCCCTTATGAAGGGGGCTGGATTGAATAAATTGAATATTCCCCAAACGAATATCTGCCTTTGCAAACCTCCCGACGATGGAAAGGGAAATGATAGAGCTCCTACTGCGCATGAAGCTGCCTGTTGCCAAAACCATCTAGTTGAGGAGCTAGCTTGGCTTCATCCGGAATTGGTAGTAGGCTTTGGAGGGTTTACGTGTCAACAACTAACAGGAGAAAGAGACTTGTCTATTACTTCTATAAGAGGTACTTTTTTGAAACTCGACCCAAAATGGGAATACGATTGCCCCGTATTGTGTTGTCTACATCCCTCTTTTGTTATGCGTCAAAGACAATGGATTCCGGTTGCTGTGAATGATTTAACGCAAGTAATAAGATTTTTCACTGAAGGTATACCCAAAGAGGATAAGTATAACTTTTTATATGAACCCACCTGTGAGGAACTGGAAGCTTATTTATACTCTTCCGATGACATAGTCGACGTAGATACAGAAACAACTGGTTTAAATAAAAGGCTAGACAAAGTCATAGGAATCTCTTTTAGTAACTCCCCCTTTTCAGCAGTAGCTCTAGACTTTGCTTCTCACGACCCCCGATTGGTAATTATCAAAAACTTCCTTGAAGATCCCACTCGGCGCAAGTCTATGCAAAATGGTTCTTTCGATACGGAAATTCTATTAAGTACCTTTGGTATAAATGTTCAAGGTTTTATTTACGATACTCGTCTAGGCGAACAATTATTATCTTCTGACACCCCAAAAGATTTAGACCATCTACGTTCGGTATACACACGTATTAAAGGTTATAAGCCTTCAAAGCAACAAAAAAGTCAAATAGCCTTTTGGGGTAAGGAAAGAAGACTTGAATACGCTGCTTGGGACGCTGTAGTAACAGGCCAGGTTCGTCGTGCTCAGGCTAAATTACTTTCCGAAAAACAAGAACAGCTTATGCAAGAACTATTGATTCCTCTTGTTCCTGCTATTAATCGGATGGAACGCGTAGGGGTTAAAGTTGATGTTCCTGTTTTGGCTATGATTTATGCTGACCTTGTTCCCAAGGCTGATAAATTGTATGAAGAAATTGCTAGCTCGATGGAAGTAAATCCCAACTCCCCATCGCAAATCAAGGAGGCCTTTGGGCTAAAGAAAACTGACCGGGAAGAATTAGAATATCATATTCAACGCGGTCATCCCAAAAGTGAGCTGCTGCAAAAAATTCTTGACTATCGTGATTTAAGCAAAGGAGCCTCTACCTTCTTAAAAGGAGTTTATAGTCGATTAGAAGAAGGATATATCCATACGGATTATAAAATCGAAGGCACAGGTACAGGACGCTTATCAAGCTCCAATCCTAATTTACAAAACATTCAAGAACCTTATCGAGTAATATTTATTCCTGAAGAAGGTAATTATTTCCTGTCAGGAGACTATAAACAATTGGAACTTTGGGTGGGAGCTATAATAGCTCCTTGTCCTGAACTACTTAAAGATTTGCAGTCGGGAATAGATGTTCACAGTGCCGTCCTGGAAGAAATGCGCCCTTATATGCCTCAGCGATTGTTAACTACCCCCAAGACAGCTAGACTTGCCGCTAAGACTGTAGTCTTTGGAACCTTTTATGGACGCTCTCCTAGATCGATTGCAGTTACGTTTGGAGTCACAGTCGAAGAAGCTTCTCGCTGGCAACAAATATGCTTTGGTCGCTACGAGGGGTTGAAAAAATATGTTGTAAAACAACAAGCTCAGTTTTCCAGATATGGCTATATTGACACTCCATGGGGACGAAGAAGATACTTAACCTCAGTTACTCAAGCTTTTAATGCTCCTGTACAAAGTTCTGCCTCGGACGTTACACTATCTACTATCGTAGAACTTCATCGCTTGGGGTTTGATTTGAGATTAACTGTTCACGATTCTATTGTAATCCAAGTACCAAAGGAGAATTTACATGAAGCTTATACGAAAATTAAAAGGGTCTTCGAAAGGCCTATTCCACAACTCGATAATACATCATTCAGGGCAACTTTCGACTATGGCGAAGATTGGTACAATATGCAAAGCATTGATGAGCATATTAATTAACCTTTTCATTGTAGCGATAACTTTTCCCTTTTCAGCGATGTACTTTATCCTTTGGAGGGACAAATGAAAACACAATTTGTTTCTACATTGGATTCGATTGAGGAACTTCTGCCTCAGAAAGGGTGGTTGAGGGATTATGTTACTTATACAAAGACGCTGGAAGCTTGTCCTAGGTTTCGATTCTTTACCGCTTGTTGTGTTATGGGAGCCTCCATTAATAATCGTGTTTGGCTCCAAAGGGGTGCTGAAGGCTTGTTACCAAAACTGTTCCCAAATGTATGGGTTGTCTTATTGGCCCCACCTGGAAGGGGTCATAAAACTTCTACTATCAATATGGCGGTTGACGCACTCATGCAAGCCTGTCCAGACATTCGTCTCATATCGAATAAAATTACACCCGAAGCTGTCATTAGAGCGTTATCGGAACCAGGTACTCCAAAAGAGACAATCAGGATAGGCCCTAGAGATGCTACGGGTCTTATTACTGCTCCTGAGTTGAGTGTCTTCTTTGGTAGGCAACAATACAATACAGGCCTAGTAAGTCTAATAACAGACCTATATGACTACCGAGAAGAATGGTCAAGTGATACAATAATGAGGGGTAAAAATGTTCTTAGACGTGTATGCATATCCGTCCTTGGAGGCTCGACCCCCGATTGGTTACAAACAATGCTCCCCCAAGATGCCTTTACAGGTGGGTTTATGTCTCGCTTTGTTCTTGTTGAAATGCCTCCTAATTATTTCAAGCGTAGAGCTTTACCTGAAAGAGTGCCTGGAGGGGATTGGTCATCCCTAGTTTCCCGGTTACGAGTTATAGCTCAACAAAAGGGACAGATGACGTGGTCTGAAGAAGCTGAGCAAGCTTACATTAAATTTTATGAAAACCTACTTCCTTCGGGTGATGTACAAAAAGACGCTTACCAAGAACGTGCTGCAGAACAAATACTTAAAATTGCTATGCTTATAGCTCTAAGTGTTAACCGAATGGAAGTAACGAAACAGGACTTTTTAACAGCTAAAGGTATTCTTGATGGTTTAATGGAAGAAACATCTCCACGTATAGAAAGACTGACTACCCATCCAAGGATGTCTTTAGTTCAAGATATTGAAGACTTGCTTCGAAAGTTCCCAGAAGGGTTAACAGAAAGGGAATTAATAAATAGAACATACAGAGGTCTCCAAGGAGGAGAAGCACAATTTCGTGAAGCTTTACGCATTCTTCTGCTGGGAGGTAAAATCGAAAAAGAAAACAAGTATCAAAATCCCACGTATTGGTTAACTTCCATTAGAAAGGGGAAGAAAAGTAATGAATGAACCTTTAATTGAAAAGGATGACATTAGAGTAGTCTTTGTAGGAGGAATGGCTGTAATAGGAGAGTACGAAAAGCGCGAAGAAGCTTGTTATCTTAAAAAGCCTAGAGTTGTTCAGCTTATACAAAATCAAGATGGCAGACAAGGTATTATCCTTGCTAAGCTTGTATTCGAACCTGATGAAATAAATCTGACTGAAGGCTCCTTTAAAATTCATAGTATTGAGGCGATGGCTCACTATAAAAGCGCTGTGATGGGTTTGGCCATTCCTAAAGGAGGTGTTGCATGACGACACCTTGGAAGGATTTAGTAGATGCAGAAACCGAAGAAGAGGCAGCAAAGATTTTACATTACATGTATACAAAGAAAAAGAGCCTAGCTAAGGTTGCTGCTAAATGCTTAGTCTCTTTGCAAACTTTACGTAACTTGTTTAAAAAATACAACTTAGACCTTTACCCTTGGGGAGGCTGGAACAAGGTTAATATAGTTGTTACCAAAGAGAAGTGGAAAAATCATACCTTCAAGGAATTAGCTGAAGAGTTTGGTTGTAGTATAGCACGTATTCAAAAGGCCACTAAAAAGTATGGCAAGAAGCGTGACATACGTAAGAAACTTAATCAGACAAAAAGAAGTCCTCGACACTCTGTATAACGTCTTGACTGAGAGAGGAGCCTCGTTCGCGGGCCTCCTCTCTTGAATTAAGAACATAATCCTTGTAATCATTTATTGCTTCCTCCCTTTCCTCGTCGTTGTGTGCCTCTCTGAATCTCTTTTTGAGTTGCATTTTCATTTCTGCTTCGTTCATTCTACGTAGCGACTCTTTCTTTTTTGCTGCAACTAGTTCATCCACCGGAGTTATTTTAAGCCCAAAGTTGGATAATATAACTTGTGCAGGAGTTTGTCCTTGATAACGTTCCCCTTCTGGACGATCGGATATACTATCAAAATAAGTTCTCATAGCAGCATTGAAGTCTGTTCCTCCAGGACCCCACGAGGGGATTATCTGTTCCCAAGAGTATAAAAACATCTTCTTAGCTTGAACATTAATAGGTTCCCAATCATGATATATTTCTTGACCAGCATATCCTCGGTTAGTTAATAAAGCCGAAGAAATAGAATACAGAGGATTGGCTAGAACACTTTTCATAGGACTATTTTTCCACTCAACAAAGTCTCCCCAACCCGGAAGAATGTAAGTCATATTTAACAATTGAAGTCTTCCCTGTTGGTCTCTAAAGGGTATCATTGCAAATTGACCGTCATTAATATATTGAGGAAGTACACTCTTTACCCAACTCCATTCCTCCTCATTCATTCCAACCGCGTCGATAGCTTTTTCATGTAAATACATTCCCATCAAAGGCCATTTACCAAACCTCAAAGGATGCTTTACTACTGATTCAGCTACAATAGGAAATACTTTAGACTGCCAAGTAAAAAAGGGCATCAAATAGGTTCGTGCTCGAGCTGTAGCTCTTGTAACTTCTCCGTAGTTAAATGTCCATTTCATAGCATCATATAAGGCCTCTTGATGCAGCATGCCTTTTTCTTCTACATTGTGTATATATTTAGCATATTTAAACCACTGCTCTTCCAAGCCGTATAATTTTCTAGGCTGTTGGGCTATCTTGTCAAACATAGATAGTCCTTTATCCCACATGTTGGCTCCATATTTAAGTCCTTCGGTTAGTTGATTAGCTTCATTGACTGAAAATGTTCCCCCTGTTCCCATATCACGAGCAAACTTTGTCCACAAGGGGTCTTTCTTTATCATTTGGTCTAAGGCCTTCATGTATATGTCTCCACGAGTGAACGATAAGCCTCCTAGGTCATTAAGCATAATGTTAGACATAATGTTTCTAAAATGGGTGGCAGGCCTTAAAATAACCTTAGATGTTTTCCAGGGAGTCATAAACCACTTATTCCAAGATGAATGGGCAATTTTGGGAATCTCTTGTATATCCCTAAGTTGTAATTCTATATCCCTTTTGACCCACTTCCCTTTCAAGGGAGACCAAATGCTTTCCAAATATTCCCCAGTAGCAGCTCCAATAGGTTTTTCTATTTTAACTGCCCCAGGAAGCTGCAATAATTGTCTCTTAATAAAAGCTTCTTGCGCATCCTTTGCAGCAGCAGCTACTAATTCCGTTGAAGTTGCTGGGAAATTGTATATTGATTTAGCTAACCTAGCAAAGTCCTCACTTACGTTGGGATCTTCAATAGCCTTTATAAGACCCTGCCTTAGTTGTTTTAACCCTTTCGCTCCTCCTTCGGTTATGCCTTCATCAATCTCCTTTAAAAACTGAGCAGGCGCTTCGCCATAAAAAACCTCCTCAGGAGCAGTTATTTCCTTTTGTACTAGTTTGGCAAACCTATCTTCTAAAGCACTTTGATACCTTGGATTTAACTGTAAAGACTTTATATCTTTTTGATATTTCTTTACAATAGCTTTGGCTCCTTCATCTGTCAATTCTTCCAAAGGAGTTCCTCGAACGGCTTTCATAACTTCCCAACGTCCTAAAGCTGTAGGCAACTTATCAACAGCAGCTCCTAACTCCTGACCCAATTCTGTTGTCAAGGCTTTTTGCACACTGGCTTTTGTGAATATATTACGTTGTCTAAGATTCATCCTTTCAGTAGCAGGTTGCATAATCTCAGCAATACTTTTCTTTGTACCTTCTGAAGGGATAAATCTTTTAGTAAAAGGATATGAAACTACTTCCCAAGCTCCATCTTGGAGCCACTTGGTTCCTTTTTTAAGCGGGTCGGCAATAAATGAAGGAACAATTTTTGACCCCAGTTGAGCCGACTTACGATAAGCCATTCCAGGAAATCTTAAAGCAAGCTTTATGGGCTCCCACATTACTTGAACTCCTTTAGCTGTCCAGAAAGGTAAATCAATTAATTCTGAAGAGATTGTCTGCCAGGCAGCATAATTAACTATAGGATTGTTGTCCAAAATATCTTCAATGTTTTCTTCTGGGTGTTGAATAGACTTTCCTAAGGGAATAAAATCGTACCCACTTAAGCCCGTATCTCTCCAGGGGCGTCTGGCTTGTCTATAAGCTTCCCAATCATAAGCATTGAAGTCTATAAGCTCTTCTTTGCCTAATAAATGTTTAACAAGGTTCACAGTCTTAGGAAGCTGCTTTCCTGTAAAAGCATCTGTTACGTTAGCCAAATTGGGGAAGGGAGATCTACCCATTATTGACCAAGTATTTTCCATAATAGAAGTTATATCCGCGAGGCTATCCCACCCAAGGGATCTTAACTTATCTGCAATAGGAACTTTACGAAAGTTTTCTATGTCCACAGGTAAAGCCTTTGGAGGAGGAGGTCTACGTTTTACTTCAAAATGGGTAAGCTGTTCCCAATAAGATTTTTTGGGTTGCTCTTCGATTTTAGGTAAAGATATATTAGTAGCTTCATCCAAGGCTAATCCTTCAGAGGAGGGTTCCCCTTCTAGGGATTCGAGACTAATAGTAGAAGCTACTTCGTCATTGGAAATAGCTACTTGGCTATCCAAATTACTCAAAGATATTCCTTGTGCTCCTTTTGCCTCCTCAGCAGCTTCGGCGGGTTTAGCAAGACCACCTAAAGCTGCTGCCGCAATACCTCCAGCTCCAAGAAGCTTATAAACGTCACCTTTTTCTGTTCTAATCCTAGCGATAGCCTTTTTTGGGTTTAATTGTACTATTTGCCACTTATTAGGATTACCTGCAACGGTATCAGGAAAAGCTACAAAGTCAGCACCCTTTTTGAGTTCTTTTGTCAATACTTCAGAAGAAATGTTTTCAAAAGTCTTCCAGTCGCGGGCTCCATATTTTTTAGCTTTGGCTCCAGGCAAGGGTAAGGCTTCTACATTAGGAGCGTACTGTTTTGGGTAACGAATCTTTTCCAAAGGGGGAGCTCCAGTAATCAATGTATACATAGAATCCAAGTCACTTCTAGGTGAGTAAAAGACTCCTTGAACTTCCCCAGTTTCTGATATACCAGCAAGAGGTCCTTTTCCTACAGGCTGGCTTTGGAACTCTTCGGAGAAGCCTTTTTCGATTAACCTTCTAGGTTGGGTTTCTCTTCTGTATAAAGCTCCAGGAGCGGTTTGCTTTAAAGTTTTAAAAAGCAACTCCCCTTCAGATTGAGTAAGTTCACCCGATTGTACTTTTTTAAGTAAAGCATCAACTATCTTCTTAGACAACCTTGCTGCTTCCATTATTGCACTCCTTCAGGGCCTATGGCTTCTCCCCAATAACGTTCGAGCATTTTCACCTCTCTTGGATATTTACTCTTGAACCAAGTGGGGTTCTTTTTCCACTGGGTGGCACACCATAGGAAATAATCTCTAGCTGTATTAATAGTTTCCGACTTGGCTTTATTACTTCCCTTCCAGTACATTTCCCATAGTTTTCCTCCAGCAGAGCGCATACCCCCTATTTGTTTCCACATGATATCAAATACAGCAGCATCTTGGACTAGTTGTTCAACCTTAGGAGGAGGCCCGCCTTCTTCTTTAAAAATACTTTCGATAGCCTTTTGAGCTTTAGCTTCACCGGCTCCTACTACAGGTTTGTATTTCAAAGATTCGTATACCACCCCTTTTGGCTCCAGGCCAGGAACGAGGGCCTGACTTACGTCTTGAGGTGAGCCTGGCTCCATCCCAAACCCAAGGTGCTTAGCAGGAGGAATACTAGCCCTTTTGTTGAGATAAGCAGAAGGGTCAGCCAAGTACTTAGCCTTTGCGGCTTCCCAAGGAAGGTCTTCAGGTACAGCTGCTCCTTCGAACCCAGGACGTAAGTCAGGCTTATAAAGCCTTCCCATTACACGCTCAGCTGGGGGTGCAGTTCCTTCCATAGCTTGGGTTAACGAGGGTTTCAAAGATGAAGGAACTCCTACACTTTTACCTTCTCGCATTATAGTTCTTTCTAATATTGCTCGCCATTGGGACTCCGAAAGCTTAGTAATAGGTTTGATAAAATTAGGCATATTTTACCTCGCCATTCTTTGTATACGATGAGCCTCATAAGATTTCACCGTAGCTATTTCGCTGTCCGAAAGCAAATGCTTATGGGGACTTTGGTAAATGGATTCTAATATGCGACAATAATAATCAACATCCTCGGGACGTAGGATTTTCTTTCCTTCTTTGTCAACACCCATTCCAGGAGCTAAAGCTATTGCCCTTCGTACTTGATGTAAATCTGAAGCAATTTGGCCTTCTGGAACATCTTTTAAAGCTTTTGGGGATAGATAAAAATTATGTGTTTCGGATAACATTTTTGACACATATACTCCCGCAGTCTCGGGGAAGGTTTGTGAAATGTCTGTTATGGCTCTTAAGTAGTGACCATTAACAATAGATTGGTCAGCCCTGGTAGGACGCCCTAAAGACTGAGAACGAATACCTTTTACGCTGTCCTCAACATCTTTTAAAATACGACGTGTCTCACTGTTTTCATCTTTATCCAGTATGACCTGTTCCCTTTTGTAATTAGCTCTTGTGTAATGCTCTGCAGCCATGGAATTATAATATCTTATCTTGGCTTGTAATGCCTTCCCTTGAGGGCTGTTGGGATTTTCTAGGTTGTCAAATTCTTTTTGAGCAAGTTCAGCTTGTATTTTAGAAGCTTCAGCACTTTTCAAGTGAGCCTCTGCGTTGATAATATCGCTGTATTCTTTTGCGAATAAAATTTTGTTCCTATCCATAGGCAACCCATCTTGAGTCTGTCCAGGAAGGTTAGTGGGTAATTGAGCGTATGCATCTGCTGCGGGGTGTTTCGGAGGAGGCTCGGGACCTTTAGGAGAAGTAGATTTGTTAGTCATACCCATTATACCGGTAGCCATACTTGCTATATTCATTCCAGACATTGCCCCACTTTTGGAACCTCCACCTTCAGCTCTACCTGCTTCAGCCATAAGATTTGGGTCAGCTTTAATTTGAGCAAATAGGTCTGGATTCTTATTATAAGCATCCCAATACTGTTGCATCTCAGGAACCTCTTGTTTAGGGGGAGCAGCAACAACTCCAGCATCATATAAAGCTCTTTGTCTCATTTGGATTTCTGTAGGAATGGGTTCATAAAATGTATATGTACCATCAGCACGTTTTTTAACTAAAGCAGGAGCAACTTCCTGAACTTTACCTAAAAGTTGTTGAAATGCTGGATCCTTTTCCATAGAAAGACGTTGCTCATCAGTCATATTCCAATAGTTCTGAAACATAGCAAAAGCCATTTTTCTTTTCCCCTCATCAGTGTTTTCAAAGGCTCTGGCCCGAGCTTCGATTATACGCTGCTCAATTTTGGGTTCTGCATACATTCGCATAAAGAAGTCACCAGCTTTTTCTATACCTTCAGCCAGGCCCTTTCCTATAGGACTAGGCTCCTTTCTACTATAAGTACCTATGTCAGGCCCCCGAGGTACATTCATCTGTGGAGTCTGCATAGGACCAAAGTTATCTCGCCGAGACTGCGCTAAGAGCTCAGCTAATTTAAAAGCAAAGTCATTAGCCATTTTCTTCACCTCCTAGGTGGTATTTTGGGAAGTCAGAGGGCATTGCAATTTTCACTAACTGATCCCATAGGCGATTTGTTAAGCATCCCATCTTAGGACAAAAAACTGCAGGTTCCTTGCCGGGAAGCATACAATCAAAGCAAGCAGGACGTCTATCAGGATTATAAGTAGGATCGTCTTTAGGAACCAACTTATCCTCCTTGATTTCATATACGTCAGTATTAATAGGAATGTTGTTTTCTATATGATACTGATAAACATCCTCTTCTGTCCATTCTCGCAAGGGCTGCATCCAATCCGCTCCCCCTATAAAATGCTTAGCAACCCACAGAAGTTTATTTGGCTTACCTCCACTGTGGGGCTTGCATTCAGTCTTTTTGTGAGCCTGAATACCTACATCCCAAGGATAAGCCCGTACACCTAAAGGTTGTTCATAAATATCCTTTAAAGCGCACAAATATTCACCCTCAACAAAGCTTTCGGGTCTATAAAGTAAAGCTACGAGAGCCATTTCTCCAGCGAGAGCTTGGTAGTGTCTACAAACCTCAAAAGTATCATGGAGATAGAATACACTTGTTCTGCTTGCTGGGTAATCCCAACAGACTAGATTCCATTCTTCAATTACTTTATTAGCAAACCTATATTTTATAGGAAAATAGGGGTCTCTATGAAACATTATAGGCCAATTTAGTTTCATATCTCGATTACATAAATGAACAAGGCAAAGTGAATCCTTTCCCATACCCGAATAGATTATAGGATTTTTGTAATTCCTTCTTATAGCTTCGATAATCTCTTTAGTTTCCTTTATTTTTTCCTCTAGCATATATTCTCCTTCCTTTATGGGGCAGCGGCAGCAGCAGCAGCAGCACCGGCGGCTGACAAAGCTGAAGAGACTATTTGGCCTCCTGGACCAGCTCCTGTTGATTCTGTGTTTGATAGCGTTCCAACAGCCTGAGTTGGGAACATTAATTTCATAGCTAATGCCATAGCAGGATTCGCATATTGGTTTCTTACTCCTTTAATCGTTTCTCCTCCAAGCCATCTTTGCATTTGCTCCATTACTTTAGCTTCTTCGACAGAGCGCTCCATTTGTCCTACAGTTTTCATACCTTCTTGAACAAACTTGGCGGATTCTCCAGCAAGAGCGGCTTGTCTACTTGCAGCAGCTTCTTTAGCAGCTCTACCTGCATTTACTTCATCTTGGTAGTATTTAAACTTTTCAGCTCCCATTTGCTGTCCAGCATCCAAATAGGCTTTTTCAAGTCCTCTCATGGTATCGGAGGATCTAAAACCACTTCCTACAAGGGATTCTTTGTATAAAGGAATGGCTCCACCTTCTCCGTATAATTCCTGTTCTCTTAAAGGGCGTACCTCTTTTTCCCACATTTGTAGCACAGCTTGAGGATCGGTATTATAAGTAGGTTCACCAAGTAGGACTTTATTCAAAGCCCCTAAGTAGCCTACTCCTGGGCCTTGTTCTGTACCCAAATTACGCATTGCATTTACATCTGAGGCATATGCTTTTTCTCCTTCTGTTAATGGAATGGTTGTATTAAAAGGCATCCTTTGAGGGGCCTTGTCCAGACCCTCACTGGCTATTCCTAATAGCTTTTTTAATAGCTCTTGTTGCTCTGGACTAAGAATTCCTGTAGGAGCAGGTAGGGTTACTGTCTTAGTTTCTCCTCCGCCAAATAGTCCTCCAAATAGATCTCCTACGTCACCCATTTTAAAACCTCCTTGAATTAATACTTTTTTGCCGAGGTATAAACCAAGGCTCTATTGACCTTATTTCAATGTTTGCCGCTGTTGTTCTTATCTTCGCTCTTATTCGCTGTGTTGTTATATTTAAAAAGTAACAGTATTCAGACCAATCGTCTTGATAAGCAAATGTTTTTTCAGCTGAATATGTTACTCCTCCGTCTGTTGAATAGGATACATAAAAAGCTCCCTTTCTTGCATTGACTCGTATTTCCGTAATCCTTGAGGCATGAGCAAATATGAAATCCTTAGTTTCAAACGTAAATTCAGAGCTATCCAAATAAGCTCTTGTATCTTGGTACATTTGTCCGGTATTATATCCTACTACTAATACGTTGGCACTTCCTATTAAAGAAGCACTCAACCACGGACCTTCGGAGTCTTCCCAGGTCACCCCCGCAGATTCAACCCAAGTATCGGGGTCACTAAGCTCTTGAAATTCTCCCCAGCAAGTAATTGGCTGTGTATTTTTACGAACCCAAATGTCATTAATAGTATCATACCTAAATAGGGTATTAGGTGTATCACTATCAACGGGAACGACCAAATAATAAAAGTGCTCCTCTTTGACGTATTTACCCTTTATACGATAGGGGTGAGATAAATCTACTATCTTTGTTGCTGTTTCAAACAAAAGGTCTTTGATTTGGCTTCCGACAGGGTTAATGTTAATCGTTCCATCGAATCTATATACGTTGTTCGTACTAAACAGCAAATGGCTTCTTCCTTCATCTTGAACCGTTGCAGGACTTGTTACACCAATACTATTTACAATAAGTACGGGGTTGAATACTCTTGTACCCCCAACATAACTTAATTCCCAAATAGAGTCTGTTTTATATAAAAAACAAGTGCTTCCTAACTTCTTTAGACACACAGCCCATCCATTTGTATCAATTACATCTACCCAGCCAGAGGTTCCTCCTGTCCAGGTTTCATGAGTACCTGCATCTGCCCATTGAACACGTCTTGGATAAAAAGTTCCTGCGACTTCAACTCCACATAGTACAACTCTATTAGCAAACACAGTGAGCCATTTAGCTTTTGGAGGAGTACCTCCCAAGTTGGAAATAGTGGTACCTTCTATCTTTTTAGGAACGTCTACGAAGTTTGTAAATACATAATCATCGTTTATGTTTTCACCACTGACTAGGTCATCTATTGTTCCTGTGAGTTCTTTAACTCCACGAATGTGGTCGAGAGTTATGTCCATAGCTCCTTTGTCTTTGGCAACCCTTAAACCTACGCTTATAATAGCTAAATCTGCAGCTGGATTTTTTAGTGCTATTGACACACGTGTCCAAGTGTTGGCTTCTAAAGCAGGAATGTCTAATTTTTCTAAAGGAGAGACGCATGCAGCGGTGTTATCCAAAAGGAGTTGTATATCCCCTGCGTTAAGAGCAATGGAGGATTTGACCCATAAATGAACATGTGTTACCCCATCCAAATTAACTGCAGAAATAACATTAGTAGCTGCTATGCCAGTAGTAAAGGCTGCAGCAATAGCGAATTTAGTGGCATAAGTCCCTTCTTTAGCGTCCTCAACGGCAGAGCTTACAACATTAGCTGAATCATCCCAAGCAGCTTCACAGTTTTCGATATCCAATCCTTCGGTAATATCGACCCATTCACTTACAGTTCCTTCCCATATGTAGACACTCGTAGTAGTTATTAATATATAAGAGCGTGTTCCATCATCTTGATGATAAAGGTCTTGAAGCATGG
>ERZ795050.2481-NODE-2481-length-20360-cov-142.423147_pt1 | contig 20360 bp, 20 predicted proteins | sample MGYA00375134_ERZ795050 | MGnify/ENA primary metagenome ERZ795050 (study PRJEB30179, sample SAMN05720221) | activated sludge metagenome | isolation source: Anaerobic digester | place: Japan | collected 2015-05-26 ... | reverse complement strand
GGAACGACAGGTATTAACAACGGGTTTTAACCCGGTGAAGAAGAACATCAGAGAGCCATTATCTCATTATCCTGGAAAGAGTTATGTAGAAAATCGTTTTAACGGAAAAGGTATTTTATGCGTTTTTTCCCTTTCATTGTATTGCTTTTTGGGAGTTCATAGATTAAAGACATTAAATTTGATTAGTTTTGCCTGGATTCCTGTTTATATTGATTCTTTATTTTTCATTCATCATTCAAAATCGGGTAATCCTGTTCATCACGAAGCTATTGATTAAATTTCCGGTCTATTTCCTCCCATCATTCGTTCTATATGTTTTCTTCCCTGAGGGGTATTGACTTTTTTCAGCATTTTTTTCATTTCTTCAAACTGGCGTAACAAGCGATTAACTTCCGTAACGCTAAGTCCACATCCTTTAGCAATACGGAGACGTCTGCTGCCGTTAATAATTTCAGGATGCTCGCGTTCTTTTTCGGTCATTGATTGAATAATTGCTTCTATATGTTTTAGTGCTTTATCGTCAATTTTCAAATCGGCTGGAAGTTTGCGCCCCAAGCCAGGAATCATACGGATAATTGATTCCAGAGAACCCATTTTTTTGATGCTTTGTAATTGTTGGAGGAAATCATTTAAAGTAAACTGATTTTTCAGCATTTTGCGGGCAAGTTTTTCTTCCGCTTCCATATCTATTGCTTCTTCGGCTTTTTCAATAAGGGTTAAAACATCACCCATTCCCAAAATACGGCTTGCCATTCTATCGGGATAAAAAATTTCCAGATCGCTGATTTTTTCCCCGATACCGACAAAAGCAACCGGTTTTCCCGTAACTGCTTTAATGGATAAAGCTGCTCCACCGCGGGCATCGCCATCCAGTTTAGTTAAAATAACGGCATCAAAGGCAAGTTTATCGTAAAAGTCCTTGGCAATTGTAACGGCATCTTGTCCGGTTGTTGCATCTGCTACAAAAAATATATAATCTGGTTTTATATGTGTCTTCAAGCGTGCCACTTCTTCCATCATCGGTTCATCAATATGAAGACGGCCTGCAGTATCAAAAATAAGCAGATTAACCATTTCCTTATCTGCCATAGATAAAGCGGAATCTGCTATTTTAAGAACATTTTTGGTATCTTCGGAAACGACGGGAATACCAATTTGTTTACCCAGAATTTTAAGCTGATCAACAGCTGCAGGACGGTAAACATCACAGGCAACAAGCATCGGTTTGATGCCTTTTTTCCGGTAAAAAGCGGCAAGTTTGGCACAGGCAGTTGTTTTTCCCGAACCCTGCAAACCAACCAGCATAACTTTAGTGAGGCGATTGTTGTAGACCTTAAACTGAAAACCTTCCGTATCCATAAGGTTAACAAGCTGTTCATAAACGATTTTTACAACCTGCTGACCCGGGGTAAGGGACTTCATAACTTCTACACCCAAAGCCCGTTTTTCCACTTCAGCAATGAAATTCTTCACAATTCTGAAGTTTACATCGGCTTCCAAAAGCGCCATTCGGACTTCGCGCAAACCCGCTTTTATGTTATCTTCGGTTAAATATCCTTTTCCCCGCAGGTTACGGAAAATTTTATCCAAGCGTTCAGATAGGTTTTCAAACATTATTGATCCTTAATATGTTCAGGCATTTCTTAAAGCAGAAATTGCCTGACTATAATCGTGACTGCTGAAAATATAGGAGGCAGAAACCAGAATATCGGTTCCCGCTTCTTTTAATGCTTTAGCGTTAGCGGCAGTAACTCCCCCGTCAACTTCAATGAGATAGCGGTAATTATTCTTTTTCCGCAGGTTATATAAATCCCAAATTTTATAGATGGCAGAAGGAATAAAGTCCTGAGCCGAAAAACCGGGATTTACACTCATCACCAATATATAATCCAAATCAGGCAAAAGAGCTTCCAAAGTTCCTATGGGAGTTCCAGGATTTAACGCCAACCCGGCTTTAATGCCTTTTTCTTTTAATGTCTGAATAAGCCGGTGACTATGATAAAATGTTTCCTGATGAAAGCTGACCCATTGCACATCCATATCCAGCAAAAGGGAAATATGAAAATCCGGATTGGTAACCATTAAATGAACATCCAAAGGCAGCTTACTTAAAAACCGGATAGTTCTAATTACAGGAAACCCGAAACTCAAATTGGGCACATAGTGACCATCCATAATATCCAAATGCAGGATATCGGCTCCAGCGGCTTCCAGAGAAGTAATTTCGGAATCAAGATTTCCAAAATCCGCTGCTAAGAGTGAAGGGGCTATTTGCGTCTTTTGCATTTGCGTTTGGGACTGCTAATAAGAAAAACAATATCAGCAATCTCCTCCTCATAAATAGATTTGTATTTGGCAATTATATCATCTTTAATCAGAATAAGTTCCTGCATCCAAGTGTTATTTTGAACGGCAACAAAAAGAACACCGTTTTCCACTTTTACAGGATGCGATTGGGAAGCCAGAATTTCGCCAACTATCTTGCTCCAGGAAAGATAAATATGGATAAAAGACCGGTATTTATCTCCGCCTAAACGGTAGATAAGGTTTTCGGAAAGCCGGGAAAAAGAGCTGAAAGCCATTGCTAAAATAAAACTCTCCACCGAAGATAAAACACTTCGGTGAACTTATAATGTCCTGTCAAAAAATGATTATTCCTTGTTGGATAATAACCCGAAACCGCTGTAGGAAAGGATTAAAACAATCAGCGCTACATAATATACGGAACCGATGCCAATGGTTGTCTTTTCCACTCTGCTCATTAAAAATCCCGGAACAATAGCCGCTATAATATAAAGAATATAACCGATAACTCTGTTGCTGACCTCACTCCCACGATAATTAATGAAATAAACAGCCAATAATGTTAAAGCAATAAACAGAACTGTAACTCCGCTTACAATTCCTAACGCGGCTCCTGATTTTATCGTCTCGGGAAGAGTTATCAAATTGGTGCGCAAAATAATTACCGGTGGAGTTATTAAAGCCAGAATCATTAGAAGAATTCCAAAAATCTTTCTAAAGAGTTGAGACGACCCTTTAACCTTCTCAAAATGACGCTGACGCTTGCGTGTCATATAAAACATAATGGCTACCACCACCAGAAAAAAGACACCATAAGCAACAATCATAATGGGTCTGCCGCTAATCATACCCAATAGGGATAAAACCGCAACAAACACTACCAAAGTGATTATTTGTTTAATCTTAAACCATAAATCGGACATAAAAACCTCCCGGCTTTATTATTGTTCCGGCTCAATAGAAATATTAAGCGTGCACACAATATCTTTCCGCAGATGAATAGGCACTTGAAATTCGCCCAGTTCTTTGAAATGTTTGTCCATTTCCAGGTCATTTTTCTGAATATTAATTCCCTGTTCTTCCAAACTACGGATAATATCCAGCTCGGATACGGAACCGAACATAGTACCGTGTTCATCAACTTTTCTCATAAATACCAGTTTCGTGGAGTCAATTTTTTCGGCAAGGTTTTTTAATTCTTCGGTCAATTTTTGCTCTTCATCGGCAAGCTTATTTTTAATAGCATTAAGATTTTTTAAGTTTGCCGGAGTTGCATATAAAGCAAAGCCGCGGGGAACAAGATAATTTCTGGCATATCCTCTTTTAACATTAACAACATCACCCTGATTTCCCACTTTTTCTATTGTTTTCAACATAATAACTTTCATTCCGTGTAACCTCCAGGAGTTATATTTCTTTTTGTAAACCACATATTTCCAAAGCCCAACAGAACCAGGAGAATATTGGCATAAAGAACAATAATAAGCATAAATAAGCCGCTGATTATACGGTTGGAAAAAATCATTCCCAAACGCTGCCAAACCAAACCTGCTCCCTGAAAAAAGGGAATTATGCACAAGGATAGCAACAGGTTATAAAACAGCAACTTCGTCTGGTCAAAAAAATATAAGGGCAAGACCGCAATGATAAGCAGGTTAAAATATACCGGAAACCTTAAGTTCTCAATTCTATTAGGTATTTGTAACCTTCCCTCAAAAAGCAGAAATCCGATCAGCCAGGCAATTGCTTGTGAAATAACCCAAATAGAAGGTATTATTCCCTTCCAAAAAGGTAAGGTCTGCTGCAACAAATCATTATTCAGCAAAGCCGGCATTTTGTCCTTCACCACTTGCATTCCCTGTTCAAAAAGCTGGTCTTGATAGGTTTTGAATAAATAATACCTCAGCATTCCCCAAGCAAACATTACTAAAAATGCTGCCAGAAAGGAATTGCTGAGAATATGATTGTTTTTTAGCACAATTAGAAAAACCAAAACCGGCAAACCCACTGCCAAAATGGCATCCAAACACAGTAAACGGGTACTTGTTTGAGGGTCAAAAATCAACAGCAGCACCGGAATCGGAATAAACATTATAAATGCCTGCAAGGGCTTGGTTAAATTCAACTCAGCCGTTTTGGCAACATAGAGCATATACAGAATTAAACCCAGAAAAGGACTTAATAGTGATAAAGCTCCAAAGATGACAGGATAAATTGGCATTTATTCAATTACATAAGGAATTAATGCCATCTGACGCGCACGTTTGATTTCAGTTGTAAGCTTCCTTTGGTGCTTGGAACAAGTTCCGGTCAAACGTGCTGGCTCAATTTTTCCTACTTCTGAGATATAAGGTTTCAGAACATCAATATTCTTATAGTCAATCTGAATTTCTTTATTGGCGCAAAACCTGCAGTATTTTCTGCGGGTATATTTTTTCTTTCTGTCGGAAGTATTCATTCTTTACCTCTAAAAAGGAACATCATCAGTTGTAGTATTGTGATGGAGTGTTTCTTCTGCGGGAAGAGGAACTTCTTCATTTGGCGGTGTTGCCCCTTCTTCGCGAGGTTTCCATTCCAGGGAATGAAGAACATCTACAATCACTTCGGTAGTTTTGCGATTTTGATTGTTTTGGTCTGTCCAATTGCGAGTTTCAATTCTTCCTTCCACAATTACAGCGCTTCCTTTATGAGTTTGATTGGCAATAAACTCAGCCCATTTACGCCATGCTACACAATCAATCCAACTGGTTGCAGTTTGCCATTGTTCGGTTTCATCTTTGTAACGGCGATCACAGGCAACAACAAAACGAACTACAGGGACTCCTTTAGGGGTATATTTCAGTTCTACATCGTTACCAATTCTGCCGCTAAAGATACATTTGTTTAAACGCGGTACTTTCAAATCAGCCATTTTTTCTCCTCAATTCTTTGCCACAAATAAGTAGCGAATAATGTTTTCATTAATATTGAATAGTGCTTTTAGTTTCTTAATAACCAAGCTATCAACTCTAAAATAATCCACAAAGTAATAGCCCTCTCTGAATTTTTTAATGGGATAAGCCAGCATACGCTTGCCCCAAGGGTCAATTTTGATGATTTCTCCACCGTTTTCGGTTACCAAAGCCATTAAACTATCATTCATAGCATTAGCTTCATCCGCACTTAAGGTGGGAACTAAAATCACCATTAGTTCATAATCCTTTGTCACTATTTTTCCTCCTTTGGACTTACGATTCCGGAACTTTCTGCTCCGGAACAGGATTTTTTCCAGATACTATATTCATTCAACACAGCGTTGAAATCATACTTTATATAAAGGTCTATAAATTTACCCGCCAGGTCCAGAGCCGGATTCAGCAATTCCCATTCTTCGGGTAAAATATCGCTTAGCACATAATTTTGGGGATCAATTTCGTTGTTTCTGCCAATTCCAATCCGAATTCTTTTCAGCTCTTCCGGGGGTATAACTGCAAGCAAGGATTTGATGCCATTATGACCGCCATCTCCTCCTCCCTGACGAATACGAATTTTGGCTACAGGCAGTTCTATATCATCATAAATAACCATATATTCTGAAATTATCCATTGCTTTAATGCCTGTTTTATTGCTTCACCAGAACGGTTCATCCAGGTTTTGGGTTTAATCAAAACAGCTCGTTTAAGAACAATATAATCAAAAACATCACCTTTGGCAAAACTCCTTTCTCTGCCTAAAGCCCAACGGTCAAGACAGATAAAACCCAGATTGTGACGGTTGTTGGCAAATTCCTTTCCAGGATTTCCAAGTCCTATAATGAGCTTCATAAATAAGCATTATTTTTCTGTTTCGGGAGTTGTCTGTTCCTCAGGAGCAGGAGCAGCAGGTTTTTCTTCTACAACTTCCGCTCTGGGAGCATGAATTGCTACTAATGTTACATCGCTGTGTTCTTTTACCTGCCAGTTACCTTGGGGAAGATCGCGAATATGAAGTGACTCGCCAATTTTTAAATTGCTTACATCTAAAGTCAACTCATCAGGAATTTCATTCGCCTTACAAGAGATTTTTACATTGCGTTGCACGATTTCCATCATTCCACCTTCTTTAACTCCAATTGGTTCTCCTGTAATAATAATCGGAACTTCCACTTCAATAATTGCCCCGGCAGAAACAACCATAAAATCCAAATGTAACATTTCCCTGGTGACAGGATGAATCTGCTTATCCTTCAGAATCGTATGAAATTGATCACCATTTAATTCAATATCCCAGAAACTTACTTCCGCAAAACTTTTCTTATACAGCTGCGTAAAATCCCCTTTAGGGATGCTTACAGAAATACTTTCCAGTTCAGGTCCGTAGATTACGGCAGGTATCATTCCACTCGCTCTCAAGGTATGCAAATCGGATTTCCTGATTGTTTTTCTGGGAGTGGCTTTCAGGTTAAATATCATTTATTCCTCCATTTATTATCTAAATAAAACACTGATTGATTCTTCAATGTGCACTTTCTTAATTGCTATTGCCAGCATTTCGGCAATAGACAACTGCACTATTTTGGTGCATTGTTTCTTCTCTTCTGAAAGAGGTATTGTATTGGTAATAAAGAGTTTCTCTATTGGAGACGCTTCCAGATCGGATATTGCATTACCGCTTAGAACACCATGTGTGCAAGCAGCATAAATCTTCTTAACTCCTTTATCTACTAAGGCATTAGCTACTTTAATCAAACTTCCGCCCGTGTCTATAATATCATCAAATAAAATAACCGTTTTATTATTTACTTCACCGATAATATTTAAGAGCTCGGCTCTATCTTCATTTCCGCTTCTGCGTTTATCGCCAATGGCTAAACTGCAATTCAAGCGCTTTGCCAAAGCTCTTGCTCTGTTTGCACCTCCGGAATCGGGAGAAACAACAACAATATCATCCATTGGCATAATACTTTTAAAATAACGGGCAAAAGTTGGAATCGCATATAAATGATCCACAGGAATATTGAAAAAACCCTGAATCTGATCGGCATGCAAATCCACAGTAATAACTCTGTGCGCACCTGCAATAGTAATTAAATCCGCTACCAGCTTTGCTGTAATAGGAACTCGCGGCTGATCCTTTTTATCGGAACGCGCATAAGCATAATAAGGAATAACACAATTTATCCGCTGTGCCGAAGCTCTCTTTAAGGCATCTATAATAATTAATAGGTCAATCAAATTATCATTCACAGGATAACAAGTGGGCTGAATTACAAAAACATCAGCTCCCCGCACATTGTCATTGATTTTTACAAACGATTCGTCATTGGAGAATTTGAATAAATCAATATCCGCCAAAGGAATTCCCGCATGCCGGGAAACTTCTTCTGCCAAAGGACGATTCGCATTTCCTGTGATTAATATTAGCTTAGAAAACACTTTTCTCTCTTCTCTTTTTTTTGCTTGTTCCAGTTAAATTTCCTCTTTCTGCATATCCATTGCGGCTATGCACTTACCATATCTTCTTACCTGATAATTTTTATTTCCCATAACCTCATATATTATCCAATACCTAAGCTCGTAATTCCTCTATCAACTAACATAATTTCTATATCTTACATTGCTTTCTACCTGTCTATTCAGGCAAGTTTTACCACTTTTTTAAGCAAGCTCATTTTGTCAAAGCTTATTTATCCCCTTACAATATAAACTTGTTTGGAAGAATTCTTGCATAAATGTATGCTTGGTGGAGAATATATTTTCAGTTGTTAAAGGAGAAATGTTTTTCAGCATTGAGGCGGAGGATGATTAGAGAAATGCATTTGAAGTGAAAGGTTATATTCTTCAATGTATTATAGCCCAAAAGCGGTATAAAAAATAGTTTTTTTATTAAAAGAAGGAGATAGAAATGAAGAAGATAGCGATAATGCTTTGTTTTGCCCTGCTTACAATAGGGCTTTTTGCCACCTTGGAATGGACTGAAGCAGTGGCAATTCGTCAAGGGGTGAATATTGAATGGTTTCGGACTGGCATAGAAACCACAGATGGTGGAGCCATATATGTTTGGTCTGACACAAAACTTGGCGAGCGAGACCTTTGGGCTCAGAAAGTTGATGGTGCAGGAAATATGGTTTGGGGAGAGCCGGTTTTAATAGATGGCAAGCCAGACCGTCAGGAAGACCCTGTAATAACCAGAACCAATGATAATAATTATGTTATTGCCTGGATTGATTTTTCTGCCGATTTGGATGGTGATGTTTATGCTCAAAAGATAGATGGAGAGGGTAATTTGCTTTGGCAGGAAGGCGGAGTTCCAGTTTGTACTCTGGCGGGAATGCAGATTGCTCTTAATATGGAGCCCGATAATGAAGGTGGTGTTTATATAATTTGGGTGGATAGTCGTAATCCGAGTAAAGACCTTTATGGACAGCATCTTTCTGCAAATGGCAGTCCTTTATGGATAATAAACGGAATTCCTATTGCCAATGGTTTGGGTGATGAAATGCAAAATACAATGCTTCCTGATGGCGAGGGAGGGATGATTATTGCTTACACACACAGTTATGCTGGTAATGATGATCTTTATGCCAAGCGTTTTAATGCCAATGGAACTATGGTTTGGCAAAATACTTTAGTTATCAGTGAAGCGGAAGGAAGTCAATCCGACATTAGAATGGCTGCTCTAAATGATGGTAATTTTGTTTTTACCTGGGCTGATAAACGCAGTGCCGATACCGATATTTATGCCCAAAAGATTAACCTGACAGGGGATTTGCTTTGGGGTAGTTATTTAATAGTTTACAGTGATCAAAACGGGCTTGCGAGGCCTCAAGTGAATCCTCGTATTGTAAAAACCTCCGATAATGGAGTAATCATTGTTTGGGAAGATTTTCGTTTGGACACTCAAAATCCTGATCTTTTTGCGCAAAAGATTTCTGCTTCCGGGATTAAACAATGGAGTGAAGAGGGAATTGCTTTATGCACGGCAGAATTTGCTCAATTAGGTCCTCGTCTGGCTTCTGATAATAATGGCGGTTGTTTTGTTGTTTGGGACGATTTAAGAAATGGAAATGCTCCCAATGTAGATATTTATGCACAGCATCTTTCTGCCAGTGGAAATGCTTTATGGGAAGCTAATGGCAAGGCAATTTGTATAGCTCCCAATGAGCAAAGCGGCAGTTTAATTAAAGTAAGTAATAATATTGTTTTCATCAACTGGATGGATATTCGTAATGGAAGTGTTGGTATTTATTATCAAGCGCTTACTTATGAAGGCACTATTCTTCTGGCAGTAAATGGAGTTGAGGTCTTTTGGGGTTTAAGTGGAGACGCACCTTTAGATAATTATTTGATTTTAAAACGCAGTTCCGATGTTGTTATTATTTGGCAGGATACCCGTTTTGCCAATGACGGCTATCGTCTTTTTTTCCAGTTTCTTAATCCTGACGGCAGTATTGATTTGGAACCCAATGGACATCCTGTAACTGTTTCCGTGGGAGGATCACAATCCACTCCCAGTGCAGTTGTAACTCCTGATGACCAAATTGCCATTATTTGGGAAGATGCCAGAGGCGATAATCCTAAGGTTTATGCTCAACTTCTTAGTGCCAACGGAGAAAGATTATGGGGGGAGCAGGGTATGGAACTTACCGTTAATAGTCCTTTAAGGCAAAAAGACCCGAAAGTAAGTTACTATAACGGTTCCCTTTATTTTGGCTGGTCCGGTTCCGATCAAGTGGGAACCAGTTTCTTTTATCATATCTACGGACAGCGAATTTATAACGGACAAAAAATGTGGGGACCGAATGGAATACTAATTTCTACCCTTGCTCAAAGTGATTTAAGAAATGAGTGCACTCTTTATGACCTGATAGATAATTACTATGTTTGGCATAGAATTAATCCCGCTCTGGCAACACAAACTATTTGGGTGAAAAGAGTGGCAGAAGATGGTTCCGCTATGGATGGATGGCAGGAAGAAGGAATTCAAACTTCTAATTATAACGATTGGGATGCTATTCAACTGTTTCCGAAAGCTCATAAGACACCCGAAGGCATTTTTGTAATGTGGAGGGACTTACGTAACGACTATATTCAGAATTATTGGGGACAGCATCTTGCGGAAAACGGAACTTATTTATGGAATCCGGTAGGGGTTAATCTTAACGATAACCAAAGAGAACAAGAAAAGGCATCTATTGTTGTTAACAGCAGTGGCATAACTTTTGCCTGGTGTGAAAACATAAACGGAATGAATGATATAATGGCTCAGAAATATTCTTTTCCGGGTGAACCTTTATGGACCAATAGCGGCTATTATGTTGTTCAAAGGGATTCCGCTCAATCAGACCCCTGTCTTGTTTATTTTCCCGATGGTAATTATCTTATTTCCTGGGCTGATTTTTTGAATATAGAAAGTGACCTTTATTATAAATACATCACCGAAAATGGAGAAATGATTGGAGCTCCTCAGGGCAATGTTCTTTGTAATGCTTCTAAATCGCAATATCAACCTCAAACAGCTATTCTGAATAACAAAGCATATACTGTTTGGGCAGATGGACGTTCCAGCGGAAAAACCGAAATTTTGGGACTTTATGCTCAAAAATTGGGTAATGGAAACCCTGTTACCGATGTAACAATACCCCCGTTGCAAAGTTTGATTTTACACCAGAATTATCCCAATCCCTTCAATCCTGAAACTACAATCAACTTCACTTTGAAAGATCCTACCCTTTCCCTAAAACTCAATATCTATAATATAAAAGGGCAATTGGTAAAAACCCTTTATGATGGAGCGCTGCAAAAAGGACAGCATAGTTTTGTCTGGAATGGAACGGATGAAACGAATTGCCAGGTCTCCAGCGGAGTTTATTTTTACCGGCTAAGTAACGGAAAGGAAAGCAGACAACGAAAAATGGTGCTGCTGAAATAAGTAGAGAGGTCAAGAAGCAAAGAGGTCAAGAAGTAAAAAGGTCTTGAGATTAAGAGGGAAAAACGGCTTTAGAGCTTGGGGTGAGAGTTAATCTTGAATACGGAAATTAAAGCAAAAATGGGTTGGCAAATTCCGATTTGCCCCAGATGATATAGTTATCTAAAGAAACTTTATCCTTCGTATTTGCCAAATCGGAATTTGGCAACCCAAGGTTTCACGATTGTTACAGTTGAATTTTACAGTTTATTTTGGCATTAACTATATATTTGTTTATATTCCAAGCTATTATACCGTTTTCCGCCGCCTTCCCTAATAGCATTGCTTACCCATTGCTTACCCATTACTAATGCCATCCGTATTGGGTAAGCAATGGGTAAGTAATGCATTCGGGGATAGCAAGTTCCATTGTAAATCTTATTCTGACTGCCGATTTACATTTATGCTTCATTTTTCATTCTTCCAACATAGTAGCTATGAGTCCTCACTTTACTGTGTAATCGGAGCTTGCCGTAGCTCCGTTTTTTAATTTTTAGCGGAGGAACAGCGTCCTCCGGCTACACTTCTTCGCGGGTAATATTGGCTCCAATGGAATTCAGTTTTGTTTCTATATGTTCATAACCGCGGTCAATATGATAAATTCTGGAAACAATAGTAGTACCTTTAGCTACCATACCTGCTAAAACAAGAGCTGCACTTGCCCTCAGGTCTGTAGCCATAACTTCTGCTCCACTAAGTTCTTTCACACCTTTAACGGCAGCTATATTTCTTTCAATTTTAATATTTGCTTGCAGACGATTCAATTCTGCAATGTGCATATAACGTTCAGGAAAAATTGTATCTTCAATAAAGCTAACCCCATCAGCCAGAGACATAAGAACGGTAAATTGAGCTTGTAAATCGGTTGGAAAACCGGGATAAGGAAGAGTTATTAAATTTACGGGCTTAATGGAAAAAGGTGGAACAACGGTTATGGCTTTATCTTCAATTTCCAGTTCACAACCGCTTTCCCGTAATTTTTCCAGAACTGCGGTTAAATGTGCTGATTCACAATTAGCTACTGTAACAGGGTTTTTACTAAGAGCACCGGCAATGAGAAAAGTTCCGGCTTCAATTCTATCGGGAATTATATTCATTTCCACCGGAATGAGTTCTTCCACACCTTCAATTTCCAGAGTAGTAGTCCCTTTACCGTTTATTTTTGCTCCCATTTTGTTTAGGAGGTTAATAGTGGAATCCACTTCCGGTTCCATTGCAGCATTAAATATTCTTGTTTTCCCTTTCGCCAAAACAGCTACCATCAGAGCATTAATTGTAGCTCCTACGCTGGATTTGGTAAAATAGATATCGGCGCCTTTCAGTTCTTTTGCTTTGGCATTAATATAGCCATAATCAACGGATATTTCGGCTCCCAGGGTTTCCATTGCCTTTAAATGAAGGTCAATAGGTCTGGTGCCAATGGCACAGCCACCAGGAAAAGATACCCTGGCTTCTTTCAAACGCGCTAAAAGAGGTCCTAAAACATAGATGGAAGCGCGCATTTTGCTGACCAATTCATAAGGAGCTTCTGGAAAACAAACATCCCGGGAATCAATACTCATATTGCCATCTTCAAAATCCACTCTGGCTCCGATTATTCTTAATAAATGGGACATCGTTTTGATGTCTATCAAATCGGGAACATTATGCAACACCGATTTCCCTTTAGTTAAAAGACAGGCAGACATTGCAGGTAAAACTGCATTCTTGGCTCCGCTTACATAAATAGTGCCATTAAGGTTGCGGTTTCCTTCAATAATAAATCGTTCCATTTTTTATCCTTTTTACTTGTAAATAAACAGGTATCTATCCTTATCGGTCAAGTCCTTTAAGGGCTCAATTTTTGTCCAGCCCTCTTTTCGGGCAAGGTTCATAATTGCTTCCTTTTGGGTATCGCTATGCTCTAAAGCTAAAAAACCGTTTTCGGAAAGATATTCAGAGCTTTCAGAGAGTAATTTACGGTAAAAATCAAGTCCATCTTCTCCACCTTGCAAAGCAATTACGGGTTCTTTATCTTTAATTCTGGAATTTAGAGTAGCAAATTCTGCTTTACTGATATAAGGAGGATTGGAAATAAGCACTTCGTAACTCTGTTTAATAGGAGGAAAACAATCGGACAAATAAAAATGAATATCTGCCCCATATATTTCAGCATTCTTTTTAGCTGTTTCCAATGCCGAAAAGCTTATCTCCGTAGCAGAAACATTTAGAGAAGGTAGATTATGTTTTAAAGCAATAGCAATAGCGCCACTACCTGTGCCAATATCCAAAATTCTTTCCGTTCCTTTTAATCTTTCTATTGTCAATTCCACCAGCCGTTCCGTTTCCGGACGCGGAATTAAAACTGCAGGATTAACCTTTAGGTCTAAACCGTAAAAATAAGCTATTCCTGTTATATATTGAGGTGGTTCTCCTTTTTCCAAACGGCTGAAGGCATTTTCAATTATTTCCCTTTCCCGGTCAGTTAAAATCCGTTGTCGGGATAAAATAATCTCACTCCGGCTGAGATGCAAATAATAGGATATTAAAAACCAGAAATCCGTCTCAGGAATATTTTGGGCTAAAGCTAAACTTTTTGCCTGTTCCAGCAACTCCTGTAAAATCATTTTTTATTGTTTATGGGCAGTTTTTTACTGATAGTAACCGTTCTGCCTTCTCTGGCAAACTCCAGTTTGTCGGAAAGATGATAAAGCATCGCAATTCCTCTGCCATTTTCTTCCAGATTCAGTTTGGGCTCATTGGCAACCCTTTTTATCCAGGTTTCATAATCAAAGCCGGGTCCGTCATCTTCAACGGTTATTTTGATTGTTTGTGTTTTATAACAAAGAGAAAAATAAAGGCGCATTCTTTTAGAGGCAATTTCAGGTTGTTGCAGGCGTTCATTTATTATTTTCTGTAGGGCATTATGTTCCATAACCCGTTCCTGAACATTTAAGCCCAGAGTTCCATGAATATAAGCATTGTAAACCATTTCATCTATACAAATCAGAATTTCGTTTAACGCATTGGGTGTGAGGTCAAAATTCTGGCGCAGAAATTTGTGAAAGACCTCCGAAACAGCAAATTTGGAGAAATTCTTCGGATCAAGTTCAAAATGAAACTCCGCTTTTTCCAGGTTGTTATAAAACTCGCTGAAATCGCTCCGTTTTTTCTTGCGTTTCAGAATGGTCTGAATGGAACGCATCATTTGTTTACTGTCTATGGGTTTATGAATAAAATCCGAAGCGCCAAGTCGGATTGCCTCAATGAAATATTCATTATCCGCATAACCTGTCATTAAGATAAAATCTATATCTTTTTCATAATCCCTGCGCACGCGGGAAAGAAATTCCAGACCACTCATACCCGGCATTTCAATATCACAAATTACGAGATCATAATCCTCGCTTTCAATTTTATGCAATGCTTCCGTTCCACTGAGAGCTGTTTCTACTTCAAAACCATTAACTTTTAACAACTCGGACAAGATGGAAACAAGGGAACTACTGTCATCCACTACAAGAATGCGGTGTTTCATTTCAGCCCAGGTTAACTGTAAATAATTGATTTAGCTTGAGCATAGAAAATAACTCATATACGCTATTGGAACTTCTAACCACCTCAATTTCTCCTCCTTTTGTAATAAAATCCTTGTAAAACAACAAAATTTTTCCAATCCCTGTAGAACTTATATTCCGGCAATCCAGCAAATCAAGTTCCAAAAGATTGGCATCGGAATTAAGAACTTCAGTTAATTTTTCCTGAAGCAAATAAGCATTTTCGCTATTTAAGATACCATCAATCTTCATCTTAGCGACCTTGCCATCAAGGGAAAGTTCAATGTTCATCTTTATAACCTCCTTTTGTTTTCTTTATCTAAAATATCCTTTTGTCTGTCAAGGATTTATTCTACATAACCGCGAATTCTTTTCAGAATGGCATTTTGTACTTGTACTGGACAAATCTCGTATTTCTTAAATTCCAAAGTATATATAGCCCTGCCTTGGCTTAAAGAACGAATGCGTGTTGCATAACCAAAAAGTTCGGAAAGAGGAACTTCTGCTACAATTTCCTGCTTAAATTCATTTTCCCTGCGCATAATTTCTATTTTCCCCCGTTTGGCATTGATATCATTTAAAATATCACCTACAAATTCATCAGGAGCTATTACTGTAAGCAACATAATAGGTTCCATAATTACCGGAGAGGCATCTCTAAGCCCTTTACTGATAGCTATTCCTGTTGCAATGCGATAGGCAAGTTCATTAGAATCCACAGGGTTATAATCCCCATCAATAAGTTCTATACACACTCTTTCTACATTACCACTAATGAGAGGTCCATCATTCAAAGCACTGAAAACAGCTTCTTCAATAGGTTTCCAAAATTCCGACGGGATTTTATCTTCACTTATTTTATTTACAAAGATGTTTTTGGCATCCTCCGGCAGGTCTTTTAAAGCAATTGGACTTAAGCGGAATTTTACATAAGCATAATTTCCCTTGCCATTCAGTTCACGCTGGAAAACTTCTTCTGCTTCTACTTCTTTAGTAATCGTTTCTTTATAGGAAACCTGGGGATTACCCTGATTTACTGCAACGCCAAATTCCCGACGCAAACGATCTACAATAACTTCCAAATGCAATTCGCCCATTCCTGAAATCAATGTCTGTCCCGTATCTTTATCGGTATGCACCCGGAAAGTAGGGTCTTCTTCTTCCAAACGCATTAGGGCAATATCCAGATTTTCCTGATCCGCTTTGGTTTTTGGTTCAATAGCCATAGAAATTACAGTATCCGGAAAATGCATTTTGGAAAGCAAAACTTCAAAGTTACCATCGGTAATCGTATCTCCCGTTATTAGAAATCTGGAACCTACAATAGCTCCAATATCACCTGCATGAAGGCAATCCAAATCGTTTTTACGGTTACTCATCATTTGCAGAATACGCGAAACTCTTTCTTTCTTCCCATTCGTCTGATTTACAAAGGAACCGCCTTTTTTCAAGGTTCCGGAATAAACCCTGATATAAACAAGACGTCCAATATATTTATCTATTTGCACTTTGAAAGCTAAAGCTACCAGAGGTCCTTTGGGATCAGGACTAATATTAACAGGATTATGGGTTACAGGTTCAAAACCTTGTGTATCTCCAATATCAAGAGGTGAAGGTAGAAAATCACAAATTCCGTCCAAAAGAAGCTGAATACCTTTATTTTTTAAGGAACTGCCACAAAAAACCGGGACAAATTGACTGCTGATTGTCCCTTTGCGAATTGCCTCTTTTAATACACTTACAGGAATTTCTTCTCCCTCTAAAAACAACATCAGTAATTCGTCACTGAATTCACTAACCTTTTCTAAAAGCTCATCCCGCATACTTTTTGCGCTTTCCAGATATTTTTCCGGTATGGTTGTCTGTTTCACTTCATAGCCAAAGGTTAAAGGATCAAAATAATATGCCTGCATCGTGATTAAATCAATTACACCTTCAAAGTTTTCTTCCCTGCCCATTGGCATATTTACAGGATAAGCATTGGGAGTAAGCCGTTCTCTAATCATTTGTATGGTATGAAAATAATCTGCGCCTACCCGATCCATTTTGTTTATGTATGCTAAACGAGGCACACGATAACGATTTGCCTGATTCCAGACAGTTTCTGATTGTGGTTCCACACCTCCAACTGCACAAAATATACCTATTGCTCCATCCAAAACCCGTAAGGAACGTTCTACTTCTGCTGTAAAATCTACATGACCCGGAGTATCAATAATATTTATTTGATAGGCATTCCAATAACAAGTTACTGTTGCAGAAGTGATTGTAATTCCTCTTTCCCTTTCCTGTTCCATCCAATCCGTAAATGTATTTCCATCATGCACTTCCCCCATTTTATGCAGATAACCTGTATAAAACAATATCCGTTCCGTAGTTGTTGTTTTCCCGGCATCAATATGAGCCATTATACCAATATTGCGTATTTTAGTAAGCGGACTATCCGCATCGGTATCCATAAATAAATCCTTTTTTTAATTTATTAACCAAAAAAACAGGGTTAGCTTATTTGTCTATGAAAAAGTCCAAGAGCTCTGAAGGTTAACAAGCTAGGAGGGATAAAGTATTAAGTGGAAAAATTCCAATTGGGCAATAGCAAAAAGAATAATTATTGTAGAGAACTAAATGCTCAGCAGTAAAAATGAATTTACCACTTGATTAATACAAAACAAACACGGCTATTTCTTTTGGACTTTCTCCCATTGAGTTACTATATCATCTCGCAATTTACTCAGTCGTATCTTAACTTCCGACCAATCACTATAATGGTATTTATCTTTAACCTCAATTGTTTCATTATTCTTCAAATGTATAGCAAATCCGATAAATTGCTCTTCAATAATCTGACCTGCTTGCCCATATTCTCTAATTTTAGAGATACTTTCCACCCTTGCCAAATCAATTTTTCTGCCATCGGGTAATGTATAAAGCATTTCTGTAACCTTCCTATGAATCTCATAAAATTACATATTATTATATCAAATCATTTTGTCAATATTTATTTTAGCCCTTTTAAATTCTGATTAAGAATGGAAAAATGAAAATCCCTATGAATCCTTAAAAATCCTTTTAATCCGTGTTGTTGATAAAGATTCCAAGTTATTCTTGACAGCAGACCTTTTTGCAATATTATATCATTAAAGAGTAATAGGGAGAAAGTAATGAATGATAAACTGACTGATATCTTCAACGAAATCAGAGTTTCCTACGAAAGCACCTTGGGCAAACGCGCATTTCATTCTGCAAATGCCTGGCGCAGCAAAAAAGAAGAACCGGATATTATGCGTTCCCAATTTGCGGTGGATAGAGATAGAATCCTTTACAGTGGCGCTTATCGCAGGTATCATGGAAAAACACAGGTTTTTTCTTTCACCAATATGATTGATGAAGAAATGACCAATCGCAATCTGCACATTGCTTATGTTTCTCAAATCTCGCGCACTATAGGAAAATATTTGAAGTTAAACACGGAGTTGATTGAAGCGATAGCATTAGGTCATGATTTGGGGCATTGTCCTTTTGGCCACGATGGAGAAACTGCTCTTTCCCAATGTTGTGAAAAAAACGGTATCGGAGAATTTCATCATAACATTGAAAGTTTACATATTGTGGATCATATCTCCCGCAAGGGAAAAGGACTGAATTTAACTTTTCAAGTGCGAGATGGAATCATTTCCCACGACGGAGAAGTGCATAACACCCAGTTAATTCCCCAAACAAATAAAACCGAGGAGGATATTCAGAATTACATTTATGCCAAAAAAGCCGGGCAGGATCTTCAATTTATGCCTGCAACTCTGGAGGGATGTATAGTTCGTATTACCGATACAATTGCCTATATTGGACAGGATATAGAGGATGCCATTCGTTTTAATATTCTTACTCGCGATGAACTTCCTGCAGAGCAGGTTACTTATTTGGGCAATACCAATAGTCAGATTATAGAAACACTCATCAAAAGCGTGATTGCAAATAGCTACGAGCAGGATTTCATTGCTTTTGACAAAGAGACCAGTGAGCATCTTTTGGCTTTGAAAAAATTCAATTACAAAAGAATCTACACCGATGAAAATGTGAAAAAATCAAATTCCATTATTTACCGCACTATGCCTATCCTTTTTGATATTTACTTAAATGACATCCAGAAAAATAATCGGGAATCTAAGATATTCAAACATTTCCTGAACCACAAATTTCCTGAATACCTGGAGAATTTCTCGCCGGCTGAAAAAGTGCGGGATTTTATAGCAACTATGACAGACCGCTATTACAACGAAGAAATTAAGGCATATCTACTCCCCTGGAGAGGATAAACAATGTTTTTCAATTAACTAATCATAAGGAGTAATAATGAAAAAAATTCTCTTAACCCTCGTTTTTACCAGTGTTCTGCTCTTTATTTTGGCAGTTCCCCGAAATTTGGTTGTAGTGGAAATTGCTACCGGAACCTGGTGTACTTATTGTCCTGGAGCTGCTATGGGTGCTGATGACTTAATTGCAAATGGTCAACCAGCCGCAATTATTGAAAATCATACAGGTGATAGCTTTGCTAATGTCTATTCTAATGCCCGAAATAGTTATTACAATCCCAGTGGCGTTCCTACTGCTTATTTTGACGGATTAAATGCTGTGGTGGGTGGTGATCATACTCAATCAATGTATTCTTATTACCTTCCCAGAGTAACTTCCCGCATTGCTGTTCCTTCTAAATATACTATTTCGGCAACTGGAAACTTGACTGGAAATAATTTAACTGTTGCCGCTACGGTTGTCAAGCCGGAAGCTGATACCAATACTAATGTGCTTTTGCATTGTGTTATTACCCAATCACATATTCAATATTCCTGGCAGGGTCAAACACATTTGAATTTCGTAAACCGTTTAATGTTGCCCAATCAAAGCGGAACAGCAGTAACTCTTGCAACTGGTGAACAGCAGACCTATAATCTTACTGGAATATTTAATCCTGAATGGGATATAAATTCCTGTGAGGCAGTTCTTTTTCTGCAGAATAATGCTACCAAAGAAATATTGCAAGGAGTTAAATATTCTTTGCCTGAACTCTTAGGTATTAATCCTATTTCTGTTACAGAACTTAATTTCCCTGAAACCTATATTGGCGGAAGCAGCAGCTTGTCTTTTACTATAAATAACTATTTTAATTTTACTGTAACAGGCACAATTTCTTCATCCAATCCTGTTTTTATTCCTGAGCAAACCAATTTTAGTATTGCTGCTTATCAAGCCACCACTATAAATGTAAATTTTGTTCCTGCTTCTGCTGTTCAATATACAGGAATTTTAACACTCAACAGCAATCTGAGCGGTTTCAATATAGTGCAAATTCCCCTTTCCGGAACCGGTTTTTTTAATGCGCCTCCTTCTGTCAGCAATTTGATAATAGTAGGTCCACCGGTAATTTACCAGGGGCTTACGGTTCTTTATGATTTCTCTGATCCCGATGGCAATGTTGAAGGCAATAGCAGGTTCCAATGGATGAGAATGTTCAATAATCAGCCCCAGGTGATTCAAAATGCTGTTCAACAAACCTATATTATTCAACCTGAAGATATGGATTATCCAATTGCCTGTCA
>ERZ795050.2480-NODE-2480-length-20373-cov-6.207304_pt1 | contig 20373 bp, 15 predicted proteins | sample MGYA00375134_ERZ795050 | MGnify/ENA primary metagenome ERZ795050 (study PRJEB30179, sample SAMN05720221) | activated sludge metagenome | isolation source: Anaerobic digester | place: Japan | collected 2015-05-26 ... | reverse complement strand
CACCGCGTCGCGCGCGCGTTCAAGAGTGGCAAAGGGCCGGCCCCGGGTTCCGGGATTGGCATCGTTCCCATTCGGGGCGATGAAGAACTCCACCGCGCCGGCCGGCGCGGCGGCGAACACGAGACCGGCGGCAACAACCTTCGCGAACCAACGAATTGTCAGGCGCATGACGCGAGCATGGGCCACGGCTCAACGAATCGCAACCTCCCGCTTCAAAGTGGCCGCCAGCAAAACGCGCGCCGCATTCCGGGGCGGGGTGGATGAAGCTTCCCGCCACGGCTTCGAACTTCCATCGGATTACCGTTCCCCTATTCTTCCCCCGTGCAAATCATCACCTTGACCACCGACTTCGGCGCCCGGGACTGGTTCGTCGGCGTGATGAAGGGCGTCATCCTGGGCATCAATCCGCGCGCGGAGGTGCTGGACCTCACGCATGAAATCGCGCCCGGCGACATCCGCGGCGGCGCGTTCGCGCTTTCCGTCGCCTGCCGGTTCTTCCCCAAGGGAACCCTCCATGTTGCGGTGGTGGACCCGGGGGTGGGCAGCGACCGGCCGGCGTTGGCGGTGCGAACGGCAGATTACGGGTTCGTCGGCCCGGATAACGGCGTCCTGTCGTTCGCGTTGCAGGGCCAAAAGATCCGGGCGATTCACCGGCTGGAGAACACGCAATTCTTTCTGAAACCCGTCAGCCGCACCTTTCACGGCCGCGACATTTTCGCGCCCGTCGCCGGGCACCTCAGCCGGGGCGTGCCAATCCACCGGTTCGGCCCGCGACAAAAGGAGCTGATCCGGCTGAAATGGCCCCAGTCCCGGACCGCCTCCGGCGGGCGGATCGAAGGCGAGGTCGTTTACCTTGACCGCTTCGGCAACGCGATTACCAACGTGGAAAACGCGAGCCTGAAACCCGCCGTCCTTTACGAAGTGTTTGCCGGCCGCCGGCGGCTGTGCCCGGTCGGGGCCTTTTACGGCTCGGTGCGCCGGGGCGCAGCGGTTGCCGTGCCCGGCTCGACCGGTTTTCTGGAAATTGCCGTTCACGGTTCCTCGGCGGCCTGTGAACTGGGCCTCACCGTCGGGAGCAAGGTCTCCGTGACACCCGTTTGAACCCGCAGTTGGGCCAGACAACGCCTTGCCTCCGCTCACGGAGCCGGACCTCCTATGGACAGCGGCGCGGCCGCGCCGCTTTCAATTTGCGGGGTCATTCGCCCGCGCTGGGGGTTGGCGGCGACGAGACATCGCCTCCCCAAGAGGGTTTGCTGGTTTCGGGCGCGGGAGGTGTGGAGACGGGACGTCCCGAGCCCCGAGGTGATTGAAGGTCTGGATGGGGGCTGGGACGTCTGGTCCCAGGCTGGTTTGAGGCCGCGCCGTTGGCGCTGGCCATCGCCGTGCACCTCAGGGCCAAAGGCCCGTGCCATACCAGCATGGGGCATCGCCCCATGTGGGGCACCGCCCCATGTTGCGGCCCAGCAAAATCCCCAAGCGCCAACGGCGCGACCCATCTCATCTGCCAAAACCCGTCAAAAGCCGCTTGCCCGGGCGCGGGGGGGCTACTACCCTCCCCGGCTTTGAACTGAACCGTTGCCCTTGCGCCACGACCATTATTCCTGTTTGAATCGCACGCCAGGCCGGCCGGCCGGTTGGCCGGGCGCCTGGGGCCTGCTTGATGGCCCTGGCGCCAGAATGCTCACGAGCTTGCCGGTGGGGACAGCGCATTCCTCCGCCGCGGCCGTGCGGCGTCCCCGGCGGTTTTCCGGCTAGATGCTCTTCAGCTCCTGGCAATTCATTTTCGTTTTCCTGCCGGTCGCCCTCGGTGTTTTTCTGGTGCTGCCCGGGCAATGGCGGGTGGCGAAGAAACTGTGGCTGACGGTGGCCTCGTTGTTTTTTTACGCCTATTGGAAGGTCGAATATGTTCCGCTGCTGCTGTTCTCAATCGGGTTCAATTACACGATGGCCGAGCTGCTGCTGCGTTATCGCGACCGGCCCTCGGGGAAGTGGGTCTTGACGGCGGGGGTGGGGGTGAACCTCCTGCTGCTGGGCTACTACAAATACACGAACTTTGTCCTGTCCGCACTGGGGATGGTGGTGCGGAAAGACCTGGGGCGGTACGACATCATCCTGCCCCTGGCGATTTCCTTTTTCACCTTCACCCAGATCGCGTACCTGGTGGACGTTTACCGCGACCACACGCGCCACTACAAATTCATTGATTACTTCCTGTTCGTGGTGTTTTTCCCGCACCTGATCGCGGGGCCGATCGTGCGGCACTGGGAGATCATCCCGCAATATGTCGAGCGGGACCTGCGGCCTTCGCGGACGGATTTGGGCATGGGGGTGTTGTTGTTCCTGTTGGGGCTGTACAAGAAGCTGCTGCTGGCCGATCCGGTGTCCGAGTATGCCATTGCAGTGTATGGGACGGCCGGGCACGGGGTGATGGTTTCGTGGTTTGACAGTTGGCTGGGGACCCTGGCCTTCGCGATGCAGATTTACTTCGACTTCTCCGGGTATTCCGACATGGCGATCGGGCTGGCGCGGATGTTCGGGATGAAATTTCCGTGCAATTTCGATTCGCCGTACCGGGCGGGGAGCATCATTGACTTCTGGCGGCGGTGGCACATGACGCTGACGCGGTTTTTCCGGGAGTATGTGTATATCATGCTGGGGGGCAACCGGTGTTCGCAATGGCGGCAGGCGTATAACATCATGGTGACGATGCTGCTGAGCGGTCTGTGGCATGGGGCGGGCTGGAACTTTGTGATTTGGGGCGGGTTGCACGGTTTGTTCCTCCTGGTGAACCATCAATGGCGGAACCTGAAGAAAGCGCGGGGCTGGCGTCTCGAACACTGGAGCTATCGCGGCGCGTGTGTGGCGTTCACGTTTCTGCTGGTGCTGGTGACGTGGGTGTTTTTCCGCGCCCCCGACCTTCCGACGGCGGGGCGCCTGCTGGGGAGCATGGCGGGAGCGAACGGTTTTACGGCGCAAAAGGAATTCCAGGGAAGCAGCCGGGAGGCGGAGAAGATCATGGCCTGGCTGGGGGCGAAGGCGGTGGACAACACGGTGCCCCTGACGAGCGCGGATTACCGGACGGCGCTGAAGATTCTCGTCGCCCTGCTGTTCATCGCGTGGTGCCTGCCCAACACGCAGCAACTGCTCTCGGCCTACGAGCCCACGCTCGAGGCGGTGGCCCGGCCGCCGCCGTTCCGGCTCCGGTTGAATGCCTGGACCGGCTTCGCCTGCGGGGTGGCGTTCCTGTTTGTGATTCGCGGCTATTTCACGCTGCCGCAGAGTCCGTTCCTGTACTTCAACTTCTAGGCCATGACCGCCCCGACCAAATTTTATGCCGGTTTCGGGCTGGGCCTGCTCAGCGCGTTTTCGGTGTTCTACGGCCTCTTTTTCGCTCAACTCGGCGCGCCGACCCTGTCGTCCCAATGGTGCTGGGACCTGAATTCGCGGAAACAGGAGCTGGCGCGGGCGGCGGGCACGCCCAAGCTGTTGCTGGTGGGCGGGTCGTCGGTCCTGTTTGGACTGAGCGCGCGGGACATCCAACAGCAAACCGGGTTCCCGACGGTGAACCTGGGCACGCACGCGGCGTTGGGGGCGGAGTACATTCTGCGACTGGCCCGGCGCAGCGCCCAGCCGGGTGACATCGTCCTGCTGGCCTTCGAGTATGAGGCCTACCAGCATGGCGCGCCCGGAAAGCCCGTCCCCTGGACCGACCCGTTATACTTCGACTACCTCTTTGCCCGGGATGCGGCCTACTTCCGGTCCTGGCCGCTGACCGAACAGCTCCGCGCGGCGATGTGGATTTCCACGCGGCGGCTCAAGGAAGGCTGGCGGAATCGCGGGCGCGGCGAGCTCGAGGCGCACGCGGGGATTTACTCGGTCAAGATGCTCAACCCATACGGCGACCAAACCGGCGCGCGGAAGGACAACCGCAGCCCGGGCCAGCCGTGGCTGGCGCTGCGCAGCGAAAACCTCGCTCGCGGCCTGCCCGCCGAGCCCAACGGGTTCCCCGTTTTCCGGGAATTCATCGAGTGGGCGCGGCAGAACCAGGTGCGGGTGCTGGCCACCTACCCCACGATCTGCCATCGCCCCGAATACGAGGCCGAACCCGCCCAGCGCACCGCGGCCGCCATCCGCGAGTTCTTTGAGAGCCAGGGAGTCCCGGTTTTGGGCGAGGCCAGGGAGGGGATGCTCGACCCGGACCTGTTTTTTGACACGCTGTATCATCCCATCGAGGAAGGCGCCCGCGAGCGGACGCGACGGTTGCTGACACACCTGGCGCCGCTGTTGCAGCGCGAGGGGCGGCCGGCTTCCGCCGGGACGGCGGAGACAGCGAAGTAAGGCGCGGGCACCATGGCATCCGAGCCGCAGCGCGACGGGCAAGGGAGGGCAAACCCTCGCTGCGAGTCATCGCCGCTGCCCCTCGGGGTGGTGTTGCCCACGCGGAATGCCGCCGCGCTGTTGCCGGCGCATTTGGAGGCGATGCAGGCCTGGCTGCCCCACGTGCAGGAGCTGGTGGTGGTGGACAGCGAATCGCGGGATGGGACGCGGGATTTGCTGCGCGCGGTGCTGGACCATCCGCGCCTTCGCTGGTTTGACCATCCCCCCGGTCTTTACCAATCCTGGAACTTCGGCATCCGCCAGGTGGAAGCCGAGTTTTGTTACATTTCGACCGTCGGCGAAACCATCACGCTCGAGGGGCTGCGGCATTTGTGCGAGGTGATGCGCGACCTGGCGTGTGACGTGGTGGTGAGCCGGCCGGAGTTTATCAGTCAGGAGGGGCGGCCCATGTCCCCCCCGCGCTGGCCGGTGCATGACATGATTGAAACGCTGGGGTTGACGCAGCCGGTGGCGCTAGGGAGGGAGGAGCTGTTCGTTTTCACCTTGATCAATTTTCGGGACGCCATTCTGGGCAGTTCGGCGAGCAATCTCTACCGGACCGCCACGCTTCAGGAACACCCGTTTCCGACTGACTACGGCACCGTCGGGGACGGAGGCTGGGGTCTGCAGAATTGCCTGCGAATCACCCTCGGGGTCACTCCCCGGATTTTCTCGACGTTTCGGGATCATCCCAAGTCGTATGGGAAGGCGGAGTATGCCGTGGACCGGTTGCGGCAGAAGATGCTGGAGGAAATCCGGCGGACCTACGTGACCCAGGCCGCCCGCGACCCGGCCTTTGAGGCCGCGGCCCGCCGCCTGGAGGTGGGCCGCATGTTCGAACTACTGGCGGAGCATTTGGAAGCTCAGGAAAAACTGGAGGCCGCCCGGGCCTCGAGCTGGCCCTGGATTCTTCAGCCGGCCGCCTGGGCAGCGCGGCGCCGGCGCAGCCAGTTGGAGTGGGAGCTCGAGGGACTAAAACGGAGGGCCCTTGCCCTCATTGCGAGCGGCCAAATTTCTTCTCCAACTCGCGGTAATTCATTTCGATAAGCGTGGGACGGCCGTGGGGGCAGGTGTAAGGCATGGCGCAGCGGCGCAAAGCCTCGACCAGATTCTCGAGCTCCTTGCCCGCCAGCGGGTCGTTGGCTTTCACCGCATGGCGGCAGACGGTCTTCGCCACGACCTGCTCCCCCAGCCGCAGAGTGTTCACTCCCTGACCCGCCGCCTTGAGTTCGTCCACCAATTCGAGGACGAACTGGCGGGGGTCGGGCGCTTTGACAAACGGTGGCAAGGCATCGAGGAGAAAAGTCCTCTCGCCAAACTCGCTGAGTCCCACGCCCAGCCGGGCCAGGACGGGCAACTGTTGCCGCAGGAAACTGGCGTCGCGGGCGGACAGCTCGACGGTCGCGGGCAGGAGCAGTTTTTGGGAGGGTGCCTGGTCCTGCCGTTCGAGCCGGTCCAGCATTTGCTCGAAGAGGATGCGTTCATGGGCGGCGTGCTGGTCGAGCAGCACCAGTCCGCGGTCCGACTCGAGCACCACATACAACTTTCCGACGACGCCGACCAGCCGCAGCGGCACCTGGAGGAGCGGCACGGCTGGGCCGGCGGGGACCGGCGCAGGCGCCGGGGACGCGGCCGGAAGGGGGGGCGGGGGAGCGGGCGGAGCCGGCGGGGACATCGCACCCGGTGAACGGAACCCCAGCCGCAGCGGAGGCTGGAGCGGCGCGCGAGGGGATGGTTCAGTTGGGACTGGCTCGAGGTCGGGCGGCAAATTCGGCAGAGCGGGCTGCCGGGCGGGGGCGGCGGCGGGCGCCGTCGTTCGGGTTGGCGCCGGCGGAGGGGGAGACAGGGAAGAGGTATCAGGCGGCGCGGGGGGGCTGTGGAATCTCAGGAGGGCTTCGCGGACCGCTTGGGCGACCAGCCGGCGGACCTCGGCTTCCCGATGGAATTTCACCTCACGCTTGGCCGGATGGATGTTGACGTCCACTTCGGCGGGGTCCAGCTCGAGGAACAGACAGCAGACCGGGTAACGGCCCTTCATCAAGGCCGTGTGATAACCTTCGAGCAGGGCGAAATTGAGGCCGCGATTCTCGACGGGGCGGCGGTTGACGAAAAGGTGCTGGTCTTCGCGGGTGGCGCGGGAAACCCCCGGCGCGCCGATGAAGCCCCAAAGATGGAACCGCCCGGCGTTTGGACCGCCGGCCGCCAGCTCCTCGTCCGCTTCGGATTCCGGTCCGGACCCGGCACGCGGCAGTTGGGCGGAGAAGTTGACCGGCAGCAGTTTTTGGTCGTCACCGTATAAAGCACGCAAGCGGTCCCGGAGGGCGGCGAGGCGGGCGGGGGTGTCCAGACCGCTTCGGATGGCGGGCAGTTGCCAGACCAACCGCCCCTCCTTTTGGAAGACAAAGGCGACCTCGGGGAACGCCAGGGCGGCGAGCGTCAGGTAATGTTGAATGTGCGCCGCCTCCGTCTCCTCGGTGCGCAAGAATTTGCGTCGTGCCGGCAGATTAAAAAAGAGCTGGCGGACTTCCACGCGGGTGCCGGGGGCGGCGCCGGCGGCTTTGACTTCGACAATCTTGCCGCCGCTGATGGTGATTTGCGTCCCTTCGGGGGAGGCTTCATCGCGTTCGCGGGTGGTGAGCGTGAAGCGGCTGACGCTGGCGATGCTGGGCAGGGCCTCTCCGCGAAAGCCCATGGTGGCGATGGCGGCAAGGTCCTCGGCCCGGCGGATTTTGCTGGTGGCATGGCGCTCGAGGCACAGCAGGGCGTCGTCGCGGCTCATCCCCACGCCGTCGTCGAGCACGCGGATGAGGCTGCGCCCGCCCGCCTGGATTTCGACGGAGATGCGGGAGGCCTGCGCGTCGAGAGAATTCTCGACCAGTTCCTTGACGACGCTCGCGGGGCGCTCGATGACCTCGCCGGCCGCGATCTGATTGGCGACCTGCTCGGGCAGGAGCCGGATGCGGTTCATCGTCCGGCCTCCGGCTGGGACCGCGGCAAGCCGAACGAAAAGACCGCGCCGCGGTCCGGCAGGTTGCGGGCGGCGATCCAGCCGCCATGTTCTTCGATCACGCGCCGGCAGATGGACAGGCCCAGACCGGTGCCTTCCGCCTTGCCGTGGGTGACGAAGGGCTCGAAGAGTTGACCGAGAATCTCAGGCGGAATGCCCGGCCCGGTGTCCTCCACCTCGGTGACCACCTCGGTGGGTTTGAGCTGGAGACGAACCCGGATGACGCCGCCCCCCTGCATGGCGTCGGTGGCATTGTGCACCAGGTTGTGAAACACGCGGCGCAGGCGCTTGGGATGCAACCGAACGGGGACGGCAGCCGCGGTGGCGTCGAATTGAAGCGAAACGCGTTTAAGTTCGGCATCGGGACGCAGTTCCTCCAGCACCTCGCGGGCAAACTGGACATAATCCGTGGCGGCGAGGACCAGCGCGGGCTGGGCCCCCTGGGTAAACTCAATGATCTCGCCGATCATGTCGCTAATCCGCTCAATCTGGGCGCGGATATTGCCCACCGCCCGCTGGCGGGCCTCCAGCGAAGCGTTTGGCAGATTCACCATCTCGGCGGCCAGACCGATGATGGCCAGGGGGTTTTTCAGGTCGTGAATGATGGATCGGGCGAACCGGCCCACGATCGCCAGCCGTTCCGCCTGCAGCACTTCGCGGAGGTATTGCCGGTCGAAGTCACGGAGCCGGGCGCTGATTTCGCGCAAGAGGGAGAGAGCCAGGGCCGGCGAGCGTTCCACCGCTCCCAGCAAGGCCGGCCGGGGAATGAAATCCACAACGCTTGGCTCCAGCGCGAGGGCCGTCGCGGAGCGCGGCGCGTCTTCGATCACGGCCATTTCACCAAAGACCTCGCCGGGGCCGAGACGGGAGAGGATTTGCCGGCGGGTGCCGCTCAACAGGCCGGAGATTTCGACGGCGCCGGTTTTCAGCAGATAAAGGCCATCCCCCGGGTCGCCCTCCCGGAAAATGACCTGGCCGGAAGCGTAATGGCGCTCCTGGGAATCCTGGCGCAAGCGGCGCCGTTCCTCGGCGGGGAGCGCGGCAAAGAGCCTGCTGTTTTCAATACCGACCATGACCGCCACTTTATCGGGCGGGACTGGACGAGGTAAAGCCCGGATGCAGTCGCCGGGCATGCGCGTCTGCATCCAACGCCGCCCCGCCAAGCCGCCCCATCACCAAGGGGCGAGTCATCCCCAGCGCCGGCCCGGGTTCGCATCCACGCGGGACGCATGCCAGCCGTCGCGGCGGGATATCGCGGCCGGTCGCGGGAAGGCTTGCGCCGGAGGGCGGCGGCCGGGTAAACCTGAGACGGCCTGACCAATCGTATGAATGCTGAAGCAAACAGGAACCTGGATTTTATTTTCGGACGGCGGAGCATCCGCGCTTACACGGCGGAGGCCGTGAGCGAGGAGGCGGTGCAAAAGCTGCTCGAAGCGGCGATGGCGGCGCCGTCGGCCGCGGCCAAAGACCCCTGGCGTTTTGTCGTGGTGCGAAACCGGGAGCTGCTCAGCCGGGTCGCGGAGGCGCTGCCGCATGGGAGAATGCTGGCCACGGCGGCGGTGGGCGTGGCGATTTGCGGGGACTTGGAGGCGGCGCATGACCGGCAGCTCAGTTACCTGTTGCAGGATTGCGCGGCGGCCTGCGAGAACCTGTTGCTGGCCGCGCACGCGCTGGGCCTGGGCGCCTGCTGGCTGGGCGTGCATCCGCGGGAAGAGCGCATCAAGCAAGTGCGGGAGATTCTGCGGCTGGAGGCTTCGTGGGTCCCGGTTGCGGTGGTTGCCATCGGCCACCCGGCGGAGACGAAGGAGCCGCGCACGCGGTTCAATCCGGCTTACGTGCGCCGGGAGGATTGACCGGCTTCGCCCTGGAGGACCGGCATGCTTGCCGCGCTGGCTTCCGGAGTGTTGCTCGGTCTTTCAGCCGGGCTGGCGCCCGGCCCGTTGCTGGCGCTGGTGCTGGCGCAAACGCTGCGGCATGGCCCGCGCGAGGGCTGCAAGATCGCGTTGTCCCCCCTGGTCACCGATGCGCCCATCATCCTGGTGGCCCTGGGGGTGGCGGCGAAATTGAACGAGCTTCAGCCGTTGCTTGGCGTGGTGTCACTCGCGGGAGGCACTTTCGTGCTTTATCTTGCGTGGGACAGTTTTCGCACGGTGAATCCCGAGGCGGGCGCTTCAGCGGAACGACCCGGTTCCTGGTTCAAGGGCATTCTGACCAACCTGTTGAGTCCTCACCCGTGGCTGTTTTGGTTGACGGTGGGCGCGGCGCTGCTGGCCAAGGCGCTGAGGCAAAGCGGGCTGGCGGCCGCGGCCTTCCTGGCGGGTTTTTACCTCCTGCTGGTGGGGTCAAAAGTCGCAGTGGCTTTGCTGGCGGCGCGCTGGCGCAACCTGCTGGCCGGCCGAACCTACCGGTGGGTGATGCGCGGACTGGGCGCGGTGCTGGCGCTGTTCTCGCTGCTGCTCTTTCGAGAAGGCTTAAAGCATCTGGGCGCGATTTGAACGAAGGGGGCTACCGTTTGGCCACCGGCCCAATGTAGCGCCGCGCGATGACAACGTTGTCGAAGCAAACCACGTTGGTCGGATTCCGGGTCCAACGATCGGTAATATAACTTTCCAGCGTCAAGGCATTGGCGTTGAGATCAAGGGTCTTCCGCCAATTGAAGCCGGTCCAGTGCCCCTGCAGTGTGCCATCAATCCAGAAGGCTTGCTCGCCGTCGGCCTGGCCGGGAGTGTTGTGTTTGAGCATGAACTCGACGCAAATCCAACGGTCCCGCGGGATGAGCGGCGCCGTGGGAACGCCAAACGAGTTGCCCCAGTATTTGCCGTCCCGGGATCGTTCCATCTCATGCCAGTAACTGTAAAAGTTCCAGCGCCCCGGCGGGGCCCACCGGCCCCAATTGCCCCACGGTTCAATCGCCGTCGAAAAACGTTCGCTGCCCTCCGGCTTGAGCCCCGCCCCGCCAAACCCGCTCCACTTGTCGGCCCCTCGCAGTCCCTTGTTCGCCCGGAGCGTGACAAAATGGTGGACATAGTCGCAGCCTGGGTCGAACCGGGTATAAAACCGGATGAAGACCGTGTCCGCCGGCTGGAACCACTTGGTCAAGCCGCCGCCCGTATCCCGAGCCAGGTGCGCTTCGACGCGCAGGCAGCGTTTGCCCAGGCCTTCACTCGCTTCGACGGGGGCAAACTGCAGCACGTTGCCCTGCGGATTGCGGATTTCGTCCCAGCCCGCGCCGAGAGCGCCCGATTCGAAATCATCAGCGAAGATGACGTCGGGGTGGTCTTTCAAGCCTTGGTCGGCGGGGCAAGCCGCGGCCAGGCCTTTGCCCGAAGGCAGTTCGCTGCGGTCGGCAAGGTTGTTGCGGCCCTCGGGGTCGCCGCCAGTCACCGCCCCGCAGACCGTCAGCACCCCCAACCAACCGCATAACAAGGTGGCCAATGGAACGCAGAACACCCCTCGCGCGGGGCCTGGGACTCGCGTCAAACCTGATGGCAGTTTCAAAGCTGATGGCAGTTTCATGGTTATCCTTAAATTAAGGCTTCCAACTTGATGCGTGAGGCGGCGCGGCCAGCGCGGCACAGCGGCCGTTCAGGCCGCCATCAAGGGCCGGAAATAATAAACCCAAATGGCCGCCACTTCACGGGCCATGTTAAAAGGCATGTTCACGGGCAGTGCTATTCAGGCACCAAGGGCTGAACCCAGGCGGTTTCGTAATCGCCGACCGCAAACGGGTTGCTCTTCAGTTTTGAGGACACCACGGTGGCGCGCACATAGATTTCGTCGCCCTTGAGCTGGTAACGGGGTGTGGCGCCGCGAACCTCCGCCAGAACCGTCCCAATTTCCGGGCTGTAGCGGCGGGTGGTCACCACGGGGCGGCCGTCGGCAAGGACCGGCTCGCTGGCCGGGTTGTAGCCCTTGCGCGTGCCGATGAACCGCGTCAGGTAGGTCACTCCTGGCTCGGCCTTGATTTCGAGGCCAAGCTCCCGCGGTCCGCGCCGCACTTCGGTCAGTTCCACACCGGTCGAAGCGTAGAAATCGCCACGCTCCATGGCGGCAATCAGCGCGGCGGCGGACAGCTCGGGCGCGCGAACCATGATCCAGCCGCGGCCGGGATTGGAGGCTTTTGGATTGAAGGAATGATAGGCGTGGGCGTCGTCCACGGCGGTGCCCCAGATGGGGTCCAGGCGCAGCTCGGCCAGGCGGCGGGTCAGGAGGATGTCCCAGATGCGTTCGGTCCCGGCATGCGTGGCGTCGCCGTAATTCCGGACGCCGGGGTGGCCGTTGTACACCTCGAAAAAACGCTCGCCCTTCAGTTCCACCATGTCCTCGGCGGTCAGCGCCCAGCCGAAGTTGGGATGGTTGATGTGCGGGATCATCGGCTGGCCGGTGCGCCGGCGCTGATCCAGCACGGCGTTGATGTTGTTCTGGAGCACTTCGGCGGCGGTCTTTCCGCCCTGGGGCGGGATCAGGTCGCGCAGGTTGGTCGCGTTCAGATGAAGGGGCCGTTTTTCGAAGTGGTCGGAAATCTCCTCGCCCTGGATCAGGAGAAACCGGCCCGGTTCCTCGAACAAGGCGCGGAACTCGGCGAGGGTTTTGAGCCGGACCTGGGGCTGGTCCTGGTGGGTGCGGCGCTCAACCCACTGGGTGCCGTGCCGGGCCAGGTATCGTTCGAGGGCGGCCGGGCCGCCGCGATTGTTGGTGGCGTTAATCCAGTACTCCCCCTCCTGGAGGCGGTTGTGGTCGGAAAGGGAGAGGAAATGGTAACCGTGGTCTTTATACCAGCCGACGACCATTTCGGGATAGTCGTCGCCGTCACTCCAGAGCGTGTGGGTGTGCAGGTTGCCTTTCCACCAGCGCGACTCGGCGGCCGGGAGCGCGAAGGTGGATGCCGCCAGTGCCAGGGTGAGGGCGAGGCGGACGCGTCGTTTGATGTCGGGGATTGAGGTGTTCATAAAGTGAGGGGTTCCAGCGGCTGAAGTTTGCAGGCGCGCAACGCCTCGCGCTGGCGCAGCAGCTCGAGTCGTTGGGCCTCGTCAACCTCGGGCTGACTGGCGCGGTGGATCAGGATGGCCAACTGGCGGTCGAGGTCCTGATTGCGCAGGCGGCAGGCCAGGTCCGCCAGTTGTTGCGCCGGATTGGGCAGGGGCCGTTCCTCGGCCACGGCCCGCGTGACCAGGGCGCGGGCGTCCGCTTCTTCCAGGCAGTCCAGGAACGCGGGAAGGCTGGTCCAAGTCCTCCCCTGGTGCGCTTGAAAACGCCGGGCGAGGACCTGGCGGACGAGCCGATGTTGCAACCACTCGAGCCGCAGGTTCCTGGCCGCCCAGTCAATGAGCTCCTCATGCAGCAGGAGGAGTTTCAAAAGCCAATACTCGGCGGGAGGGGGCTCCGTATTGGGGGCGGGCTCCGGAAGAGGCTCGGCGGCTTCGGCCGGCGCGGCCCGCCGGGCCCGCGAGAGTTTGCGAAACTCCGCGCGGACGGCGTCCGGGGTGACACCCAGGCGCAGGCCGGTCTTTTGAGCGTATTTGTCCACCAGCACCTGGTTGCCGGTTTTCAGGACGGCCTCGGCCATGCCGCGCAGGACGGCGAGCCGGCCTTTGTCCGTGGCGACTGGATGCAAAGCGCAAAGGCGGTCGAGGTAATAATCGAAAAAGCCGGGGGCATGTTCGATTAATTGTTTGAAGGCGGTTCCGCCGGAAGCCTTGATGAAGCTGTCGGGGTCGTGGGGCGAGGGCACCCGCGCCACCCGGATGGCCAGGCCGGAGCTGAGGAGGCTGTCGAGCGACCGCGCCGCGGCATTCTGCCCCGCTTCGTCCGAGTCGAAACAGAGCACCACCTCGCTCGCGTAACGGCTCAGGATGCGGGCGTGGTCGGCGGTGAAGGCGGTTCCCTGGGGGGCCACCACGTTCTGCAGGCCCGCCATGAAACACGCAATCAGGTCGAGCTGGCCCTCGCAAACGATGGCAAAGCCCGCCTCGATAATCGCGCGTTTGGATTTGTCCAGCCCGTAGAAGACGCGGCTCTTGACGAAAATGGGGGTCTCGGGCGAGTTGACGTACTTGGCGGTTTTTTCGTCCCCCGCCAGGACCCGTCCGCTGAATCCGATGACCCGCCCTTGCTCGTCGCAAATGGGGAAAATCAGGCGGCCGCGAAACCGGTCATAAAAACGGTCGGTGCCTTCCTTGCGCAGGACCAGCCCGGCCTTTTCCATGTCCTCGAGGTCAAAACCCTTGCTGCGCGCCCAGTTGACTGTGTCGTCCCAGGCGTCCGGGGCGGCGCCGAGCCGGAACAGTTTGACCGCTTCGGCCGGGACGCCACGCCGTTCGAGGTAATCGCGAGCGGCGGCGCCGGCGGCTTCATTGCCCAGAACGCCCTGCCAGCGCTGCGTGATTTGCTCGTGGATGTGCAGCAGTTTTTCCTTGAGCGACCGGGACTGGCGCTGGTCGGGAGAGCTCTCGTACTCGAGGGGAATCCGCGCCCGCTCGGCGAGGCGCCGGACGGCCTCGGGAAAATCCAGGTTTTCGTACTCCCTGACAAAGGCGAACACATCCCCCCCTTTGTGGCAGCCGAAGCAGTGGAAAATCTGGCGGTGCGGGTTGACGTGGAAGCTGGGAGTCTTCTCCTTGTGAAAAGGGCACAACGCGACGAAATTGGCGCCCGCTCGCTTCAACGGCAGGTAGGAGCCAATGACGTCCACAATGTCGCTCGCCGCGCGGACTTGCTCGAGGGTCGCGGATGAAAACAGCCCCGCCATCGTTCTGTCACTTGTTCAAATACTGCCAGAGCCTTCGTCATCCGCAAACGCCGGATGACAACGGCATCATGCCTTCGATTCCAGCGCCCGTCACGCGTTTATGCGGGGAATCGAAGCGGGCGGCGGCGCCGGCGGACGTTTGATTCCCATCTTCTTCATGCGCGAAATGAGGGTTGTCGGCTTGACGCCGAGCAACTTGGCCGCGCCGCCCGGCCCATGCACCTTCCACCCGCAGCGCTCCAAAGCGGCCCGAGTATTTTCGCGCTCGAGCTGCCGCAGCTCGTCCTCCGAGAGCAGGCGATTTCCCAAGGCGGCCCCGCCTGACCCCGCCGCGCCCCCTTCCGCGCCGGCCGGCGGGGGTCTCAAGCCCTCGTTTCCCGGCGGAACCGGCCAGTTGGACAGAGCCGCCGGCGGCTCCACCAAGGGCAGGTTGTAACGAAGCAGGCCGTTCTGGGCAAGGATGAGAGCCCGCTCCGTGGCGTTCTGAAGCTCCCGGACGTTGCCCGGCCAATCGTAGCGTTTGAGCAACTCCGCCTGGGCTTCGGTGAATCGCGGCAGGGGCACGCGCAGGCGGCGCGCCGCCTGGGCCAGGAAATGCGCCGCCAGCAGCGGAATATCCTCCTTCCGCTCGCGCAGCGGCGGCACCTCGATGGGGAACACGTTCAAACGGTAGTAGAGGTCTTCGCGGAACGCCCCGTCGGCCACCGCCTGTTTCAGGTTCCGGTTGGTTGCTGCAATAATCCGCACATCCACCGTCCGGGTTTTGTCCTCGCCCACCCGCTCGTACTGCTTCTCCTGCAAGACGCGCAGGAACTTGCTTTGGAGCGCCAGGGGAATTTCGCCCACTTCATCCAGGAACAGGGTCCCGCCATCCGCCGCCTCGAAGCGTCCGGCCCGGTCCCGAATGGCGCCCGTGAAGGCCCCTTTGACGTGGCCAAAGAACTCGCTTTCATAAAGGTCCCGCGGTACCGAAGCGCAGTTAACCCGGATCAGGGGACGGTCGCTGCGCCGGCTTTGACGGTGCAGCTCGCGCGCCACCAACTCTTTGCCGGTGCCGGACTCACCGAGGATCAGGACGGTGGCATCGGTTGGCGCCACCATCTGGATTTGGCGCAGCAACCGTTGCATCGAAGGGTGCTGCCCAATGATGTCCCCGAGAGCCTTGGCCTCGCGCACTTCCTCCTGCAGGTAAAGATTCTGCAGCTCGAGCTGCGCCCGCAGCCGCTCGATCTCCTCGAACGCCCGCGCGTTGACAATCGCGCCGGCGATTTCATCGGCAAAAATCCGCAGCCACGCCGGCCCTTCGTCGGGCGTGGGAATGCTGGTAAACACGGCGATCACCCCGAGGATTTCATCGCCGAACTTGATCGGCTGAACGTTCAAGCCCCGAATCTGCTGGTGCGCCGCCCACCGATAACGCACCAGAAAGGCCGGGTCCCCGGCAAAATCCTTCACCACGATGGCTTCCCCGGTTGCCCCCACCCGCCCCACTTTCCCCACCCCCAACGGGATGCGCGAATAATCCCCATCCACCCGCGACCAATCCGGCCGGCCCTCCGTTCGCCTTAAACCGGCGCTGGCCACCAACTGAAGACAGGCATCCCGCGCCGAACACCGCGGCGCCATATCGCACGTCGCGCAGTGGTCGCCGGGCCGGACCAGCCATATTCTCGCCAAACTCACGTGTGGCCGCTCCGCCAGCAGACTCACCACCCGCTCCAGCAAACGGCCCACCTGGCGAATCTGCGCCAGCTCAATCAGCCGGTCCTTGAACGAGTCGAACTCCGGCTTGTAATCGCTCATCAGAAACATGGCGGTTTACATTAGCAGGATTCTGGCTCAAGCAATAACGAAATTTCGCAAGATATACGACAATTATTCGTTATCTGCGAAATATCACCCTCGAAACCGCAAATTGGACTAAAACGTAAGTTGTTTTCCTAAAACGACTAATGATGTAAACCATCTCTGGCATAAACCCTGCATTGCTCAGGGTGACTTTTTGTCCAACGCAGCTTGGGTATGCCGTTTCCGTGCTTCCCGAGGCAGGCAAGGGTATGCCTCGAGCAGGCCATTCCCCCAATAAGACCGCCCGGCCCGGCGCGTTGGATTAACAAACGATTTTAGATGGACTTGGAACACATCACGAGCCTTGCCACGGCTTTGATTCTCGGCCCGATAGCCGCCGGGGCGGTCCTGGCAGTTGTCAGATCGGACCGCGTGCGGGGGCCGCTCGTGGCTTTATTCGTGGCGCTGGTGGCCCTGGGGACGGTGGCAATTGCGACTGTGCCCAGCCCCGGTGCGCTGGCAGGGTTTCCTTTCAACCACAAGGCTGGTCATTTGGCGATGATGGCGGGAGAGGTTTTGATGGCCTTGTACATCCTTTGGGTGGGGGTGCGGTCGAGATATTATCTTGTTGTGGGCCTGATGCTCGCTCAAGGAGCGGTTATGGGGACGCTGGAGGCTGCCTCGGCAGGCAGCTTGGAAGTCACCCACGCGCTGTTCATAGACAAGTTGGCGGTCATCATGGCCCTGCTCAACGGGTTGGTGGGCGGTGGCATCTGCCTATACGCGGTGGGTTACATGCGGGGCTACCATTCGGAATCGCACCGCGAGGTGCCGGACCGGCGGCCGATGTTTTTCGCAACGCTGTTCGTGTTCGTGGGAGCGATGTTCGGGATCATTTTTGCGAACAGCCTCACCTGGCTGTTTTTCTTCTGGGAAATCACCACGCTCTGCTCTTTTCTGCTGATTGGTTACCCCCAAACTGAGGAGGCGCGACGGAACGCGCTCAAGGCGCTGGTGATGAATCTGGCGGGGGGATTCGCGTTCGCCCTGGGGATTGGCTGGTCGGCGACCCGAACGGGCACGGTTGAATTGCAGACGCTGATCACGTCGAAGAGCGCGCTGGCGCTGCTGCCGGCCGCGCTATTCTGTTTCGCGGGCATCACCAAGTCGGCGCAACTTCCCTTTTCGGGCTGGTTGCTGGGGGCCATGGTGGCGCCAACGCCGGTTTCCGCCCTGTTGCACTCCAGCACGATGGTCAAGGCGGGGGTCTATCTGGTCCTGCGCATGGCGCCGGTGATCGTCGGGACGACGGTGGGGCTGATGGTGGCGCTGGTGGGTGCTTTGACGTTCCTGGTCGGGTCCCTGGCGGCCATCACCACCAGCGACGCCAAAAAGGTCCTGGCTTACTCGACGGTGGCCAACCTGGGCCTGATCGTTCTCTGTGGGGGAATTGGCACTTATGAGGCGGTGTGGGCAGGGGTGCTCCTGATCGTCTTCCACGCCATCGCCAAATGCCTGCTGTTCCTGTGCGTCGGCGTGGTCGAGCACCGCCTCCACAGCCGCGACATCGAATCCATGTCCGGCCTGATCCTCAACATGCCGCGGGTGGCGATCATGATGCTGATCGGCATGGCGGGCATGTTCCTGGCGCCGTTCGGCATGCTCATCAGCAAGTGGGCGGTGCTCAAGGCGGTGGTGGATGCCTATCCCGTTCTGTCCGCCTTCATCGTCTTTGGCAGTGCCGCCACCCTCTTCTTCTGGGTCAAATGGATGGGCAAGCTGCTCGAAGTCTTCCGGCCGCGTGAGCGGATTGCCGAGGAGTTCGGCCTGGGCGAAGCCGTGGCCTTGTATGGTTTGTCGGCCGCCAGTTTCCTGACTTGCCTGTTGTTTCCGCTGATTTCGACCGCCTTGATTGAACCCTACGTGGTGAGCGTTTACGGGCAGACGGCCTCCATGGCCCCCGGAAACATCGTCATCATGATGATCATGATGGTGATGATCATGCTCTTCCCCCTGAGCTTCATCAACTACGGCCGGGGTGTAAAAGTCATGGACGCCTACCTCGGAGGGGCCAACGTGCAAAGCAGTGTCCGATTCCTCGGTTCCGCCAACCAGCCCCAGGAGGTCACCCTCCACAACTATTACCTGCGCGACTTTCTCAATGAAACCTGGCTGGCCCGCTGGGGCGTGAGGGGCAGTGCCGCCCTGCTCCTGATCATGGTGCTGGCCGCCCTTCCTTCGTTATGAGTCCCTGGATGCGCCTGGCAATCTACCTCGTGGCGGCTCCCGTCCTCGGCGGGCTGCTGGCCGGCTTGGACCGGATTATCTCGGCCCGCATGCAGGCGCGGCGCGGGCCGCCACTGCTTCAGCCCTTTTATGATGTCGCCAAGCTGTGGCAGAAAGAAAACATCGTGGTGCGGCGCTCCCAGAATTTTTACGTCCTGTTCTTCCTGTTGCTGGTGATTTTCACCGGCGCACTGTTTTTCGCCGGGTCGGACCTTCTGCTGGTGATTTTTGCGCTCACGCTGGCGGCCATCTTTTTTGTGCTGGGCGCCTACAAGGCCAGCTCGCCATACAGTTTCCTCGGAGCCGAGCGGGAGCTGATTCAGATGATGGCCTATGAGCCGATGGTGCTGCTGACGGCCATTGGGATGTACATGGTGACCAAAACGTTCCATGTGCATGAGATCGCCAGCCATCCCGCCCTGCTGATCGTCTGGCTGCCGGGGGTCTTTCTCGGATTCCTTTACGCGCTCGAAATCAAGTTTCGGAAATCGCCATTTGATTTGTCCTCTTCGCATCATGCGCATCAGGAACTGGTGCGCGGCATCACCACCGAGTTCTCGGGGCGGGCGCTGGCGATGATCGAAGTGGCGCACTGGTATGAGAACGTTTTCCTCCTGGGCTGGGTGTATTTGTTCTTCGCGGCGTGGCCGCCGGCTGGCATTGCGGCCGCCTTGGCGGTGTTTGGGTTTGTGATTCTGGTGGACAATGTGTTTGCGCGGTTGAAATGGCAGGCGGCGTTGAAAAGCGCGTGGCTGGCCGCGGCGCTGCTGGGTTTGGGCAACATTCTGGTGTTGTCGTTGATTGCGCCCGGCGGTTCGCGCCCCGCCTCGACGGCGGTGGTCCCGAAACCGGCGCAGGCCGGGTCAACCGCCGCGGCGACCCGGGTCTCGGCGGCCGCCGGGGCGCCGGCGGGTTTGGGCGCCCCAATGGCGGAAAACCTCCTGAGAGGCAATTGACATGTCCGGTTTCAAGAAATCCCCCTGGATCATTCACTACGACGCGTCGAGCTGCAACGGGTGCGACATCGAAACCCTGGCGTGCCTCACCCCGCTCTACGATGTCGAACGTCTCGGCGTCATCAACACCGGCAACCCGAAGCACGCCGACATTTTCCTCGTCACCGGCGCCGTCAACGAGCAAAGCCGCGAGGTGATTCGGAACATTTACCATCAGTTGCCGGAGCCCAAGGTGGTGGTGGCGGTGGGCGTCTGCGCTTCCAGCGGCGGCATTTTCCGCGAGTGCTACAATGTTGCCGGCGGGGTGGACAGCGTCATCCCGGTGGATGTCTATGTGCCGGGCTGCGCGGCGCGGCCGGAAGCGATCATTGACGGCGTGGTGCGCGCGCTGGACGTGCTCGAGGCCAAGCACGCGGAAATGAGCAGCCTGGCCGGCAGCATTGACAAAATCCTTTACCAGCGGGCGGACAAGAGCGACGCGCCGGAAATCCTCGCCCTGCAAAAGATTGCCTACCAGACCGAAATCGAGCTCTACGGCGACGACAGCCTGCCGGCGCTCCAGCAAACACTCGAGGACCTTGAAAACGATTTCGAGCGGCGTCCCCAGCGCGAGGCCACGGTGCTCGGAGCTCCCACACCGCCTGCCCATCCGGTGGACGAATCCGACCGCGTCATATTTCTCAAGGCCGTCATCAATGGGAAAATCGTTGGCTCCATCCGCGGCTTCGCCGTGGAGGACACGGCCTATTTGAGCCGGCTGATGGTCCATCCGTATTTCCGGCGGCGGGGCATCGGCCGGAAGCTCCTGACGGCGATCGAAAAGGAATTCCCGCAAGTGCGCCGGTTCGAGGCCAAGACCGGACATCAGAGCAAGCGGAATCATTTTCAGCTTTTGTCGCTCGGCTACCAGCAATTCAAGACCGAGCCCTACAACGCGGCGATCACCTGGGTCTATTTCCAGAAATTTCAGAATCCGTCCGACCCTGCCGTTCGCGGCGAAAACCGTCCTGCTTTGAACCTGGTATGAGCACTGAAGTTGTTTGCGAATTGATCTCCGCCGATTGCCTGGTGGACCGCGTCCGCGCGCTGAAACAGGCCGGCTGGCGACTGGTTCAGATCAGCGCCACCCGCCTGCCGGAAGCGGTCGAACTGACCTACAGTTTTGATCGGGACCGCCGGCTGGCCAACCTGCGCCTGCTGGCGCTGTCGGG
>ERZ795050.2464-NODE-2464-length-20490-cov-6.483337_pt1 | contig 20490 bp, 20 predicted proteins | sample MGYA00375134_ERZ795050 | MGnify/ENA primary metagenome ERZ795050 (study PRJEB30179, sample SAMN05720221) | activated sludge metagenome | isolation source: Anaerobic digester | place: Japan | collected 2015-05-26 ... | reverse complement strand
GTGGATGTTCATCGCCCCGGGGCGTCGCCCCGCAAACCCAGGGCGATGCCCTGGGACGCAATGTCGTGCCGCGGTGTGTTCCAAAAACATGAAATCGGATTTGATCAACGCAACGCGCGGGGTTGAATACCCTCCCGCCCCTTCAGGGCGGGGAATGGTGGTGGATGTTCATCGCCCCGGGGCGTCGCCCCGCAAACCCAGGGCGATGCCCTGGGCTATCTCATTGTGCTCCGTTGGAGCACCAAACCATTGCGGCATCCACGGGGCTTTGCGGGATTTGTTCTGGACCCTGCCAAACGGGTTGAAACCGCCACGCCCCCATGCCCCGAAGGGGCATTTTGTGATAGCCCAGGGCAACGCCCTGGGTCTCGAAACCCAAAAACCAATCACGCCCTGAAAGGGCGCAAGGCCATGCCGCAATCGCTTGCCCAACTCCTCGCCCACCTGGTCTTCTCAACGAAATGTCGCGAGGCCTTGATTGGCGATGACATCCGCGACGAACTGCACGGCTACATCGGTGGCATCGTGGCGCACGAGCGGGGCACGCTCCTCAAAGCCGGTTCGGTTGCCGACCATATTCACTTGCTGATCGCTTTGCCGAGAACCACCGCACCCGCCGAGCTGGTGCAGGCGATAAAAACGGGCTCATCCAAATGGCTCAAGAGCCAACGCGCGGAGTATGCGCAATTTCATTGGCAGGCAGGTTATGGGCTGTTTTCCATCAGCCCGTCGCATCGGCGGGCGGTGGAAAAATACATTATGGCGCAGGCGGAGCATCACCGGCAGGTGACCTTTCAAGACGAATACAGGCGGCTGCTGCAAAAATACGGTGTCGAATATGATGAACGCTATGTGTGGGATTGATTTTCATTCCGCCCCTTCAGGGCGGGGAATGGTGGTGGATGTTCATCGCCCCGGGGCCTTGCCCCGCAAACCCAGGGCGATGCCTTGGGCTATCTCATTGTGCTCCGTTGGAGCACCAAATCGCCGCCGCAAACACGCCGCGTTGAGCGATTTGTTCCGGACGCTGCTGCACGAGTTGATGACGGCGCGCCTGCGTGTCCACCACCTCGACCTGCCGGAATTGGAAACCGCAACCAAGGATTGAACCATGCCGGACACCGGTCCATTGCCAACAAATCCCACTACGGCCCGCCCGGCGCGATTCCAGGACCGATATCGGCTTTATCTGGACGAATCGGGCGACCACGTGTTTCGGGAGGTGATGGAGACGGCGCACCGTTACCTGTGCCTGCTGGGCTGCTGGTTTCACAACCCGGATTACCTCACGTTCCACGAGGCGCTGGAGGCATTGAAGGCGCGGTGGCTGCCGCATCATCCCGATGACCCCGTGATTCTGCATCGCGAGGACATGCTGAATGCGCGCAAGGCGTTCAAAGCGCTGCGGGATCCCACTGTGCGCACGGAGTGGGACGAGGGCCTGTTGAAAGTGATCGGGCAGGCGGAGTTCCGGCTGGTTGCCGTGGTTATTGACAAGCTGAGCCTGCGGAAGGCTTACGGCGATGCGGCGGCGCATCCGTATCATTTGGCACTGGGCTTCATGCTACAACGGTTTGCGGGCTACCTGAACCACATCAACCGCGTGGGTGACGTGATGGCCGAATCCCGGGGCGGAACAGAAGACCGGCTGCTGAAGGAATCCTATTCCCGGGTGTATGAGCGCGGCGTTTGGATGACGCCGGCGCATAGGTTTCAGGCGGCGCTGACCTCCCGCGAATTGAAGCTCAAAAACAAGTCAGCCAACATCTCCGGGCTGCAACTGGCGGACCTGCTGGGCCATCCGGTCAAGCAGCAGGTGCTGCGGCAGAACGGCATGATCCCGGAAGAGGCTGCGCCATTCGCCCGGAGGCTGATGGAAGTGGTCGAGAGCAAGTTCAACCGGCAGCTCTACACCGGAAAGATTGAAGGTTATGGAACAGTACTGTTTCCGGAAAAATAAAAGGGCCTCTTGCGAGACCCTCTTACGCTCGCCCCTGCGGGCGATCCACCTCCGCTATTGCGGATTGGCTGAATCTTTGCGCGATGCGCCAGGAATTGCAAGTCTGGATTCGGAGAATTTCTAGCCATGCCCGCACCCGGCGAACACAAAACCGTCCAGGCCCGCATCCTCCAATACGCGCAGGAGATCGGCTGGACGTTCGTCCCGCGCGCCGAGGCCGAGGCCCGGCGCGGCTTTGACCCCGACGGCCCGACGCCGGAAGAACGGGCGCGCCCGGCAACGCTTTACTTCGGCGATTTGCTCCACGCGAAAGTCCGCGAGTTCAATCCCAAATACAAGGAGGCCGAGGGCGCGCTGGTGGGCGAGTTCCAGCGGCTCAACGCCGGCATCGCGGGCAATCGCGAGTTCCTCACCTACCTCCGCAACCAGGGCAAATTCTTCTGCGCGGAGGAGAGCCGCGAGCTGGACCTGACGCTGATTGATTACGGCGACCTGAACCGTCCGCGCGGGTAGTGGCGCAACGTGTATGAGGTGACGGAGGAGTTTTACGTCCACAACGGCCGTTACGGCACGCGCAAGGACGTGGTGTTCCTCATCAACGGCGTCCCGGTGCTGGTGATCGAGTGCAAGAATGCGAGCAAGGACGAGGCAATTGCGCTGGGGGTGGACCAGATCCGCCGTTACCACACGGAAACGCCGGAGGTGATGACGCCCCAGATGATTTTCACCGCCACGGAAGCCATCGGCTTTGCTTACAGCGTGACGTGGAACACCGTTCGCCGGAACATTTTCAACTGGAAGCACGAGCAGGTGGGCAACCTCGAAGCCAAGGTGAAGAGCTTCTGCGACGTGGGCCAGGTGCTGCGGTTTCTCAAGGACTTCATCATCTTCGCGGAGAAGGAAGAGGAGTTGCAGAAGTTCATCCTGCGCCAGCATCAGGCGGCGGCGGTGGACAAGGTGGTGGAGCGCGCGCTCGATCCGCAGCGCACGCGCGGGCTGGTCTGGCACACGCAAGGCAGCGGCAAAACCTACACGATGATCAAGGCGGCGGAATTGCTGTTCAAAGCCAGCGAGGCGCAGAAGCCGACCCTCCTGTTGATGATTGACCGCAACGAGCTCGAAGATCAGATGCTCAAGAACCTGGTGTCGGTCGGGCTGGCCAACGTGGCGCACGCGGGCTGCATCGCCGCGCTCAACAAGTTGCTCGATGAGCGCGGGCAGGATTACCGGGGCATCGTCGTGACGATGATCCACAAGTTCCGCGACATGCCGGCGAACCTGAACACGCGGAAGAACATTTTCGTGCTCATTGACGAGGCGCACCGCACGACGGGCGGCGACCTGGGGAACTTCCTCATGGCCGGCCTGCCGAACGCGACCTTTATCGGCTTCACCGGCACGCCGGTGGACAAAACGGCTTACGGCAAGGGGACGTTCAAGACCTTCGGCTGCGAGGACGACAAGGGTTACCTGCACAAGTATTCCATCGCCGAGAGCATCGAGGACGGCACGACGCTGCCGCTCTACTACAACCTCGCGCCCAACGAAATGCTCGTGCCGCACGAGATCATGGAGAAGGAATTCCTCGCGCTGGCCGAGACGGAGGGCATCTCGGACATCGAGGAGCTGAACAAGATTCTCGAACGCGCGGTGAACCTGAAGAATTTCCTGAAAGGCAGGCAGCGCGTGCACAAGGTGGCGAAGTACGTGGCCGACCATTTCCGGCAGAACGTCGAGCCGCTGGGTTACAAGGCGTTCCTGGTGGCGGTGGACCGCGAGGCGTGCGCGTTCTACAAGGAGGCGCTGGATGCCATCCTGCCGCCGGAGTATTCGGAGATCGTTTTCACCGGGAGCAACAACGACCCGCCGCACCTGAAGAAGTGGCATCTCGACGAGAAGAAGGAGAAGCAGGTCCGCAAGAACTTCACCAGGCCCGGCGAGTGGCCGAAGATTCTCATCGTCACCGAGAAGCTGCTGACCGGCTTCGACGCGCCGATCCTTTACGCGATGTATCTGGACAAGCCGATGCGCGACCACACGCTCTTGCAGGCCATCGCGCGGGTGAACCGGCCTTACGAAAACGAGGCGGCGGAGATGGTGAAGCCCCACGGATTCGTTTTGGATTTCGTCGGCATCTTCGACAAGCTGGAGAAGGCGCTGGCGTTCGACAGCGACGAGATCAACGCCATCGTCAAGGACCTCCGCCTGCTGAAGCATCTGTTCAAGGCCAAGATGGAAACCAAAGCGCCGGCGTATCTGGCGCTGGTGACGCGGAACTTTGACGACAAGGACGTGGACAACCTGATCGAGCACTTCCGCGACAAGGAACGGCGCAAGGAGTTCTTCAAGGAATACAAGGAGATCGAGATGCTTTACGAAATCATCTCGCCCGACGCGTTCCTGCGGCCGTTCATCGAGAATTACACCACGCTGTCCGGCATTTACGAAGTCGTCGCCAATGCCTATGCGCGCCGTGTTTATGTGGATCGTTCATTCCAGAAGAAGACGAATGAACTGGTGCAGCGGCATATCGGCGCAACCTTGGCTGAACCAGAGACGCGCTACGTTGCCATTGACCGCTCTACCATTGAGACGATCAAGCAGCGGGATGAAGGCAAGGCCACCAAGGTCATCAACCTGGTCAAGAGCATCGAAAAGACGGCGGAGGAAAACAGCGGGGATCCGTTCCTCGTCGCGCTGGCAGAGCGGGCCAAGGCCGTGCGGGAAAGCTTTGAGGACCGGCAGACCAGCACTGGCGACGCACTGGCCGAGTTGTTGAAGGAGATCGAGAAGAACGAGCAGCGGAAGCAGGAGCAGGCCGCAAAGGGCTTGGACGCGGTGACCTATTTCGTGCTCTGCAAACTGACCGATGACGGCATTGCCAATCCGGGCGTCGCCAGCAAGAAGATCGGTGAGGCGTTCACCAAGTTTCCGAACTGGCGTCGCAGCGAAGCGGAACTGCGCGAACTGCGAAAGCAAGTCACGTTTGCCATCCTTGCGGAAGAGGACGACATGGCCAAGGTCACGGCGACGGTGGAATCGTTGTTCGCGCTTCTGGAAAAGAGTTTCCGCCCATGAGCCGTTGGCGCGACAAAGAAGAATTCAAAGCCCGCGTGTTGGAGTGGGCGGACAAGCTCGGCGTGAAGGCACGCTCCTTGTCGGTGCGCCCGATGCGCCGCAAGTGGGCGTCATGCTCGACCGCGGGCAACCTCAATTTCAACAGCGAACTGCTCGGCCTCGACCGCGAGCTGGGTGATTACGTCATCGTCCACGAGCTGCTGCATTTCTCCGTGCCGAATCATGGCAAGCTCTGGAAGAGCCTGATGCGCGCGCACCTTGGCGATTACGAACGCCTTTCAGAGCGATTGCAGAAGCAGAGTCAGTCGGCGGTGGCGCTCGGGAGGCTCGGGGGGGCTTAAGGGCGGACGGGCCGGGGCCTTCGCGGTTTCGCGGTGTAAATCCCGTTGATTGACTTCGTGGCAACGGGTTAGCCCGAGTTCGTCAATCGTTGGGAATAAAGCCTGCAAGCCACTGACAAGTATTTGTCATTACGGGACTCGTGAAGGCTGGAGGCGAGGGTCGGAATCGAACCGACGAATGAGGCTTTTGCAGAGCCCTGCCTTACCACTTGGCTACCCCGCCACTTGCTGTGTATTCCAAGGTAAAGCGTTCCGGCTGAGGCGCAAGTCTAATCTGCTCCGCCCAATCTGCTCCGACCCGCCGCCGCGGGGGCGGCGGGCGGACTTCGTGATCAGCAACCTGTGGATGCGTTTCCCAGACGGCTCAGGCGCTTTCCCACTGTTCGCGGATGAGTTTGGCGGCGGCGGGGATGGTCACGGTCCGGTCGCCCTTCGAGCCGCATTCGAGGCTGATGAAATCCTGGTAGCCGATGAGTTTGAGGCCTTTGAACCCCGCCACGTAATTGTCCCCCTGGTCCTCACCAGGCATTTTGCGTTCCTTGCGGCTGGCAATGTGGACGTGGTGCAGGTAGTTGCGGGCGGCGAGGAAGGCGGCCATGTCGCAGGGTTCCTCCCAGGTCATGTGCCAGAAATCGCCCATGACGGCGATGCCGGGATGGTTGACGTCGCGGCAGATGGCGGCGGCATCGGCGACCTGCCGCAGGAAGTGGCATTCCCGGCGGTTGAGGGGTTCCAGCAACAGGCGGGTGCCGGCTTTGTGGGCGTGTTCGCCGAGCTCGGGCAGGAGCTTGACGAGCAGCTCGCGGGATTCCTGATGGCCAAGTTTGGTTTGGCCGTGGAACGCGGGCACGACAATCATGCCGGTCGAGCCCAGCGCGCCGGCTGCGGTGAGAATGGTTTTGATGCTGGCAAGGGCTTCGTTGCGGGTTTCCTCCTTTTCGGAGATCAGGACGCCCCTGAAGCCGGCGCAAATGGCGCTGACCTTGATTTTGCGGCCTTGCAACGCCTTTTGAAATTCCTCGACGCGGTTGGGCAGGCCGCCGCCGCCCGGTTCGATGCCCTCGAAGCCGTGCTGCTCGAGGAAGTCCAGTTTTTCGGCCAGGGAACGGCCCGGGGCGACGCCTTCCTGGCAGGAGAGGCGCAGGCGGGCCTTTTGCGGCGGGTCGGGCAGGGTGAGCGCCCGGGCGGCGGGGGCGGTGGCAGCCAGGACGCCGGTTGCGGCCGTGGCGGAAAGAAAATCACGACGGTTCAGTTTCATGCCTTTTGTGTTTGCCCGATGGCGAGGAAAAAAGCACGCAAAAATTGCGCCGAAAGCATGGAGTTTGCTTTGCCCGCAAGCGGGAACTGACTAAACTCCGGCATGATTCGGAACATCATTTTTGACTGGTCGGGCACGCTGGTGGACGATTTGCCGGCGGTGTGGCAGGCCACGAATCATGTGCTGGCCAAGGCGCAGCGGGCCGAGATGAGCCTCGAACAGTTCCGCGCCGAGTTTTGCCTCCCCTTCACGATTTTTTACGACCGGCACGTGCCGGAGGTGCCGCTGCCGCAACTGGAGGAGTGGTTCCACAGCCGCTTCCGCCAGGTGCAGGATTCGGTGATCGAACTGCCGCACGCGCGCGAGTTTCTCGAGTTTTGCCGGGCGCGCAAGCTCCGGACGTTCCTCCTGAGCACCGTCCATCGCGAGCATTTCGCCGTCCAGGCCGGCGTGACCGGCTTTGACCGGTACCTGGACAAGCGCTACGTCAACGTCTGGGACAAGCGGCAAAAAATCCACGACCTCCTGGAGGAGAACGGCCTGTGCCCGGGCGAAACCCTGTTCATCGGCGATATGCAGCACGATATTGAAACGGCCCGCCACGGCGGGATTCATTCGTGCGCCGTGCTGACGGGCTACAACACCCTCGAGCAGTTGCGGGCGGCGCAGCCGGATGTGGTCGTGGCCCACCTGGGTGAACTGCGGGAACTGCTGGAGCAATCGAACCTCGAACTGCCCCCGCGCCCGTCGCCGGACACCCGCCCGGAGGAATCCGCCGGCCAAGCGCAACCTTCCCCCCCGGCCTCGCATGTCTGAGATCACCATCTGTGATTTGGAGGTTTACTATCGCGTCGGGGTCAGCGATGAGGAACGCGCCCGGCCCCAGCGCCTGTTGTTGACCCTCACCCTGACGTTTGATTTTTCAGCCGCCGCCCGCACCGACCGCCTCGAGGAAACCATCAATTATCAGGAAGTCGTCAACGGCCTGCTCAACTTTGGGGAAAAGCGCAGTTGGAAGCTGCTGGAAAAACTGGTCGGGGAAATCGCGGACTGGATTCTGGCCCAATACCGGCCCGAGGCGGTGCGCGTCGAGGCGAAAAAGTTCATCATTCCGCAGGCGCGGCATATCTCCGCAACCTGCAGCAAAACGCGGCCCGCCACGGCCTGAGGGGCCGCTCCCGCCGCCCCCTCGGGGGGCGGGCTTCCCGCATGGGAGCCAGCCTGACCCGCGAGCCATTCCTCCGGTTCGCTCCATCCGCCGCCGCCCGGCCCCGCGCGGCTTCAAGCGATGCCGGCCGGACCAGCGCCTCAGCCCGGGTAGCCGGAGATGTAGGTCTGCAACTGCTGAATGGTGCTGGACTGGGCGGAGATGATCCAGTTGACCAGGTCGCCGATTGAAACCACGCCGACGATGTTGCCGCCTTCGAGGACGGGCAGGTGCCGAATCCGGTGCTCGGTCATGAGGCGCATGCATTCCTCGACGGTGTGGGCGGGGGTGACATGGATGACCTGGCCGGAAAGGATTTCGCGCACGGCCGTTTCCTTGGAGGCCTTGCCTTTGAGGATCACCTTGCGCGTGTAGTCCCGTTCGGAAATGATGCCCACCAGCTTCCCGCCCTCGGTCACCAGGAGCGCGCCCACGTTCTTCTCCGCCATGAGCTTGATGGCTTCATAGACCGTGGCCCCCGGTTCAACGGACCAGGCCGCGTGGCCTTTATAACGCAAAACTTCGCCAATGGTTCCGCTTGGACTCATAACTCATGTTGTCTCTGACTCAACCCAAGGGCAAGCCGCAAACCCGGGCCGGCTCGGCCCCCAGGTGCCGGCTCGCCATTGATTATACACACTATAAAGGGCGTTTAAGAAAATTAAAGCGGGATTCTCCTGCTTTCCCCCGGCGGGAAAGTCCCCGCGCCCGCGGCCCGGCATGCCGGGATGCGGCTTTGGCGCGGGGCAAAAAGGCGCGCCCGCGGCCCTGTCGGGTGGCGCCGCCGGGCCCTGCCCCGGGTTCCTCCCGTCAGTAGCGGCAGTCAAACGAGTAGTCCGGTGAGTTGGTGCTGTAATAAGCCGGGTCGAACCGGGTCATCGAGGAATGGGACACCGGGCAACCTCGACCTTTGCCTGGGGCGAAGTTTTGACCAGATAGGACGAGAGCCACCGCTCCTCGGAAGACAGGGTGTTGTAGGGGGGCTGGAGGCCGGTGTTGCCCACCCAGCTTAATTGCGTCACTCGACCGTTTTTCGTCGTGGCCGGGGGAAACCGGTCGTTGGAATCGCCCAGGTACAGCCAGGCCGCCACCCCGATGTAGTCCGGCGCCCCCCCCACCAGCCGTAAGCGTGGGAGAGCTCTCGTGAGCATCCGCCCCGCAAACGTTAACACTCGCGGGTTTCGGCCCCCGGGAGGTGTGAGGGAGCCACTTTTTCCGGCTCGAGCCTCGAGGTGCCTCATAATGGCGGCGATTGGTGCCGCCGCTGCAATGCCGCGGCGGTGTTCGCGGAAAAACTGAAAATCGAAGCAAGTAACACATGGCCGGAATTTGGATCCAAGATGAAAAGCGCGCCTGGGCGCGGCGCGATCTGTCAAGCCAGTACTTCGGTTTGCGGGCGGCGGGAGACAGCCCCGTTGTGGAGGTGCCGCACGCGCAAGGCCCGGGGTATGCGGCCCTTCTGGCCTGTTACCCGGCGTCCAACCACCGCCAGCAGTGGGCCCTGTTCGATTCTGGCCAGGCCGAAGCGGTGCTGGTCAACGGCGAGCCCATGCTCGCGGGTTTCGTGTTGTTGAAGGCCCGTGACGAGATTCTGCTCGGGGGCCGGACGCGCTTCTATTTCTCGACCCAGGAGCTGCCCGTCGTCGTGCCGTACCCTGGCGGGGCCACTCCCGAGTTTTGCGCGCGGTGTCACAAACCGCTGGTTGCGGGCGCGCCGGCAGTGCGCTGTCCGTCGTGCGGCCGATGGTGCGACCAAACCGCGGAACGGCCCTGCTGGACCTACGGCCCCGCCTGCCCGCTTTGCGGCCATCCAACCGCGTTCGACGCCGACCTGCGGTGGACTCCGGAGCAACTATGAACGAAGCGGCCAACAATCAAGTTCCGGCAGTGCCCCCCTCGGCCCGCGCGGGCAAACATGTTGTTTTGGCCGGGTTGGGCGCCATTGGCGCTCCCTTGTGCGAACTGTTAACGCGAAGCGAATACATCGGGCGGCTGACGTTGGTTGACTATGATGTCTATGAGGCTGCCAACTTGCGCGGCCAGGCGGGCGTGGACCCCGCCGACGTCGGCATGACGAAGGTTTTCGCCCAGGCCCGGAAAGCCAGGAGGCTGCGACCGGACCTGGTCGTCGAGGCCATTAATGCGCGGCTCGAGGAGCTTCCCATGGGCCGGTTCCGGGCGGCGGACCTCCTTCTCACAGGTCTGGACTCGAAGGGGTCGCGCCGGGAGGCAAATCAGCGCGCCTGGTGGGCTGGGGTCCCCTGGATTGACGCCGGCGTGAAGGCGGAGGGCAGGCTGGTGAGGGTGTCCGTCTTCATGCCCGGCGTCAGCCAGCCTTGCCTCGAGTGCGGCTGGGATGACCACGACTATGAAACCCTCGCCGTCAAGCGCCCCTGCCTCAAGGAGCTGCCCGCGGAGCCAACCGGAGCGCCGGCTTATCTTGGCGCTCTCGCGGCGGCCCTTCAAATGGCCGAGGCTGAGACAATCCTGGGCGAAGACCCGGGCCGCGTCGAGGCCGGCAAGGAAATCCTTGTTGCGCCACGCTCCCACAAACTGTACCTGACGGCACTCCGCCGGTTTTCAAGCTGTCGCTTCGACCATGAAACCTGCCAGGTCCACTCCCTCGAGTGTTCGATTGGTGGCGTGTCGTTCGGTGAGCTTTACGAGAAAGTGGCGCGCCAGTTGCCGGATTTGCGTCCTCTCCGCCTCGGGGTGCCCGGAATGGTTTTTGTCCGCCAGTTGAAGTGCGGTTGCGGGGCCGACAAAGCCGTCTTCTGCCTGGACCGCCGCCTGGCGCCGGGCGCGCTGGCTTGCCCGCGATGTGGGGCGGAAATGGCGCCAGTCGGCTTCAGTATGCTGAGCGCTGTTTCGGCGGAGGATTTGCCGCCCAAACTGCGCGACCTGCCGTTGTCCGCAGCCGGGTTTCGGCCGGGCGACTGGGTAACCGTGCGGACGGAGTCCGGGCTGCTGGCCTTTGAGACAAACCCGAACGAGTGATGCGTATGAACCGGAATCGCGACAAAATACTGATTGACTTTCTTGCCGTGCAGCACGAGCAGGCCATGGCCCTGGCCGCGGACAGCGACATCCTCCGCCTCCTGCCCTTAAGCGGGCCGGCCTCAGACCGGTACCTCGCGGATTTTCGGTGCCGGGGCCTGATTCAGAACGACGCCGGTCAGATTGTCGAGCACAACCAGTTCGTCGTCGGGATTTGGTTTCCTGGCGATTACCTGAGGCGGTCCGATATGACCTGCATCGTGACCTATCTCGGGCCGGCGCCGCGTCCCTGGCATCCGAACGTGCGCGCGCCGTATATGTGTTTGACCATCAGGCCCGGCACGCCGTTGATTGACATCCTCTATGGCTGCTACGAGCTGTTCACCTGGCACCTGTACGACACCGCCGACAACGGCCTGAATCACGAAGCGGCGCAGTGGGCCCGGCATCAGGACCCGTCCTGGTTCCCGATTGACCGCCGGCCGTTGCGGCGGCGCAACCTGGTCCTCAAGGTCGAGCCGGTCAAGGGGAGGAGCCAACAATGAACACATTTTGCGACCGCCTGCCCAACCTTTTGGCGTGCGCCACGCCCGGGATGCTCGAGGCGCGCCCTTCCGGCCCTGGGGCGGCGCTTTGGACGGTGGGGCTGGCGGACGGGGCCACGGCGCAACTCGAGGCGCGCCTTGACGCCCCATGGCTTGTGATCACCGAGCGGCCGAAAGCTGCGGAGTCCGCCATTCCGTCCGACGCTTTGTGGCCGGCTCTGGTCCAAAACGCCGGCGCACCGCCGGGGTGGAAAACCTACCTCACCCCGGCACGCTCCGCCTTGTTTCGAAACGAGATCCTGATGGGCGGCGATTTCAACCTGGAGCCGCGTTTGCCTGCAATTATCGCGGCGTTCCGCGCGGCCAAAGCCGGCCAGACAAAGCTTCGAACATCCCCGGCCGGGGAGGCGGGGCCGGAGTTGGAAAGCCTCTGCGCAGAAAGCGGCTGGGTTGCAACCCGCCGCTCCTCGGGCCGGCTTACGGTGACCCTGCGCACTGGGGCACATCACCAGGCCACCGTGACGCCCCTCGACGCGGGCGTTCGCCTTTGGCTGGCGGCGCTGGACTGCGGTTCGCTGCCGCCTGCCTCGCGCCTGGCGGCGGCGGCCATCGCGCTGCAGACCACGGCTCGCCTGCCGCTGGTGCGTGCCGCAGTGGATGCTCTCCCGTCCCAAATCGGTTTCGAGGCGGCTTTCGACGCCCTGCCCGGGCCCGAGGAGCTGAATGCTGCCTTCGGGGCCCTTTCGGCCGCCGCCGAGGCAACCGGCGAGATCTTTCTCGCCCTCCAGGACGAGACTTTGGCCAGGGATTACCTGGTCATCCGCGGATGGTCCGCGAATGTAACCCAAGAAAGGAGCGCAGAACAATGATCCGAGCAACCTCAGTGCCGGTCCGTGTGACGGACGTGTCCGGCCAGACAGCGGTGGACGTTCTCGACGCGCCAGCCGACGCCTCGGTTGGCGAACTGGTCGAGGGAGTCTTGCCGCGCCTGAACCTGCCGCGCAACGACAGCGACGGGCGGCGGCTGGCGTACCACGCCCGTCTCGACCGCGAGGGGCGGCACGTCCACTCGAGCGAGCTGGTCGGCCAGGCACTGCTGCCCAACGACCGGCTCGTGCTCGCGCCCGAGATTCACGCGGGCGGGGGCTGGCAGCCGCATTGGTGACCCAACCGGAGGGCCCATGAACCCGAGCCGTTACGACTATGCCATCGAGGTGGTGCTGCAGGACGGCACCCATCTGAAGCAGGTGCCGGCCGCCATGGACTGGGGGCCGGCCGTGGCGTGGTGGAGGTTCATGGCCCTTCGTCAGGCCCGCGGCGAGGTCCTGCCTCGCCGCGGCGGCGCGGTGATCGAGCCCGTGTGGGACGCCGCACGGGGCGCGCCTTTCGTTGCCGGCGTGCGCGTCTCCCTGGCCGGCGCGGATGGCGAAACGGCCGTGGTGCTGCCGCGCACCTACTTCAACCGCGCGGCTCTCGAGGCCGGCCGGCGGCTGGTGGAGCAACAGTTGCTCGCGCCGCGGGAAACCTTTCTCTACCGTGTCATTGCATATCCAAAGAGCGAACCCTCCGCCCGCCCGGCCGGTCTTGCGCTAACGGTCGAGGAGGCGGACGCGCCGCCCACAATCCGGGCCTCCTCGCTGGCGGCATTGTCCGAAAACGCCACCGCCGTCGGTCCCGCCCACGAGGCGGACGTTCCCGTGTTCATTCCCCAGGCGGTGCTGGATTGCGCGACGGATTTGTCCCTGGAAGCCGGGGCGGAGGAAACCGCGGGCATCCTGATCGGCCATTTGTGCCGCGACGTCGAATCCGCTCAGCTCTTTCTGCAGCTTACCGACCTGATCCCCGCCGGGCACACCCGCACAAAAACCACCGCCGTCACGTTCACGCCGGAGACCTGGTCCGCGGTCCAGGCGGCGCTCCAGTTGCGGCGGTCCGACGAAGTCTGGCTCGGCTGGTTTCACTCCCACCCCGCCAAATACTGGTGTCCTCCGAGCTGCCCGGCCGAGGTGCGCCGCGCCTGTTCCCTTCAGCAGCGGAACGTGTTCAGCGCGGCGGATTGCGCGCTCCACCGGACTGTTTTCCCGCTGGCACACAGCCTCGCGCTGGTGGTGACGGTGTCGGACGCCGGCGTGCGTCCGGCGCTTTACGGCTGGCGCGAGGGCCTGATCGTTCAGCGGGGTTTTAGCGTCCTGCAGGCCGCGCCGGGCTTGCGGGAGTTGGTCATCGGCGATGCAACGATTGGAGAAGTTTATGAAAAGGAATGTAATTGATGAGGCTCAATTGAATGCCGTGCTGGGCCGCGGGCGCAGCGCCTGCAGTCTCGAGGACCGCCTGGCGGCCCTGCAAAACCTTCGCGCCCAGGCGGGTCCCGAGGGGGACTTCGACCGGGCGCTCCTGGAGCGGCTGCTGGCCGCCGAGGAAGGCCTGGCCCGCGCCCGCGAATGCCAGCGCCAGGTCCAGGAGACCCTCGCCCGGCTGACCGCGCCGCCGTTCTTTCCCGCCATTTTCCTGCACTCGTGTTCGGTCCCGGACGAGGCCCGCGCCGTGGTGCAAATGGGCACTCAACGCCGGGTGGTCGCGCTGGCCAAGGCGTTGGACGGCGTCCCGCTCCACACGGGCGACGAGGTTTTCCTGAACAACGAACTCAACGCCGTGGTGGCCCGCGCCGCCTCGGCCCCGACGCGGGGAGGGGAAACCGCCGTGTTCGAGCGCAGGACGGCCGACGGGCGGCTGATCCTGCGGCTCCACGACGAGGAACTGGTCATGGAAGCCGCCGCGCCGCTGGCGGCGCTCACGCTCAACGCGGGCGACCTGGTGCGGTGCGACCGCAACGCCTGGGTGGCGTTCGAGCGCATCGAACGGTCCCCGGGCCGACAGTGGTTCCTCGAGGAAACCCCGCAGGTCACTTTCGACCACATCGGCGGGTTGAACTTCGAGATCGAGCGCCTCAAGCGCGTGTTGAACCTCCAGGTGAATCATGCCGAGGTGGCGCGGCGTTACGGCCTGCGCCGCAAAGGCTCCGTTCTCCTGTCCGGTCCCTCGGGCACGGGCAAAACCATGATCGCCAAGGCCATCGCCAACTGGCTGGCCTCGGTCAGCCCGGCCGGCCGCTCGCGCTTCATGTCGCTCAAGCCGGCGGCCCTGCACAGCGTTTGGTATTCGCAGAGCGAAGCCAATTACCGCGAGGCCTTCGCCGCGGCCCGGAAGGCGGGAGAGGAGGACCCGCGCATTCCCGTCATCATCTTTTTCGACGAGGTGGATTCCGTCGGCCTGGCCCGCGGAGGAACGCTGGCGCACGTGGATGATCGGGTTTTGACCGCTTTCATGGCCGAGCTGGACGGCCTGAGCGACCGCGGCAACATCGTCGTCGTCGCGGCCACCAACCGCCGGTCGGCCCTGGACCCCGCGCTGGTGCGCCCGGGCCGGCTGGGGGACCTGATCCTGGAAATTCCCCGCCCGAAGCGGAACGCGGCCTACGAGATTTTTTCGCGCCATCTGCCCCTGGCGGCGCCCTACGCGCGGAATGGCCACGGCGCGGATTGGGCCACGACGCGCGAGGAAATCCTCCAAACCGCGCTCTCCCGCCTCTACGCGCCCAACGCGGACAACGCGCTGGCCACACTCGTGTTTCGGGACGGCAAACGGCGCGCGGTTCACGCGGCGGATTTGATCAGCGGGGCCATGATTGCCAACATTGCCAACGGGGCGCTCGAGCGCGCCTGCTACCGGCACGTCGAAACCGGGGAGGAGGGATTGCGGTTCGAGGACGTGGCGCGCGCGATTGACGAGGAACTCGACGCGGCGGCCCGAATCCTGACGCCATCGAACTGCCGGCTGCACCTGACCGACCTGCCACAGGATGTGGACGTGGTGAGCGTCGAGCTCGCCCCGCGCCGGCGGCTGCCGGTCCCCCGTTGGCCTGACCGTCTCCCCCAACAGCCATGAACACCCTTTCATCCCTCCCCCCGCGCGAGCGGGTCAGGAAATTGTGCGGCGCGGACATTGAGGTGGGCAACTTCATCGCGGGAACCAGCGGCGCCGGGGGCACCGCGCCGCTGGCATCCCGGCTGTTGTTGGAGCAGATTCGCGGTTTTCCGACCGGCCGGGGTTCCGGGCAGGGCGTGGCCTATGACCACCAGGATTGGGGCCGGAAATTCCTGGCCGAGAACGGGGGGTGCATTTATATTGACATGGACCACCTCGAGCTGGCGCTGCCGGAGGTGTTGAGCGCCTGGGACCATGTCGCCGCCTGGCATGCCATGCTCCGCCTGGCGCGGCGGGCCCAGGAGGCGGCCAATGCCGAACTGCCCAACGGCCGAACCCTCGAAGTCATGGTCAACAATTCCGACGGGCAGGGCAACAGCTACGGCAGCCACCTGGATTTTCTCATCACCCGCCGCGCCTGGGACGAGATGTTCCAGGAACGCCTGCATACCTCCCTGTTTCTGATCAGCCATCAGGTCTCGAGCATCGTCATGACGGGGCAGGGCAAGGTCGGCTCCGAAAACGGCCGGCCCCGCGTCCCGTTCCAGATTTCCCAGCGCGCGGATTTTTTCGAGCGGCTGATGAGCATCGAAACCACCTGCCGCCGGCCGCTGGCCAACACGCGCAACGAGGCGTTGTGCGGCGGGTTTCGTCCCGGCCGCGACGGGCGGGTGCCGGCGCTGGACTGGGCGCGGTTGCACGTCATTTTCTATGACAGCACGCTGTGTCCGGTCGCCTCGCTGCTCCGCGTCGGGCCGATGCAAATCCTCCTCGCCATGATCGAGGCCGGCCGGGTGAACCCGGGGCTCGTTCTGGATCGCCCGCTCGAGGCCGTTGGCCTCTGGAGCCGCGACCCCGCGCTCACCGCCCGCGCGGAATTGATCAACGGCCGGCCGGTGACCGCCGTGGAACTCCAGCTCCGCTTCTTTGAGGAGGCCGCAGCCTTCGTCGAGGAAGGCGGCTGCGACGGATACGTGCCGCGCGCGCGCGAAATCCTCGAGCTGTGGGGCGACACCCTGCAGAAACTGGCGCGCGGCGACCTGACCGCGTTGACGGGGCGGCTTGACTGGGTCTTGAAAAAGACCCTCTTGCAGCGGGCCCTCGACCAGCAACCGGGCTGGACCTGGGACTCCCCGGAGCTCAAGAGGCTGGACCTGATGTACGGCAGCCTGCGCAACGGCCTCTATTGGGCTTGCGAACGGGCCGGCATGATCGAGCCGGTCGTGACCGATGCGGCCATCGAGCGGTTCACCCGCGAGCCCCCCGAGGATACCCGGGCCTGGACCCGGGCGATGCTTCTCCGGCTGGCGGACCCCGAGGAGATCGAAGCGGTGGATTGGGACGAAATGCGCTTTTGCCTGGGGGACCCGCGGCTGGACGGAACCCGCCAGCAATTGGCCATGGCGGACCCTTTGCGATTTACCCGGTCCGACACCGAGCGCTGGTTCCTGCAGGCGGACCATGTGGCGGACCTGCTCGAATCCCTGGGCAGCCAGTCGGTGTGGGCTTCCCGGACGGGGGGCGGACCCGGGTGGCAGCAAGGGGCGGGACTCGCCCGGAACATCCAGATTCACCCCCGGCCCTGAAGGCGAGGCCTGGAGGAAGCCATCACTGAACCCAAAACCGCCAAACAACGAAGAAAGGAAAAAAAATATGAGCGAAAAACAGCGACATCATCATCCCGCCAATCCAGGTGACACCGGTCCCGGCTGTCCGGGCGGGGGGGGCAACCTCGAGCAAGCCCGGCAACAAGGGGCGGCGTTTCTGGCCGCGGCGGACGAGGCGATCAAACACGCGCTGTCCGGCGACAGCGCCAAGTTCAACGAGGCGGCCCGGCAAGAGGGAGGGGAGTAAGGATGACCGAGCGGCTGATGGGGTTGGAGACGGAGTATGCCTTCCTGGCTTTTCACCAGGACGGCTCGCCGGCCAACGCGCGCCTGGTCATGACTCACATCGAGCACCTGGCCGAGCGCGTGCTTCCCTCCCTGAGGTGCAGCGGCCGGCGCGGCATCTTCCTCCAGAATGGCTCGCGGTTTTACCGCGATTTCGGTGGAGGCGATGCCCACCAGGAAATGACGACGCCCGAGTGTCCGAACCCGTGGGACGTGGTGAGGTACATGGTCGCCAATGAACAGATTCTATTGGGACTGGCCGAGCGGGTGGTGCGGGAAAACGGCCGCGTGGGCCAGGCGCTGTATTTCAAGCACAACGTGGACTACAGCGGCTCCGGAGCGAGCTGGGGGTCGCACGAGTCCTACCTGGCCCGGACCGGGGTGGAGGACTTGTGCGCCGACCTGCTGCCGCATCTGGTTTCGCGCATCGTGTTCACCGGCGCCGGCGGTTTTAATGCCGGCGACCCGCAGGGGTTCATGCTGTCCCCGCGGGTGTCGCACCTTTATCGCGTCGTGTCGCTCGATACCGAGCGCAACCGTCCGATCTTCAACCTGCGGAACGAAACCTTGAGCCAGCCGGGGTACTCCCGGCTGCATGTCATTTGCGGCGAGTCCCTCTGCTCGCACACCAGCCTGTGGCTGCGTTTTGCCACCACGGCGCTGGTCGTCGCCCTGGCCGAAGGCGGGGTGGAGCCGGGCAAAGCCGTCACGCTGGCCGACCCCCTGCAAGCGATGCGCGCTTTCGCCTGCGACCCGGCCTGCCAGGTGAGAGTGCCGTTGCACTCCGGCGCCCTCTCGAGCGCGCTTCAGATTCAGCGCCATTACCTCCGGCTGGCCGAGGCGCACGTGGGGGCCGATTTCATGCCGCCCTGGGCGCCGCAGGCATGCGAGCACTGGCGGGCGATGCTCGATCGGTTGGAACAAGGCGCCCCGCACTCGGTGGCCACCACGCTTGACTGGGCCATCAAGCACGCCCTGTTCACCCGCCATCTGGAGCAACACGGGCTCGAGTGGGACCACCTGCCGCGCGCGCGCGGGAGCCGCGGAGCGGAAACCGTGCGCCAGCAACTCTACGAGATGGACATTCGCTACAGCCAGTTGGGCGAGGGCGGGATTTTTTCCGCCCTGGATCGGGCCGGCGTGTTGCAGCATCAATTCCCGGGCGTGGACAATTTCGAGCATGCGATGACCCATCCGCCCAGTCTCGGCCGCGCCCGTCTCCGCGGCCAGGCCATCCGCCGCATGGCCGCCCGGAAAGAGAAAGGGCAGTGCGATTGGATCGGCGTCTGCAACGTGTCGCAGAGGAAATTCCTGGACTTGTCAGATCCTTTTCAGGCGGTCGAAGAGTGGCAGGAGCTGTGGACTGCGCCGGCGGCCGGGCGGGCCGAGGAGCCCGGGCTGTTTCTTCAGGTGGTCGAGCGCCATTACCATGAAGGTTGTTTCGAGCAAGCCGGAACCGAGCTGGCGGAGCTGGAAGACATGGGGCCGTTGCTCTGGCCCGACTCGTTCCGGCGGCTGAGGACCCTCGTCCAGGCCCGCCGCGGCCAGCTCGACGGCCTCGCCTGCCTGAATGAGCTTCAGGATTTCCCGAGTCTCAGCGCGGAGGCGCTGGCGGACCAACTGTTCGCGCTGCGGTTCATGGGGCTGGCGCCGCGACCGGAAATTGAAGGAGTTTTTCGCTGCGTTTTACGTCATTGCGAGGCGGAGCATTTGAGCCGGCTCCCAGCCAGTTTTCGGGAACACTACGGCGCTTACCAGGTGTGGCGCGGTCAGGCCGCGGAAGGGGCGGCCATCCTCGCGGACGTGTTGAGTCTCCTGGATCGCGGCAAACCGGTGCACCCTCGTTGCATGGTGGAACTGGCCAATGCCCGGCGGCTGTTGGGGCAGGCCGGACCGGCTCGCGAACTGCTGGAAGAGGCTCGCCGCCAGCAATTGCAGCACCACTTCCTCGGCGACCTTGCGGACCTGACGCTGCCCAATCTGGCCAAGCTAATGGCTGATTCGGACCTTCCGGCAGCTCGCAGTTGGCTCGGTGAAGCCAAGCTGATGCAGGCCCGCTCGCGCAACCGGCTGGGGTTGATTCGGACGCTCTTGGTCGAGGCGCGGTTGGCGGCGCGCGGCGACTCCCCGCCCCACTCCAACGAGGCCATCCTGGCCTTGGCGCAGGGCGTGCCCTCGCTTGCCACCTGCGAATTGTTTAACAAGATTATCCAGCGCTGGGACGCCTGGGCTCGCGACCCCGGCGCGACTGAAAACGGCGACGTCTATTGGGGATTGTAAGGCGCCAGGACTCCGCGGCCCGAGGACTTGGGCGCTGCGGCCCCCGGCGTGGCCCTGCCCGGCCTCAGACCCGGCTCCGGAAAGAAAAGTCTGTGTTCAACTGGTTCTGCAAAACGTGCAGCGCGCTGGTCCGGTCCACCCGAATAATGAACCGGGTGGCCGTGCTGTTTGGCCTGTGCATCCTGGCGCTGCTGACCTTTGGCATCATCATGCTGGCCAGCACCAGCGCGTTCTACGCCTGGCACACCCGCGGCGGGGACACGTTCTTTTTTACGCGACGCCAGGCGGTCTGGATGGGGCTGGGGCTGGCCGGTGGCGGCCTCCTGGCCTGGTTGGATTATCGCCAGCTTCGCAAGCTGGCCTGGGCCTTGTTCATTCTGGCCGCCTTGCTGCTGGCCGGTTTGCTGATCTTCGGCACCCCCATCAACGGCGCCGTCCGCTGGTATGTCCTGGGTCCGGTCCGCTTTCAGCCGTCGGAGTTCGCGAAGTACGCCCTGGTCATTCTGCTGGCGCGCTGGCTGGAAAAGGCGCAGCGCCGGCCCAAGGGGGTGGAGGAACCGCGGATGCGGCACTGGTGGTGGGGGGTGTGGGGGCCGTTGAGCCTGGCCGGCGGGCTCGGGCTGTTGATTCTCAAAGAGCCCGATCTGGGCACCACTTTGCTCCTGGGCATGGTCACCCTGGTGCTGCTGTGGCTGGCGGGGGCCTCCGGCCGCTGGCTCGGGGTCATTGTGGGAACGGGCATGGCTGCCACGGCCGCTTTCTTGGTGGCCATTTTCCAATACGAGATGTTTCAAGATTCCTACCAGGTGCAACGGATTCTCCGATGGTGGTATGAGGACGACCTCGAGGGCAGCAACTATCAGCAGTGGATTGCGATGGTGGCGCTCGGGGCGGGCGGCGTCGAGGGGGTTGGCCTGGGCAACAGCCGCATGAAGATGGCTTACCTGC
>ERZ795050.2454-NODE-2454-length-20541-cov-7.497950_pt1 | contig 20541 bp, 13 predicted proteins | sample MGYA00375134_ERZ795050 | MGnify/ENA primary metagenome ERZ795050 (study PRJEB30179, sample SAMN05720221) | activated sludge metagenome | isolation source: Anaerobic digester | place: Japan | collected 2015-05-26 ... | reverse complement strand
TGCCATGTCCTGAGGACACGATGTCAGAATAATCGAGCCGGAAAAAATGTCAAGAGAAATTTTCGCAGTATGAAAGTGCGGAGCGCTGCAAACCGCTGCAAAACAAGGATATATAGCGATAAAAAAAATACAGATATGCAAGATATTGCCGCAAATTAAAAATGAATGGCATTCCGGGAATATGCGTAACAGATTGAAACACAACAATATACGACGATGGAAAATCAGGGAATGCGCCGGGAATATGAAAATTAGGGGGATAAGTGCCTGCAAAACAATATACTTACAAAATCGGGAATATGGGAATATGAAAAAATCAAGGTGAAAAAATGGTATTTAGGGTATGTGTGGAAAAATGTCAACATGGGTATGTTGTTTGGTGGTGATATATTATTGGTGATATATTTTCACGAAGAGAGCAAAAAAAAAAATAAATTTTACATATTCCCATATTCCCAAAAAAAAAAACATTATTCTATATATACTACTTTTCAATACTTTAGCCAACAAAAAGTCCACTATTTTCGATTTTCCCGCACATTCCCTACCATTGCTATAACCTCTTCAGCGCATGGGCTAAACTCTTTCTTTGCAGGGGCTTATCTCATTCCGCTGTCTTGTGTATCAAAAACAGGACAAAACGCTGTAACTCATTGTGAGACAATGATTTTCTCACATTCCCGGAGTGCGTCAATTATTATCAGCAATATATATATATGGCACAAATATAACAATGACAAGTAGCGGGTCTATCTGTGTGAGCCGCAGTAATATACGGGATTGGCGGGTTCGGCAAATAATATATATTCAGCCCAATTTCGCGGATCCGGGGCAAGATCACGATGCCATGGCCGGTCTTCATCCTGCCATCATAGTCGCCGTCATAGGCGCCGTCATGGTCGCCAATCCGCCAAACCGGGGGCGAAACTGCCAAGCATGGAATCAGTTAGTGCATTTTTTGCATCAACTGCAAGAGCCGGCAGAAGAAGCATAGAGATCGAACCGGCGCGGATGTATGCCACACAGATATCGAGCCGGTGCGAAAGAAGAAGATATCGAGCCGAACACGAAGCCGAAACCGAGCAGAAGAAGGTCAGGAAGGCATCCCAGGCTACCCCCATAAGGAATCCGCACATCACAGTCCATATAACCAACCTCGTAAGCGCTATTCCCCCCCCCTATTGTTATTTTCTTCCCTATCTAAAAATTTTTTTCTTGACTAAAAACTGCTGTTCTATAATACCTTACACAGAGGTAAGATATGATAAATGATCCAAATGAATTTACGCCGAGCGAGTTAAGGCCAGTATTGCGTCCGAGCAACATATTCAGCAGCAGTATTCCACCGAGTGTAGTGTTTAAGAGTACGATGAAGGCTGAGTATGGTAAGAGTGTGAAGTCATCGCTATGGCGAGAGTATGTGGCACATTTTGGTAATCGTGTTGGTGAATTTTGGGTACATTTGATGCAAGGTACTGCGTTTTTATTATATAGGTATAAGTGTGCGAGTCAGGACATTCAGCGTATAATGGTGTGTTATGGTCAGCAGTTTTATGTAATGCGAGAGAGTTGCAAGCATGTTGACAAGGCGTTTAGTATGTTGAGTACTCCGATGTTTCCGTTCAATCCTGGTACTGGTATAGTGGAGTATGATTTTCCTCATTTCAACACATCTGATTTAACGATAGATGTATGGAGTAGTCTTACTGGTTTGCTTTGTCTTTGGGGTATGGCGTGGTTCAGGGTGTTCAGGATGTTTCCTGGAGGAGAGTTGCGTCCGCAGAAGTATAAGGCTTTGGATTTTAATGAGGCTTTGGACAGTGCGTGGACGAAGCTTAATGACATGGAGCTTCGGATTGTTTCTGATTATGAGAGTTGGTGGCGTTCTAACAGCAAAGGTTTTGCGGTACAGTGGCATGAGTATCTTTCTGCGAACATGAATGACAGGGTTGGTATTGCGAAGGCTGCGTATGATGAACCTGCTATTGATAGGAGCAAGATAAGCGAGTCTCCGAGTGTTCCGGTATCAAGAGATAATCCTTTAGGGATAAAGAACTTAGGTGACTGGTCGGTTGAGGATTTCTGGGATGAGGTCACGTATTTATATTCTAAGGTGAAGAGTGAGGATGACGTAAAGAGCATGAAGCAGATACTTGAGATGAAGGGTAAGAGTATGGGCATATTAAGTGAAGGAGATCGTGGTACGACGAATAATATCATCTTGATTCAGCAGAAGGCGATGAATGCTTTGGAGGTTCTTGGTGTGGGTAAGAGGATAGTTCATGAAGAATAAGGTTATTGACTCATCTCTTGGTAACATGGTGGAGATACTGGAGTATCGTGGCAACGAGTATATAAAGCTTAACGTCCAGCTAAAGAAGTTAATGCACAGCATTGATGACGAGGAAATTAGGCTTTCGATAATGCAGGCGGCTCTTGCGGAACCTATGCGGTGGTGGTGTCCGAATGGGAAGCAGGAGGAGTTAATTCTGACCATAGTCGACAGGATGGAGAGGAGCAGGACACCGACTGTATTACTTTCTGCGGCGAATGGTTTAGGCAAGACGAATGTGAGCGTTAACATTCTTGGCAACATTATTTATGGAGCTCAGAATGGGTGGTTTTTACACAGGCCGTTTTTAGCGTGGAACAATCCGAAGGTAGCGTGGTATATAACGACAAAGACTGGGCTTACGGATGTATTAATTCCTGAGATAAAGAGGCTATTCTCTGCTGGCACATACGAGTTTTCCAAGATGGGTGCTGCTGTTGAGCGGGCTATACACTTTGAAAATGGGTGGGAGCTTAGGTTTTTTACTATGGACGTTGGAGTTGACCAGATGGAGTCTGCAAGTGTCGGGCTTATTATTATTGACGAGCCGGCTCCAGAGTCGATATGGAAGGCGGTAAAGTCTCGTGGTCGTATGGGCTGCTTGTATTTGCTTCCAATGACTCCGCTAAATGTTGAGCCATATATCCTTGACGAAATAGACAGGAACAAGAACGACAACCTATATGCTCGTGTCACTGCAAGTATTTATGATGCGTGTGAGAGGCGTGGAGTGCGTGGGCACCTTGATCCTCAGATCATTGATGAGATGGTGGAGAAATATCCTGAGGACGAGAGGCAGGCTCGTGTTTATGGCGAGTTTATGTATTTCCGTGAAAAGATATGGACAGCGCTTGATCCTTCGATCCACTTTGTTAATCCTGAGGATTATCCAGTCGATTTTGCGAAGGACTATATTGTCCAGACGGTTGACCCTCATGACAGCAGACCAACAGCCTGTATTTATGGTGCGCTCCAGTTAATTGAGCATAGCGAGGATTATAAGCGCAAGATACTTGATGGCACTGCGTATCAGCAGGTGCGTAGAGTTATCTTTGCCGAGACCCCTCGTGACCAGAGCCAGCCGTATTGGGAGATGTATAGGAGTATACGTCTTGATGAAGAGCCTCAGCAGTGGGCTGAGTATGAGGATGAGCTTGGCATATATGCAGTGCATCGGAGAGTCATAGACAAGCGGTATGGCTTCCAGACTAAGCTAAGTAGCAACATTGCAAGTATTTACGCTAACGCTGGCAAGGAATTGAATTCAGCTTTCCACGCCAACAAGCGGTTTGTCTATGAGCCAAGCTATGATTTACGGTCTACGGACAGTGATGGTTTGGGCGAAATATCCTATGGTCACAACTTGGTTAACAAGGCTCTTGATGTGCTTGAGGATGGGAAACCGGGTTTGGTAGTATGGAATAATTGTTATCACACAAAGAATGGCATGACGCACTATATTCGCAAGCGGTTAACCAATAGGAACGGTAATGAAATAGCCGTGGGCGAGAGCAAGATAATTGAGAAATATAAGGACTTCAACGATGTTCTCCGATATTTTACGGCAGTAAATATGACAAAGAGTTATATCGAGCTAAAAAACGAGAGAGATGAGAACGAGGTATCTAAGCGGAACAGAAGTGTTCCATATCACCAGATAAATGGCAGTCGCAATATATATAAGGTATTGGGTCGCCAAATGAGAAAAGCGAGGCAATGATGACCTTAAAAGAGTTTTTGGAAAAGCGAGAGCGTGGGCTTAAGCGTAATCGTTTAGAGAATTGGCTTGACAGGCTTAACTTTGCCCAGATGGGCAGACAAGATTGGGATAAGCGAGCCATAATCTGCGATAGGATAAGGCATAACGATATCCCGTTAATGGACGCCGGCAGCGAGTTGCCTGAGTTTACGGATAAATATTATCGTGATAACTGGATAATGAAGTCCAACGTGTGGAAGGAAAGCTATATCAGGGCTGCCGATATAATTGTTGAGCTTAAGAGCAGGGCGTCGACAGACATGGACGACAGAAATCGCGAGCTTCTTGAGATGGAGCTTAACTATACGATGGATGAGTTCGACATGATAAACGATACTCCTGACACTATCTCCGACTGGATTTGGTATGGATACGGTGTGTCCTACCTACCGTGGAACACAATGAAGGCTGACAAGAATTGGCGCACCGGAGTCCCTGAGTTTCGCTATCACCCATGCAAGTCTTTCTGGGTAGACGAGAGCTCAAACCATAGTGGTTGGAAGAACCGGAGATGGCAATTTGCCAAGTTCCCCATTGACGTTGACGAGGCGAAGGAAATGTATCCTGAGCACGCAGAGAAGATAGCAGAGATAATGGATAATCCGGATCATGGTGACAGCGAACACAAGCGAGACCTATTTGACGTATATTTGTGCCAGTATCGCAGCAATGTTCGCATGGATATGGTTGACGTAACTTGGATAGACAATGGCGAAGAGCACGTAGAGCAGATATACTATAAAGAGATAGAGGACTATCTTGCTAATGTCTCTGTAGACAGGGATCTTCCTGACAACATATACATAGGCGATAGATATACCATAGAGAAAGAGTGTTGGTTCCAGTTCTTCTTTAGTCCTGATATATCGGAAATGCTCACCGACATAGAGTATATTGGTGACAGGGGTCACTTCCAGATATTGTGGGGGATGAAGATGGGTAACGATGTTTACCCAACAAGCTGGACATATCTCTTGTCTGATCTTCTTGACATTAAGACGGTTGCTATGACCCTTGCCGCAGTTCAGGCTGTAAAGAACGGAAACCCTATGCCATTGGTACAAGAGGGTGCTATAAAGAATATGCAAGAGTTCAAGGAGCAGCGCAACAGCCTTGATTATGTGGCGGAAATATCTGAGGACTGGGCAAGGATGCATCCCGGAGAAAAGCCGATATCCTTCGCTGAGGGCAGGTTTGATCCAAATGTAATGATGGTGCTGAACAATTATATCACTGAGGCGATAAAAACCAGCACCGGGGCGATAGACTCTGCACGTGGCGAAGCGGAATATTCTGGGCAGAGTGGAGTTCAAACAGCGCAGCTGCAACTCGCTGCCGCAATATACACAAAGCAGGATGAGCTTAGTTTCAGGGACTATCTCCGCCAGATATCAGAATTGCTATTACAATATATTGGTGAATACCGCATATACGAGCACAGCCTCAGGGGCGTAAACGAGGTTGGCGAAGACGAGACCATGACCATAAATGAAAACAATATAGCGGACTGGGACTGGGAGTTATATTATCCGATACCGATTATAGAGAACACTCCTGAGACAATAAAGCAGCTGAGGCGTCAAGAGGCGATCCAGCTTAAGGGCATGGGAGCTATAAGCAATATCGATATGTTAAGGATGCTCGACTACCCCAACGCAATGCAGCTTGAGCAGAACCGGATAAACGAGAACAATGTCATGCAGCTTGCTAAATTCCTCAATGACAACCCTGACATAATGAACGCAGTAATGTCTGGAGTTGGCAATACTGAGGGGACTGGAGAGCCATCCGAAGAGAATAATGAGCAAGAAAATCAAAGAAATGAAGAAAACTCTTGACAGAAAACACAATGGCTAAATAATATACACAAATAAAGATGGAGCAATTCTTTGAAACTCCATTGGAGGAATAATGACGACACGTGACGAAGTAAGTCCCAACGGGAGCAATGGTAGTTCTCCCAATGACAACGTAGATACTGATATCAGAACTTTAGAGATTGACGGGGAGCAGTTCGATTTCCGTGAAACGGACGACAGCATTGACATTATTGTCCCCGACGATATGCCTGAAGAGAAGCGAACCAAGATTGAGAAGAAAGCAGAGGAGTTCAAGCATACCCTTGCCTCGGCAAAGCGGAAAGCAATGGAAGCAAACCGAGAGCGAGAGGATTTAAGGCGTGAGCGAGAAGAGCTTGAGCTTGAGCGAGAGCGGCTCCGCAAGGAAAAAGAATCCCTGCATTCTCTGAGGGGAAGTAACGTCACAAACGATAACGCCATACTAAAAGCGTTTGGCGTTGAAACGTGGGATGAGGTTTCACAGCTTCAGGTCGAGAACCCGGAAGGATATCACAGAGGGCTTGCCCGGTATAATGCCGAGATAGCAGCCCAGGATGCTTATATAAGACTTCGCAATGAGTCTCTTAATAAGACCATTATGGACGAGGGATACAACCCGTCAACGGTAGCGGCGTTTGCAAAGGCAAAAGGTATAGCTAACCTTGATGTTGCATTTGACTATTATAAGCGTGTAAGTGAGAAGCCAAAGGGAATTAGCCTTGCTGATATACAGAAGAAGGCGGTGAAGATCGTTCCCAAGGGAGCGGTTGAGCCAAAAGAATCTAAAAAAGCAATAGGACTCAGAGATCTGTATAAGGAAATAAATGACTAACCTCTGTGTCCACCAACATATGAGAGGTTAAAATGCCTAAATCTGGCTTAACATATGGCGTGGATATTACTTCACGCACACAACTGATTGACGGGCTCGATTCTCAAAGAGTATTCTTTGATGACGATGCGAAGCTCCACGAGCTTGAGCCATCAGCGAACCCGTTTCTAACCGTCCTTTTGGGGATGAAAACTGCTAAAAAGAAAGCCTCTGGCGATCTTGAAAGCTATGTAGAACATCGTGGTAGCTATATCAACGACCCGCTTTACTATGTAAAGGCGTCAGATACCACCGCTATCGCTGCACTTAATGCAAATGCGGCAGAATACAGTGGGCTGTCAGTATCGCTGACTCCCACTGGCAATGCGATTAGCCCTCACCCGTTCAAAAAGGGCGACGTGATGATTCTTGTTGACACCGTTGACGAGACCAAGACAGCAACCATTATTATGTCGGATACAGACGACGCCGACGAGATTAAGTTCAAGCTTTTGACTTCTACTCCGGGCTTTAACATTGTTGCTAATGCTGCAAACGCAACAAAGCTTTATCATGTTGGCAGAGCCTTTGCTGAAGGATCAGAAGAGTCAGAGGCAAGATATGAGAAGCCCGTAACCTGCTGGAACGAGATTGGCTCCTTCAAGGAAAGCTATTCAATCACAGACCAGCTTGCGGCTACCAGTCAAATAGTATACGGCAATGAGATGCTCAAACAGCTATCATGGGCACAGATGCGCCTGCTTAAAGACGTTGACCGTATGCTTCTGTATGCTTCTCAGCGTATCAATGCAACCAATCCATTCGCAGCCCCAGGCAGTGCTCCCCTGCTTAACGCAGATGGGGAGATAATCAGAACATCTGTATCAATGGAGCAGGCTATCCGAGCTGGAGAAGCCGTTGGCATCGGAGGCAGTCGCCTCTTCAAAATGACTTCGGCTACCGTAACCCCGGATATCTTCGACCAAAATGTGATCGATGCTACCAGATATGGAAGCAATCACCTCTGCTTCGCAGGGGCGGGATTTGTGGCGGCTCTCAGCTCAATGGCAAGACGCAACAGCCAATACAAACTTGAGCCCGGCGACACGATGTATGGCATGAAACTGAAGAAGTATATTACTCCTTATCAGGATCTTGACATCGTGATACACAAGGGGATGAAGGGACGCCTTGACAATGCTATGTTTATGGTTGACATGAATCAGATCCAATTGCGTCAGCTTATCCCGATGTATTCAAAACCGCTTGTCACCAATAGAACTGCCAAGAAATGGGAAATGAGATGGGATGTTGGACTTAGAGTCTATCTTCCTGAAGCCCATAGCCTGTGGTTCATGGTATAGGAGGAAAAGATGGCAAAGACAACTAAATCAGTCTCTCCGAGCATAGCAACCGTAACTGACGAAGCTGTAACTGCAGCGTCTAATGTAATCACCTCCGATGTCTTCGAGACCGAGGGGATGGTTGGCAAGACAGTTCTTGTTCAGCCAGAGGTGACAACTCAGCTTACGCTTGAAGCTACCTCCGCATTACTTGGTGTGACCATCCAGTATTCTATGGATGGTGTCAACTTTGTTGACTCACCCAAAACTGCAATCACGCCAGCCATTGCAACGACAGCAACAGCCCTGACCACAGGGGCAAAGACGCCATACGTAGTCGACATGACCGATTTGCTTATGCCTTATGTTCGTGCGGTGTGGAAAGCATATCAATCTGACGGATCAACTTCCAGAAAAATTACAGCAGGAGCTATCAAGACTACCTTCTGCTTTGGGCGATAACGCCTCCTCAACAGCACTAAGCCGGGGGAGAGTTTTCATCTCCTTTTCTCTCCCCCATATTTAAGGAGATATTATGACAAAGTATACATTCATCAAGGAGCGGCAAGAGTGTGGAAACATAGACGGCTGCAAATTTGTCGGCGACGTATTTGAAACCAACGATGAGGAAATAGCTGCAAGATTAAGGCAGTCAAAGACATTTAACAAAACGGTAAGGGAAATAAGCAATTCTACTTCCAAGAAAGAGGATAGCGATAGCGTTGTGGGATCAGACAATTATGACGACATGGACTATGCGTCTCTTGTCCAGATGTGCAAATCAAGGGGACTTCCCGCCAACGGGAAGAAGGTTGACATTATAGCCCGCATAAGAGAAAGCGACCATGAACATAAATAGCGTATATGCCAATGTGAGGCTTGCTGTCCCCGATGCAACATTGGTAGAAATGAATAAGTACCTTCTGGCAGAGATTGATGCGATTAACGCCAGTGGAATCGAGTCCATCCGCAAATATGAGATAGTTTACCCCGTAGGGTCCGAATACGGGACGGTATCCGAAAGAAAACATACGCAATCCTTCAATTATTATCCCACCGAAAAGTGCTTTATTCTTCCATCTGAGGTTGTGCTTGTTGAGAAGATATTTTACTCTGGAAATCAGATCAAAGAGATGGACACTGCACAAATGGTAAGCGAAACGAATTATGGCTATTCATATTATATAACCAACACCGGAGAGATGTATTTATCTTTTGATCTTGCAGATGGCGAAACCATTATTATCATGGGGTCGTTTGGCGGGCACACCACAGATACTCTACCTGATAAATGGATACCATATCTATCAAATTCCATAATTGCAGGTCTTGTTTCGCATGAATATAAAGATCCTGATGCCTATGCAGTTTATTCACGCAAGGCTATGGATAGTAAGGCTTATACCGTAAGCCCTGCCACCCAAACAAAATATATGCGGAGAAACGGGAGGCTATACTAATGACAGTTACACAGCTTGCTGCCGAGATATGTAGTCGTGCCGGAGAGGGATACCAGAATTATACTGCTCGTGCATTGGCTCACTTCAAGTCAGCCGTGCTTGCCCTTTTGAACACATCAATGTCCCCAGACGTTGACGCTCCAGGTCTTTGTGCTATATATGAGAATGAGAGCTATGATGTATCTGGCGGAATATTGCTATCAGCCATATATGATGCACTTAACCTTACTGATGCAAGAATACTGTCAATAGAGGTGGATGGAGAGCCGCTTGAGAGACTGAGTGCACAGCAGTATGCCGCATCAAAGCTGAGACCAGACATATTGATAAACGGCTCAACCTACTATCTTTACAGCAGTGAAGAGAATACGGGTGGGAAAATTGTTATACTTGGCTATGACAGTGCAGGGGAGGTTCCCTTAGTAATACGTGCCATTGGGTGGAGAGCAGAGCTGTCAAGCACGACAAGCGATATTAGCATTGAAAGCTATTTTTCTACGAATATGTTAGAGAAGGCGATCATGCTGTCCACGGAAGAGCTAAAGCGGGAAATAGCGGCATGATAAAAGCCATAGATATATCAAAGGGCATGAACAACGTTGCCGATGTACACCTCATGAACGATGGATATGCCGAAAAGATAACCTGCCTATATCTTGACGAGAGTGGAGTGTGGAAAGACATACATAAAGCCAAAGAATTGCTTAACTTAAGTGAGACACATTTTGCCAACGCTGTCAGGGTAGCCAAATGGAAGCCCTACGCTTTACCTACGTCTTGCATTGATGATTATGTATATGTAGTAATTAATACTGATGGAAGAGTTATGCTGGTATGGCGAACTGTGGCAACTCCAGAGTCGTGGGGTACCAAGACGGTATTTACCGGAGTGAATTATTCCGCTTATGTTTACACGCTGGACGCAACACAGTTTCTTTTTGTTGATGGCATCAACGGAAAGCGTGCAAAGCGCATAGTCATAGAAACCGATGGAAGCATCGTCGGGTCAGATATGGGTTCGACGCCTCCGACAACCAGACCAATATTTGAAAACGTAGTATTAACAAGCGAAAGGGACGTTGGCACTCGCATAAAGCGTGGGCATTGCCTTGCCATCTGCTACACATATGTAAACGACAGAGAGGAAGAGAGCAATCCTTCGCCTACCCTTATATTAGACAGTGTGCAAAGGCAGGCTCGTGGGCACTTTTCTAAAGATGGGGAGATATACTATTACCCTGTTACTGGCGGCGAATATGTATATACACAAGAATTAACTGGGTCAATAGACAGCATACTTTTGACCATCCCGATAGACAGCGCTTCCGTTAAAAGGGTGAACATATATCTGTCTGACGTAAATGGAGTTGAAACAATAGCCCCATTAGCGGAGATGAGGTTAGCCTTGTCCAGACCAATATATGGTTCCCCAGACACAAAGAGTATATCTGTTAACGTTCCCTTATCTGATTTAGAGGTGAGCCACGACAATAACGTTTCTACTAAGGGTGACACAATTACTTTGGTGGATGGTGTAACGTATATTGGGAACTCGGTGCAAGGCACTCCGCTAATTGATAGTGCCAAGAGGATATGGGAATTGCGCATTTTTAATGCCAATAAGTATAACTATGTAAACAGATTTATAACAATAGACTTATACGATGAATATGGCACACGCCCCAATGACGCACTGTTTCTTAAGGGTCTTGACTGGGATGATCAGGACATGGACAAGATAAGGCTCTATGATGACGATATGATAACTCCTCTTGAGGTGTACCACTATCCTTTGGATAGTGTCATCCAGCTACATCGTCCGGTCACGGCATCATACGATGCAATTGCGGCAAGTGTTTACGTCCCTTCGTCTGGGGCGAACAAGCTCTTCCTTAAGGCAAAGCAAGCGGGGACGGTAGGTAACTCTCTCACCGTTTCGTCTGGTGTTATCCCAACACAAGCATCAATCGCCTTTGCGAATGATGGGTATATTCTGCTTGAGAGCGTGGGAGACAATTATAACATGGTCGTTACCATAGTATCTGTTAATCCATCACAATCATTGGACATGAATATAGATACATCGGTTCCTGAGATATGCTCAATTAAAATATCGCCAGAGACAGATGCCGGTGGGAACATCCTATCAACCTTAGGCGATATTGTGGGTATAATATCTGGGTATCAAAATTATGATAGATACGTGACCATAGTAGACCAATCTTCTGACACCAGCGCATTACTGCTTAGTCAGCCAACTATTTATGCCAAGTCTCCCTTACTGGCATATGCTGAAAAGATCGGTACTAATACATTGCTTATGCTGCCATATGACTCCGAGACAGGGTTATTCACGTCAAGATTTATTGATGTGCACAATGCCATAATTAGCTCACAAGACGTAGATATAGTATCAGAAATAGTTGAAGGGACAGAGTATGGTGCAATATTTGAACCGTTCACTCAGGCACGATTATCAGGCGGAACTGGAAGCGCATCGGCACAGAAAAATAATGTGTTTTGTAGATGTTTATCAATGATAAGAGGGTGCGTGATACCGTCTAATATAGAGAAAACGTTATATCTCGTAGAGCATAAAGAAGATCCCAAAAATGAGGGAAGATTTATTGAGCTGACCGATAGCTTTGCAGGCGATAATCAGATAAATATTAATGACTTTTATAGAGAAAAGCTAATACACAACCCCATACAAGACATAGACACGGTTGTAGTTTCCCAAATGCATGAAATAGAGGGTGCAAATTATCCCGGAGGTGACATTGACACGAGGATGCGCAATGCCGCCAATATATTTGACAAACTATGGGATGATGAAAGCGGCGGTCAAGAACCACACGGTGTAAGTCTAATCACTACCGGCATCCCTGATCCATATCTGCGCACAATTGCCACACTGTATACATACTCCCTTGATCAGGAAACTGCCCCACACGTGAGAAGAATAAGGACAAACAATAAATTTACAGAAACAGGCACAATGTGGTGCAGATGGATTTTGAAAGTTCCAGGAAGCGTAATGATTGCACCAATGCTAAAGGTAGTAGAAGGGGGGGTAGCAGCCAGTGCTGATGCTGATGCAATAGGTGCCATAATGAGGATGTCTAATAGCGTTGGGGGTGGGGGACTGTATACAGTAGAGGTAGACGTTTATATTAGCTCCCAACATAGCTTACGCATAGGCTCTTTCTCGATATCGATTCCAGATGGGATGTATCCTGTTCCTTGTGGCATGGTTGTCTCATGGCGAAGGGGAACCGCTTTTGGTGACAAAACGCAATATACCGTAGCTATACTTATAAATAATACACTAAAATTCTTTCATCACACCTTAGAGTTTCACAGTGTCGACATGAATAAAGATATGCTCCTCGTTCACTCAGTAAAGGATGGTTACTACGGAGAGGAAATCTACCCGCATTGGCTTGGCTTGCGGCTAAACAGCTATGTCGAAAACGAGTGGCAGGCGTTATCGATTCTGCGGTTCATGCCGTTCTACCCAACTGATGGCATAGGTGCGTATAACGAGTTTGGTCTTATTGGGACTAATCAAATTGGTTTTATGAACAGCAATGTAGACATCGGCGTAATGCAAATCAGTAGTGACATTCGCCCTGGAAGGGTAACGTGGGGCAGTCAATATAGCAGGTCTGCCATGAATGAGATAAATATAAATGAAAACGTGCTTGCTCTTGCCTCCGTTAGATCCTTCCAGCCATCAGATGAACATAATACTGTGCTTATATTTACGCCAGACAACGTTTATATGCTTTCCTTGCTTGGAATGAATGCAGAAGATTACCGGCTACTGAAATTCATCTCAGGTATAGGCCTTGCCAACAAGTATGCGATATGTGCTACCCACTCAGGTATCGTATGGCTGTCCGATCATGGTCTAATGGAGATTTCCGCCAATGGGGTAGCGAACATAAGTAAGGGCATTATGGACATGACCAACATCAGCACAATCACATACGACGGCGAGCATAACTGGATATGGGCAAGGGGCACCGATTCAGGCAAGGATATCTGCTTTGTTTTCCAATGCGATGAGAGAGTGTGGTGGGAATACAGAGGTGCCGTTATGCCCGATGATTTTATAGGCGGAGTAAAAGACAGGGCATGGGTATCATATACAGACAAGAAGGTGTATGAACATGGCAATGATAGCAATGGGGGCAACAACACCATAAGAACAAAGGCAATTATGCCTTTAGGAAAAAAGATTGGCAGGATAAAAGCAATAAGTTCAATGTCATCTGCTTCGTATTCTTTAAGCGCAAAACTATATGGCGAGAATATAGAAAAAAGTATAACGTCGTCAACCGTGACGGCATACACCAATAGGAAAACCGCTATTCCGGGACTATCTGCGGACTACATACAGCTTATATTAAGCGATATAAGAGACGTTATCACTATACAGACAGAGCAATAAGAGGTGCATAGATGGCAAACCAATATGAAAACTACATAAAGAGACTGAGAAGCATTAGAGCAATGCGCCCAGAAATGCGCGTTTATGAACGCAATATTGCTCGGATGGCAGAACCCTTTAATATCATGAATCGGCGCATTGCACAGACTACCAAGGCAGGTGGTGCATCAACAGCCGCACAGGTAGCAGCTCTATCCGAAGGAAGGCGGGACTGGAACAAGGCTCAGACAGAGATGTATGGGCAAACAATGGATGCTATAGGCGAGAGGGAAATGCAGATTGACACCAAGATAGCCGAAGTCGAGTTCCAGAACGAGCAATACAAGGAGCAGCAGAGAAGAGAAAAGGCTGCGAAAAGATCGGGCTTGCTTAGGACGGTGGTATCTGGTATAGGCATGGCTGCTGGTGCCGCTCTTGCCCCAATGACCGGTGGGGCATCGATGCTTGCAGGCGCAGCTCTCGGCGGAGCAATAGGACAAACCGCAAGCGGTTTCATGGGGATCACTAAAGATGGCAAGCTAAGCCTTGATCCCGATGAGTGGGATATGGACACAATAGAGCAAGGCATGGTGTCGACAGTGACACAGCTTGCAACAAATGCAAACCAACGGGCTACGAAGAATACGTTTGGCGCATACGCCGAAAATTCTGGCAGGATCATGAAATACATTAACGATAACCCAAACAATGCGACGCAGATAATGTTCGACATTCAGCGACTTCTCTCTGGTGGCAACGAAGTCGAGCTAAGGGAATATATTGATAATTTATTTGGAGGTGAATGATGCCCATTAACTTTACAGAGCTCGTTGAGAGAGTAGAGGCAAAGAACAGGCAGAATCGTGCAGAGTTAACCTCGCAAGTAATGCCGTTTCTTGAGGTTGCGGTTAAGAAATCGTTGTATGAGCAGGAGAAGAGAAGGGCAGCCGATGAGTCGGTGACAGCCTTTACTGAGCTTGGTAAGGCAACCGGAGTTGACTTCGTTCCAATGACCGGAGCCGGAGGCGAGGCTCTTGACCCTAAATACCAGCAAATGGCATATAGCGCACAGGCTGAATTGCAGGCACCGATAAAACAGATGGAAGCGTTTGCAAGTGTCTATGGAACAGACCTACCAGAGAACTACAACAATCTAAAGCCTCAGGAGGCAACGCTCGTATTGGAAAAAATGATACAAGATTATGCTACGGAGCAGACAATAGCAGATATACTAACTATGTATCCAGATATAGCAGAAAAGGTTTCAGGAGACCCAAGATATCAGGGCGGTAACCTTAAAGTCAAGGCTGCGCTGATTCACAAAGCATTAGCTGATAAAGAGGCTCAGGAGGAGTTTGATCGGAAAATCCAAGAAGAGATTACTAAGTCAAACATTAGAATTGGCGAGTATCAGGTTAAGTCAAACATAGACATAAAAGAGGCAGAAACAAAAGCTAATATCGGCGGCGGTTCAGGCAGTGCAAGCACAGCTGGAGAGCGCAAGGCAGATAATATAATAAAACAGTACGAGGGTGCTGGCAAAGTATATGGCGGATCTATCGTAACCATAAAGAAAGAAGCCGATGGGATAGCCGCTTACACTAACATACAGGGCTATGAAATAAGGAAAAAGCGTGGAGCCTACGAGTTTAAAAGCGGAGGCAAGTGGAGACCGTTAAAGATAGACAAGGATAAGCCAGCCAACCTTATCATGACAAAGGGCAGGAACAAAACGCTTTATAACGCCAAGAACATACTTGATGGGGCGTTAACAGAGTATAGTAACTGCCTATCTACAGTTGGAGGCAATCGGCAACAGCAGGCTGATCATCCAGCTAATGATGCAAAAACATATAATGAATTTGACGATATATTCAAATGAGTAAGATAGAGAGATTCCTTTCCGATCCGAGATATCAGGCGCTTGATGACGCAGGCAAGAAGGAAAAGCTTGACCTGTTTTTCAATAAGTATGTAACGCAGGACGCAAGATACGCTCTCCTTGACGAAGAGGGCAAGGCTCGTGTTTATTCTAAATTTATGAGCAAGTATTATGGCGAGCCCGAGGCGAAAGCACCTAAGCAAAAGACACCGTTTTCGGGACTAATAAGCGAACTTAAGGAGACTATGTCCCTTACGCAAAGTGCAGAGGCAATCAGCACCCGAGGAGAGGTTGAGACGCAAACCCTTGACAGGAGAAATAAAGCTTATCAGAAAGTTATGGCAGACAGGGAAGAGGCTCTAAGGATAATAGATAGAGAGCGCAACCTTAAACAGGCAATCCCTCAAGACAGGGTGGCTGCCGGACAGCAATTCATTAAGAAGGTTAAGTCCATGCAGGACGCCCCTAAGTATCCCATTAAGTCACAATACACCGTAGCGATGGAAAGGCTACAACCCAATAGCTACACAGACCCAATAGAGCGACAGGTAGCCTACGAAATAGTCAACAAAGAGAAGCTTGATAAAGCGCAAAGAGAATACCAGCGCATAGCAGAAAGAATGGCAAGCGCAACTCCTGAAGAGCGCAAAGAGATAGCGAAAAGCTTGGCTGTCCAGCAAACCCTCATCGACTATTATGCTACAGGAATGACGGCAGCAGAAAGGGCAGCATATCAAGCAGGGCAAGAAGGCAGCGAATCATTCAGAATGGTAAAAGCACTTGGCGTCGGAAGCATTGATCTTGCAAGCAGCGTATATCAGTTATTTAATCCTGACAGCAAGTTTGCAAGAACGATTAACGCTTACTCAGCAGGACTCCTTGAGCAAAGCGGCAACCCGCTTGAGGATGCCTTCGCACAGGTTTTTTATTCCATGCCAATGACTCTCGGCTACTTCATAACCAGCGGTATAGCGGGTGCAGTGGGAACTGCGACAGAAGCAGCGTCTATCGCAACAAAGGCAGGGGAGGTTGCATCGCTCATGCACTCCGTAAACATCAACGCTTACATGACGGCAAAGAAGTACTCTGAGGCGATATCTGGATATGGCTCTGCAACTGCGGTGCCGGAAGGCGTATTCTTGGCTGGATCAACCGCTGCGCTTGTAGAGTCCTCTATTGAAATGCTGTCAGATACGGCTCAGGCAAAGATCGTTCTTGGGCAAGCCAAACGAATCGGGCGCAGGGGCGCAGAACAGATCATTAAAAACTCCCTAAGCGGAAAAATAGCCGGCTACGGCACAAGGCTCGCTACCGGCATGGCGGAGAGCGCAATAACTGAATTTACGGAAGAGATACTACAGGGCGCATCCGGGATGATTTTCGATGTTATGTCGAACCAGCGAGAAGTCCCGTCACTTGAGGAAGCGTCCAAAGAGCTTCTGTATTCAGGAGCAGTTGGCGCTCTTGGCGGAATCACCTTCGGTCTTGGTGGCGGCATCATGGTGCAATCGTCAAACTATCAGAACTGGAGAGAGGTTAAGAAGCAGGCGGCATCTGGCAATGAGCATGCGGCAAGGCTTTGGGAAGCAAGGTCTATCCTTGACAAAAGCAACCCTAACGGGGAAGTTTGGAAAAGCGATGTTCAAAGGGCATACGATGTTATCAAGTCAGACCTTCATGCTGTCACAGAGAACAGATACCAAGAGGACAATCCAAGCATAGTTCAGGCTATGGCTCAGATGTATGACGCATACGCTATGGTTGACATGATAAAATCTCCGCAACAAGAGGCTGTGCGTGAAGCTATGCAAGCAGGAGTACAGAGAATTCTTGACCAGAAGAGGGCTACAGCCATCCAAGAACCCACACAGAAAGCGGCAGCAACTGAGCCGCAGAGCGTTGAGAATACCATTATCAAGCTCGTGCAAGAGGGAAATATCGAGGCAGCGGAAAGAACTCTCAATGAATCCATTAAGAATGGGACAACTGGCATAAATATTCCCTACCTGCGGACACTTGTTAATGAGTCTAAGGCTGTGGCAGCGAGAATTGCAAAAGAAGCAGCGGCTCAGAAAGAGCGACGGGATATCATAGATAAGTATGGTAAGTATGCCGATATGTCTCACAGTGAACTGCAAGATGAAGCCAAGAAGCGTGGGCTAAAGGCAGGCGGCAAATCGACAGACATTATGGCAAGACTGAAAGAAAGCGATCAAGCAAAGCCAAAAGCCGAGACCACCCCGGCAAAGCCAGCCGCAAAGAAACCATTTGCTACTAATGAACCCACTGAGCAGCAGCAAGATCGAGCTATTAAGGAATCCTTAATAGCTGAAGAAACACCTAAGAAGGCAAGCAAATATGAGTCAATGGGCTATAACGCCTTGCAGAAAGAAGCCAAGAAGCGTGGGATAAATCCGTTTGGCATCAAGAAGGTAGACCTTATCAGGCAGATCGAAGAGAAAGATGCCAGCACAGAGAAGGCAAAGGCGGAGAAGTCAGCAGCGAAACCCAAACTCGTGAAAACAGAGTGGATATCGAAACTTGAAGAGGTCCCGGATAAGATAGAGGGGTCAATCGTTGCCAGACGTAGCGATTGGGACAAATCCTTGGTCAGTGAGCTGTCCGGCAGAGAAATCGTCCATGTTTACTGGATAGACAAGGGCGATGGAGAAGTGAAGCCTTATGGCATCCAATCCGCAGCCAAAATTATGGGCTGGAGCAAAGCTGAGACCGACAGAAAGATAAGGCAGCTTGCCAACGAACATAAGGCTAAAGAGGCGGAGATAAAGGCATGGAGAAGTGAAGCTCGTGAACACGAAGGGGCAGCATCCCCCCGCGCAGCACTCTTAACATGGGAGCCACTACAAGCCCATAAGGAACAAGACTTTTGGGCAGCTATAGATAGGGACTTTGTTTTTGCCCATAAAGACAACACATATCGAGCAATTCCCAAAAACCAGAGTGAGCACATCGAGGCATACCGGAGAGAAGGGTGGGATATACAAAGCACCGATCAAGCAAGACAAGACACAGCCCCGGTCAAAGCCGAAGGGGTAGAGGCAGATGCAAGCGTAGAGAGGGCAAGGACCGACACCAAGCCTGAGCCACAGAAAACCAAGGCTGCTCCTGCTCCCGATCAATTTGCTGACACCAGCAAAATGATAGAGGCTGAGATAAGCAAGAGAGACGAAGCGCAGAGAAGAAATATAGACAAGGCTATTGCTGATGGTTATGATACTCTTGACGTCACAAGTGCAGATCTGCGGGGGAGCTGGTATCTTACCAAAAAAGGCAAAAAAAATGTCACACCGATGGTATGGGTTAGTGAGCAGAACCTTAAATATGCTGAGAACGCTTTGGCAAATAAGCCCGAAGCGAAGGAAGATGTGGTAAAGCCCGAAGCAGAGCTTAATGTCCTAAAAAAAGAACTGGCTGACATCAACCGCACCCTGTCCCTACTAAAGGAAGAATATGACAGGTTGCTTAAAATAGCTCCAGATGATAGAACCGCAGAGCAAGACAAAAGGATTGAATACATAGATGATCTTTTAAAAATAAGGACAATAAGAAAAAGCGAAATAGAAACAGAAATAGCAGGGTATGAATCACAAAAGTCAGACAAGATGATGCCCAAGCAGCAAACGGCTGATCCGGTCAAAGCCGCTGAAGATAGCAAAAGCGAGGTAATGTCCCGATCCACCTTCCAAGAGCAATACCGACAGGCTCAGGAGGGGAAGCTCCCGAAAGAACAGATCGATGCGCAGCTAAAGCTTTATGACGCCATGATGGATACATATGCTAAAGAGATGGGGATCACCATTGACGAGGCATATGCAGAAGTCATAGACGGCGTTACTGCGGATGAGCCAGTAGATGGCACCGCAAGACGGAGCGGAGCGAGATACCAGGCTATCCAAGGCTATATTCAGAAGATGCCTAACGGAAAGTATCGTATCGGGATCATGCAGCCCAATGTTACCACCGGATTGCATGAGCAGGCACACTTGGGTAAATCCCTCATGGAGATCATGGCGAACAAATCGCCAGCATGGGCTTCGCGGCTCAAAGCTGCCGAGGAGTGGTGCGGAGTAAAAGACGGAAACTGGACGACAGAAGCCGAAGAGAAGTTCGCCAATGGCTATGTGAAGTTCTTGGCTGATGGCTCTGCTCCAAACGGCAAGCTCAAGACTATCTTTGCTAAGATAAAGGAATGGATAGGAAGTATCCTGCAAGGATTAGCTGACGTAAAGAACCTTGACGTAAGCAACGAAATGCGAGGCGTTTACTTGTCCATGCTTGGGATTAGTGAAGGCAAACGGAATCTTACCTCCGAGCAGAAGATTCAGTCCATTAAGCTCAAGTCTGCCATGAAGCAATACGCCACAAGTGACCCATTAAAGCTTGAGACCGAGATTGATCGGTTTGCCAATAATAATATGCTGATCCTCGAAGGCAAGCGCACCGGAAATAAGACAAGCTTTTATCTGAACCGCATTGACGATGGTAAGACCATGATTGAGATACATCATAGCAATGGCGAGTATGATGTTAATGGATATCATGCCGCAAACAACCAAGAGGTGATGGAGCAGATAACAAGGATACTTGGCGACACGAGGTACCAGACCACAGATATGCCGAGCGCCGCCGAGATCGCCGAAGCAGAGAGGCAGATGGCAGA
>ERZ795050.2449-NODE-2449-length-20582-cov-6.303551_pt1 | contig 20582 bp, 20 predicted proteins | sample MGYA00375134_ERZ795050 | MGnify/ENA primary metagenome ERZ795050 (study PRJEB30179, sample SAMN05720221) | activated sludge metagenome | isolation source: Anaerobic digester | place: Japan | collected 2015-05-26 ... | reverse complement strand
AGCTGCGCATTCTTCCATATATAGGCGATAAGCTCCATGAGGGGCATGTGATCTAACATGCCCTTTGTCCAGGGCGTCCGGAAGGACGCGGCCTCGATCGCGAGGATTTCCGGCAGATCTTCCGGCTTCATCAGGTCAACGTTGAAGAGAGGTCCGGTCTTTTCAGAAGACATGAAAATAGTCCATGGTCAGGGCGGCCGCCAGGAATATCGCGCAAAAAACGGGAACCGCACCGCGCAGCTTGATGGTGCCAAGCGCGACGGCCGTCCCCAGCACGGGCAAGAAATAATAGGTCAGGGAAAGCGCGTCGCCGATCTGAACCGGAAGCTTCGGATACAGCCAGATCACGGCGGGAATGAAAATCAACTGCAGAATCAACAGCAGGCCCGCATAAAACACAAACGCCCGGCCGAGTGCAAGGTAGGTCATGTTTTCGATCGCGCGAAGGTTCAGTGTTCGGGCCGCTTCCAGCGCACGGTCGGAAAGAAGGTCGTTGGCGGACATCATCCGGACGTCGATTTTTTTCGCCAGAATACCGAAAGGGACGGCCAGCAGAACCGAGAGAGCCGTCAGTTCTTTTGTGACGGCGCCCAGGGACTGACCGGCCAGAATCGCCAGGGCCGCGGCAAACGCGGAGGCGATGGAGTCGTTGGGCGGGATGTAAATGCCGATGGGGGCGCGGTCCATCCAGAACAGCTCGAAAATCGCCCCGATGATGAGGCCGGTGTAGGAATCGCCGAGAAGAAAACCGGTGACCGGAGCGATGACAATCGGCCGCGACAGCATGGCCTGTAGGAAGATCCGGTCCAGGCAAAGCAGCCCTCCGACCAGAGACAGGATGACGATTTGGGTCAGCACTTGCGCTCTCCCGCTAGGGGTTGGCGTCGCAGGACGCTTTCAGGGCGTCCTCTATATCCACGGCTTTCTCCCGGGGAACCCTTTTCAGCTCAATCACCACGCCCTTTTCCTGCCGCAGTCTGAAGATGTCCGCGATTTCCGGCTCGCACAGAAACACGGACGGAGCGCAGCAGACCTTGTAGTCTTCGTGATAGATGTTGCCGATATTGAGCGTTTCAAAGTGAAATCCCTGCTCATAGGCCTTCAGGGCGTCGGCGATTTTGCTGAACAGGACGATGGTCTTTTTGCCGCTTCCCCGGGCATACGTATAATTGGCGGCAAAATCATCCACGGAGCAGATATTGACTTCGATGTCGCTGGGAACGGCCATGCGGATGACCGTCTCGCAGAAAAAATCGCTCGCGGAATTGTCATCGACGACCATGATGCAACGGGCTTCGACGAACGGCACCCAGGCTTCCAGGATCTGGCCGTGAACCAGCCTGTTGTCCACCCGCACCAGCGCGATGTCGTACGATTCCGCCAAGGGATCACCCGATTGCTTTTTTGCTCAAGATTTCACTGGCCAGAGAGATGTTTTTTTTGCCGTAATCCTTGATGAAGCCGGCAAACTCTTTGAGCGTGGTTTCCTCCTTGACGTCGGACAGTTTCAGCAGCATGGGCAGATTGACGCCCGTCACCACCTCTACCTTGCCCTCTTTCATGAAAGAGAGAGAAATGTTCGAAGGCGTGCCTCCGAAAAGATCGGTCAGAATCAGGACGCCTTTGCCGCGATCCAGTTTCTTGAGGGCATTTTGGATTTCTTTCTTCATATCTTCCAGACCCTTCGTCTGTTCAACGCAGACATGCATCACGTCTTTGAGCGGACCTTTGATGGATTCCGCCGCGTGAATCAGCTCATTGCCCAGATTCCCGTGGGTTGTGATAAGCACACCGATCATGATGTTTCCCTCCCCCTCTTTAAAAAGCAACGCGTCGACCGCCCGGAAGAACCGATCCGCACGCCTGCCACGATCCTCAAAAACAAGTTCGGAGGCTAATGGATTGACAAATAATTGTCAAGATTTATCGACAAGCCGGGCGGCCGCCGCGTTGATGGACATGTCCTGCCGCCCGTCGTATCTTTTTCCCAAACCGGACATCGGAATGGACATCGTTCCCCGGGACAGCAAAATCTGCAATGATTTCCTTTTTTGCAGGATCTTTTCTTCCCCTATGACGGCAAGAACAATGCGCGCGGCCCCTCCGCCGTGAGCGTTCTTGCGCGATGATCCGCAAATGCTTCCGCCCCGGTCTCTACAGGTCTATCGATAGAATGTGATACTCCACCGCTCGCGACGGATAAAGCGATTTCACGATCCGGATGTAGCGCTCCCTCTGCTCGTCATACTTTCGCCTCAATCCGCGCAGAGAGCCGGACTTGTAATCCAGGATGGTTACGGCATCGTCCGACACAATCATTCTGTCCACGACGCCGAAATCCTTTTGATCCGATATGGGCTGTTCGATGTAGAGCCGCCCCGGCCTGAACAGGAGCTCGGAAACCTCTTTGCGGCGGACAAAACGAACCGCCGCTTCATAGTCCCGGTCGCTCAGCTCCCCGGGAGGTGGCAGACGGTCGGGGGCAAGAACCCTGGCCAGCCAGCGGTGGAGCCTTTCGCCCCTCGCGATGCCGTTTTTGATGGATTCGGCAATCAGCGCCGGATCGATCTCGCCTGCGGGGTCCGGTTTGTCACAGCGCCGCGACGGGGCATCCCACACGGCGGACATTTCCGTCGCTTCCGGCAAACGGGAGAAATTGCCCATCTCCGATTTGCTCCCTTCCGGCGCAAACTGTGCAAACGTGTCCAGAATGGCCTGATGAACCGTCTTATACTCGCCGCTTTTGTTCACCGGCAGAAAAACCGCGAGGGTTCGGACGGCCCTGGTGGCGGCGACGTAAAACACATTGGCCTTCTCTCTCCTCTGCTGCAGCAGGTGAAAGTTCTGTTTCTCAAGAATTTCCCGGGCCCAATCGGAATCTCCGGCCTGCAGACACTTCATCTCGTTTGCTGAAAACCGGACGTGGCACTTTTGGGAAGGCAGATAAAACGGGCTGGATTTTTCATCCTCTTTCCAGAAAACAAAAACGTGCGGAAACTGAAGCCCCTTGGTCCCGTGAATGGTATCGACCTTGATCAAATCCCGGTTTTCTCCTTCCGGAACTCTCACGCTCCAGCGAACCCGGAACATCCGGGCCAGAAATTCATCGGCATCGGCGCCCCCTTCGTTGAAAAACGCCAGCGCTTCATCCTGCCAGATGTCGAGAATGGATGCGGGAAGTTTCCCGCGCAAACGCTCGATGGCGAGGCTGACCGCGGCGAGTCCATAGGGCCGGGGAAACGCTGCGGCAAATTCTTCCCGAATCCCCGGCGCATCTCCGAACCAGTCTTTCCACAGGGGTGACCGGGCGGCGGCGTCTGAAAAGGCGCTTCCGCCTTCCCTGGAAAGAACGATCGTCAGAAAAAGCATGACGGCGACCCCCTCCTTTGTCGAAAGAAGCTGGCGGCCTTTGACGGAGGACACGCGAATGCCGTGCGCAATGAGCTCCGCTTCGATCCTCTGAACGTGGTTGTTGGTCAGGGCAAGAACGGCCATATCCCCCCAGTCACAGCCGTACTCCTGCTTTTTTTTCTGAAGATATGCGACGATGGCCGGATACCAGGGGGCTTCCGACGCTCCGTCCTTTTCCAGCTTGACGAGACTCACTTCCGAAACACACGTCGCCGCTCCCCCTTTTGCACCGCTTTTCTCCGGGGGCTTTTGCGTCTCCGTTTTTTCCCTGCCCTCGAAAAGATTTTCAACCAGCCGGTTGAAAAACGAAATCAATAGCGGCGTGCTCCGATAGTTATGATCCAGCGACCGCTCCCGAACGACGCCGTTTTGGAGATAACCGCCGATGGCGGTTTCCATGGCCTCGCGGTTCGCGCCGCGCCATCCGTAGATCATCTGCTTCCAATCGCCCACGGCGAAAAACGATCGTTCGCCCCGTTCGCCGGGACCGGATAAAATATCGTCGATGAGCGGCAGCAGAATCGCCATATCACCCCTCGAGGTATCCTGGAATTCATCCACCAGGAGGTGTTCCGTCCTGTCCAGGCCAAGCGAGAAGTAGCTGCCCATGAGCTTCGGCCTTTCGCGCGAAGCGGCGCCGTCCAGTTCGAGCAGCGATTTCCGCACATCCGCAAAAAAAACGACCCCCTTCTCCTCCTTTACGGCTTTTGCCGCATCGAGATAAATTTCACAAAGAAACGCAAGGGCCAGCTCCCGGAGCAGGGCCTTGTTGAGCGCAAGTTTTTCGGCCGTCTTTCGATAGTTTTTGAAAATCCCGTTGAGGTCCGCGTAAGGACTCGAATGCCACGCAATGTTTTTGCCGAGGCCCCGCGCCTGCTCCAGGTCGGAACAGGCGGACACCGCCCTGGACATAAACCGGTCATAATTTTCCAGGTTGGCGACGACACGGGTTTTCAGTCCATCCGGCAGACCGGCAAGAGCGTTTGCCGCGCGGTTCAGAGATTCCAGCTCCCGAAGCAGGAGGACATTCTCTTTCATCAAATCCTCCAGATCGTCCACCCTCTCCATGTCCGCCACACAGCGCTCCAGCGTCTGCTCTTCCCCGAGGGAACCCCAGAGCGAATCCAGGTCCGTATTCAGGATTCTGGCCGCGATCATCAACCGTTTTCCCCCGCCGCTTCGCGCGATGCCGTCGCGAAAACGCCTTTCGATATCCCGGGACAGGTCGATCTGGGCTTTTTCGTCGGCCATTCTCGGCGCTTCACCCGGAGCGGCGAAAAGCCGGTAGAAAAACGAGTCGATCGTCGAGTAGCCGACGCGTCCCGCTTCCATAATCAGCCTCATCCGGTCGAGCAGCGGCATTCCCTTTTTTGACGCGATCCGATCCATGATGCGGGAGCGCATCTCGGCGGTGGCGGCTCGGGTAAAGGTCAGCGCCAGAATGAATTTTCCCCCCGCGGAGATCCGTTCGAATACCTGCCGCGTCAATTGCGTGGTTTTCCCGGAGCCTGCCGACGCTTTCAGCAGAATGCTTTCCATCAGCGCCTCCCCCCGGCCGTCCGGTAATAGCCTTCTTTCCCGCACAGAGACTGAAGCCGGCAGAATTCGCACTCCTGGGATTCATGATTTGGCGCAAGGTGATCCCCCCGTACGATTTCGTCCAGGCGATTTGCGATGGCGGATACCAGACCGCCCGCTTCATCCAGCACCTCCTTCGGGAGTTCCATCATCCGTTCCTTTGCGGTTTCCTTCAGAAAATAAAACCGGGCGCCTTTCACGTCCGGAATGAAGTGACTGTAGAGGATGAGCTGCGCCGCGGGATGCAGGAGGTTTTTATCCCGAAAGCGCTCCAGCACGGTTTCCCGTGCCGGAAGGGAAAAGCCGCTTCTTTTTTTCGAGTATTTGAAATCGATCACTTCGGCACGACCCTCCAGCAGGGCCAGCCGGTCCGGACGTCCGGTGATTCCATAGCGCCCGGCGATTTTGCCGCTGAACTTCTCTTCGCAAGAGATCGCGTTGTCGGCAAACAGAATCTTCCTTCCCGCCGCCCTTTCTTCTTCGTCGATTTCCCGAAGGATGATTTCCGCGTTCAGCCGATAGATCTCCACGCCTTCCAGGCTTTTGAGCGCTTCATTTTCGCCGCTTTCCCACAGTTCGTCAAAAATCGGCCCCCAGTCGTCGAGCCGGTCTTTCCGGACGGTCGAAAGCTGCTGCAGAAACCGATGGACGAAAATCCCCATCTGCAGATTGATTTTTTCATCATCGTCCATGAACGTAGGGGGGGAAACCCCGAGAATGTACTGATGGTAGAATAAAAAGGGGCAGGCCAGGATTTTGGAAAGGCTCGAATACGAAAAGGTAAAGTCTTTAAGCCTGGTTCTCAGCGTCTCATCCACCGGGACGGAACATGGAATCTTGTCGCGCAGGTCCGGCTTCGGCCCGCGGAAGGCGACCTTGATCGCCGGTTTTCCAAACTCCTCGGAAAGAAGGCTCATGTAATAGCTTGGCGTTCTTTCGCGGATGGCGTCATCCACCGCCGCGACGGCGACCTTTGCGCAATCTGCCAGAATCTGCCGGAAAAGAAGGTCCTGGTACTCAAACACATTTTTTCGCATCCGCGGAACATGCACGGGATTGATGAAGGGGCCTTCAAAGGGCGGCGCCGGCATGATGCCGCTGTCCACGGGAAAGATCAGCCCCCGGCTGAAGGTCTCCCCCGAGGCATGGCCGAATCCGACCACCTGCACCGGCGCGAACCGGCTTCCCGTGACGCGAAATTTTTTTTTCTCGATAAGGATTGCGGCTGCCTCGGCAAGATGCCGCCCCAGGCGGCCCTTCCAATCGTCCAGCAGGGTGGAAAGGGAAACGGCGGCTTCCAGCGCTTCGCACTCCTCACGAATGTAGAGCTGCCGGTTTGCGGACAATTCCGCCGCGCAGCCGGCTGCAAATTTTCTGAAATCAGGCGTCCGCCCGGTTTGCGCGGTCCGGTGAATTTCCGCCAGAAGTCTTCTGCCGGCCGACGTCGCGGAAAACGGCAGCCAGACGGCAAGGTTGACGGCATTGCCGAACCCGCGAAGCGACCGATTCCAAAGCATCGGAGTCAGGGATTCATCCAGTATGCAGATCATGAGCCGGTCCTCTTCCGACCGCTCGTCCAGAAACCGCGAAACCTCCAGCGTCACCCAATCCGCCGCGGCATGAAGCCCTGCCAGTCGCAGAAATTCGATGTTCAAGTTTTGGGCAACCCGGACGGCGCCGCCAAAGGACAGGACGAGATTTTTTGCGGAATCAAACGGCAGAGGCCCCGCAGCGGCCGGCTCCGGCCCGAACAGCGGCGGATCGACGAACAGCCTTTCTTTTTTGATCTTTCTGTAAAACCGCTCCCGGGGCGGCGTCAACTCGGGCAGACCGATAAAGATCTCCCTGTCGTCCGGAAGAATTTCGTCGAACCGGACCGCTTCCAGCTCCGCCCAAAACAATTTTTTCCGGGACAGCCAGCGGCGAAACCCCTTCGCCGTCTCGAGGTATTGTTCAAGCTGCTCCCACTGCTCGGAGGTGAACCGCTCGGACCCCGCAATCGTCTCCTTTCCGACCTGATATTCCGCAAGCCGGGCGACCAGGGGCAACCGGTTCGCGGCGCGGCGAACGGGAATTTTTTCCTCCGGAAAACTCTCCGCGATGAACTGGATCCAATACAGCAGAATCTCGTCGGCCGGCACCGGATACCAGGACTTTTGTTCGCCGATCTTCCGGTCCAGGTAGGCCCGGATTCCCTCCACTCGGGGAAGGATGCCCCCCAGCCGGTCGTGAATCCGTTGCTGCACCGGATCGACCGCCCGGTCGCTGGCGCAAACCAGGGTCCAGCCAGACAGATCGGGATGATCCTTCTGCAACAGCGCAATGAGCTTTTCCGAATCCGGCTCCATCGGGTTTTCCTCTGAAGGTGAAGGTCTTTTCTTTCGTCCTGGTCGGGGGCGTTTCCGCCCGAACCCGACTATGAAGAAGCGAGCGGGCCTTGTCAATACCCAATCGAAGCCACGAAGGGATGCTCCCGAACATTTTATTGACAACCTCTCCGTCCGTCTCTATAATCGCGCACAACAGAAAACCCGAAAGACTCGAGCCTATGCATTTTTACCGAAGAATTCTGCAGCATCGCCTGCCCATCACCGCCGCCGCTGCACTGGCCGGCATCGGCATCATGGTGTATTATGCATCCTGCGACACGGGCTGCTCCTATCTCCGGGGAGATCTGCTGGGCATCGACCTGAAATACGTCGGCGTAGGATACATGGGCGTCATCATTGCGCTGGCCCTTTTCCGGCAGGCGGACCTGCTGAGAATGCTGGTCGCCGCGGGAATCGGCGTGGAAGCGTTTCTGGTTTCTTTCCAGTTCAGGGAGGAGGTCTTCTGCCCTTTCTGCCTGGCGTTCGGGGCTCTAGTAATCCTGATGTATCTGATCAACTATGAAAGGCTTCATATGACCAATACATGGCATCAGAAATGGCTCTATGTTTTCGGTGACGCGAAGATTCCGTTTGCCCGCGGTCCACGGCTCCCCCTGCTGGTCATGATGATCGCCGGATATGTTTTTGTCGTCCTCACCTTTTCCGGATCGGCAACGCCCGCCTACGCCGCCGAAACGACCGCTGCGCCCTCCTACGGCAGAGGCTCATGGGAATTGATGATCTTTACGGATTACTTCTGCCCTCCCTGCCAATCCGCGGAAAAAGACCTGGAGAGGGAACTGGAAAGACTCCTGGCCAAAGGGGACGTGAAGATCACTTTTGTGGATTTTCCCGGCCATAAAAACAGTTCTCTGTATGCGAAGTACTTTCTCTTTTCCGTCGCCGCAAACAAAGGCTACGCCAACAGCCTGAAGGCCAGAAACCTTCTCTTTACCCTGGCCGCGCAAAAAAAAGTCGACCAGGAAAGCGTTCTGGCCGCCGTTCTGAAATCAAAAAACATCGCCCTGCAGACGGTGGACCCCAAACCGGTTTTCCAGCAATGGCTGGCCCTGATCAAGCGGTTTGAAATCGATCAGACGCCGACCTGCATCCTGCGCTTCTCCAGCACCTATTCCCGGAAGTTTACCGGCTCGGACCAAATTCGCGATGAACTGATCCCGGAGCTTCAGAAAAGGTTTTCCGGCGCAAAAAGCAAAGAGTGAAACGCTGCTTGTTCGGCGCATGGATTTTACCGTTTTCCCGGCGGGAAAGGCCCCCGGATCGGGGAAATCGGCAGGCGACCTTCATCAATGGGCTATACATTAAACACCACGGATGATTACCACCTTCACGGACTGACCTCCCTGGGCTGGGAGCTTACGGTTTGCAACGCGCTTTTTCCTCCCGACAGTCCCTGCCGCGGCGCGCTTTTACGCGGCGCGTCTTTCGGCGAGCACCTTTTTCGCTTTCTGGAGGAGAAGATTCCTCTGAAGCCATGTAAAACCGTCCTGGAAATCGGGGGCGGGATGGGGCATCTGATGAAGGATTTTCTAACCCTGGCCCCTCATCTTCAGGCGACCATGGCGGACATCTCCCCCTATCTGCTGCAAAGGCAAAAGGATTCTCTCGCGGGATTTTCCGCGGCCTTTCTCGAAACGGATTTCTTCAAAATCCCCCTCACGGATCTGCGCTCCTTTGACCTGGTGATCCTCAATGAAGTGCTGGGGGATTTTCCCACGCTGACCGCCACGAGCGAACCGTCGCCCCCCGACGACCCGGATGCCGTTCGCCTCGCGGCCAGAATCCCGGATTTCGAGGCAGCCTACGGCCTGCGCTTTGATCCCGGCGAAAACATCAATATCGGCGCGCTGGAAGCCCTGGAGCGGCTTTGCCGGGCCGGCGTTCCGTACATCTATTTGAGCGAACACAGTTGCGAGTCGTCCCACGACGACCCGGCGTTTCCCCGCATGAATTTTTCACCGTCAGGAAATCCCGAAAAGATTCCGCTTAAAGGCCATGCCGAATACACCGTCAAATTCAGCGCGCTGGAGAAAATGGCCCGTGCCTTCGGCTACAAGGTGTTTCGCGGCCCCTACACCGACATTCTGCCCATCTCGTTCAACGACCGCGTGACGGCCGCCCTTCGCACGCCGTCGCCACTGTCGGACCGGCAGGAAATTCTCCGGCACTTCCTCTACGATCTCTACAAATATGAATATCTTTTGCTGGCATCCGCCCCGGCAGGGAAAGGATAGGACATGAAAACGCTTCGTATCATCGGTCTGGCCGTAATCCTGCTTTGCGCAAACGCCTTCCCGGCGGCGGCCTTTCGCTGCGGGGACAACCTGGTGACCACCGGCGACAAAAAGGTTAAAGTCCTGGGAGCCTGCGGTCTTCCCACCACCAAGGAAATCATCTGTCCCAGGAAAAGCGGCGTCTGCCCCGCGACCCTGGAAGTCTGGTACTACAACTGCGGCGACAACGACTACATTTACGCGCTGACGTTTGAAGACGGCGTTCTGACGAAAGAAACCACGGAGGGCAGCGGAGTGGGAAACTCCTACTGCCGGGGCAAATCAATCAACCGATAGGGGGGAAGGAATATGACACGGATACAGACCGGTTTCACCGCGCTGCTCATCCTTTGCCTGGCGGCCGGCGACGCTCTCGCTTTTCGCTGCGGCTCCGGCATGGTTTCCACCGGAGATTCCAAGGCGAGAGTTTTAATCGTCTGCGGGAAACCGACCGCCAAAGAAAAGCAGGTCGATAAGAACAAGACTTTCAAAACCGCCGGCAAGAAAAAAATCAAAAAAAGCGCCGGCAGGGCGGAGGTCTGGTACTACAACTGCGGAAGCCAGGATTACATCTATGCCCTGACCTTTGAAGACGGCATCCTGAAAAAAGAGGACACGGAAGGAAAAGGAAGCGGAAAGTCAGACTGCCTGGGGAAGTAGCGGACGGAAGGCCGCGGCCGCCCGCAAAACCGCCCCTGAAAACCGCCGTGAAAATACTTTTTTCTTGATTGTTGTTTTTTTTTGTGTTAGCCGTTTCGCGGGTTTGAGGCGCGTCGCGCTTCGTCAACCAAGCAAAACCGCAGGGTTCCATGGATCACCATGACGCATTCGGCGCCGGTGCCGGGGATTGCGCCCCTTGACCTTCATCCGGGCGTCAAATCAGGGACCCGGACCCCGGAGAAAATCACAGCCGCGCCGGGCGGCTTAATAACCTTGAACCATATAAAATCAGGAAAGGGGGACTAGAGCATGACGAAAGCAGAATTGATCGGTGTAATGGCGGATGAGGCGGGCATCTCCCAGGCGGCGGCGGCCAAAGCGCTGGATGCCTACATCGCCGCGGTTGCAAAAGAGCTGAAAAAATCCGGGAAGTTGGGATTGGTCGGTTTCGGCACGTTCTCCGTCGTCAAAAGGAAAGCAAGAGAGGGCAGGAATCCTCAGACCGGCAAGACGATCAAGATTCCCGCGAAGAAAGTCGTCAAATTCAAGGCCGGCAAGACGCTGGCCGACAAAGTGAAATAGGTTTTTTGCATTATCATTTCAACCAAGGCCTCCGTTAGCTTTACAAAACCACCGGAGGCCTTGGTGCATTTATCCAATCCGGAAACGAGGAGCGTTTGGCTTGACACGAAAAAGGATACTCAGCGGGATGCGGCCCACGGGGCGCCTGCACCTGGGAAATTTGCACGGCGCGTTGGGAAACTGGGTCGAACTTCAAAACAGCGGCAGCTACGACTGCTTTTACTTCGTCGCCGACTGGCACGCCATTACCAGCGAATACGCGTCAACGGAAGACATCCGGAACAACAGTCTGAACATGGTGATGGACTGGCTGGCCGCCGGCCTCGATCCGGCCAAAAGCACGCTCTTCATTCAATCGGCGGTCAAGGAGCACGCCGAATTGTTTCTGCTGCTCTCCATGATTACGCCGCTGGCCTGGCTTACGCGCAATCCCACCTACAAGGAAATGCAGGCGGAATTGAACACAAAAGATCTTTCCACCTTCGGCTTTTTGGGATATCCCGTCCTGCAGGCGGCCGACATTATCATGTACAAGGCTTACGGCGTTCCGGTCGGCGTGGACCAGTTGCCTCACATTGAATTGACCCGCGAAATCGCCCGACGCTTCAACTACCTTTACCAAAAAGACGTCTTTCCCGTTCCGGAGCCCCTGCTGACCCAGGTGCCGAAACTGCTGGGCGTCGACGGCAGGAAAATGAGCAAATCTTACGACAATGCCGTTTACCTGTCCGACCGGGGCAAGGAGCTTCACCAGAAAATCGCGTCCATGTTCACCGATCCGCAGCGAATGCGGAAAAAAGACCCGGGCAACCCAGACATCTGCAATGTCTTCACGTTCCACGGCCTTTACTCCCCCGCCCCGGTCGTGGCCGACATCAACCGGGAATGCCGCACAGCCGGCATCGGCTGCACCGACTGCAAGAAAATGCTGGCGGCTCGCGTTGAGGAAGCGCTGGCGCCCGTTCATGAGCGCATGGATTACTATCAGCGCAATGTCGCGGAAATTGAGGAGATGATCCACAAAGGCAACGATCAGGCGACGGACATCGCCCGCCGAACGATGGCGGAAGTTCGCGAAGCCGTCAAAATCTAGCGCGCGATATGAACGAAGAGACGACCACAGATTATGCGATCAAGCTGGATATTTTTGAAGGTCCGCTGGACTTGCTGCTGTATCTGATCAAAAAAAACGAGATCGACATCTACAACATCCCCATCGCGCTCATCACCCGCCAGTATCTGGATTATCTGAACCTGATCAAGTCGCTCAATCTGGACCTGGCGGGAGAATATCTCGTCATGGCCTCCACGCTGATTCACATCAAGTCCCGCATGCTGCTGCCGGTTCCGGAAGAGCCGTCGCCCGAAGAGATGGAAGAAGACCCGCGCTCGGACTTGGTCCGTCAGCTCCTGGAGCACCAGGCCTTCAAGGACGCCGCCGCCCTGCTGACCCAGAGGCCGATCCTGGAGCGGGACGTGTTCAAGCGCTCCGCGTCCCTGCCGGGGGAGGGGCGACCGGCGGCAGCGGAGGAAGAAGAGCTGGTGGAAGTCAGCATTTTTGAATTGATTGAGGCCTTTCACCAGATTGTTTCCCGCATGGACCAGAAGGACCTGCTGGAAATCGATATGGAAAAACTGTCGCTTTCGGACATCATCAACGACGTGATGGAGCGCCTTACGCGCGAAAGAAATCTCACCTTTGACGAATTGCTGGGGGAAAGAAGAGACCGCCGCCGTATCGTTTACACTTTTCTGGCCCTGCTGGAGCTCATCAAGCTCAAGATGATCAAGGCCTACCAGACGGCGGCCTTCGGCGTCATTCGAATCTTCCCGGCCGTGGAGTTGTAAATGGAAAAACTTTCAGCCATTCTCGAAGCCCTGATCCTGTCGTCGGAGTCGCCCCTGTCCCTGGAGAAAATCTGCGCCGCGCTCGGCAGCGAGGACAAAAAGGAAATCCGGCGCGCTCTGGAGAACCTGATTGCACAATACGATGAACGTGAAAGCGGCATCTGCATCCAGGAAGTCGCGGGCGGCTTCCAGTTTCGCACCCGTCCGGAAATGGCCTCCTGGATCAAAAAGCTCAAGGGGGTCAAGCCGGCCTCCCTGTCGCCCGCGGCCATGGAAACACTGGCCATCGTGGCGTACCGGCAGCCGATCGTCAAGTCGGAGATTGAAAGCATTCGCGGCGTCGATGTCAGCGCTCCGCTCAAGGGACTTCTGGACAAGAAACTGGTCCGCATCCTCGGACGCAAGGACGTCCCGGGCAAGCCGATCATTTACGGGACGACCAAAAAATTTCTGGAAGTATTCAATCTCAAGGAACTCTCGGACTTGCCGACCATGAGAGAGCTTCGGGAGCTTACCGAAACTCAGGAGGCGCCCGAGCAGGAAATCCTCTCCTTCGAAGAACTTCCGGAGGGGACACCAGGCGCGGAAATGCCCAAAGCGCCGGATCCGTCTTCCGCTTCGGAAGAGGTGCGGGTGGAAGCACCCCCCGAAGACGACTTCGCAGCGGGCGCTGACGGTCAGGAAGAACCAGAGGTTGAACGGGACCCCGAGGAAGATGACGTCTCATGAAAGAACGCCTGCAGAAAATCATCTCCGCGGCGGGCATCGACTCCCGCCGCCATGCCGAAGCCATGATTACGGCCGGCCGCGTGAGCGTAAACGGAGAGATTGTAAGCAGGCTCGGCACTCAGGCCGATCCGCAAAAAGACGTGATCCGGATTGACGGAAAAATCATCTCCATCGAAAACCCGGGTTGTTACATTGCGTTGTACAAACCGGCCGGTTATGTCACCACTTTATCCGATCCGCAGAAAAGGCCGACCATTGTCGACCTGGTCCGCGATCTGCCGGAAAGGGTTTATCCCGTAGGCCGGCTCGATTATGATTCAGCGGGTCTTCTCTTGCTGACCAACGACGGAGCATTCGCTCAAAAAATTTCCCACCCGGGATTTCAGGTCCCCAAAACCTACCGGGTAAAGATTGCCGGGCGGATAAGCCCTGATCAATTAAAGGAAATCGGTAAGGGAATTCCTCTGCCGGATTGCGTCTTCAAACCGGATAATCTCAAGCTGGAAAAGACCAACGACAAAAGCACCTGGATCAGCCTGACCCTGCACGAGGGCAAAAACCGGATCATCCGCAGAGGGTTTGAGTCGGCCGGCTATATCGTAACGCGGCTGGTCCGCACCTCAATCGGGAGCATTACGCTTTCGGGCCTTTCGGAAGGCTCCTGGCGCTCGCTTTCGGCCCGGGAAATTCAGCAGTTGCAGGCGGCGCCGCAGGGCAAAAAAGGTAAAAATATTCTTGACAATCATCCAAAAATAAATAATAGTCGCGCCGTGCGGAATAATCGGCATCATCAATACTCGGGCAAGCGGCAGTTTTAAGGAGGATCTATGAACAAATCCGGTCTTATCGAAGCATTAAGCAAGAAGATGAACCTGACGGAGAAAAAAGCCATTGATGTGGTTAATCTGGTTTTCAAAGGCTTTAACGATGAATTGAAAAAAGGAGGCCGGATTGAAATCAGGGGATTCGGCAGCTTCGTGGTGAAAGAATACGGCTCCTACACGGGAAGAAACCCCAAAACCGGAACAAAAATAAAGGTCGAACCGAAAAAACTGCCTTTTTTCAAAGTGGGAAAAGAACTGAAGGACAGAGTAGACAAGAACAAATAGAAATCCTGCAAGCGATTGTTATACTTAATGAAGGGGACTTGGAAACAAGCCCCCTTCATTTTTGGCTCACCAAACGAACCTTGCTGCCTTTTCACATCAACGGTGAAGACCCCCGGCGAAATCCACGCCGATTCGGTGCCACAGCCACAGCCAGAAAGCATTGAGAAAAATGAATACGGAAAATATCAAAGCCGGAACGGCCGCTTGGCTGTGGAAGGCATAAAGGGCGATGCCGGCGGCAAGGCCGCAATTTTTCATGGTTCCCAAAAGCAGAAGCGATATCAGCACGGGGCGGGAAAGTCTAAAAATTCTGCCGGCCGCGAGGAGCGCGGCGGCGATCAGCGCCGTGGAGGCAAAAGCAAGGACCAGGATGAAAAGTACATCCCGGCCTCCCTGCCGGATCAAGCCGGCATTGGCGGAGGCGGCTGCGTAAAACACGATAAAAAAGCAGACGTCCGAAACGGCTCCCTCGCGGTGATGGATCCGTTCATCCCAGTTGCGGTCAACGGCGACCCTTGACAGCAAAAGCGGAAGCAAGATCAGCGCAACAGCCAGGATCACCGGTTTTTCGCAAGGCATGTCATAGTAGCGCAGAAAAGCCACCCCAAAAAGCGGAATCAGGAGGAGTGAACCCAGATAGGTTCCGGCGAAACCGGTCAGCGTCAGTCTGTGATCCGCGCCGAACTTTTCACTCCAGGGAAGAACCGCCAGAGCGGAAGGAACGGCGGCCAGAATGACCAGTCCGATCCAGAAATTCTCATTTTTGATCAGGAAGATTCCGCCCAGAATCACCAGGTTGCCCAAAACCAGGTAGTTCATGAGGCAGCCCCAGAGAGTCCCGGGGAGCAGCGTCCTGGGATTCTTGAAGAATCCGCCCGGGTAACGAAGCAAAGCGACCGTGAGGGCAATCGTCAGCGCCGGCAGAACGAGAAAAGACGCCCAGCGGGCCGCCTGAGGCAGAAAAAGGCCCGTCACAACAGCGAGCACGTAAAGAAGCGGCGAAACCTTCATGGCCCTCCCCGATGAGCAGGATCACGCCTTGTTCCCGATGCAAAGCTTCCGGACACCCCCGACCAGCAGAAGAAAGATGATGTTGAATACAACGATCATGGCGCCTGCGGGCAAATTCAAGACAAAGGCAAACAAAATTCCGAGCAGCACCGCCCCAACCGCGAATCCTACGGCCGCCGTCATCGTCGTCCGGAAACTGACCGAGAGCTGAAGCGCGGTGAGAGCGGGCAGAATCAGCAGCGCCGAAACCAGCATGATCCCGGCGACCTTCATGGCCAGAACCGCGGAAACGGCCGTCAGAAGAAAAAGAACGACGTTGATCCGGCCGGTTTGAATCCCCATGCTCCGGGCAAGTTCCTGGTCGAAGGTCACCACGAACAGATCTTCATAGTAATAAACGACCGCCGCCACGACCAGGGCGAAAACGATCAAGGAAAGGACGAGTTCGGTACGGTTCACCGTGAGAATATTTCCAAAAAGATAACTGAATAAATCCACGTTGAAGCCGCCGGACAAACTGGACAGAATGATGCCCGCCGCGATTCCCAGGGAAGATACGATGCCGATGGCGGCGTCGGCATGAATTTTCTTCGACGAGGTCAGCCGGTAAATGGCCAGCGAGGAAATCATCACCAGCGGCAGAGCCGCCAGCGTCACGTAGAACGGGCTGACGCCGACGAGCAGCACCACGGCCACGCTGCCGAAAGTGGTATGCGCGAGGCCGTCCCCGATCAGAGAGAAGCGCCTCAGAACGAGAAACAGGCCCAGCAGCGCCGAAACCGCGGCGATCAGAGAGCCGGCCAGCAGCGCCCGCTGAACGAATCCATACGAAAGAACCTCAGGCAATCCCATCAGCAGCCGCTCCCCTTCGAATCGTGTTGGTGGCAGATAATGTGCTGACTGGCCGGACCGAAAAATCCCTCCATGTCCACCGAAGCGCAGAAGTCCCGGAAAGACCCGGAAAAGATCAATTTCTTGTCCAGATACAGCAGATGCTGCGCGTACCGGCCGACCACGCCGCTGTCATGGGTCACCAGCACCACGGTCGCGCCGTCCTTCCGGCTCAGCTCCTGGGTCAGCTCATAGAAGATGTTCCGGGTTTCGGGGTCCAGCGCGGTGGTCGGTTCGTCGAAGATCAGCAACTCCGGTCGCCGGATCAACGCCCTCGCCAGCATAACCCGCTGCTGCTCTCCGTAGGAAATCTCTCCGATCAAACGCCGGGCGAGATGACCGATCGCCATCCTGTCCAGCGTGTCGGACAGCAGTACCGGATCTTTCTTCGGCAGGCCCATTTGTACGACTTCCGCCACCGTCCCGGGAAAGTGAGCATTCAAACCGCTGAGCCGCTGGGGCAGATAACCGATTTTTTCCCATTGCCGGAAGTCCTCGATCCTTCTTCCGAACAGCTCCACCCTGCCCTGCTGCGGCTTCAGAATCCCCAGAATGTTTTTGACAAGCGTGGTTTTCCCCGATCCGTTGGGACCCACAACGGCCAGATAGGCGCCTCTTTCCACGGTGAAACGGATCCCGCTGAGCACCTCCGTCCCGTTGTAGCGGTATGTCAAATCCTCTACGCGAATTACCGGCATTGCAAACCTTTTTTGAGATGGACCAGATTTCTTTCCATCAGCGTCAGATACGTTTCGCCCGACTGAAAGTCCTTCTTGCCGACATCGTGCCCGTTGCTGAGTTTGATGAGCCCCACGCCGGTTTCGTCCGCAATCATTCGGGCGAGCTTCGGCGCCGTCAGGTCTTCATAAAAAATATAGTGCAGCTTCTGCGTTCTGATCTGATCCATCAGCGCCAGGATCTGCTGAGGCGAAGGCTCCGCGTCCGCAGAACTGTTGGAAGCCGACCGGTAATGAAGCTGATACCGGTTGGCCAGATACGCGAAAGCCCAGTGACCCGCGTGCAAAACGGTTCTGGTTTTGCACGAAGAAAGCGCCACGCGATATTGTTCATCCAGCTCCGCCAGCCGGCGTTTGTAGCGTTCGGCGTTTATCCGGTAGGTTTCACTGTTTTTCGAATCCCGGGTAATGAAAGCCGCCGAGATGTTATCGATCATTTTCTGCGCGTTGGCGGCATCCAGCCAGATGTGCGGATCGTATTGAGACGCATGCGCCGGTTCGTCAATCCGTCCGCCCGCTTCACGGCCGGGTCCATGCTCGGGCGATTCCGGAAGGGGCAGTAAAAATGCGCCCCGGCCGGTTTCAACCGCCAGCATGTTTGTTTTTTCCGCGGCCGCGTTGATGACCTTGTAGGCCCACTGCTCCAGTTCAAAGCTGGTAAACAGGAAAATGTCCGCCTTGCCGACCCGGACGATGTCGTTGGGCTTCAATTCGTAATGATGGGCGTCCGACCCCGGCGGCAGCAGCAGGGAGACCGCAACTTTGTCCCCGCCGACGTTGCGGGCAAAGTCGTACAGGGGAAAAATCGTGGCCATCACGGTCAGCCGTCCGTCCTTCCCGGCCGGTTCTTCAGCCGGGGTGCAGGACAGGATCAACATCAGTCCGATAAATACAACGATTCGAATCTTTTTAAAAAGCAAGCGCATCAACCTCTCCGGGCCGGTCGGCCGGAATCATCAAAAGACATCAATAGTTCCAGCCCCAGAAGCCGAAGGCCAGAAGATTCATGATCACGGGTACGGCGTAAATGATGCCCACCGTCGCCAGTTTGGCCTTCATGGTTTTGAGGCTGATGACCACAACGGCAAAACAGAAAAAGTGGAAATAGCCGATCAGGAAAATCAGCCAGACCCCCTGAAAAGAGAGAGACCAGAAGGGATACTCCCAGACCAGGTGTCCGCCGATGTTCAGCAGGCATTCCACGAAGACGCAGAAAACGCTGTAGCCGATCGCCCAGAACCATTTTTCCGGCACCCCCAGAATCTTCTCTTTTTTGCCCTCCGACAAGGTATGGTAGTAGATGACTCCCACCAGCAGAAACATGAACATGATTTCAATGTTCCAGCCGACCATCGTGCGCAGCGCCGTAGCTCCGGGCACGGTCCAGAAAGCGGAACGTCCCGTGAAATGAAGAACCCAGCCGTTCCAGGTCTCATTGAAGAAATCGACGCCGAAGATGGTCAACCCCGCCAGAACGGCGTTCCAGTCGCCCGTTTTCCTGGCGTCTTTGATTTCACGAGTGTAAACATAGAACACGACGGCCAAAAGAGGAATCACATACCATTGAAGGGTGGAAAGATCGCGCAGGCCGCTCAACGCTTGTTCGGTTGCAGCCGTCATGGGAGCCTCCTTTCAAACACTCGGTTTCTCTTACTCGGGCAGTTTGATTTTCCGCCCCACACACAAAACATCGGTATCCCTCATTTTATTGATGCGCCGCAATTCCTCTATCGTGACGGAACTGCTCTTCGCCAGCGTAAACAGCGTATCGCCTTTTTTGACGGTGTACGGTTTCAGGCGCCTTTTGCCGGCCTTTTCCTCTCCGGCCGGAACAAGAATTTTCCGCCCGGCATAGAGCGGATCTTTGATCTTCATTTTGTTCAAAATCAAAAGAGTCTTGGTGTCCGTCCCGTGCCTTTGGGCAATCCTGTGCAGGCTCTCCCCCCGCTGAACCGTGTAAAGGGCGGTTTTCATCCGGCCCCCTGCCCCTGCAGTTTTGGCGCCCCCTTCCGCCGCCCCGACGGTCTTTTTAAGGGTCGTTTTTTCCCGGTTTTCTTTGACGTCTTCGGCAGGAACTTGTTGAACCGCCTCCGATCCGGCAAAGTAGCGGTCAACGGACGAAGCCACGGCCCCGGCAATCTTTTTCCTGAAGGATTGCCTTTTGAGCAGTTTCTCTTCCTGTGGATTGGAGAGGTATGCCGTTTCCAGAAGCACGGCGGGGGTGTCCGGCAGTTTCAGCACACGGAAGGGCGCCTCGTGAAACGTTGGATACTTCAGAGATTGCACGCGGCCGATTTGATCCAGCAGATCGGCCGCATAGGTTTTTGACAGGTTGATCGTGTTGGTTTGAAACATGTTCAGGATGATTTCGTCGGATTCATTGTTGCTTTCGCCTCCCGGCACGCCGCCGATAATATCGGAGAGGTTTTCATTCCGGGCCAGCAATTTGGCGGCTTCATTGCTGGCCGCTCCGGTGGACAGACAATAAACGGAGCTGCCCTGGGCCTCGCGGTTTCGGGCCGCATCCGCGTGAACACTGATAAAAAGGCTTGCCTGGTGCCGGCGAGCCACGCCAAGGCGCTTGCTGAAGGACACGTAATAATCTCCGTCGCGGGTCAGGACCGCCCGATACCCGGGCATTTTGTCGATCTCCTTCTTGATTTCCCGGCTGATGGCCAGCACGACATGTTTTTCGTACGTCCCGTTTTTGCCGACGGCGCCGGGATCTTCTCCGCCGTGGCCGGGATCGACCACGATGACCCGTTTGGGGGCTGAAACCGCCTTGCGCTTCGGAACGGACGGGGCTTTTTCAGCCTCCGTCAGAAAAACATCGACCACGACACGATCCGGCTTGTCCATGAACTTCTTCAGGGGGAATACTTCCGCCCTCAAATGATCTTTTAAATAAACGTGAACGGTGCATTGCCGATCCTCTCCGCGAATAAAAAGGATTTTGGCGACGCCCGGCTTTCGGATGATCTTTTCCGGCGGCAGGGAGGGAGAAAAGGAGGCATCGGAGAATTCCAGAATGATCCTGTCCTGCTGAACCTCAAAGCGGTACACCGGTTCTTCGCTCAGATCGAAAACAATCCGGGTCTGATCCGGCGCCGTCCAGTGCCTCACGTTGGATATTTCCGTAAGCGCAAACCCCGGCGCCGGGAAAAAAGCCGTCAGGAAAAAGGCCAGGCAGCACCAGTGCCGCCAGACCCGGCAGCGCATCAAACCGGAACTTTGCCGCTCCCTGTGCGGGAAATCCATGGAAACGGAATGGCGCCCGCCTGCTGTCCGGCACGCGGCGGTCAATGAGCTCTTCGTCGGATTCATGCCGTTTTCAGTAACAAATTTCAGGGGTAACTGCAAGGA
>ERZ795050.2431-NODE-2431-length-20707-cov-26.851637_pt1 | contig 20707 bp, 21 predicted proteins | sample MGYA00375134_ERZ795050 | MGnify/ENA primary metagenome ERZ795050 (study PRJEB30179, sample SAMN05720221) | activated sludge metagenome | isolation source: Anaerobic digester | place: Japan | collected 2015-05-26 ... | reverse complement strand
CTCTCCGAAGACGCCAGAATGCCCCCAATAAGAACCCCAACCAGAATCCAAACGGGAAACCAGCGGACAAATATCTTTATCCGCTGCAGGTCCCGGCCAAACGGACAGGTTTCTATGTGGACGTTCAGGTGCTCTTTCAGCGCCTCTTTTACCACCCGCTCGATGTCCGACGAAAGCAGTTTCGATAGTACCTTCAGGTTGTCATCACTAAATTCCATATCAGTCGACCTCTTCTGCATAAACCGTTCATTCTCTGGAAGCATTCTTATCCCTTCTTCGCATGCTTTTTGGCCAGATACGCCCGATACGCCCTGACCGCAGCCGATTTCGTTCTGTACATTGCCCGGCCAGAACCTATCGCATATTTATTCCCAATTTTCCGTACAGGCATTGTAATTCTCCTTAAAAAACACCCTTCTTTGCACTTTGCGGTTTGTCATAAACCTGCAAGCCCATCCCAAGAAAAGCCAGCACGGACAGACTCAGGTTCTCCGGAAACTCGTTCTCTTCCATTACGTCATAAATGTCTTCATAGGTAATAGGATAAATTCTTGTTATCGCATCCAGCATATTATATTCATTCCCGACAAAATCCTGTCTGGCAAGAATATTCATCAGAATGGAAAACTGCGGGGACAGTTTGCTCCTCATAAAATCAGCCAGTGCTTTATCCGCAGGCATGTCCCGAATCTGCCCGCTAATCGTTTTCGTCTTGCCGGATACCATGCGCGAAATCAGCCGGATAGTCTGCGACAGCCCCATCAGCGGGTCCAAACGGGCCTTCCCAAACCGCAGTTTTCCGAAGTCCGCAGAACGCGGGTCCTCTTCAACGTCCGCACCTGTCAGGCCGGCTATCATGTAAAACACCGTCAAGGCCATCCCGAGACGAATATACTCCCCGATAATCAGCCGCCTGGCAGCCGCGGCGTCCTTGTCCGTCATCGCCCAGACAGGATGCCCAAACAATAACTGAAACCGGCTTAGGACATATCGCGGAGAAAAAAACGTCCGGTTCAGAAGATAAGTCGCTGCCTCGAATCTGCCGAGATTTCCGGAACCAGTCGCTGTGTTGATATAATTGGCCCATACGTCCGCCTCGTCCTCCGTCATCATCTGAGTTCGAGACAGCGTCCGATATCCATAATCAAACAGATTGACCCGCATCAGATTCATAAAGGCCATCGAAAACTGACTGAAATTTTTAACAACGGGTATCTTGTCCATCCAGTAATTCATCAGGACCTCGTCCATGCTTGACATGGGCATCCCTTCCAAATTCAGCCGGAGTTTCTTGTACAAATATGCATGCGGACGGTCGACAATCTCCTTGTTGATGTCGTGCAGCGCCTTTTCGCTGACAAATGCCTTCGCGGCCTTCCCGACCGTCCTTGCCCATTCTATCGGATGCGTGAAGAAATATGCCCCGCCCTGACGAAGCAGAAAAGAAAACTCCCCCGTCGTCCAGAGCAGCCGGATAAAGTCCGCCCCGCGCCATATGCGTTCCCGGAAGGTCAGCGGCTCAAGAGAACGTATCCGCTGCCGAATCTCCCGCTTGAGAACATGAACCCTCCAGTTGAGCCGTTCAATTTCTTCGTCCTTCTCTGCAATCTCCTTGTTCTCTTTCTCTTTTACATACTCTTCTATGTTCGCCGCACGCTCCATCAGGGCGGCTATCTGCTCCTCAAGACGCTTCTTGACCGCAGGGGGACTTTGCCGAAGTTGACGCTTCAGGTCGTAAATCAGAGCCCGCATTTCCCGTTCCGCCGATGTCATTACACGCTCTTTTTTGGCTTGTTTTTCCGGAAGGGTTCCGCGCTCCAGATGCTCCTGCAATTCCTCAATCTCCGCCGCCAGACGCGTTTCAATCCGTCTGGATTTTATCTCTTCCCGAAGCCGGGCAATTTCATCCAGAAGGGCCTGAAGTTCCTCGTGGTATCCCCCTTTCTTCTTTGGCTCAATATCATTCTCTTCCAGTTTCCGATTCAGTTCTTCAACATGTCTTTCCATCTTCTGCCGAGTCGCCGCGTCGGACGTCTCCAGCCATCGGCGAAGAGCATTCCGGGTCTTCCTGAGTTCATCCAGTGTAATGCTGACAGTCTTCCTGCGGGCTTTTTTCGGAAGCGGCCATTCCCCCGTTTCCAGATATTCCTCAATCTGTTTGGCGCGTTCTCGTGTTCTCTTTTCAAAAATAGGCGTCATATAGATTGAACGGAGGATTTTCTCTGTCTCCGTCCTGACCTTCTTTCGCCGTGCATGTGCCTCCAAAAACGCATCCTGAACGTATTCCCGCGTGATTTCAGGGAATATCTGCCTCAGTTCATAGACCACGTCATCGAACGACTGAAGGTTTTTCTTGACCGCAAGGGCCATCCCAAGACGGACAATCTTTTCAGAAAGTTGCGAACAATCCGCCATCAGATACAGCCCTCCTTGAGCAATACAGCAATTTCCCCTTTCAAGGTGAAAATCTCCGCATCCAACTCTTCAGTGCTCATTTCCGTATACGGCAGAATAATCCCCCGACGGCTTCGACCGCCGCCTTTCTGTTTCGCCGCGGCCTCTTTTGCGGCATACAGCATTTCTATCTCCATCTCAAGCTGCCGGATTTTCTCGTTCTTTTCTTCCAGTTCCCGAGTAAGTCTTTCCAGTTCTTCCGACTCGTCCGGCGTCAAATCTTTCCCTTTCACTCGTTTGGCCCTCGCCTTTACACTGAAAATATCATACTGTTCCGTAATAGTTGCCTTCTGAATGGCCAGAGCACGCCCAATCTCTGATTTGGCTTTCAGCAGGCCCGTTGTGATAACATCAAATTCATTCTCCAACTGGTTCAGACGGGCTTCATAGCCGGCTATCTCGGCTTCGTCTTCTGTCTCCGCCAATTTTCTGGCAAGCAGTCTCCGATTGGCTTCTATCTGGACCAGACGCATCCCAAGTCCCGCCGTCTCGATATCCGTAATCGGACGCGGGTTTGCCGTCAGAGAAGAAGCAATCTCCATCGCTCTGGGGATAATATTCTGCCGGACGGCCTCCCGCATCGCCTGAAGCCAACTGCGCGATGTGCTGGACGGGACCGTCAGCCCTAACAGTTTCCGGTAGTCCTGAATATCCTCTTTCCGTATCGACAGGGCTATCGGAGAAGAACCGTCCGATACAATCGACCGGATAACATTATCCACTTCCGCCGCAGTATTGACCGATTCAATCTCTTCTGTCAAAGGAACCTGCGGTTTTTCTTCTGTCAAGGCCGGCGCTGTCTTTTTAGCGGGTTCTCTTTCGGCTTTTGCCTCTGCGGCCTCTTTCTTTTCCAGTTCCTGCTGTGTCTGAACAGGGACTTCGCCCGTCTTGATTTCCGGCTCGAGCAGAGGAGATTTATATTCCGTCAAGGCAGCCGCCGTATGCATCATCTGCGGGATAGAGAACGCAGCCAGTTCTATCCAGATATTTTCCATATCCTTTATCAATCCCGCCTGTATCCGCTCCAGAACCGTAGAGTCCCGGCCAAGACCATAATCTTCCACGCTAAACGTCGCGTCCAGAATCGTCTCCAGACGTTCCTCACCCACCTCCGCCAGCACATTGGAAAATCCCGCCTTTGAAAGGATTTCTTTGGCAAACTGGGCCCGCGTTCCGCCGGTCAGACGAATCCATTCCGATTCCAGTTTCGGAAGAATCTTGCCGAGAAATGGAAGTTTGCCCAGAAAGCCAGCCCCCTTTTTGGCAAGATACGTCATCCCCTCCCCGCTGCTTTCCGACAAGACGGTAAATATCGTGTCCAAATGACTCATCAGTATCGAGCGATACGGGCTTTCCTCCGTCCGTCTCATTGTCTCCACATCCAGCCGGCGGTGCTGATAGTTTGCCAATGTATGAGAGGCCAGCAAGGTTGACCGGGCTGCAAGACCTGCTGCAAAGCCAGCCGTATGAAGGGCTATCTTCCCCGCCGCCGTCTCGGACGCTTTCTTCGTCGCCGCACGCATAGCGGCTTTGGCTCCTTCAGAAGCAGATTTCGCCGCACCGGCGGTTAGAAAGAATTCCATCCAAAACTGCGTTGATTTCACAAGCACATCCGCAATCTTCCCGCCGGTGGTCATCTCTCTACCGACATATTCGTAATATTCCCGAACCAGCCGCTCATCACCCTCCCGCGTTATGACAGGCAGATTAGACGGAAGTGCCCCTTCTGTCTCGGCGTAGACTTGCCGGTACAGGTTCTCCAGATATCCGTCATAATCAAACCCGCCCTGAAGGCGCTCAATCGCAGCCCGGACTTTCGCCGTATCAGACGCCTCCAAAACCAACCCCACCAGCGGGATATGCCAGCCGAGTTTCTCGTACAGATTCCGGCGAAGAACGCCAAGAACACCCAGCGGGACCTGCTTTTCCTCTGCGTAGTCGTATTCGTCCACATCGTCCAGCCGGCTGGGAAGGTCTAAAGATACCGCCTCTTTTACAAATCGCGGAATTTGTACGGAAAAATACCGTCCTGTAGACGTTCGCACTATATCCCGGCCTTTCGCCTCCTCCTCCCGAACAACCTTCATAAAATCCGGATGCCGCCTGCCGACCAGAATCATCCCCGTCTGCTCGTCCAGCAAGGGCCCTGATTCCCGTCCGGTATGGACGAAATCATAACCGTCCCCGTCCGGGTCAAAAACGCGCCACTGCACACCCCCGCCAAGACCCTGACTCAGCGGGACGGCTTCCTGCATAAACCGCGGCTGCTTTACGGTTTCAGACATCGCTCCCCCGTGATTCCGTTAATAAAAATATCCCCCGATTTTAAGGCGTCATACTGCTCATCTGTAAAGATCACCGGCAGTCTGCTGATTTCCTCCGGCGAAATGTCCCGATAAGAAAACTCCGAGCCCTCATAGGGGACCTTCCTGAACAGATTCATTGCACGCAGTTTTTCCAGCATCGCCTTTTCACTCGGCCAGACCCCGCCGGAATTTTCCGCCGTATCTTTCAGCCATCGCAGAAACGACGAGGATACGTCAATAAACGTCCGCTTCTCTTCTCTGGTCAGCCAATCCAGCCCAAAGAAGAACCCGCGTTCTCGAAGAGATTCTTCGCCATATTGAAGCGCCTTCTGGGCTACAACGGCTACATAGGGAGGAATCTTGTAGTTCAGACTGTTCGCAAATGCCTTGAAGTCCTTATCTGAAAGCACCTTGTCTACATACCGAGCCCGCAGAAGCATTTCTCTTGCTTCCGCCTCACCGAGTTTGCCAGTGTAAAAATCAAAGACAGAGTCCTGAATCTTCCGATATTCTGAATAATCCGTTTTTGCCGGCGATTCTGTATCCCTCATCCCGTCTACAATGGCATACAGATTCTTTCTGTCCGTTTCATGCAGAGCCGACTCGGAAAAGATTTCGTCCTTCGTTATAAACTCACCGCTGGTCATCTTTGTCAGAAAGCCGGTAAGGGCTTCATACCGCGTTGCACTTTTTTCTTTCTCCGCCGCCGCCTTCCGCTCACTGGCATAGTCATCCGCCCAGTTGACAAGTTCCCGTGCGTATTCAACCTTCTCCGCCTCTGTAATAACCCCTGAAGCCGCCAGACCGGACAGGTATCCGTCAATCACTGGGATAACCGCCTTCACATCCCCGCCAGAATCAATAATCCCCGCAATATCCTGCCGGACTGAATATACCTGCTGCTTCTTCTGTTCCTTCTGAATAGCCAGCGCCTCCTGAGCCAGCGGAACGGCAATCGACTGGACGGAAGCCCACAACTGCTCCTTCAAGTCCGCGGGGAGAAGTTGATTGGAAAAAATATCCCCTTTTAATGTCTCCAAATCCACCACACCATCCGTCGTCAAAAACGCACCGTTCCGGATGGCCTCCGCATAATTGGAATAATATTCTTTATACAGATTCTTTCGATATTCCGCCTCGCCGCGCTCCTTGTATTTGTTCACAGTCAGAACGGCTTCATCATAACTGGCGTGGAAATCACGCCATTTCGACAAGTATTCTGCAGCGGCCAGATTTGCCTGTTCATTCTCGCCCTTTGAAAGGGACAGTTCCATCGTTGAAAGAAGCGCCGCCTGATTCTCCTGTTTGGCCGTTTTCAGGCGAAGGGATTCCATCTTTGCCCTGCTTATTTCGCGGAAAGACTGAAGCCCCGCCAGCAGAAACTCCCTCCGTTCCGGCGAAACGGAATCGAGCATGGCCAATACATCCCGCTCCGATTCCTGAAGAATCCGCTCCGTCTTGCCCTCCCACGCCTCAAACGGTTCGTTCTGAAATACAGACTCAAGAAGAAGTTCTTTTTCCGCCAGAACGTTCTTGACTTTGTAGGCAGTCAAATCGTCAAGGTGCTCCTGATATTTCTTGTTGACGGCCTCCTCCAGCCGCTTCTTCTGCTGATAATAGTCAACTGCTTCTTCACCTATCCGCGCAAGACTGGAAAACATAGCCGCAACATAGGGCTTCACCTGCGGCGCCTGCATACTGACAGGTGCCTGTATCGGATACGGCATGGAAGACTGATATGGTTTCATTACAGCCATGGAATTATCCTGAACTATCTGTATCGCCCGTTCCGGTTTTAGCCCCGGCTCCGGCATGATACGCTTTCAGCCCGCCCAGAGCCATCTTGCCCATCCCAATCGCCAGCGCTGACCTTGCGGCAACACGGCCCTGGGCCTTGGCAAAGGCACCCTCCGCACGCAGCAGGGATGCCTGATTCATCAGCGAGGTATAATCCGCCATGCCCTGCCCAAGCAGGAGATTCCTGTCCAGATGGAACTGATAGGCCATGTCCGCCAGAATATCTACATACGACGAGCCGGAAAGCGATACACCCGACTTCGCTGCCCGGGCGATATTCGCCGCCCGGTACATCCGCTGCTGTCTGGCCTGCCGTTCCGCTTCAAATTTGGCCTGCTCCAACTTTTGGCGGGCAAGGGCCTCCTGCTGCTTCGCATTGAAAACGGCTGCTTTGTGCTCCGCCTTGCCTTGCCGCTTGGCGGCTTGGCCTTGGAGCACTACGCTAACTCCCTCCAATATCGCCAGTCCTGCCAATACTAATTCAAGCATAACTGATAGGTCCTGAATTCGAATCCGTTTTCTTCTTTCACGCCCGTTTCACGGAACCCGAACCATTCCGCAAAACGAATCCCAACCGGATAATAACACAATACATTCGCTTCCAGCGTCAAAGGACTTCCAAATTCTTCACGAATAACCAGCAGAATGCCCATCAGCAATTTGACAAGCATTAAAGTCTTAACGGTCTGGTCTATGCGAATCCAGATTTTATGAACTCCATTCTCCTGCGGTATCAATCCGCCGACAATTAACGGATTGCCCTGATTGTCCACAAGCGTATAGGAGAAACCTCTCTCCGGCGGTTCCTGTTCCGGATAATCACGCGGTATCGGTTCAAGCGGGTTCCTTATCCTGCTCAAATCGCCAGTTCTGTACTTGCGAATATTCATTCCTCCTCCACGCTAAATGCCATATTCATCGAGATAATCGAGAATGGAAAAGGTTCGTCTGAAACAACCAGAGAATACCCATCCGGGCTGAATCCCCCGCTTATCCATAACGGGTAGTCTCTGGACGTCTCATAATACGAAGCGGATATAGGAACAAGAAAATCGCTGTTCGACACAGACTGCCCCGCCTTGCCGCCCATCGACCGCAACAGTCTAACCTTGATTTCGTGAATCCTCTTGATGCGGCCCGAAAGCGTCTGCGAACTTGGAATGTCCAAACGCATCCCGCGAACCCGCATTTGATAGGGGATTCCAATGGAAAACGCCGGCGGATACCCGCTTGATACGTTGATTATCCCGTCGGAAACAACAGCAGATTCGTAATAATTCTGCCCAAACGGATAAAACAAAACCGTCTGCCCATTCAGATGGTCAAGCCGGTACGCATTCCAATCGAAATCCGCAGGAGCCGATACCACGTAATCCGTCGGTTTAATCTCCTCTCCATTGTACGAAATCAAAGCCCCTGACGGAGTTTGCGACAGATTGAAACTCATATGGTCCGGATTCCGGACATAATAATATCCCCCAAGAAAAGAAACATATACACGTTCTCCTTCGACAAAACCGTGCATAGGATGATATACGGTCAAAGTAGAAGTCAGCCGGAATGGAACTCCGCCGCCTACCCACTGATATGTACCGGGATAAAGATTCCCCGTCAAGGAAGCAATGGAATCTGTTATCGTATCTCCGCTTCCTTCGTCCAACTCAAACACAGCAGATGCCGTTCCCCCTTCTTCAAGACTGCCGTCATATTTCTTGTATTGCCCGAAGGCATAAATATTGGCAATTTCATCTTCTCCGAGCGCAGATTGATAAAACCGAATCGAATCTATGTACCCCTCTGCAAAATTGCCAAAAATTGAAAAAAAGTCCTCTTTGGCAGAAAAGAGATATGCCCGATTTGAATTGCTCAGACTTCCCGTAATTCCCGATAAATCCCTCTGACCGCACAGATTCCCGTTCAAATACAGATATGCGTTGTTTCCAGTCCTGTCAATCACAAATGCAACATGCTGCCATTCATCATAAGTCAGACTATTCCCCGTTCCAGACACAGAAACAGAAACAGCATTTGAATCTCTCAAAAACAATTCCAGTATTCCGGAACTGTTTACGCCAAATGCATAGCCAAATCCGTCAATATTGGACAGTTTTGAAATAATAAAATATCCTTCATCGGACGACCTGAACTTCACCCACGCACAGAAGGTAAAGTCAGACGATGCGTCCACAGAAGCCGCATGCGAAATGGTCGGCCCACAACCACCAAACGGATTCAAATATAAACAATAATTCGCCATTGTTATTGCCAGTACTCCACAATCTTCAAGACAGCCGGAGAAAGACCGTTCAGCAATCCAATTGTATTTGTACGGGAATTCATATAGAACGTCCCGCCTTCAACACCTATCCTTACAGAGAATATAATCGTTTCAGCGGTTCCTGCCGTCATCAAGTGTTCCAGAAAGATTTTATCAACGTGGCGGTGATCAGTATAATGCTCAACGGCCGCAGCCGCAATTGCATCTGTTCCTGTATCTTTAAACAACGCCAAAACAATCCCCTGTATATTCTGATGATACCCCGATGCCGTAGCCGTAATATACAGAAGATTATTCGCAGATTTTGGCGTATACTGGAGAGTAAGAATTTCCTGCCCTTCTGTTATCTGAGGAATAGTATTATCCAGTGGAATCTGACTGGAGACACTTATCCGCTCAGAATTTGTGGTGTAGCGAATCTGAGCCGTCAGGCCCGGGTAATTCGGTACGCCGGAGGCGGAATGTCCAACCAGAAGATAATTATTCAGTTCTTCTCCCCACGTTCCCACGGAACCGCCAATAACAGGTAAATTAGCCATTAGTAAATCACTCCATACTGATATGTTCCATAAGTTCCAGACCCGTACAATACGGTATCCGAGGCCCAAACAACACGTTTCTTTTCCTCCTGCTGAACACTATAAACAAGCGACGAATCCGTATAGGGCTGATTTGTATTCGGAATCTGAAGAATCATCCGCTCAATGTAGTAAACCGTCTCTGTTCCTATGGTTCTCCGAACTGTCAGGTATAATACATCAGCCCCGTTTTCCTGTACGATCGCAACACTGATGAATTTCCCGCTTTCCGGATAAACTGAATACCCGCCGGTGATATGTTCTGCCCAAGCCACCACCTCTTCCCGCGGCTCGTACGTCAAGGAAACCAAAGCCCCATCAGAACGGACAATCCAGACAATCGAAAACGGCGACCGCTGATAAACCATCTGGACGGGGAGAGATTCAAACAATTCTCTCGACAGGATAGACGCATTCTCCGATTCGTACCGATATGACGCCTCATTAAACCGCATCAGGCGGGCAATACGACCGCCGCGCTGGAAGAAAAGAATCGTATTCTGACAGCGAACCGGCTGAATCGGATAACTGCCATAAGACGACTGAAGACGCGCCTGCATATTCGACGGGGTAATCGGATTATCCGAAGAGCCGGATGTTATCCTGTATTCTTTTGACATTGTGCCGATAATCAGTTCTTCATCCGGAGCCATCCAGGCAATTTCCGACAGGTCGGAATCTTCTATTTCGAGGACAATGGCATCATCATCAGCAACCCCCTCCTGAAAATCATCATAATCACCCGACCTTGACGCCCACAAGGTTTGCGGATTATACGCCGTCGCCGCAAACCATAAACGCCCTTCGAAAATATTCACCAGACTTGGCCAGCCGCGATAATTATTCCACGCCCCTTCAGCCCACATCGACGTTGCAATCCCATTCGTCCCGCCGGATACCGCAGCGTGTACGGGAGAAACAACTTTCACGCTCACCGTTCTGGAATCCGTAAAATCTGTGATGCGGACTATCCCGTTGCAGATTTGATTTTTGGCGGTCAGCGTCGCACTCCCGCTTGTTGAACTCCGAGTAAATGTGTAATAGACATTCTCCTCCGTCTCCTCAGACGTGTAAGCCGTATTGGCGGAAAATGTCCGTACCTCCTGCCAGACGCCGCCTTGTATACGGCGCCAGAGTTTGAATGAGTTCGATGAAACCAGAACCTCAAATGTGAAACTGCCCTTAATTCGTATTCCTTCCCCAGTCGGCACGCTGTTTGTATTGTTGTCAGGCGTTGTCAAAACGTTATCCAGCCGGACATTTCGAATCAGCCAGATGGAGCCAACGTGATTTTCGTTGAAAATGTCCCCCGTCGATGTGAGCGTTCCCGTCGTGTCCTCCGGGAAATAATACCCCGATGCAGAAGCAGAAGAACTGAACTGAACGGTGATAGATTCGTCTGTATTATCCGCCAGAAACGGACCATTCTTGTAATTGAAGTCTTCCAGGGTCCATTCCACGGCGGATTTTCTGGAAAGCACCTTAGGGGGATAATCCCGATGCGCGATATAAATGACATCCGCAGACTGGATATAGCACAACCGAAACAAATCATCCTCTTCGTACGGCGAATTCAATTCGTAGATTTTCTGAACGTATCCGCCGGAATCATATGCGGTAAAATCATCCCCATCCGTCCCGTCCAAAGAAAAATGCGTAGAATCAATGACCGTAATTGTCCATTCACGCAAAGGACTTCCGATATAATTCAGTTCAATCGTCCCGCTGACCGAATGGAATCGGACGGTGTCCCCCGTTGAATATCCATGCGGCGACAGCGTTTCAACCACAACCGGCAGACCGGACGGCAGAGAAATTGAAGATATCCCCAGCGAATCCGTCAAAACCCTGTCGCCGTTTGAAAAAAAGCGTATCTTCCTGTCAGAAAACTCGAGAACAACAGTATCGTTCGCAGAGAATTCGAACGGAATCAGCCGGCTGGCGCCAAGGGCTTTCGCGACAAAGATAGTCCCGGGACGCTTGAATACACCCCCTTCAGACATCGGTATGGAGTTGATGAGAACAGAACATCCATTGTAATACTTGGCAATATCAACACGGCCGTCAAGAAAGGATGATAATTTGCCGGCATTAAAGGATGTCCTTACCCATCGAGCCATATCAATAGACCCTGTAAAGACACTCTACTTCCGTCAAAGACCCCGTGTAATCGGTAAACAGCGACGACAAATACCGATACCCGACGGCGTCAAACAGAACAGAACCGACTTTCGAATCCCCCGTGCTGCCGCAGACGGCAATTCCCGTCGGATGAAATGATTCGACCGTTGCCGTTTCCGCCCAAAGGTAATCAGAAGTTTCTCCGTCCGCCCGGGCGGCACCAAACTGCCAGACAATCCGTGCGATTTTCTGAACCGGCCCTCCGTCCACACGCCCGTACAAGTCTTGTGTAAGCGTATCTCCGGCAGATGCCCCTCTGGCTCGGACAATCAAACAAACGGCATTGGCACAAGTAATAACCCCAGTCCCATGCTCCCGGGTCAGGTCAATCTCCCCAGCCTTCGGGCCTATCGCAAAGTCCGTCAACGCAGAATAATCAGACGGATGAGACACAGAGATATCTTCCAGATATCCAAGCCGCTGATACGAACTGATATAAGTCTGAGTAATCATACTTGTTCCCTCATAAATACCGCGAATGCCACGTGGAACTATAGAACGAATAACGCTTCTGCTTCTGCTGAGACTGAATAGACCTCGATTTCCGCATCACGATAGACTCATATTCCTGCATAAGGTCATAGCGAACCTTCGGATTGTTCGCCAGCGGAACGCTCAGTTTGCACGCCAGTTTCAGGACCACCGCCGACCGGAGAGGAACAGACCAGGAAGCAGGCGAAGACAGGTAATAGACATACCGAATCGGAAGAATCGGTGTATCCGAACTCCCAACCTCAGACAAGTAGGACACATCATTGCTGAACTCACCAGACGCCGTAAAGGCCGTCAAGACACTGTAGAGAGAGTCTTCATAAGTCAAATACTGTCCAGAACGGTATTCCATCCCTTGTGAATATCCCGGCGCTGTGCTTCCGGCATCCGTCAAAATGTATTGGCCCTCCAGAGTCCAGTTGTTAGTATTTTCCTCTTCCCCGACCGAAACAAGACGAATAAAGTCCTGAGGAATCTGATAGGTATGTTTCTCCCCAAAAATATCAATCCCCGCAGATACCAAATACACACGCTTGATAGCTTCCGTCCAGTTGTATTCAGCCAGAGTTTCCCGTATGGCGGGCGTCAAAAATTGTTCACAAAGAATATACTCCTGTTTGGCAGTCGATGCCGCCGTTATCTTCGCTGCGCCAAGGTACTGAAGTGCTTCGTTGCAGACCTCAAATGAGTCGGACGGTATAGCCATAATCTACCCTTGCCAATCAGGCTTGGGGCGGCAGGCCGTCAGACCCGCCGCCCGCCAGCCCATCGGAGCACTATACGTATGTAAAGAAGATTTTTACGGCAACGCCTTCCCCTGCGGTAAGAGCCGCCGCAGCAGTTGTCAATACAACACTGCTCTCTTTATTCAACGCGATACTGTTAACGCCCGTATAAACGGTTCCGTCCGGTTTCGGGACAACCACCTGAGGCGTTGCAGATTTCAGCGATCCAACCGCGCCAAACAGGTCCGCATCTCCCGAAACACCAAGGGAGCCCGTCACCGCGTTCTCCATCGCCGTCGGAACACCATTCCCGTTAACCGGATAGACTATCGCGTAGAGAGGAACGGCCCCCTTGGGCAACGACCCGAACACCAACGTGCTGCCTGCATCTCCGCCGTTCGCGGCATAGCAGACATCCGTCATGCAGTAAACATTCCCGCGGGCATATCGATTGTCCGCCATGTTCCCGACACGACTTGACAATTCAAGGTTCCGCAAGCTGCTTGTATATGTTGCCACGGCCATCTTTATTCCCTTTCAACTTTCAGATTACGCACATTCAATCACAACCACCTTGGACTCATCGGTCCGGATGGCACCCATGTAAGCCGCTACCAGAATCTGCCACATCGCCTTGTCCGTGTTGAAGTCAACTCGGAAGATTGGTTTCGGATTGGAGACGTAGAGAACGGCATCATTGGGGAATGCAACACACCGATAAATGGCCGTGTCCTTGTCCAAATCTCCGTTTGCCTCCAGCGACACATTGTGGTCAATCAGGAAGTTAAAGCCAAGATAAGTAAACATCTCTCCAGTCTTCATGTCCGAAATCATCTGAAGAGAATGCTCTTTCGCCTTGGCCTCCCGCAGAAGGTCCGAAACCTGCTTCGGCGAGCAGACCAGATTGAAGACCTGGTTTGGGTCATTGTGCATCGCAGTCAGAGCCTGCCGAGCCAAAATGAGTTTCTCCGTCGTCAATCCGCTGGACGTGCCGCCTTTGGCAAACGAGTTGGTCGTATCATGCGGAATGTACCGCCCGCCGCTCGTAATGGAGAACGTGTCCGCCCTCAGAGAGTATGTGTTCGTCCGGTTCTTCCCGCCGACTACATCAGCGAAAAAGGCCCCGTGAATCACATCATTCTTCAGACGAACAACCCCTTTGGCCATCGCCTTCATAAACGGCGACTGAGCAGAGATATTCATCGCGATTTCGTCAAAGGTGTCAAACAGAACCCTCTTGTAGAACTTCCGCGAATACACCCAGCGGGTCGGGAACTCAGGGTCTTCCGCAGGAACGTCCTCACCGCGGACTTTCTGCTCAACCAGGTCAATCTTTCCAATCCACCGATACGCCTTGAATTCGCCTTCCATCTGGTCAACTTCTACATGACCAGCGTAGACATCCTTGGTCTCCTGAAGGACTTCTCGAAGGGTTGCATCCCAAGACGCGTAAAACGCCTCGTTGATTTTCGCCAGAGACGTGTTTTCGTAATAGGTTGGCATCGTTCGAACTCCTTACCATTACTGTTTCTTTCTCTTTCGGCCTGTTCTCCCAACAGGGCAGGCAAGGCGTCCGAATCGTTGGGGGGCGCTGCTTCCTTGTCCCAATCTTATTCAGGACATTTTATTATTTTCCACTTTCCCTAATTAAAGTCAAGTATTTTTCTACGGCTTTTTGGTGCTCCGGATGCAGTTTATTCTTGTACGCCTCCGAATTGAACAGTTCAGACAACTGCTCATACAGCGTCTGCTCTTTGGCCGGCGCCGTGCCGGAACCCGTCTGGATTTTGTCTTCCGCCAGACGGCTGCTCATCGTAAACAGCATATCAATGACTTTCGGATGGTCCGCAAGACCAACCTCCTCAAGAACCGGCAAAATCCCAAATTTCTCCGCCGTCTGCTTGGCTCGCTTGAAGTTTTCCTCGTACTCAGACTTCCATTTCGCCTTCAATTCCTTTGCCGCAGATTCGCGCTGTTCTTCCAGCTGCTTCTGCATCGCCTCCTGAGCCGCTCCGGCAACCTCTAACTGAAAGTTTATCAGTTCCTGAAACTGCTTTGGGGTCAATTTCAGTCCATGCGCGAACTTCTTGAACTCCGATACAAGGTTTTCGTCAATCTCAACAGGCGGTTTTTCCGGCGGAGTAAAGTCATACGCGTCCGGGCTGGACGGAACACCCAGTTTTTCATAAATTTTCTGCTCCAGTTCCTCAGTCAACTGAATATCCGGAAACTGTTTGAGCACTTTCTGGCCGACAAAGGACTCCAGTTCCTTGTACCCCTTCAATACATCCTCCACTTTCCCCCATTTTTTGGCTGTAAGGATGGATTTGTACTCTTCGGGGGCCTTTTCTGCGTCCAATCCGCCATTGGAAAGCACCCAAGAAACTCCGCCATTGGAAAGCACCCAAGAAACCAACTTTTGCCCTGCATCCGGCGATTCCGGCTGTGCAGACTCGGCTTTTTTGCCTTCCAGAACACTCCCATCCGGTGAATTTTTCTGCTGAATCGGTTCGGCATCACTCATAACCAATCTCCATCTCTAAAAACTGCCTGATTCGAATATAAACATCCCGTTTTCCGGCACGATAAGCAAGACCTAAAGCATTGAGATTCCCGCCATCAGAGGCAGGAATCTTAAATCCCGTGAACTTTTCCAGGTCATCCAGAACCAGTTTCCCCTCATCGGTATTGAAAATCTGCTGATATGCACGCGCTTTCTTCACAGATTCGTTATGAATCTCAATGTTCATAGATTTTCCTCCTTGTCCAGAACGGGAGACAAGTCTTTGACGGCCTGTGCACCCTGCTGGAGCATCTGCATTTCCATCATATTGTTTTCTTTTTCCGTCCGTTCCTGCCGCATCTGTTCAATTTCATCAGGCATCCGGACTAATTCCGCAGGTACCCCTCCGTGTATGGCCGACTGAATGGCCGCTTCATCCAGATTCAGGACGTCCAGAACCGGATAGAATTGCTGATACGGAACCCATTTGTTCAGCCAGACGTCAATCGCCCGCACCTGAGAAGCACTCATCGCCATCGCCAGCCGGCCATGATAGACAATTTCCACCTTCCTGCCGCCTACCCGCAACAGACGCTCCGGCTGGGATTCATATATCAACTCTCTTGCCCGAAGAATCAGCGGGTCCAGCATCTCTTTCTGGACCCCCAAAATCAGCGGGGAAAGCATCACCAGTTTCTCCTCCATCCGCTGGGACACTTCATAGGCCGTCATATTGCGGTAGTCCGCCAGCGCCTGAAACAGGTCATAATAAAACCCTTCCAAAACACGCTGCCGCTCCGCCTGAATCATCGAATCCGTCAACACAATATTCGACCCCGTCCGCAACGGTACAGGGTCCGGAGAGCCGGGCATCTTTACCAAAATCGCCCCCGGGGCAATCATCGGATTGTTCAGAAGCGTCCCTTCTTCAACAATCAGAGGCGGAAGCGTATTCAGGTCTGAATACTGAATATAAATCCGCCTCATCTGATTGAGCATTTTAATATCCGGAAGCAGTTCTATCGCAGGAGACCGGCCCATCAGTTCCCCGGGAGCCCTCTCAAACCGCCCGATTTTGTACGGGAGCGTACTGAAGCCGCTCTCCCGGACAACAAACATCTTGCCGATTGGAAGGAAATAAACCGACTTGTACGCCCACGAATCCAGTTTCTCCGGGTTATACTCTTCGTTCGGAAATACAGCGTGGATACACTCAAAGGTGTCCATTTCCTCCAGCATCTTTTCGACATTTCTCGGCAACTCCGCCTCCGGAAACTCCTGCCGGAACGTTCGCCAGTTGTACTCAATCCGACGATAAACCGTGTCAATCTGACCCCGGGAATTTTCTTCAAAGTAGACACTTTGGATAGGATATGTTCTGAAAACAAGTTCATTCCCGGAGCGTTCGACGGAGATTACCGCCGTACCGAAGACGGCCAGTTGTCTGCAGGCCGTAAACATTTCCCGCTGGAAATTGCTTCGCCAAAGGGCTGCGTGAACGTCCTGCGTCTGGAGAGACAGTTCCTTCTGAAGGGCCAAATCGCGGTTGTATTTTTCCTCAGAAACGCGGAAATCAAACCAGCGTATACCATAGGGAGTCAGGTAGGAAATTATCCCCGCGGCCATCCGGATAGACGCCTGAATCGCCGTTGCATCCGCTATATCCGTAGCCACTACCGGCGTCTGGGCATTCCCCCCAGAAGCCGAATCCGTCGTCTCCCGAACCAGAAAATTCGCCGCATTCGGCCAGCAGTAGCGGGCTACCTCTTCCAAAAGCAGATTCCACGGCTCCCGAGCGGAACGCCGGTCCAGATATTTTTCATACAGTTTCTTCAGGTCCATTTTATTCACCCAGACGTTTCTTCAGCACGGATTGTATCCCGTACAGAATGTTTTCCGAACGCCCTTTCGGAATCCGACGACGCTCCCGTTTTTTGCTCTCCTCTTCGTCCTTGACGACCTGCTGAATGTCTGTCGTTTCCTGCATCTTCGGCGTCTTCATTTTGTCAGAACCAAACAGACTGCTCATAGTTCTATCCCCTTATCAAATACCTGCACGCCGCCGATGCCGGCGTGCGCTTCTTTTGTTCTCTGTCCATAATAGAAACATTCAGCCAGCGCCCTGCAAGCAAAAAATAAAGTAAGGCGTGGAAATAATGGTCGTCTCCCAGTTTCACCCAGCGGGGTTTTTTAACGCCCGTCTGCTCATTTTCCACAATCGTCCTCGCCGTTTGCGTCAGCTGAGACGGGAAATCAGACGGAAGAGACGCCGCCGCAGGAAACTGTATCTGGCGGTCTTTTACCAGCGAATAGACACGGTCGCACCACTCATTGCGGTTGCATTTGATACGCCCTTCCAATTCGTCCGTCTCCACCTCCGAAGGCATCAACTCCGAATAATAACACCGATACCCGCGAACCCCTTTGCCGGACAGCCGGCGGAGAAAATCCCTGCTGGCGTGAATGTCCGGCTGGGCATCTATCACTAAAGACCGGACGCCAAACCGGTGAATCAGAAGCAAAAGCCCGTCAAAACTGTCCTCCTCCCCAGCCGTCAACACCTTCCACGTCTGGCCGGAAACGCGAATCCCAATCACATAATGAAGCCGATTCCCTACGTCTATCCCCATCGCTGACGGGCCCTCATACGATGACCACCTCGGTTCCAACTGACAGCACGAAAGAATATCCTCCTCCACCAAACGATAATCCGCCTCCAAAGAAGCAATCCCCAACACAGACCGGAGAAACTCCGACCGGCCATACCGGTTCGATTCCATCTCCATCCGCTCCAGACGAGCCATATCCTGCCCTAAATCCGCCCGGGGACTCATCAGACCATCCACCCAAAACCCCTCTATCGACCGGTCTGGAAAGGCAGGAACCCATTGCCCATCCTTCACGTCTATCCTCTTGCCGCATTTGACACAAATCCGCTCCCAACGACCGTCTATCACCCCCACAGAACGCGGGAAATCCCTCCCTAAACACGTATAATGCCAGCAAGACGAACACTTTATCTCCCAATGATTCTGCGTGCTCGACTGCCATAACTTGTCCACCCCATACCCCGGATACGTCGGAGTGCTAAACGACCACTCCAATTTCAACTCACTGTCCCGAAGCCGCTGCCGACTCAACTCCACCATCCCCTCATCCATCAAGTCCACCTCGTCCCGTATCACCAAATCACACGGTATCGACCGCAAACTCACACTGTCCTTCGTCCCGCCTACCTTCTGCGGAACAGCCCCAACAAAATAAATACTCCGACCACGAAACGTCTTCAAATACGCCGTGTTCGTCTCTAAATACCGCCGTATCCCATCATTCAACTCCAATATCGGGTCAAAACTTATCCGACTTAACGCCTCCACCTGCCGCGCCGTAGGCATCATATACAGCACATTCTGCCGAAATCGGCCAAATATACACCCATGAACACATTCCAAAAACTTCGTCGTCGTTATCCGTACCTGACTGCCCTTCTTTATCACTACCTCCCGAGATCCACGATGAACTAAATCCAATAAGTACGGAGTACCCGCTAAACTAAACCGCTCCCCAGGACGAATAAAAAAACCCCCTAACATCGCCCAACTCAAACAATTCACAGCACCTAACCCACGAACTACACGACTGTCAATCCCATTCCCATGTTCCATGGCAAACCCCTAAAAAAATACCCCCTAAAACCCACCAAAACGCCCCACAATCCATTTTCTCCCTATCCCCCTACCCAAATATACCCCACACACAAATCAACCGCTACATCCCATCCTAATACGTTTATTTGGATTCACGATGCCGTACCTCCAGTATCTTCAAACTCAACGTCTGTAAGACGGGGGTGGGACTCCGCCGCGAATCCCCCTCCCCCCGTTCCTTCCCCCCGGGGGGTCAATGCTGCAGCAAGGGGGGTACCCTGCCCGGCCTGCCCGGGCTGACCGGAGCCGGAGCCGGAGCCGGACAGGGCAAGCCGCCGGTTGAACTCGGCGGCCATCTCGGCAAGCGTCTGGCGCTCAGAATCCGCCAAATGCGGCAACGCCCCAGACGGGTCTGTGGGCCGGGCCGCCGGATTGTCCAATCCCAGCAGCCGGGCCTTAGCCAAAACAGCCGCTACGGCAGCGCTGGCCTGCCCAGAACGCATCGCCAAAAGCCGCGCTTGCTCCAACTCATCCACAGCAGCGGAAATGCTGTAAGTCGCCCTGCTCAAAGCAATTGCGCGTAGGCGGGCAAGGGCTGATCGGACCGCGGGATGGGACATCACTTTTGCCTGGGCCCTGGCCTGGCTTGCGTACTGTGCGCTGTAGCCGCACTCTATTAGTGCCGCTCTTGCATCACAGCCGTTTATAAGATATGACGCGGCGATCTGTTCTGCTTTTGCGGATGAGACATACATATCTGGATTATACATTGGGGGATTTTTTTTTCAATTTTTCCCCGCCGAAACGGCGGGTGAGAAGCCGAATTTGCATTTGCCAAGTGTCCAATCACGCCGTTTACCGGATTACCCCGAAAATTTTTTCGCCCGTAAATCGCGTACGCATAAGCACTTACGCAAACACACTCGGAAAATCAAAAAAATTACTTGATTTTTTGGTTGCTTTTGCGTATATATATATTGGATTGATTGGTTGTTTGTTTTTTTGAAAAGTTAATAGGAGACCCAAACATGGCAAAACAAGACGTAAAAACCGAATACGAAACCGCCAAAAGCGACATCGCAAATCTGCTCGGATGGTTCGAATGCGAATTGCAAAAAGAACCGGAAACCATCCAATGGCCACGGGTCGGAACGCTTAACCACGTCCGGCAGAACCTGATTGAAACATTGAGTTTTTTGAGCGGATTTGAAACCCGCGAAATCGAAAACTCACTCGAAGAAATCCGGGGTGGGCTGTAGCCCGCCCCAAACCTGCCCGCCGACGGTCGGCGGGTATGGGATCGAAACAAAAGAAAGAAAGGAGACAAGCCATGACGAAAGAAGAGATCTTGACACAACTTGGGCAGTTCACAGGGTCCAGTTGCTTTTACAGGCATTGGGCTTGCAAGGACATCGTTATGACGGATGGCGTGAAATTCTTGGCAGAAGCCGCCGAGTGCTGGTGGCTGATAGATGACATCGCCATCACGGCACGTTATCGGTTCATCCCCGCCGACACGGACTATTATAACTTTCAGGTGTGGAAATTGCGATGGGTCAGCGTTGACGATGAGAGAACACGACTGACGATGCAGACGGACTCAGACCGGCCCATAGAGTATCAGCACGATTATCTTTTCTGCGATTTCATTCTCGACGAAATCAAACTCTGGCTGGTGCGGAACGGCGATGTCTGGGTACTCCTACTGCCCTCCGAATATTGAGAAAGGAGACAAACCATGAAACT
>ERZ795050.2423-NODE-2423-length-20737-cov-5.822841_pt1 | contig 20737 bp, 12 predicted proteins | sample MGYA00375134_ERZ795050 | MGnify/ENA primary metagenome ERZ795050 (study PRJEB30179, sample SAMN05720221) | activated sludge metagenome | isolation source: Anaerobic digester | place: Japan | collected 2015-05-26 ... | reverse complement strand
GGTGCGAGGGGCCGCCCGGCATGGCGGAGGCCGGAAGGTCGGAATCATCGGCGGGAGAAGCATCGCCTGGCGCGCTGCTCCGGGGGGCGGGCGCGTGAGGATATGGGGCGGGACCGGTCTGAATTTCAGGATGAAAAAAAAAATTGGGAAAGCGGTTGACAAAATGGATTACAATTGTAATCTACTTCTGATTACAGTTGTAATCCATAACGCCGGCACATGAAACGAGCGCCGAAAATCTCCGAGAATGAGTGGCGGATCATGAAGATCCTCTGGACCCAGGCCCCCTGTTCGGCCGGCGACATCATCCAGGCCCTCGGCCGCACCGGAGCGGATTGGCATCCTAAAACCATCAAGACTTTCCTGAACCGCCTGGTGAGCAAGAAGGTGCTGGGCTATTCCAAGGTCGGCCGGGCGTATCTCTATCGTCCCCTTTTTACCGAACAGGAGTGTGTGGATGCCGCCAGCGAGAGCTTTCTGGATCGAGTGTTTGGCGGATCGCTCAAGCCGATGCTGGCGCATTTTGTCGAGCGCAAGAAGCTGTCCCCGAAGGAAATCGCCGAGTTGAAAAGAATCCTTGAGGAGGGAGCGCAATGAACATCGAAGTGCCGCTGTTTTCGGCGCCCGGTCTGGTGGGCTGGCTGTGGAAGGCGACGTGGCAGGCTTCCATCACCATCGGGGTGGTGCTGGTTTTGCAGTGGGCGCTTCGCAAGCGGCTGGCGCCGCGTTGGCGGCATGCGCTTTGGCTGGTGGTGGTGATCCGTCTGATGCTGCCCTGGTCGCCGGGCAGCGAAGTGAGTTTGTTCAACCTCTTCGCGGCGCTTGGCGCTGGACCGACATTGCCGTCCGGGGGGGAGGCTGCTGCCGCGGAGCGCGGGGCCGCCACCGGCGGTGAGGAGGGGGAGGCGGAGCGGTTTCAACCGCGGGTCGCTTCCGGGTGGCACTCAGCGGCCCCCTGGGTCCTGTGGGGCTGGCTGGGGGGCGTGGTCACGCTGGGCGGTTACCTGGTTTGCTCGAACTGGCGGCTGGCGCGGAGGGTTCGGCGCCAGCGGCCGGTCACCGACACGCGTGTGTTGGAGGTGCTGGAGGACTGCAAACAGGAGATGGGGGTCAGCGTTCCGCTGACGCTGGTCGAGACGCCGGCTGCGGGAAGCCCGGCTCTGCTGGGCTTTGTGCGGCCCCGGTTGCTGCTGCCCGTGGGTGTGCTGCGGGATTTCTCTTTATCGGAATTGCGGTTTCTTTTTCTGCATGAGCTGGGGCATCTCCGGCGCGGGGACGTCGCCTTGAATTGGCTGGCGACCGTTCCCGTGCTGTTGCACTGGTTTAATCCCCTGGTGTGGTACGCCTGCCACCGGATGCGCGTGGATGGCGAACTGGCCTGCGACGCGTTGGCGCTTTCGCGCATGCCGGGCGGCGAGACCCAATCGTATGGCAGGACCCTGATCAAATTGCTCGAAAGCTTTGCCCGCCCGGCGGTGGGGCCGGGACTGGCGGGAATACTCGAAAACCAAAACCAAATGAAAGAGAGGATTAGCATGATTGCCAAATACCACACCACCCGGAGCTGGCCCCTGCTGGGGGCAGCGCTGCTCGGCATTCTGGCCGTGGTCACCCTGACTGATGCCCAAACGCCCTCCACAGCGGGCCGGGGCGGGGCCGCGCCAGCGGACGGCCAGGGGCCGCCGCGGATTGTCGCCACTTCACCGCCGGTTGGAGCCACCGACGTGGATCCGGCGTTAAGCGAAATCAGTGTGACCTTTGACCGGGACATGGCCGGCGGTTTCTCGTGGACGGGAGGGGGTCCGGAATACCCCCCAATTCCGGAGGGCAAGAAGCCCCAATGGAAGGACAAACGAACGTGCGTGTTGCCGGTCAAGCTTGAGCGGGGGCGTTTTTACCGGGTCGGCATCAACTCAACGAGTTATCAAAACTTCAGGAGCGCAGCCGGCGTGCCCGCGCAGCCTTCGGCGATTTACTTCACCACGCAGGGCGCCAGCGACGAGCTGAAAGCCAGGGCGTCCAAGCCCCAGATTGTGGCCATCAATCCCAGGAACAATGCGCAGGACGTGGACCCCGGCCTGACGGAAATCCGCGTCACGTTCAACGTGCCGATGGGCGGCGGCTTTTCGTGGACGGGCGGCGGGCCCGATTTTCCGAAAATCCCCGAGGGCAGGAAGCCTTATTGGTCTGAGGACCGCAAAACCTGCGCGCTGCCGGTTCAGCTTGAGCCTGGCCACACCTACCGCCTCGGGTTGAACAGTCCCTCGCACAAGAATTTCCAGAGTGCCGGCGGAGTTCCTCTCGATCCGGTGAGTTATAGTTTCACCACGCGGAAATAGCGCCCCGTTGACCCTGTCGCGGCCGGGCGGGGGGAGAGCGCAGCGCCCGCGGAATCCCTTCAGGCCGCGACGAATCTTTAGGCCGGACTGCCAATTTCGATGGCCTGCTCCAGGTCTGGCAGCAGCGCCTGGATGCCGTGGCGCTCGAGGATCAGGCCGGCCAGCGTCTGGCGCGGGACATCTTCGCCGTGGGTGAGGATCAACCGGGGTTTCCGCCGCGCCAGCGGGGCGAACCAGTTCAACAAGTCTTTCTGGCCGGCGTGCGCGCTGAAACCGCCCAACGTATGCACCTTCGCCCGGACCGCGACCTTTTCTCCGAAGAGCTTCACCTCGTCCACCCCTTCGATCAGCAGGCGGCCGAGGGAACCGCTGGCCTGGTAGCCGACGATGACCACGTGAGTGTGAGGTTTCCAAAGGTGCTGCTTGAAGTGATGCAGGATTCGCCCACCGGTACACATCCCCGCCCCGGCCATGACCAGGCAGGGACCTTCCAGATCGTTGATCTTCTTGGAATCTTCGGCTGTGATGGAGGTCTGGAGCGTCGTCAGGTCCTGCGCGATGGAGCCTTCCCGTGCGAACCGGGTCATGTCCTCGTCCCACAACTCCTGGTGGTGACGGTAAATGTTCCACGCCTCGATGGCCATGGGGCTGTCCAGAAACACCGGGAACGGCTTGATTTTGCGTTCGCGAAACGCCCACGCCAGCAGCAGCGTCAGCACCTGCGCCCGCCCCACCGCGAAGGTCGGCACGAGTATTTTGCCACCCTCGGCCACGGCGGTTTTGACGATTTCCAGAAACTCTTCAACCGTCTCGCCGAACGGGCGGTGGTCGTGGTCGCCGTAAGTGGACTCGAGCACCACCGCCTCGCCATCCTCAAAGGGCTCGTAATCCTTGAGAATGGGCGCGCCCCGCGGTCCGAGGTCGCCCGAGAAAACCACCTTGTGGTCGCGGCCATTCTCGCGAACGCGCAACTGGATGCTGGCCGACCCGAGCATGTGGCCGGCTTCGACAAAGGTCGCGGTGACGCCCGGAGCAACCTCCACCGGTTCGTGGTACGGGACCGGCTGGAACAACCGGAGGGTGTGTTCGACCTGTTCGGCGTTGTAGAGCGGCTCCAGCGGGGGCTCGCCGGCGCGTTGCCGTTTGCGGTTGAGGCGTTCGGTATCCTGCGCCTGGATTTTGGCCGAGTCGCGCAGGATCAGCCCCGTCATTTCGATCGTGGCGGGCGTGGCATAAATCGAGCCCGTGAAGCCCGCCCGGGCCAGCAGGGGCAGCCGGCCAGTGTGGTCGAGGTGGCCGTGGGTGACCACCACCGCCTGCAATTGGCGGCAAAGGTCGCTGTCCGGCGCGCGGTTGAGCGTGTCGGCTTTCTTGCCCCCTTGAAACAAACCGCAATCCACCAGCACCTTTGCCTGGGCGGTCTCCAGGATGTAAGCAGAGCCGGTGACTTCGCCGCCCGCCGCGCCGTGAGGAGTGATTTTCATTTTCAGTTGTGGGCCAAAGACTAACGGCGCGGCTTGGAGTGACACAAGCTCCTTCCTGGCAGAATGGGCAGAAGCGGTGGCGGGATGGGATGAGGGCGGGGGGAGGACTACTTGGGTGCGGCTTTCGCATCGGGGGCGATTGGCGTCCGGGCAGCCATCAAGCCGTCCGAAATCATCCCCGCCTCCCGAGCCACCTCGTCCAAATGGGACTGGACACTGGCGCCCAGGTCGGTGTTCCTCCGGATCAAGCCGGCGGCGGCCCGGATGCCCGATTCGGTCAAGTCCTGGCTCAAGAGCTTGCGCAAGTCTTGCAGGTCTGAAAAGAGCGGGTCGTAATGGCTCCAGAGTTGCTTCATCAATGGGTCGAGCCGTTCAAAGAGCTGCTTTTGTTGCTCCTTTCGTTCCTGGGCCACCTGGCGGATTTCCGGGTTGTTAATGGTCTCCAGGTCGCGCTGCCATTGCTGGAAGTAAGCTTCGCCTTGCTTCTGCAGGGTCTGCGCCTGTTTGTCCGTCCGGCGGCTGGCGGCTCCAAGCCGCGTGAGGGATTTGGTGTAAGCCTCGAAAGCGGGGCGCGGATTCGTGGCCGCGGCCTGACTGACCTCATTGAGCCGCGCCAGCGAAGCGTCCAAGGCCTGCTTGAACTCAACCACATCCTTGCGGAAGTTCTGCAGGTTGATCCCGGTGCGGTCCGCTTTTTTGTATCCTTGCGTGGCACAACCCGCTGTAAACAAGCCGACTGCCAGTGCCAGCGCCGCCGTTCTCACCAAACTTTTCGCCAAATTCATGATTGTACCTGCTTGAAACCAATGCCTCATTCAACAAGTGTTACCCTAAGCCGGCTCGGGGCATTGTCAAGGGGACCGCCCGGAGCCGTCCATTCTGCGGTGAGGGCATCAGTAGCATCCGCCCCGTGCGTGTGGGGGGGGCGGCGGGAGGAGGAATGATTCGGCCACGGCGTCCCCGTCTTGGAGAGCGACATTTAACGCCAAAGTGAAGTCTTGACAACGAGCAGCGGCCGGCTCAGTGTAACGTTTCAGCAAAGCACAACACCAAATCCCTTTTTATGAAGACACCCCAATGTCACCTAAGTCATTGTTTCCACCTCGGAATGGTCTGGGCGCTTGCCTGGATGGGCGCCCATGGCGCCAAGGCGGCGCAGTATGAATGGACCGGCGCGAGCGGGTCTGATTTGCTGTGGGCCACCCCGGCCAACTGGCTGCCGTCCGGTCCGCCCGGCGTGGCCGACGACGCCCGGCTCTCAGACGGGGGGGCGGCGGCGGACACGAACACGGTTAGCAACATTGTCGGCACCAGTCTCCGCATTCGATCCCTCTGGGTGGCTCCGACCAACCTGTTCCAGAACACCGAGATTCTTCCGGGGGTGACTCTCGAGGTAGCGGGCACGGCGGCCACACCGGAACCCCTTTACGTGGGCACGCGTCAGGACGTGGACGTGGCGACGACGGTGACGAGCACCTTTCGAGGGGCAGGCGGAAGCCTGAGCGTCAGCAATCCCGCCAGTGCCTTGCATGTGCGCCAGACACACGCGTCGGCGGGGGCGCATCAAGCCACGCTGGACATGTCCGGGCTGGACAACTTTGCGGCGGACGTGCAGACGTTCAATGTGGGGGTTGGGGATGGCACTTATCGGCGGGCCATGGGCTTGCTGCGGCTGGCGAAGACCAACTCGATTGTCGTGCGGGGCACCTATGCGAACCCCGGGTTGTTGGTGGGCGACAACTCGGGCAATAACAATGGCAACAGCAGCCAATCCGACCTCTGGCTCGGGCAGGCCAACAGCCTGCAGGCAGACTACATTCGCATCGGCGGGCAGAAACAGCGGGGGTTCATGGGGTTCAGTCCGGGCTTTGCGCCGTCTTCCCTGGTGGTGCGTGGCAGCGCAGGCGGCACGAACCGGGTGACCGAGTGGGCGATTGGCGACGGGTCCGAGCAGGGCGCCAGCGGGAACCCGACTCGGGGCACGGTGACGTTGCTGGACGGCAGCGTGGATATTCTGGCCAACGCCCTGCTGGTGGGCCGGGGCCAGACGGGCACGGGACGCGAATCCGAGGGCTTTCTGAGCCTCGGTCCTGGGACCCTGGACGTCAACACCTTTGACGTGGCTTACCAAAATGCGCCGACCGCCGCCTACCGGGTGGACGGAACGGTCAATCTGTTTGGAACCACGACCGTGGTGAATGATCTCCTGCGTTTGGGCCGGTATGCCGGCTCGGCGGTGGCGCGAAATGCCACGCTGAATCTCAACGGCGGCTCGCTGAGCGTCAGCAACCGGCTGGCCTGCGAGGGAACGGTCGTTCTGACGGTGACCAACGCCAGCCTCAACCTTCCGCCAGGTTCGAGCATTCTGGCCCGGACGCTGATTGTGGATAATGGAACCATTAACAACGCCGCGGTCCTTTCGGTCACCAACTCGTTGATTGTCGCCAACGGCGGGGTCATCAGCGGAAGCCAGGTTCTCGACATGGGGACTGACCCCGCGTGCTATTGGGATTTTAGCTCGCTGGCGGGGGGCTTCACCATCAGCAACCTGTTGCAGGGGGCGGGAACGCTCGCCGGCCAAGTAACGCTTGCGCCGGGAGCCACTTTGAAACCCGGCGGTGCCGGCGTGCCGGGAATGCTGACGAGTTTCAACGATCTGAGTATCAAGGACAGCCGGCTTGAGTTTGATTTGTCCGCCAGCGGGGCGGGCATGAATGACCAAGTGTCGGTTTACGCCGGGCTGAGCCTGCAAGGTCTCAACCAGGTGGCTTTGAACAGCTATGAGGGCAGCTTTGATTCCGCTTACACCTTGTTCAACTACACCACGCTTTCGGGCGGCCCGGCCAATCTTCAAGTGGTGGGTCCGGTGGCCCAGAGCCGCTACACTTTCACCTTCGACACCAGCGTGGCCGGGGCGGTTCGTCTGCTGGTTGGGGGATCAGGCTCCGCCAATCTGACCTGGGTGGGCGACGGTTCGGCCAATCTTTGGGATTTGCAGGGCGCGGCCAATTGGAACAAGGGCGGGAGCGCGGACAAGTTCTACAATCTGGACCAGGTCACATTCGACGACTCGGGTTCGGCGGTTCCGCCGGTGAATCTGGCCGGGGTGCTGGTGCCCGGTTCAATGACGATGGCCAACACGACGAAGGATTATGTTTTCGGCGGCACGGGCAGCATTGGGGGCGGCAAACTGACGCTTAATGGCGGCGGCAGCGTGACGGTTCAGAACAGCGGCAGCAACGTCTTTGCAGCAGGCATTGCAGTGAATGCCGGCAGCCTGCGGCTGGCGGGCGCCAGCGCCAACGATCTGGAAAGCGCCAGCCTGGACGTTGCCTACGGCGCGTCCGCCACGGTGGCGAACACGGGCGAAAACAACTTTGGCCCCGTCATCAACCTCTACGGCACGCTGGCCTTCGAGCAGAGCGTGGACGCCACGCTCGGGGCCAATCTCACGGGCACGGGCACCTTCCTCCAACGCGGCCCCGGCGTGCTCACCTTGCGGGGAGACAACAACACGATGTTTTTCGGGCCGGTCCAGGTGGTGGGCGGCACGCTGCGGGTGACGGCGGCCAACAATCTGCCACAAACGGTGGGGGTCGTCATCACTAACACCGGCAGCCTCGATGTCAACGGCGTGAATCTGGACATCCTCCCGGTGACCGTTTCGGGCGCCGGCGCGGGCGGCCAGGGGGCCATTGTGAACAACAGCGGGAACCCCGCTTTCCTGGGGGTGAATTTGCGTTATGTGACGATGGCGGCGGATACCACTTTCGGCGGCACCGGGCGGTGGGACCTCCGGTCCCCGGCCGGAAGCACGGGCGACCCGATCACGGCCGGGTTGAGCACCGGCGGGCAGCCCTTCAACCTGACCAAGGTTGGGCCGAACGGGGTTTATATCGTGAGTGCGACGGTGGACCCGGCGCTGGCCGACATCACGGTGAAACAGGGCACCCTGGCGTTTGAAGGCAACACCACTTCGATGGGGGACCCCGCCAAGACCCTGACAGTCGAGGCCGGCGCGATGCTCCAGTTTTACCGGACGACGAATCTGTGGAACAAAAAGATCGTGCTGAACGGCACCGGCACGAATCTCACGGTGAACAACGCGAGCTGGACCAACACCCTCATCGCGCCCATCACGCTGCACGGCGCCTGCATCTTCAATGCCGGCGGCGACCTCCTCATCCTCAACGGCCCGGTGGGCGGCGACGGCAGCCTGATCAAGGCTGGCGGCACCACGCTGATTCTGGGCGCGGCCAACAACTACACCGGCGAGACAACCGTCAGCAACGGCACGCTGGTGGTTGACGGCCAGATTCAGGCCAGCAGCGGGGTCACAGTGGCAGGGGGTACTCTGGCCGGCATCGGGACCATCACGGCGCCGGTGAGTGTCAATGCCGGCGGCGCCGTCTCGCCGGCTGGCGCGGCCATTGGGACTCTGACCGTTGCGGGCGCACTTAACCTTGGCGGCGTGGCCCGTATGAACGTTGACAAGGCGGGTGCCAGCCTCACCAGCGACCTCATCCAGGGCGTGACGACGCTGACGTATGGCGGGGCCCTGGAATTGACCCTCACCGGGGACCCCCTGGCCGCGGGCGACCAGTTCAAGCTGTTTGATGCCGCGACCTATGCGGGAAGCTTTGGCGCCATTGTGCCGGCCACGCCGGGCGCAGGACTGGCTTGGGATGTGTCGAGCCTGGCAACCGCCGGGACTTTGAAGGTCATCGTGGCGCCACCGCCGTCGCCGAAGATCGGCGCCGTGCTCCTGGCCGGTTCGAACCTCCAGATTTCGGGTGGCGGGGGCCCGCCCGGAGCAACTTATTATGTCCTGGGTTCCACCAATGTGGGCGCGCCGCTAAGCCTCTGGGTTCCCGTGTTGACGAACAACTTCGACGGCAGCGGCAATTTCACCGCTACCTTGCCGGTTGTTCCTGGCACGCCGCGGCAATTCTATCTGCTCCAACTGCCATGATCGCCCCGGTTGGGTAACCTGCAAGTTGGGTGCTTTCAAAGCCGCCGGCAGGGTTCGCCTCCGGCGGCTTTGATTTATTTCCGGAACCTTGGGTGGACAAGAACTTGGGCAAGCAGAACAGTCGGGGCTGGTTGCAGCCCGATGGGCGTTGGATCAAAGCGCCGGGGAAGCGCCATGAGCGGAGTGAGGCCGGTGGCGCCTGTCTTGAACCCGACGCCGGTGACTCAAGGCGGTTCTTCACCAACTTGAAGTGCGCACGCCCGAGCCGCTGGAGAAGCTCGAGGTGCGCGTTCCGGAACCGGAGCTGCCCCAGGAAGAACCTCCCCCATGCGAGCCGCCGAAGCCGGAAGGAAACGAAGACTGGTGTGCCATGCGCCGCGCCTCCTCCTCGCGACGCCGGCGCCGTTCGCGCTCGAGTCGTTCCTCCTCCTCGAGGCGCCGTCGTTGCGCCTCGGCCTGAGCCTGGGCAATCGCCCGCTCGGCAGCGCGCCGCGCGTTTTCCGCCACTTGCCGCGCCAGGGTGTATTCCCCGCGTTCGAGGTGGACTCGTGCCTGCGTGAGGACCTCGGCCCCGGGAGCGCCGAGGATTACCACACCATAGCCGCCCGTCCAGCCTGCCGCCGCCCGAACACGGTCCGAGGCTGCGGACAAGGCGGCGACGCTGGCTTCAGCTTGCTCGAGTTCGCCTTTGAGCGTGGCGGCCGCCGCCGCCGCCCGATTGGCCATCCCGCTTGCCGCCTCATCCAGGGCGTGCCAATCCCCATGAGGAGTCTGGTACCTTGCTTGAAGAGCCTGCAATTCCGTTCGAAGAGAGGCAACCACTCCCCTGGCCTGCTGGACAGCTCCGCTGTCGGGCAGGTTGTCCGTGGCACTCCGCAGCGCGATGCGCTCGGCGTCGGCCAACTGTTTTTCGGCCGCTGCCAGGCTCCGTCCCGTTTGTTCGTAAATCTCGCGGTCGCGGCGCGCCTGCTCCGCGACGCGGTCCAGCTCCGCCTGAGTCCTGGCCAGGCTCTCGGCTGCCGCGAACGGATCGGCGGGGACGCCGGAAACGGCGCCGCGGGCCATCTCGAGCGAGTGCGCGGCGGCTTCAAAGGTTTTGATGGTGGCGGCCATGGTCGTGGGTTGGCTGGCCAGGGTCTCGCACTGGCGGCAACGCTGTTCCAGGGTGTCGAGCAAGCGCCGGTTTGCCGCCTCGGTCTCCGACAGCCGCCGCCGCTTCTCCTGAATTTCCGACAGCCGATACAGCGCGGTGTCCAGCTCCTGCTTCACGGTTTGAAGCTGGGCCGCCGATTCCAACACCCTGGCCTGGCGGAACCGGCTGGCGGCGTTGTCAAGGGCCAGACGGGCCCGCCCGAGGTGTGCTTCGGTTTCCTGGATGTTGTCCTCGAGGGTGCCGTTGGCGTTGGGATGCGCGGGATCGCCGGCGCCCAGCCCCAGCACTGCGGGCGCATAGGACTGGCGGATCTGCGCCAGGGTTGCCGCGTGTTCGGGGACCCGAGCGCCAATCCGCCGGACCTCCTGTTCCAGGGCTTCCGCGGCAGGGGCGTAGTCGCCGAAAGCGCGTCGCGTCGCTTCAACCACATGGTTTGCCTGGGTGGTCAACGCCTCGACGCTGTCAAGCGCGTTGCGAGTTGCGGAAAGGTCGCCTCGTGACAACGCAGCGATGGCAGCCTCCAGTTGCGCCTGTGCCGAGGCGAGAAGCTCGGTTGGGTCGTGGCCGTCTTCGCGCAGCGTCTCGCCGGGGGGCAGTCCCAGGGCCGATCCCAATTCGGCTCGCGCTTCGCGGACTGCGGCCGTCGCCTGAGCGATTTGGGGCAGGGCTTGCTCGCGGCGCAACTGATCCAATGCCACGGCCTCGGTGGCCGCCGCGGCCAGGTTTTCGATAGCCTGCTGCAGCGCCGCAATCTCCTTTTCCGCGGGCCGTTCGAGCGCCGCGGAAACCGCCTGGTCCGCCTCGAGGGAAACCTGGTGAAGTGCCTCGCCAATCCAGGCCGTGCCAATTCCCTGGGCGGCCAGCGCCTTTTCCGCGTCGCGGGCGCGTGGCAACAGGCCGGCACGGGCCTGCCGGGCCACGTCCACCAGCGCGGCCGCATCCGAGGCTTGTTGACCGGCGCGCGCGCCGTCCACGCGCAACCCATCAATCGGGTCGGAAACGGCGGTCTGGCGCGCCCGGGCCAGGTGCCGCTGGGCAGACGGCAAGAGGCCGGCAAAAAGGCGTTTCAAATCGAACCAGCCGTCCTCGCGGGCGCTCGAAGCCAGCTCTTGCTCGGCGGTTTTGGCGGCATCAATAGCCTCCTGGATGCGCTTGAATTTGTCGGGCGCGGTGAGCAGGGCGTTTTCGAGCTCTTCCAAACCGGCCAGCGCCCTTTCAGCGCGCTGGTTGAAGGCTTCGATGAGCTCGTGGAAGGTCATCGTGAACGGGCGGTACGACTGCAAGTCGCCGGCGAGGCGGTCCCGTTCGGTGCGCTGGCCGCGCACGACCAGCTCGAGGCCCTCTTCCGGCTTGAATGCGATGGGGTGGTCGCGCAGCAGCGCAACCGCCTGGCGGTACCGCGTCCTCCCGAACAAATTGAGCAAGCGCAGCCAGATCCCCGCCGGCGCGACGAGCTCGCCGGCTTGCTCGAGGACTCTGCCAGCGCAGGACGACATGATGAACAGCTCGTCCACATCCTGAATAATCTGCCGCCCCAATTGCAGGGTCCCACCCCGGTAACGCCGGACGGTTTCTTCTTCCGATTCGCCCAGAACCCCCAGGCGCCGGTCCAGCAGCGCGAACAGCGCCGTGGTCTTTTCACTCAGGGCGTTTCTCCACAACTCGTGAAGGTGTCGCGCTTCCACCATGACGGGCAGGCGCCGCCGGTTGAGCAGCAAACCCACCACCGCCGCGCCCGCGAGGAGGGAAAACAACGTCATGCCGAGGAACACCTGCTGCCGTGCGGCGGCGGCTTCGGCGCCGGCGACCGCCATGCGGGCGGTGGCGACCGCCCGCGAAGCGGCTTCCAGCAGCGCCACGTATGAGGAATCGCCGCGCGCGTATTCCCGCCGGGCGGCTTCCAGCGATTCCCGCGCGGACTGCACCGGCCCCGGGACCCGGCTCGCGGAGGGACGGCCGGCCTCGGCCTGGAGCTGGGTGGCAAGGCTTTCGAGCGTCCTGCCGTCTCTGGGATACTGCTCCAACGCGCGCAGGAGGGTCTGAACCCGCGCGTGGAGGGCCTCGGCTTTTCTGACCGCACTCTGCGGGTCTCCCTGCTCGACGGCCGCCTGGACGGCGGCAAGCTCCAGTTTCAGCCCGGTCAACTCGAGCCGCCCCAGGTCCCCCGTCAGGTCTGGAAAACGCCGCGAGAACTCGCCCGATTTGGTCTCCGCCACAAGGTAATCGGCCCGGGCTTTTTCCAGCGCCGCGGCGGCTCGTTGGGCCGCCTGCTCGCGCGCTTTCTGCTCGGCGACAGCCCGTTGCTGCCGCTCGCGCGCTTCCGCCGCAATCCGGTCCTCGAGCCGCCGGTTGAGGGTCGAGACGGTATCTTTCGCGGCATCAACGACCCGCGCCCCGTTCCGCATGGCCGAAACCGCCGCCCGGTCCAGGTTGCCAACCCAATGGTCCTCCCCCAACCCGCGCTTGTCTTGGGCGTCGGAGCCATAATACGAAAGCCGGCGCTCCTTGAGGAACAGAGTGAAAAAGGCCGCGTTCCGTTCGCCCGTGCGGGCATCCACCTGCTGGCCGAACGCGGTCTGGTTCATCAACCCCTTGCCGAGGGCGTGGTTGACGGCCTCGACACCGCGATAGGTCCGGCCTTCCGCATCGGTATAGGTTTCGCCCTCGGCGTTCTCGGCCAGCACGACCACCCAATTGGTCCCCTGCTCCGCCAGCCACGACGCCAGCGTATTCAGCGCGGCATCGCCGGCCCCCACGTTGCCCTTGACGAACAAATGGAGCCCCGGCCGCCACTGGCGCACCACGTCAGTGGCCGAGGCGACCCGCACGGCCTCCACTGGGGAGCCCGCGGGCGCGGCTGAAGCCAATGGCACAGTGGCGAAGGCGGCCAGACTGGCCAGGAGCCAGGCGAGGCGGCAAAGGCGTGTTTTCATGTACACGCTCTCCATCCACCAGAACCCGCGTCCGTGCAATTATAAAAGCCGGCCGGGTTTGCAGTGAGGCGGCAGCGCAGGGGCGGCGGGGGGGGGTGATGAACCGTGCGGCAGCGCCCGTCGGCCTGAACCGTGCGGTGCCATTTTGCCACTGAGGCTACGGCCGCCCGGGGTGTCGCGCGCCGCTGCCTTGGGCGCGCGAATTTGCTTCTCAGCCCGGGGTGCGGACGCCATCTTTTGGGCGCATGAAAGCAGTCATCTTGGCCGCCGGCAAAGGCACGCGGATGCGGGAACTCACCAACGAGGTCCCCAAACCCATGCTCCGCGTGCAGGGCAAACCCATCCTCGAACGCATTCTCGAAGGCGTGCGGGGGGCCGGCATCCGCGAGTTTTTCATCGTCACCGGATTTCGCGCCGAGGCCATCGAGAGTTATTTTGGCGATGGCAGCCGGTGGAACGTTCGCATCCGCTACGGCCGGCAGGAGGTGCAGGACGGCACAGGCCGGGCCGCGCATCTGGCGCGCGAGTTTGTCGGCCCGGCGTCCTTCCTCCTGACCTACGGCGACATTTTGGTCAGGCCGGAAACCTACCCGCGGATGGTGCATCGTTACAATGAAGGGCATTTCTCGGGGGTGATTACCGTCACCCGGGGGCAGGATGTAACCAAGGGGGCGGTCAATTTCTTTGATGACCAGTTCTGCCTCACGCGCCTGATTGAGAAGCCGACCCCCGCGCAGTTGGCGGAGTTGGAGGCGCAAGGGTTGCTGCGCCCCGGCGCGCCGGTGTGGTACAACGCTGGCATTTACATTTTCCGGCCGTCGCTGTTCGAGTTCACCGCGAAACTGCAGCCGTCGCCGCGCGGCGAGTATGAGCTGACGGACGCCGTGGCTGCGCTGGTGGCCACTCACCACCGGATCGCCGGGTTGGAAATCGAGGGGCGGTGGGTGGATGTCCGTGATCCGGAGGTGCTGGCCGCGTTGCAGCAGGGCGGCTGAGCGGGCCGCAGCCCGACCGCGGTTCCCCGAAGCGAGGTTCCAGGAAACTTCAGGAGACGAATTTCGGTTCGTGGACCTCGCCGCACCCGTGCTTACGCAGCAGCTCCATGAACCTGGCAATGCCGCGCTTTTCGTCGCTGCCGAGGTGGTAATGGATGTGCCAGCCGAGATAGTCGCGGCGGAAGTCCAGGGTGTATTCAGTGCGGCTGGCAATAATGTGGTCCAGAGTGTCCAGGCCAAAATCCCGCGCCTCGCGCAACTGGCGCCGCAGCGCGGTGTTTTCGATGCCCCGTCGCAGCGCCCAGACCGCATAAACAAACGGCAGCCGCGTCAGTTCGTACCACGCCGCCCCCAGGTCGAAAATCTCGTGTTCGTGAGGGCCTAGCGCCAGGTCCAACGCCGTGTCCCCAATCAGCAGCGCGTAATCCGGCAGGGCTGAAAAATCGTAACTGGGCAGCGGCTTGAATTCGGGTTTCAGGCCGCGTTCGGCCAGCAGCACGCGCAACAACTGGACGCTGGTGAGCGAGGCGGGATCGCAATGGATTACGCGGGCCTCCTCCAGCGGGCGGCGATGCGCCAGCAAAACGCTGCGCACCTCGCCCAGCGAAGCGACGGCGATGCCGTCCAGAATATCGTAACGGCCGCTGAACAGCACCGCCACCACGCTGACCAGCGCCGCGTCCAGCTCGTCGCGCTCGAGCATTTGCGCCAGCCGCGACGGCGCGGCCAGGACCACCTGGTCCTCAATGCCGCGGGTCAGCGGCACGGTGTTCAGTGCCCGCACGGACCCCACCCGGAACGGGGCCAGGGATTGCTCCAGGCCGCTCTCGCGCTGCAAATGGGTGGCTCGTTGTTCGCGGGCCACGCGATGCGCCAGCTCCTCCGCGCTTTCGGCCGGCGCCATCCGTAACTTTGGAATCTCGTTCGACGACATCTCTCGCTGGCTCACTCTAGGGCGGGCCGTCCCGTGTTTCGAGATAAATCTCGGCCCTCCTGGCCGTCTCGCATTGCGGGATTGATTCCAGCGGGCGGGGCCTTACGCTGTGAGCAAACGGATTGTATATGAAAACGCCTCATTCTCTCCATCGTTTCACGCGTCGTGACTTTCTGCGGGCGTCGGCGGCCTTGACGGCGGGCGCGCTGACCGGGCCCTGCGTGGTCCCCTCTTCTGTCCTGGGCCAGAATGCGCCGAGCCATCGCATCACCCTGGGCATCATCGGCTGCGGCAACCAGAGCACGGTGGACATCCCCGAGTGGCTGAAGTGCGAGGATTGCCAGATTGTTGCGGTCTGCGACGTCAACACCGCCAGCTACGGGTATAAAACACCCCAGCAATATCTTGGCCGGGAACCGCAGCGGGATTTTGTCAACAAAGCCTATGCTGCCAAAACCGCCAGCGGCCAGTACAAAAGCTGCGACGCTTATGTGGACTTCCGCGAAGTGCTCGCGCGCAAGGACATTGACGCCGTGGCAATCATCACGCCCGACCACTGGCATGCGGTCATGACGATTCTGGCCGCCCGGGCGGGCAAGGATATTTATTGCCAGAAACCGCTGTCCCTGACGCTTCACGATGGGCGGGAGATGGTCAAGGCCGTCCGTCAGCACCAGCGGGTGCTGCAAACCGGCAGCCAGTGGCGTTCGCATCCCACCATCCGCCGCGCCTGCGAGCTGGTCCGCAACGGCCGCATCGGGCAGGTCCGGCGGATTGAAACCTACGTGGCGGCCAACAACTTCAACGGGCCCGGTCCGGGCTGGAAGGAAATGCCGGTGCCCAAGGGCTTCGACTATGATTTTTGGCTCGGCCCCGCGCCCCAGGCCCCCTACCACGCCGACCGCTGCCTCTACAAGTTCCGCTTCATCCTCGACTATTCAGGCGGGCAGACCACCAACTTTGGCGCCCACTCGATCGGAGTGGCCCAGTGGGCGATGGGTACGGACGACACCATGCCGGTCGAGTTCGAGGACCTTGGGGCGGAGTTTCCGCCGAAGGGCGACCTGTTCAACACGCCCACCAAAGTGGCGTTCCGCGCGCGCTACGCCAATGGCGTCGAGCTGGTCTGCAAGACTGATCCCTTCAGCTTCGGGGCCCGGTTCGAAGGCTCCGAGGGCTGGCTGCGCGTGGGCAGCCGCGGCATCGAATGCGAACCGGCCGGTATCAAGGAGTCGGTGATTGGCCCCCAGGAAAAACACCTCTACGCCAGCTCCAACCATCAGCGCAATTTCCTGGACTGTGTGAAGTCGCGGCAGGACCCGGTCGAGCCGGTCGAGGCCGGACACCACACCGCCGCCATTTGTCACCTGGGCAACATTGCGATGATTCTGGGACGGAAAATCAAGTGGGACCCGGAAAAAGAGGAAATTGTGGGGGACGCCGAGGCGGCGCGGATGGCGGCCCGGCCGCTGCGAGCTCCGTGGCGGTACGACATGCCGCTGCGGGGGTGAAAGCCCGCCGTGAAACCGCCCGCCAGGCGTCCTCGCGCCCCCGGCGGCGGCAACAAAGCAGACAGGGCGCCGGTTTTGCCGGCGCCCTGAACAAGTCCAACAGGATGAGTGGGGTTATGGACTAGTTGACAGTGACAGGGCTGCTGGTGCCCGGCGCTTTTGCGTTGTCCGTGACGTCGGTGGCTGTGATGGTCCAGGTCCCAGGCTGATTCAGCATGACGCTGAAGGTCGCCTCGCCACCGACGAGTGAAGCATCCAAGGGCAGACCAGCGAAAGGCTCGTCGCTGGTGATCCTCACGGTGTCGGTGATCGGCACCAGGCTCCAGTTGTCATCCACGGCGCGGACAGTGATATCGAAGGCCACGCCGATCGCCTGGGGAGTGGGCGTGCCGGTTTTGCCGGTAGGGGTGCCTGGGGCAGCCGTCTCACCGGGCAGGAGCACTTGCAGTTTGGAAGCCACGCGCTTGATCAGGCGGAAGTAGCCGGAATCCTGAGAGGGCAGAGCGCTCTTGGGCACCAGCAGGATGCGTTGTTCTCCTCGGACGAACGCGTCGGTCTTCTTCAGGGCGGTGTCCGTCCAGGCGATCGGGCTGAGGCTGGCAGTGGCTTGGATGACATCAAACCCGGGATCGGGCGTCGTCCAACTCAGCCAGTAAGCGTCCTGTGATGTGGCGATGCGGATGCCTTTCGCGTCACCGCCGATTTTCTCCCAGAGGTTCGTGTCCACCTCCGTTCCCGTGAAGCTATCGTCAATATTGGGCGCCCAGGTGCCGCTGATCTGGACCCGGCTCAGAGTGCTGAACTGGCCGTTCTTCCAGGCGCCATTCGGCTGGTTGCCGAAATAAACCGCCATGCCGGAGGCGAAGAGGGCGGCCGCATCGGGCGGCAGCGTGCAGGTGGCGCTGCTTCCACCTGGCCCATTGATGGTTACGTTGGTGTCATTGAGGAAGGTCAGCGACCACGTTCCAATGGGCGTCGGGGCCTCGACAGTGGCCAAGTGCCCGACCGGCCCGTTGTCCGGGTTGGCATTGTACATCATGCTGTTGCCGTTCGGCAGGTTGGTCTTGTAGCGGAAGTAGCCGCTGGCCGTGCCGTTGAGGTGATTTTCAATCATGAGCGCGACCGTGTTCGTTTCGCCCCAGTCGGGAGAAGTGCCTGTTCCCGGATTGTCCGGGATCAAGAGAATATGGGTTTGGAAGTTTGTCACCGGCGGCGCCGGATAATTGGTGATCGTCATGGAATAGGTCACCGGCGTGGCACCACGGCCAATCCAGGAATACTCGCCGTTGGCAAACAAGGTGCGAATCATCTGGCGGGGATAATCACCGCTGGGCCCGGCAATCAACTGCAGACCCGGGTTGGAGGTCGCGGGCTGGAGACTCATCGTCGGTGGCGGCGAGGGAGGCACCGTGAACACGATGTTGTCAATGAAGTAGCATATCGTATTGGTGCCCGGATTGACGAAGGTGTTGAGCACAATGCGGTTGGCATTGTAGGGGAACGACGAAAGGGGAACCTTGTAGTGCACCCAACCGTTGGTGTTCGCCAACGTCACCGAGCCGATCCCCACCCACCCGATGTTATTGGGGTTGTTATTCGCGCCGGCCCAACCCTGCAGGACCACCTGGATGCCGCCATAGGTGCCGTTGTTCGCCAGGAACGAGTTGGTCACGTCAATCTTGACGTCAAACTCCAGGTTGACATACAAACGGCAATCCACTCCCGGCCAGACGAGATCAGTCGCGGGCGGCGGGTCGTTGATGTTCACCTTGGAATCCTGCCATCCGGGCGCCGTGTTGGTCCAGTAAACCGTCACGTACGCGGACCCGCTGCCAGGCTTGCCCTGAGAGTCCTCGGGCGACCATGTAATGGTCTTCATGACGCCGCCACCATCGGTCGCGCCTTGGAGATCAGTGTCGAAGGTGGCAACCACCCGGTCCTCGATTGCCAGGGCGGCAGTCATCGCCGAGGCGAGAGCCAGGCCACATACGGCTGCTTTAAGCCAACGTTGTGATTTGATAGGGGAATTCATACTTCTTCGTTTTTTGATTTAATCTCCTTACGGCTGCGGCATCGAGCTTGCCCAGAGAGCCCCCCGGCACAAGCCGGACCGGCACCCCCAGCGAGCCCTTCGCCACACAGCACAAGGTTTCATAGGAAAACGGCTAACTATTTTACACTCTAACAGATCAACACGCCGCTGGCATGTCATGAAAATACATGACAGGGGGCAGGCAGGGCGTTCAGGGCCGGGCGGTAGGGGCGGGTTTGGGTTCCGAGCCGGCCAGGTGAGCGTACTTGGCCACCGCTTGGGCGCGGGAGCGGACATGGAGTTTTTCGTACATCCGCCGCACGTAGGTGTTGACGGTCGGAATGCTGATATTGAGGCGTTCGGCAATTTCCTTGTACAGGTAGCCCCGGGCCAGGAGGTCGAGCACCTCCTGTTCGCGGGGGGACAAGCCCTCGCTGTCCGTCGCCAGAGCCGGAGCCTGGCGGAAAGACTGTACCACCTTGCGGGCGATGTTGCTGGTCATGGGCGAGCCGCCGTGGTGGACATCCTCGAGGGCGCGCAAAAGTTCCGCCCGGGGGGTCTGCTTGAGCAGATAGCCGGTCGCCCCCGCCGCCAGGGCGTTGTAAATATGGTCCGCGTCCTCGTACACCGTAAGCATGACGAACTGGGTCTGAGGCAAAAGGGGTTTGAGGTGGCGGACGGCTTCCACGCCGCTCATGCCCGGCAGGTTGATGTCCATCAGGACGACATCCGGTTTTTTCTCCGGAAGAGCCGGCAGCGCGCTCTCGGCGTTTCCCCACTCGCCCGCGAGCCGGAAGCCCGAAGCGCGGCTGATCCAGCCCGCAAGGATTTTGCGGGCTTGCGCATCATCTTCCACTATGCAGACGGCGATCGCCATGTCTTTCTTATACCGCACAATGAGCAAAATGAGTTGTCGTGTGTTTTGATGACGCCGGTTTTGGGACGGGGGCGGAGCGGGCTAGAGGTTTGAATCCGTATAAACCTGGGTGTGAGACCGCATGGCCAGCAAACGGCCCAGAGGCAGCGAGACGTCTCCCTCCAAGGCGCGACTCAGCGCCTCCGCTTTCCCGGCTCCAGCCACCAGCACCCACACCTCGCGGGCCGCCGCGAGGGTGGCGTAGCCCAGGGTAATGCGTTGCGGGGGCGGCTTGACGGCCGTCACGGGGCGATACACGGCGGGATCCCGAATCTGTCCCTCGGACTCCCCGGGAAACAGGGAAGCGACGTGGCCGTCCTCGCCCATCCCGAGCAGAACCAGGTCGAGGACCGGCTGCCCCTGCTCGTTCAAGGGAGCGATCCGGCGGAGTTCGTCAGTTGCAAGTTGCGCCGCGCGGGGGGGTGGCTCCTCGCCCGGAACGCGATGGTATTGGGAAGGCGGCATCCCGAGAGGCCGGAAAAGCGAGCGTTCCGCCAGGGCGAAGTTGCTGTCAGGACTCGAAGGGGGAACACAGCGTTCATCCGCCCAGAAAAAATGGGCGTGCGCGAGCGAGGCTTTTTGCTGGCTGACCCTGCGGGCAAACGCGGCAAACAGCGGCCCGGCGATGCGTCCCCCGAGGAGGGCGACCCCCTGCGGTGCGGAAGGCGGTTTCGTGAGCAGGGCCAGCCATTGCCGGGCGGCCGCCTCCGCCAGTTCAGCGGAGGTTTTGAAGCGATAGACCTCGGGAGGTTTCATGGCGAAGTTTGGATCAGGAGGAAGGCTTGATGACCATCGGCTCGCGCCACGCGTGGCCGGTCTGGGCCAGCAGATCATCCGCCGCGACCGGCCCCCACGTGCCGGCAGCGTAAAACTCGCGGTTGGATAGCGGCTTGTCCTGCCAGCCGGCGCGGATCGAATCGGCAATTTGCCAGGCGATTTCGACCTCGTCCCGGCGGATGAACAGGGTGGCGTCGCCGGCGATGGCCTCCAGCAGGAGGCGTTCATAGGCCTCCGGGGTGTAGGCGCCAAACTCGGCGTCGTAGCTGAAGTGCATCCGCACCGGGCGGACGGCGATGGTGGTGCCGGGGACCTTGCCATTGAAATGGAGGATGATGCCTTCGTTGGGCTGGAGGCGGAGGGTGAGGCTGTTGGGATCGAGTTTCGGTCCGCACTGGGCCGCAAACAGCACGTGGGGCGTGCGGCGGAACTGGATGCGCACCTCGCTGGCGCTCCTCGGCAGGGCTTTGCCGGTGCGCAGAAAGAACGGAACCCCCGACCAGCGCCAGTTGTCAATGAACAGTTTGAGGGCGACATAAGTTTCCACGTTGGAATCAGGTTTGACCCGCGGCTCCTGCCGGTAGGCCGGCTGCGGCACGCCGTGGAGCGTACCGGCCAAGTATTGGCCGCGGACCACGTGGCGGGCGACGTCTTCCGGCGAGAACAGGCGGATGGAACGGAGGAGTTTGAC
>ERZ795050.2408-NODE-2408-length-20836-cov-14.664694_pt1 | contig 20836 bp, 16 predicted proteins | sample MGYA00375134_ERZ795050 | MGnify/ENA primary metagenome ERZ795050 (study PRJEB30179, sample SAMN05720221) | activated sludge metagenome | isolation source: Anaerobic digester | place: Japan | collected 2015-05-26 ... | reverse complement strand
GAGGATATCTAAGTGGTCATGCTTGGAGAGAATATAAAGATGGCAAACGCACTCTCTGCGGTCAACCATTACCAGATGGGTTAAAAGAAAATGATCCTCTCCCCCACCCTATCATTACTCCTACTACAAAAGCTATAGAAGGACATGATGAAGATATCACACCAGAAGAAATTATCAGTGCTGGCTTGGTGTCTAAAGAAGATTATTCGAAACTCGAAAATTATACTTTGCAATTATTCGAAAGAGGTACACAATTAGCTAAACAAAAAGGCCTTATTCTAGTAGATACAAAATATGAATTTGGGAAATTAAATGGAGATATTATTCTCATAGATGAAATACATACTCCAGATTCCTCTAGATATTTCTATGCTGAGGGTTATGAAGAAAGACAAAAGTTAGGACAACCACAAAAACAATTATCTAAAGAATTTGTTCGTGAATGGCTTATGGATCAAGGATTCTCTGGACAAGATAATCAAAAAGTTCCTATTATGCCACCAGAGATTATTCACGAAGTTTCTCATAGATATATAGAACTATACGAAATGCTGACAGGTAAAGTCTTTCAACCAATTAATTATAATAATTTGGAAGACGAAATGCAAAGAAATATTTTGAAATATTTATAAAATAAAGTTCTTAAAAAAATTATTTTATAACGCTAATAATGTTTCTATAACATTTTGAGTGGGTAGATAAAAATAGTAAATTTGTATAAAAAATTATTGAATTAGGCGTTTAGATAATAACCCCAAAATGGCTCTCTCTGTGTTCTTTGTATATAAAACTTTGTGGCCTTTGTGTTAAAAAAATATAATTAAGAAGTTATATATAGAATATTAACCACAGAGAACACAAAGAAATCACAGAGTTCACAAATAAGAGCCAATTATTACTTAAACGCCTAATTCAAATATTTTAATCAAATGGCTATAAAAAAAGGATAGGGTGTCGTTAACTGAGTAATTTATATGATAAACAGTTATTATTTGTAAATCCACATTAATACTGGCTTGGGACTATTTTTTAGCATAGAGTCAATTATCATAAAGTTTTTGTTTGAAATAGCGGGACATCCCCATCCTTCAGGTGTCCCATCAGGATAGATTTCCTCATCTGGAACTAATTCCCAAGAATGTAATATAATTAATCTTTTAAATGCATTATTATTTGTTGAATCTAATCCATATAGTGTGTATTTAATTTTAACCCCCCAATTACTATATCCTCTTTCACCAATTTTGTACTTACCCAATGAAGAGCAATGACTCCCAACAACATTACTAAATTTAGGATTATCTTTTGATTCGTCTTTACTCCATGAATTATCACAACACCCATGTGAAACTAAAAAGCTATGAATTATGGTGTCTTGTGTGAAACTCCACACAAAAAACCGTTTAAGTCCAGAATGCAAACTCATATCTATTAATATGCAGAAATCAGAATTAAAATTTTTTGATTTGCAGAATTGAAATGCCTCTTTAGCTTTTGTTTGTGTAGCTTGAATATTTAAGGTGGGTTTTATTGTTTTATATGTTGATGTGTTTTCTTTTGGGTTATTGCATAAAAAAATTAATGCTATAAATAAGATTAGTGGATTATGCAAAAAAACGAACTTAAAAAACATAATAATTTTATTACAAAAATATTAAAAAATTAAGAAATTAAACGTTTAGATAATAACCACAAAAATAGCTCCTTCTGTGCTCTTTGTATGCAAAACTTTGTGGCCTTCGTGTTAAAAAATATTAGTTAGAAATTATAATTAGCATATTAACCACAGAAAATGCAATAAATCACAGAGTTCACAAAGGAAAAGCCAATTATTACTTAAACAAAGTTACATTCATAGGTATATTATTATATTCGACCACAAAGTATACAAAGAAGGAATGAAGAGCACAAAGTACCATCATTTTTTTAATTTTTTACTTATTTCCATATTATAAATGCAACTTGGTATAAGTAAAATTACCATATAAGAAAGTAATTTTACTATAACAGATTATTAAGATAAATCATTAAAAATTAAAATTACCATGAAAGATAATAAAATTATAATTCGATAAAATATAATTACGCTAAAAGATTTTTTATAACAATGATAATTTAATGAGAAGGTAGAGAAAAATAAATGAAAATCTGTAAAATATTAAATTTTAATTTTCCTAAATATCAAACTACTTATTTGTTTATAATTTGGATCTGTTGCGCCATAAACAGATTTTACATATTTTTTCACTTCTTTTGCTATGTCAACCAATTTCAGGACGAAACAACTACACAATCTCCTCTCATGGTTTACAACCTCGCAATCTACGGCTTGATCAGACAGTGTAAACCCTTCTATCCCTGCACTGTTGTTTTATTGCAAATCATTTCTAAAGGCGGACTTGGACAGCATACAATGGCAAAATTTTAAGAAAAAGTTTAGGTACAATTTTTGCATTAAAATTTTAAAATGAAAAAATTATGAAAAATCATGACAGAATCTTTAGTTTTGTTATTACTTTTGTATTAATTATTTGTTTCTCTGGATGTATATCCGAAAAACAACTAATTAAAACAGAAGGAATTATTAGTGATACAGTGGAAATTAATAATGAAATAAAAAAATTTTTGGGTAACGAGATTATTAAAATCATCAAATCGTCTGATAGCATTCAAAGTTTTATTGTAAAATCATTTAAAGAAGCTGAAAACAATAATACTATTAATGGGTATCCTATAACATTTACAGGTCCATTATTAACAAATAAACAAATAGATACTTTACAAAAAATAATCTTTAATAAAGATGCGTATGATTTTGAAAATAGTAAATTATGCCTATTTACTCCAAATGTTGCTTTTAAAATATATCAAAAAAGGGAAGTAGTTGATTTACTTATAAGTTTTGATTGCTATAAATGGTGTTTTATCTATAATGGGGAGAATTTTTTAATAGATTTTAATCCTAAAAAAGCTCAATTAACTAAATTTGTTAAAGAAATTTTCCCAAATAATGAATATATTATTAACCTTAAATAATAAAAAATATGAAAAAAAATAAACTTATATTAATTTTCATTTTTTTAAGCATAATATCGTTATTTGGGATAAATGATAAAATCTATGCACAGGAAAATAGCAAATTATATATGATAATTTTTGCTAATACAGATGCAGAAGATATAGGTAAATGTTGTATGGTTGATTACAATAATATGATTAAGGAAGCAGAAAAAATCTCTAATTATACTGGTTTAACATTAATAAAAAAATATTATTATGGTTCAGATTTTACAAAAAACAATCTCATAGAAACTATTGATAATTTAGAATGTACCATTAATGATATTGTATTCTTTTATTTCACTGGGCATGGCTTTAGATATAAAAATATGGATAATGATCCTTTACCTATTCTTTCTGTTCCAGATTATCAATATAAAATTGATATGAAATATATAAAAGAAAAAATAGAATCTAAAAATCCTCGTCTATCTATCATAATAGCTGATTGTTGTAATCAAGAAGTCAATATTACAAAAACAGAAGAATTAGCAACTGTAGAAGTTATTAAAGAAAATTATAAAAATTTATTTTTACGCACGAAAGGTTCTGTAGTTGCTACAAGTAGTAAGGCAGGCAAAAGTGGTGAATCTTATGAAGGGTTTTCTTATTGTAATCCAAGAATAGGCGGTATATTTACCTATTGTTTTTTACTCTCTTTACATCAACTTACTGAATCAAATTATAATAAAAAAGCAACATGGGAAGACTTAATGAACAACACTAAAAATCAGATTAGTAATCTAAAAATTTATACCAATACACAAATTCCTTATTATAATATTAATGTAGAATATACATCAGACATGATAGAAGATTTTTCAATTAAACTTAAAAAATAAATATTATGAAAGCACATTACATTTTTAAGTATTTATATCAAAAACAAGTAAAATTTATTTATTTGTTATTGATATTATTTTCTTTTGTAAATATACCGAGCTATTCGCAGTCTTTACATGCTATCATTTTTGCTGCAACTGATGAGGAAAATGAAATTATAAGAAGTGGTTTATATAAGTCGGTAAGCCAAATGGAAGAAGAATTTGAACTAATTGCTAAATATACTAATTTATCTTTAAAAAAATATTATTATACTGGTTCGGATTTTAATAAATATAAACTTGAAAGTGTTATAAATTCACTTTACTGTGGAAGCAATGATGTTATTATATTTTATTATGGAGGGCATGGCTTCAGATATGATAATCAATACAGTAAATGGCCTGTGCTAGCAGTTGGGTATGATATAGATGAGGAAGAAGAAGTTAAACAAAATGCTGTGGAATTTGAATGGGTAATAAATAAATTAAAAAGTAAGGGTTCTAAATTAACAATTGCAATTTCTGAATCGTGTAATAATGAAATAGGTTTATTCACACCTACCACTAACGAAATAAAAGGATTGGCTACATTATCTATTATGACAAGAAATCCACAAAGATATAAAGAGTTGTATTTACAATCTGAGGGTACGGTGATTATATCCGCTTCTGATAAAGAAGCTCATATTTCTGGAGAAAATGGTGGCTATTTGACCCAAGCATTTATAGAAGTACATAAAGAACTTACAAGTATATCTAATGGAGCGGATTGGAATACATTATGTGAAAAAATCAAAAAACGTACCCAAACTCTATCAGAAATAAATGATCTTTCTATTCAAATTCCTATAGTAGAAGTGAATATTACTAATTTTAGCGGTGGAGTTTCTAATGTTGCATGGGATGGATTTTTGAATAATAATAACTACTACCAGCAGCAGCCCAATAATTTTGTTTATAATAGTAATTACGGAACATATAATTTTGTGATTGCAAAAATAGTTTTCTTTAATGGTAATGTATATTTCCTGATGTCTGATAATTATATTATTTCTGTTGATATATATGGAAGAATGTATTGTATGGGCTATAGATCAATACCTTTATATCCAGGTAATTTTATCTGGGATATAAGATTGCCATCGCCTATGGGGTTAGGACGTTGGGGAGTTGATCCTTTTGGCAGAATATGGACTTTTGATAATTTGAGGGGATGGTATATTGTTGGCATTGTATATTATTAATGAAAGTAATTTTTAACTAAAAAAAATTTTTTATTCGTTTGTATATAAATTTAAAATTTTTATGTAATTTTGCATGTCAAATAAAAAAAATATAAACCTGTTGATAAATATTCTTATAACAATACAAAAATTAATTCTTAATAACAACACAGCATTTAATAAAAATAAATATCATGAAAAAGACAGTAATAATATGCGTAATTTTTATCGTTTTTGGTTTGATTTTTTCTTCGTGCAAAAAACATAGAGAAAATCTGTCTTATAAAAACATTGAATTAACCCAAATCCAAAAAAACATGGTAGCATCAGGCAACTCATTTTCTTTTGACATGCTGCGGACGATATACCAAGACAACAATGATAACAAAAACTTGATGATTTCTCCGATAAGTGTTCATCACGCCCTTGCCATGACTGCAAACGGGGCAAAAGAAAACACTTTGAACGAAATGCTTGATGTGTTGGGATTTGATGATTATAACATGGATGAATTCAATGCCTATTACAAATACATAATGAATGAACTGGTAGAACTTGACCCGGAAGTGGAAATGGAGATTGCAAATTCCATCTGGTACAGTAATAATTTCAATGTATTGCCTTCTTTTCTTGATGTCAACCAGGAATATTACGATGCAAAAATAGAAGCACTGAATTTTTCTTCCCCTAATGCAGTTTCAAAAATAAATGAATGGGTTCAAGATGCCACCCATCAAAAGATTGATAGAATTATTGATTACATTTCTCCTGATGCAGTGATGTATCTTATCAATGCCATTTACTTTTACGGCACATGGAAATACGAATTTGATAAATCGCAAACCCAAAATAAAGTTTTCTATCTTGCTAATGACGAAACCATTGGAGTGCCTATGATGCAAGTGGAAGCTGATTTGAAATATTTTTCAGCAGACGGCACATCATTTGTAGAGATACCCTACGGCCATGGTAATTTTGTGATGGATGTTATTTTACCTGCACAAGGCCAGACACCTGGAGATGTTTTATCAACATTAACTGCAACTACATGGTCAGAATGGACAAGCAGACTATATAAAAGAACAATTAATTTATCCATGCCAAAATTCAAATTTAAATGGGGAGAAAAAGATATGAAAGAGATATTAGTATCACTTGGTATTATGGATTTATTTGATTCCACAACAGCAGACTTGTCGGGCATTAACGACCAAAGGCAATTGTATGTTAACAAGGTATTGCATAAAACCTATATTGATGTCAATGAAGAAGGCACAGAAGCTGCTGCCGTAACAGCAGTAGAAATGGATTTTATTTCGATTGACGATGACTCCTCTCAACCGTTTTATGTCAATATCAACCGTCCATTCATTTTCCTGATACGAGAAAGTAGTACTGAAAGCATTTTGTTTTCAGGAGTTGTCAATAATCCTCAGCTAGAATAATCTTATGATTACACATTCATCCGAAACTTCTCCTGTTTTTGAAAAAGGTTAGGATTTTTTGAAATATGAAAATTTCAGAACTTCTTACCTATTTCGTAATTTAAAAAAACACCTTTTTATAACGGATCTTCCTTTAATAAAATAAATTTTTATACTAAACCGTTATCAAATAGAATTTTTAATCCAATGATATAAACAAACAGATTTTACCATTTCTTTATCAAGATTTTTCAACTGTTCAACTAATGCCTCCTTAATGTATTTTATTGAATCGAACGTTTTATTCTTGAATTCTCCTTTTTCTCTTATATGATGCCATAAATTTTCCACTGGGTTCACTTCGGGCGAATAGGAAGGTTGAAACATGGGAACTATATTATCCCACTTTTTCGCCTTATATACCGTATGCCACGAGGCTTTATCCATTCCTATGGTTATTCTATAGTTTTGAAATTCTTTCGATAAACCATCCATAAACAAGGACATACATAAGGTATTGACATAGGGCAATATTAAGGAATAGGATTCACCTGTTTGCGGACACACCGCCACATAGGCGTACGTGTATTGCCGGATAATCTGATTACCTACGTTGGCTCGACTACCGGCAGGAACCCAACATTAACACGTATTATCAATATGGCAGAATATGGACTTTTGATAATTTGAGGGGATGGTATATTGTTGGCATTGTATATTATTAATAAATGTGAATTTTATTTAATTTTGCATGTTAAACAAAAAATAAATATAGGAGAATAAAATTATGAAAAAAAAATTTAGTTTTTTTAATTATTATTGCAGTTTTCACTGCAATGTTCGGACTTCAAAATAATTGCTATGGACAAAATTATATTATTAATATAGTCCCATATTTTGCATTACCATCATATATGTATGCAGGCGAAATAGAAGTATTTGTATTAGTGGATAATCAAGAAGGAGCATGGGTTGGATGTACATGTTATGATAAATGGAATAAGGCTACGGATTATGAACCTGTAAAAGTTAGTGGTATTGGAAAAAGTAGTGTCAAATTTTGGTGGGCTTATGGTAGTAGATCTAGTTGGAAATCTACTCCGGAATATAAGAAATGCATCATTAGTTTATGGGAAAAGAAATATAATAAGAATGAAGGTCCAGATCCTAACAATTATTCGGGCAAAAAAAACGGATATTATATGTGGGGATTATTAGATAAACAAGTTTGCTACACCGTTTACAAAGGAAATTATTAATTGACCTTACGCAAAATTTTCTGTTTTATGTGACTATTTTAACTTGGTTTGTTTATGTCATCTAATTGTTTTATATTTTGTTTTTAATTATAAATGAAAATAAATCTTATTATATTTATCGTTGTAGTAAATGTGATGAAAATATGCCAAAGGAAAGTAATATATGCCCTAATTGTGGTGTTAAATTAAAGTATACACGTGAAGTTTAGAATATTAATTATTAATTCTGGGCTCTATTCTGAATCATTGTTGTTAGAAATCTTTTTTCGGTTTAAAAAATTTGTTATAATTTTATAATACAAATCATTAAATATAAAAGACATGAAAAAATTTAGTAAATCAATGATAATCTTAAATGTCATTATAGTTTTATTATTTGGCTTATTTCTTCTATTCCCTTGTAGGAATAATGGTGCCTTTGCTCAGGCACCTATCATTAAATGGCAAAAATGTCTTGGCGGAACAGGTTTAGATAGAGCAAATTCCATTCAGCAGACAAGTGATGGAGGATTTATTGTGGCTGGCACAACAGAGTCCTATGACGGCGATGTATCAGGAAATCATGGAGGTGAAGACATTTTGGTGGTGAAACTAACAAGTTTGGGAGGCATTCAGTGGCAAAAATGTCTTGGCGGAACAAATTCAGATTATGCAATATCTATCTGGCAAACAAGTGATGGGGGATTTATTTTAACTGGCTATATATATTCCAATGATGGTGATGTATCAGGTAATCATGGAAATAATGCTATTTGGTTAGTGAAACTAACAAGTTTAGGATGCATTCAGTGGCAAAAATGTCTAGACGGAACAAATTATGATAATGTAGAATCCATTCAGCAAACAAGTGATGGTGGATTTATTGTGGCTGGCACGACAAACTCAAATGATGTCGATGTGTCAGGAAATCATGGAGACGAAGACATTTTGGTAGTGAAACTAACAAATTTGGGAGATATTCAATGGCAAAAATGCCTCGGCGGAACGTATTATGATTTTGCAGAATCCATTCAGCAAACAAGTGAGGGTGGATTTATTGTGGCTGGCACGACAAACTCAAATGATGTCGATGTGTCAGGAAATCATGGAGATTTTGACTATTGGATAGTGAAACTAACAAGTTTGGGAGGCATTCAATGGCAAAAATGTTTAGGCGGAACGTATGATGATTCCGCTGAATCCATTCAGCAAACAAGTGATGGTGGATTTATTGTGGCTGGCTGTACAGAGTTCTATGACGGCGATGTGTCAGCAAATCATGGAGGTGATGAGGCTTTGATAGTGAAACTTAATAGTTTAGGGGATATTCAATGGCAAAAATGCCTCGGCGGGGCAATTAATGAAAGTGCTACCTACATCCAACAAACAAGTGATGGTGGATTTATTATGACTGGCTGTACATATTCTAATGATGGCGATGTGTCAGGAAATCATGGAGATAATGACATTTGGGTAGTGAAACTAACAAGTTTAGGAGGTATTCAATGGCAAAAATGCCTCGGCGGAACGTATTATGATTTTGCAGAATCTATTCAAAAAACAAGTGATGGGGGATATATTGTTACTGGCTTAACAGAGTCCAATGATGGTGATGTATCAGGAAATCATGGAGGTGAAGACATTTGGATAGTGAAATTAAAATAATAATAGGGGATTATGCGAAAACTGTCCAGCAGGCAAGAGATTAAGAATTTATTATGACTGGCTGTACATATTCTAATGACGGTGATGTGTCTGGAAATCATGGAGATAGAGACTATTGGGTAGTGGAACTTAAAAAATGAGTTTGGCTAAATAAATAAACTATACAATTAAAAATTATTATCAGTATATCCCCATCCTTTCAGAGAAAAAACATTAATAACAACTTCCATTTTAAAAAAAATTTTTTATTCGTTTATATATAATTAAAAATTTTTATCTAATTTTGCATGTCAAACAAAAAATATAGGAGGACAAAATTATGAGTAATACAAATTTATGGCTAGAATTAATAGTAATAGCTTTGTGCATTATTTCTCTTTGGATAATATTTCAAAAAGCCAACAAACCAGGATGGGCAGCTATTATTCCCATTTATAATTTTATAGTTTATTTAGAAGTAGTTAAAAAACCTTGGTGGTGGCTTTTTCTAATGCTAATTCCAATTGTAAATGTTGTTATTTTAATAATTGTAACACATAGATTATCTTTATCTTTTGGTAAAGGTGCTGGCTTTACAGTGGGTTTAATATTTCTCCCCTTTATTTTTTATCCTATTTTAGCTTTTGGAAATGCTAAATATCAAGAATTAAACACTAATACCATACCTGAAAATAAAGAATAGAAAAAGTTGTTTGTTTTTTATACATATTTTTTATTGTCAAAAGACCAAATGGTTTAATTTTACAGCCTAAAATGTTTTAATCAAATGGCTATAAAAAAAGAATAGGGGGTCGCTAACTGAGTAATTTATATGATAAACAGTTATTATTTGTAAATCCACATTAATACTGGCTTGGGACTATTTTTTAGCATAGAGTCAATTATCATAAAGTTTTTGTTTGAAATAGCGGGACATCCCCATCCTTCAGGTGTCCCATCAGGATAGATTTCCTCATCTGGAACTAATTCCCAAGAATGTAATATAATTAATCTTTTAAATGCATTATTATTTGTTGAATCTAATCCATATAGTGTGTATTTAATTTTAACCCCCCAATTACTATATCCTCTTTCACCAATTTTGTACTTACCCAATGAAGAGCAATGACTCCCAACAACATTACTAAATTTAGGATTATCTTTTGATTCGTCTTTACTCCATGAATTATCACAACACCCATGTGAAACTAAAAAGCTATGAATTATGGTGTCTTGTGTGAAACTCCACACAAAAAACCGTTTAAGTCCAGAATGCAAACTCATATCTATTAATATGCAGAAATCAGAATTAAAATTTTTTGATTTGCAGAATTGAAATGCCTCTTTAGCTTTTGTTTGTGTAGCTTGAATATTTAAGGTGGGTTTTATTGTTTTATATGTTGATGTGTTTTCTTTTGGATTATTGCATACAAAAATTAATGCTATAAATAAGATTAGTGGATTATGCAAAAAAATGAACTTAAAAAACATAATAATTTTATTACAAAGATATAAAACATTATTTTTATTCTTATTCTTCTTTTCGCCAAATTCTTTCCCAATTTTTCCGTTTCAGAAATCTCTTATTTTCTAATTCCACATTATTAGAAGAATATTTTAGTGTTATTTTATAAATCAGACTTGGACAACATAATGGATCTTCAACGCCATTGTATGTATTAACTTCTCCATAAATTTTACCATTTTCTATTTTAATTTTATCAATTTTACCTTCATTCAAATGAAAAATATTTGTATAATTAAATTTGTTACTATTATTAATAAAAATCAGATAATAGTATTTATACATTCTGTATGAACGTATAAAAGATTCTATCAGGATATCATCCATCCCATCATTGTTTATATCTCCGATTATATATTTTTTAAAAATGGATATTTCTATCCCACAAGTTATTCCATAACTGGTATCATTACATTCATAAATATAAGAGTATCTATCATCTTGCTCTTCTTTTTTAGAAAAATAGTAGTTTCCCCTCCTAATTTCTTCACCCCAAATATCAGTTTCAATTATTTTATTTACTATAAAATCTTTTATTTCTTCATTAAAGTTTAACTCAATTTTGTTTTTATGTTGAGGTGGTGAACAACTAAAAAAAAAACATATTAAAAAAAAGAGAATGGTATTTTTCATTACAGTATTTGATTTTGCATTTAGTTGTATGTAATATGTTGTTCATCTAATATTTTTTTTACGACATTTATCTTTAAAGCAACATTTTCACCTTGATATAGAGGCCCACTACCACCTACTAAAATACCTATTACGGTATTATCACTTTTTAATATACAAGGTCCTCCACTATTGCCGGGATTAGATACAGCATCAAGTTTAAAGAGATCATACCCTTGAAATTCTTTACTATTGATATTACCTTCGGTTATTGAGTAATCTCCATGTGGATAGCCAATTAAAATAACTTCATCTAAATTATTAACTTCATCAGATTCACCTAATTCTAAAGGTACAATTTCACTAATTTCCGGCACCTCTAATACAGCAATGTCTGTTAAAAAATATTCCATTGGAACCTGACCACCAGATGATGTGAAATTAGTAGGAGAGATATATTTGATTTTGGCTTTCACATTTAATTTACTTTTTGACTGCTCAAAAAATAAATCCACTTCATCACCGACATTATTATTTTCAACAACATGTCTTGCTGTCAATAAGATTGTAGGGCTTATTAAAAATGCTGTACCTACCCCAGAAGATGATACAAGCTTTGCCACGGGTTCTTGAATGTCGGAATTAATTTTCTTTTTAATTATACCCGTACTAAAAAATATATAAATAAATATTGGTAGTAGCATAGTAACTAAAAAAAAGGCAGAGACTTTTTTAATTTTCTTTAAGATAGAAACTCTTTGATTTTCTTGTGATGTTTCTGTAATACCTAAAAGCATAATATTATATTTTAAAATTAATAACTAAAAGCATTACGTTCTTTTTTCCACATTTCAACAGTTTTTCCCTCTGATGATGGTGGATTTTCGTAAACATCTTTCATTTGATCAATATAACTCAGATCTTCTAATGGATTAAACCCACCTTTTTCATCATAAAAAATGAAAATATTTTTCATGTCTTTTAACGCTAGCATTCTATCATTTGAATCACCAAAATCATTAAAATTGCTATTTTTAAAAATATTAATTACTTCTTTTATGGAAGGGATATCAGCTCCTGCAATAAATTTAGGTAGCGAAGGAGATTGTATTAAAATTTTTTCAAGAGATATAAATGGTGATAGTGCTCTTTTTGCTATGCGAATACCTGCTTCAGGATTATCAATAATAAATTTAGCAACATCATAATCAGGGACACAATCATTTAAATTAATATTATCTCTATAACCTTTTAAACAATCTTTATAAATTACATCATGAAATTTTGCTTTAGAAGCTTTATTAAAATATTCCCATAGTGTTAATGTTATCACTTCTTTTTTTGATCTTGCATTATTTTTACTCTTTTGAATATAATGGCGTTTAGCATTTTCTACTTCTGTATTAAAAGAGCCTGATGGATAAATTCTTAAAATTGGTATAGTTTCATCATTTACATCCTGTAAAATATTTTTAATCCTTTTTTCGAAAGTAAAAATATTTTCTTGTGTATCTATTTTACCAATTAATTGGGATAATAAAATAATGAAATTATCTATAGTCTTTATTTTAGGTAACGTTTTTTTTGATACCGAAGAGGTTAAAATAATATCTTCTTTTGAAATATTATTAGAAACATCTATTAAACCCTTAATTAGTAAATGCATCTTCATAATTTCAAATATAGTTAACAATCTATCTTTTAAAACATTATTATGTTCTAAAACAAATTTATAATTGTTATTTTGTGTATTATTACACAAAGTTCTTAGAATGTTTTCCCAAATGTCTGATTTTGAAGATAGTCCCATTTGTCTCCAATAATCCAAAGTATTTTTAATAGACTCTACTATTGCTTCAAGAATGAATTTTGTATAATATAAACTTTCTGTTTCATCTAATTTTTCTACTATTAAATCATGGATATCATCTATTAGTGAATCTATGGCAGTTTGAATATTATTTTTAACCATACTATAGAAATTATTATCAGATGAGCTGGTGAACATTTTAAAAATATAATCAACAGGATAACCTTTAATATCTTTTGAATTAATCTTTATAGCTTGCAATTCAATTTCATTTATTAGATTTCTTCCTTCAATAGTATTTAATGTATCAAATGAATTTTGTAAAAAATTATCAAATAATGTATTTATATTTTGCAATATAATAGTTCTATTTATTTGCTTTTCTTCATTATTTGAAAAATATTTATTAGGATTGATCCATCTATTTATTAAATCAATACTTAGCTCAGAAGCTACATACTCCTGTATCTGATCTTTTGGAAATTGAATGGCTGAAAGTCCAAACGTTCCATATTTATCAATATGGCCTGCGGGTTTAGCATCTACAAGACGCTCCATTCTTTTTTCTTTAATTCCTGCTATATTTAAAAATAAGTAAAGTCCTGCCATTTTATATAATGCATTTAAATTACTCATTGCGGGACTTCCATCATAATAATCTTGGCTAATAAATTGAACTAATTCATAAGGAGGTACAGCTTCTTCTCTTGAAACACCATTAGGCCATTTTTCTTTATAAACTGTATCAACCTGATTGAAATAATCCAGGTCCCTCAATGCAGTATAGGAATTAGCATAAAGGACTTCACTACCCCTAATAGAAGAAGGTTTACTGGGAAGTAAAAACAAGCCAAATAATTCTTTAATATCTTTTATTAAATAACGAATTAAATAACCCATATCAATAAAAACTCCTGAACAAGTGCCACCTGTTAAAGAACCTGTTACAAAAACTGTCGGTTTTGACTTTTCAGAACCTTGAATTGTATAAGATGATATTTTCCCATAAGCATTATTGATTGCATCTACAACGTTTCTAAAGTTGTCACCTTCAGAATTACAGCCCCATAAAGCCAATCTGCCACATGCCCTAATACCACCAGCACCAATACCTGCATTAACCAATTGATTTGAAGGTGGTAACCAATCTCTATTACCATCTTTTTTTAAATTTGTAACCATCTTTTCCATTTCACCAAGACTCACATATATTCTTCTTATTTCATTTGGTAAAGGTGTTACGCCAACTAGATTATCCTTGTTTGTTTCAAGGTACATATATTCTACATAATCAGGCTTATTCTTTTTGTATGTTTCGTAATAAAAACGTTGAACATGTTCTAGAATATATAAACCACTTGTGCCAATACCGATTATTAATGTTGGAGATGCCATATTATTTTAATTTAAAGACTTTACATTAATTATTTTTTTCAAAGAATGTCTCTTGATAAAAAAGAGAATTATCAAAAGTATATAAATAAGTATTTGCGGTAAAATTGCCATAAATTCAATATTTCCGCTACCAATTTTATAGAATAAAATAAAAATATATACATTAAAGAATAAAAAAAATATAAAAAGTGCCCACAGAAAAGTCAATCTCAATTGAATTTCCTTTCTTTGCTTACTCTTCTTGAACAATATCTTTGAAAGAACAAAATAAATGACATATATTAAAACGCCACTTATCGTAATAAATATTAGCAAATTAAATAAAGTTTGCCCAAAATCGCTATAATTTGAATTAAAAAATATATCTTCCATAATTTTAAAAATATTCTGAATTATTAGAGTTATTATTTAATGATGTATTGCCCCCCGAGCCGTCATTATTTGACAGAGAATTAAGTTTCTTTTTTTTATCATCTTGAGTTTTTTTCCAATACCAATATCCTCCTCCACCAAGTGCTGCTATTAATAATATCCATAAAAAACCATACCCACCTGTTTTAACTTCTATTGTTGTATTATCAGACGATGCTTCAAAATTATCTGCTGATACAGTTATTTTCCATTTACCATTTGAAAGATTAGAAACAATGTAACTATTACCTATTGCTGTGTATGTTTGTGATTTCTCATTTGAAATATTAATAGGGTTAACTTTAATTTTGTATTGAGCATCCTTGGGGGCATTTCTACATGTCCATGCTAATGTAATTTTATTTTCTTTTAGTATTATAGGTTTCTTACTTGTACCACCATTATAAGTGGTTAATTCAATTTTCAATGGTTCATGAGGAATTGAGTCAGGACATCCGAATTGATCAACCTTAACCCCTTTAGATGTATTAGGACACTTATCAATTAAATCTAGAACACCATCACCATCAGAATCACCTTTAATTTTTATGTTTTGAAATAATACAGTAAATGCCTTTCTGCTATTCAAAATGAATTGAGCTTCAGGAAAAATAATAGCTGACCTGTCATACATATTAACTAATGCCTGTTCATCAGGATTGTAATTTGTAATACTGCCCCTAAAATCATCACTCACATTATCAGAAATTAGAATCATCCTGTATTCTTTAATATTATTCTTTAGGGCAATATTTGCACATTTTGCTTTGGCTAATGTTAAATAAGTACTATCATCAGTAGGATTTGTTCTAAATTCATTATTGATAATACTTAATACTTGATTTGAATTATTGACTTTATGCAAAGTTGGATTACTATTTGTAACAGTGCTTTTATTTCCAAAATGCAATATTGCGAAATATCCCCCACTTGAAAAATTAAATGAAGGTAATGGGTCACTAGTCGAAAAGTATGATGAATTACTATATTGATTAGTCAAAATATCACTAACTAATTTTTTTGCATTAGTTAATTCATTCTGTTTAACAGATTTTGAGACATCAACTAAAATGAAAACATTTTCCTGGGCAATCACAGTAAAAGTCAAAAACACTAAAATTAGAATAACCAAATATTTTTTCATTTTATATTATATTTATGATTAAATATTAAAAAATTAAAATCAATTAACATGCAAAAATAATAAAAATTTTTTAATAGCATATTAAACTCATATTATTTTTTTAGGTTCAATTAAAAAAGCAATTATTGACAAAATTACAGTAATAGTAATAGTCCAAAAAATTAAATTCCAGTCTTTTGAAAAAGAATACAACGCAGTCTCTATAGCCATAAGATAATCCTCTTTTGTGGTTGCAGGAAAAATCTCGCAATGCTCATCTTGAAATTTTTGTAAAAAAGGATTTGTTGCACCACCAGAATATTCAATTATAAAAGTTTTTTCAGGACTGTAGTAACTTGCAAATCCTTCATCGTCAAAAAAGAATTTACTCGAGGAGGGGATAGAATCCTTTATATTATCTTCTCCATCAGTTATGATTATTAAAGCTTTATTTTTATAACTTTCATTTTCAAGATTATTTTTTGCAAATAAATATGTTTTCCAAATAGATTCATAGATAGGCGAACCCCAAACTTGGTTGGTTATATGATTTAATCCATTTTTGGCAGAAATGGGATCGGTGTAATGAATTACATTGCCTGCTTGTAATTGAGAATAATCTTTTACCTCAAGAATCTCATTTATTGTATTCTTTCCACCAGTTGAGTTTTTGCCTAAACCTTCTAATGTTGTTAAAATAATTTCATTATTCTTGCCTAATTTATCAAAAGTTTTTAATAAAGCATCCTTAGCATCTTCAATATTATTTGCATTTTGCATACTTGCTGAATTGTCAAATACAATTGATATTAAGTTTTTACCTGTATTTAAAGAAAAAAGTAAGAAAAGAAATCCTATCAAAAGTAAAAGATAAAAAAATCTTATTTTGCGATAAGACTTTTTAGTCTCTGTTATAATTTTTTCTTGTTGAGAAGGAGTTTTAGGCTGTTGTGTGATTTCCTTAATATCATTATTTGTAAAAAATTTTCTTAATATACTGAAAATAATTATTGGAATAATTAAAGATATAAAGAGACTTATAAGCAATGAGAGTTGAATTGGATTTTCGCGAAAATAGTTGGTTGCCCACCAAAAACATAGTAATCCAATAATTATAGTTGCAATTATGAGTGAATTAATTATCCAAAATTTGTGAATACGAAAAACTGTTTTTAGTTTATCTTTCCCTTTTGGGATAATTTTTAGAGCAATTATCGTTAATAACCAAATCGCCAATATAGTAACTATTGGATATATCCAGAATTCAAAACTACTGAAATCTGCTATTTTGATATATTCGCCTAAAGCTTTAAAAAATCCTTGCATAATTATGCTAAAATTACAATTGTTTCTTTATTATCAAACCCAAAGTTAATAATTTCTAATATATAATCTTTGGGTAGATTTTTTACTTTTTTATAAGGTAAACTACATGGTTGATTTGATAACTTAGTAAACGCTGCATATTTTTCATAATGTTCAAATAAAGGAACATAATTAAAATTAAGTCCAATAGTTTTTAATTTACTAAGCATCTCTAATTTATATCTACTAAAAAAATGTTCAATTTCTTTAACTATATTATTACTATTATCAGTAAACTTTGAAAGTTTACTTAATTCCTCCATTAATATTAAATTTGCATTCGTATATCCTTCAAGAAAATCTTTGAAAATAATTCTCTTAAATTCTTTTATTTTTTCTTCATTATTCGTGATTTGTTCTAAACTTCTTATTAACTCAATATTTACAGTTGTTTTACTGCTAATTATGTCATTAATTACACCCACCCATTGAATAGTTTTTGATGGAATATTTGAATAATACTTAACAAGAAATTGAGAGATAGTATTGATTATTTCTGAATTTTCTGAATCTAATGAATTAAGTCGTTGAAAAAACTCTATTACCTTATTATATCCACTCTGACAATAATTATAAAATTCCAAAATTATCTTTGCATAAGGCTCTAAGCAATCTACAAGAATAACTTTTTTTGAATATTTTAAATATTCATTTTCTATTTTTTGATTTTTTTCATTAATTTTATTTAATTCATTTTTTAATGAATTAATGTATTGTTCTTTTCTTATAGTATCATTATTCAATTGTGTAACTTTTGTTTTTAATGATTCATTTTCTCTCTGTAAATTTTCTATTTTTTGATATTCATCCTTGTTTAATGTATTAATTTTATTAATAATGTTTGCTTCTACTATTTTGGCTTGATTTGAGATTTCATTAGTACTATCTTGTATAAGTTTTTCAATATCATCACTATAACCTTCATTATTGCTAAACCCACTTAATTTACTTATATCCTTGTAAATTTTAATTAAAATTAGAACAACAAAAATCATCATTAAAATAATAATAATTAACAACATTTTAGATGAGTTTTTATTTTTATCTTGTGATGAGTTGTTATTATCAAAAATATTTTTATCTGATGGTGGGGTTCCACTACTTAGAGTTTCATTATACTGTTGTATTTCACTTTTAGTATAAACAAGGGTGGGGGAATTGGGAATAACTAATCTAACAATTGCATCACAATCTTCTATTTTAACTGAATCTTTTCCCCTTGTGGAAAAAAGTATTATGTCCTTATCAGTTTTAGGATATAATCTTTTTATAAATCTAATTGTATCTTTATTTCCATCGTTTATTAAGCTTTGAACATTAATAATATATAATGAATCATTGCTTGTTTTAATGTATTCTAATTTAGATTCAGACATATCATTAATGTCATTGTTACCAATATTGTCTACTTTTTTTGTTTCAATCTGAACTTCTTTATTGTCAAATAATATCTTATTTTTATCTATTTTCTTATAAATTTCGCCCTCATAAATTATTATACTATCATTTTTAATAGTATCATTTTCTTTAAATTTAAAATACTTTTGCCCATTAGAATAAAAGGTCACAAGAATCAAAAGTATTTGTATTATTAAATATTTTATTTTCATATTTTTTGAAATTTTAACGTTGCTTTTAAAAATTCATTTTTTTGTTTTTGATTAAAAATCTGTTTTAAGTAGAAAAAACATTTCATACTATTACATTTTTTTAGGGCAAAGTTATAATAAATTTTTTAATTATCGCATAAAACTATTTATCATCTTTTTTAAAATTTTAAATTCAATTTATTATCCAATAATAATGTTCATCATTAGCTTCTGTAATTTCTTGATCAGAAACAGCACCATTCACTTCATATATTTTATTATTTATTAGTGTAACTCTACAGATGACTTCATCATTTTCTTTAACTGTCATCTCTATCTCTTTTGATTCTTGTGGTATTCGTATACTTGCTATCTTAGAAAACTTATGTTTCTGATTATTCTTTAATATTTCACTTATATTTTTCCCCATTATCTGATAAAAATTTATTTTACCACCATCAAAAGGAAAATTTGAAGATATTGTTTTTGAGCCTTTATCTTCATCTATTTCAAAATTATCTGTCGGAAATTGATATCCCATAGGGATAAGTTCAAAAAATTTTATATCAAACATATCAGCTGTCAAAGTTTGTTTAAAGCCAAAGGTTGCATTTATTTTAAGGTTATTTAATCTTATAGAATCCTTATTAATACCATACCAACATGCACCATAAGCAACAGCAGTTTTTGATTCTTCTTTTTCAAGGGAAATAAATTTTATAGTCGGATTGTCTTTTGTATCAAATTGTTTTTTTACTGTCTCTCTAATATATGGGAAAAATATACTCCTTCCAGAAAAAATAACTTTATCTATTTTACAATTACCTGACAAACTTAATACCTCATTAACTGCATCTTTAACATTATCATAAATTAATTCATCAAATATGTGATTTTTAAAAATCCCATATTCCTTTTTATAATCCTTTACAAAATTTTTATAAAATTTACTATCTTCTGAAATATTAATACTTGTACCTAATAAAGGTGATAAAAAATCACTTAGTTGTTTTGTTGTAATCAAATAATCAAATCCTTTTTCATAATAATCAATTATATTTAGTTTAATGGCTCTTGCTGCTTCCACAAGGTCTTTTTTATTTTTAGTATAAAAATCTATTAAATTAAATTCTGGATATTCATTTGAAAATTCTTTTATAAATTTTAAAATACAATAATCTATTGTATCTCCTCCAATAGAATATCCTATTTTCCCTAAAATATCAATATAATAAATAGGAGGTCTATTTTTCTCCATTAATAGTGATGCCTGTATTACCGTTGCATTAATGGATGAGCCTCCCATATCAAAAATTAAAATCGTTTCCTTATCAAATTTACTATTCGTATTATTAAAATGACTATAATTGCTTAAATAGTAAAATAAAACAGCTTCAGCTTCATAAACATATCTTATCTCTTTAAATTGTTTTATATTACTAATGCAATCTATCATATCTTGAGTTTTGCTGAGAGTAAAATTATTCGGTATCGCTACAACTGCCCTTTGTGGATTAAAATTACTGCTATTTAAGAATTCATTATTATTTAATCTTTTTATAAAATTAATTGTCTCATTATAAAGTCCTTTAA
>ERZ795050.2406-NODE-2406-length-20861-cov-97.461598_pt1 | contig 20861 bp, 18 predicted proteins | sample MGYA00375134_ERZ795050 | MGnify/ENA primary metagenome ERZ795050 (study PRJEB30179, sample SAMN05720221) | activated sludge metagenome | isolation source: Anaerobic digester | place: Japan | collected 2015-05-26 ... | reverse complement strand
AAATATGGCTCGATCATTACTGAAGTCACAAAGCCTCAACGCGAGATTCTTTCATTATTAGGTATTGAAATTCCCTCGTCGACCTAGTTACAAAAAGCGGGAAATCAGGTTATTCTGCCATTTGCCACACTGTGTCGATTATGCTGCCATCGCGCCATTCAACAAGGGCAACCGGCAGCTCGGTAAATCGAGGTTTTTCTGGTTTGCCCGTGATCCGATATACGTCGTTCATCTGCTGAGCAATATCAACGCATGGCAAATCAAACTTTTTTGCGCGCCAGATGAGGTCTTCGCGGTTGGGGTTTATGGAAATTCCGCGCTCGGTTATCAATACATCGACCGCTTCCCCAGGACAGGTTATTGTCGTGACTTGCTCTTTAATGATTGGAATTCTCTTGCGAAAAGATGGCGCCGTGATAATGGTGCATCCCGCGGAACTGCATACGTCGCTATGACCGCCAATACCATGCAAGAGCATGCCGTCAGAGTGCGTAACGACATTGACGTTGAAATCAAGATCGATTTCAGTTGCGCCTAGAACAGCGACATCTAACATATTGGCCACACAGCCGCGCGCATAGGGACCATACGAGCTGTATGGGTCGGACTCAATGTGTCTTGCGTTTTCTGCGCAGGATCGAACTGCATCAAGATCGAAGCTTTGAAGATCGACGATCGAACCCAACAATCCCTCTTTAAGAAGATCGACAAGAACCTTTGTTGCCCCACCATGTGCAAATGATGCTTTAACGCCGGCCTTTCGCATTCTTTCGGCAAGAAAGACGATCGTCGCAAGTGATATGCTTCCCGCTCCCGCTTGGAACGAAAAACCCTCTTGCATAATACCTGCGGCCTCGATAAATCGCGCGGCAAGCCGAGCGATAACGAGCTGTGTGGGACTTTTTGTCAGCAGTGTTGTCCCCGACACGATTTGCGAACTGTCGCCGATACTCTCAACTTGGAGGACATAATCGACATTGCCGCCGAAAATCGACCATGAGCTGCATGGATACGGTACCAAGTTGTCGGTGATAACCACGACCTGATGAGCATATTCAGAGTCGGGTTTTGCATAGCCAAGCGGTCCACAAGCCGAAGGACCATAAAGCCCATTTGCATTGCCGAACGAATCGGCACAAGGCGCTGCTATAAACGCAACGTCGATAGGAAGGTCCCCCTCTTGGATAGCCCTTTGACGCCCGCCATGAGAGCGCAAAACGCAGGTTTTGGGTATTTCGCCGCGCGAGCAAGCGGCCCCGATGGTACCATTCATAGAGCCTTCGATTTTGGTAATGACGCCAGATCTTATGTACGGCAAAAGGGCGTTGTGTACAGGAAAAAGCGCCGATGGCGCCAGTGTTAGGTCACAGACACCCTTTGCAGCGAGCCGACCAACTACTTCGTTGACTATTCTGTCGCCATTTCTTAGGTGATGATGAAAAGAAATGGTGGCGCCGTCTTGAATATTGAGACGTTCGAAGAGTTCATCCCACGAAGCAACGAGCTTGTTGGGTTTTTGACGTTGAGTCATTCCGCTTGATCGTCGCAACTGTCCATTTTTCGTCTTTTCATGTTTGGCTTGGGTACTGTCGATGAACGCACCCAGAAAGGACCTACACGGTTTGCCAGCTATGCGAGATGGTACCTTTCTGCCGAGCGCGTTATCCGTCCATGTTGTATCATTCCCCATAGTCAAACTCCTCTATGATGCGTCTTGCTTTTTCCACGACAGGAATGTCGACCATTTGCCCATCGACGACGATCGCTCCCTTGCCGGTCGAGAACGACTCCTCGTATGCCGCCACGATAGCCTGTGCCTGATGTAACTCTTCGGCGGTGGGCATAAAAGCCTTTCTTACATAAGGAATTTGCGAAGGATGGATGACCGATTTTCCGGCAAAACCAAGTGCTCGCGCCTCGTAGCAAGACATAAGAAGCCCTTCGGTGTTGTCTATGTCACCGTAAGAGGAATCGTAGGGCTCTATACCTGCTGCCCGTGCAGCGAGCACGATTGTTTCCCGCGCGAGAAGCGAATCTATTTGATGCATAGAACCGGAGTGCATCAATAAGGCCTTCCCTAGTATGTCGCTACTGGATTGGATGTCGCGCGAAAAATCTTCATAACCAAAACAAAGCCCACTAGTTCGTTTTGATGCACAGGCAATTCCCCTGGCTGCAAGCACCCCTTTTGCGGTCTCGATGATCGGCATAATCTGAATGCCGCCAGGCATTGTTCCGCACCGATTCTCGTGCTCAGAAAGGAGCGCATCTAGGCGCTTTATATCATCGGCCGTTTCGCACTTTGGCAACAGAACAATATCAGGCTTTGCAGGGACAATCTCCGCGAGATCGAGCATCGATTCTTCGGTTGATAGTGGATTTATCCTTACAGCCCGTGCGCTCTTCCTAAAGAGAAAAGAATTCTCCAGGAATCGCCGTACAAGTATGCGGGCTTCGCACTTCCTAGATTGCGCCACCGAATCCTCGAGATCGAATATCAAGATGTCCGCACCATAGAAATCGGCATTTACCGCAAAATGCGGTTGATCTCCAGGCATGTACAACCGCACGCGCCTACTCGATTGAGTAAAACCGGCACCATTCGAGGAGACAAGAGAAACGCCATATTTTCCCTTCTCAGGTGACATTGTTTTCATTTGCGACAGGTACCCGGCTTGTCGAAGCACCGCCTCAACTCTTGCGCTTATGACAAGGTCGAGAGCACCATCGTCTTCTATCGCAATTCTTCCTTTTGTTACGTCGAATTCTTGGAATATTCTTAAGACGCACTGTCTGATTTGCGTCTCAAAAAGTGCCCGAACACTCGAACGAACTTCAATCGACAAAGGTTCTTGGGAAGGTTCGTACCGAACGATACAATCCGATTTTGAAAGAAAGCCCGCTTCGGACTGTTCTGAATTACTCATATTGTCCTGAATTACTCATAGTTCTTCAATCGCAAACGGACCCCAGAGGGTTCGCGATCCCCTCAGACTACCGCACCCGACCATTCCGCTTCGCAATTCATTATCGCGCACTTCTAGCAGTTTTTCGTCGTCGATACGAACGGAGATTCTGTCGCCTATCGCCGACAGCGTCATTTGGATGTCCGTATCGTGATCCCATGCAAAATCAGTCTCGGCCAGCTTCTCAAATCCAAAGTTTTGCCGATAAACTGCAAGTTTCCCTTTATCGTCGATGCCGCCCCAATACGCCTGTTGTGCGCCCTTTGCCCTTACCAATAGCATGTGAGAATCCCCTGCAAGAGGAGTGACCGTTGCTTCAACCTTTTGGTTTGCCACTCTGTAACCGCCTGTATACGCGGCTGCTCTTGTAGGCGTCATAAGATGGAGCCTATTGTTCTCAATTGACCATGTCCCGCCTTCATGAGAAAACGGCGTCACAGAACCAAACTCTATCGTCTGCTTCGAAAAATCGATGTCGTAGCTTGCTTTTCCACTCAAGGTAAATTGGAGAACGAATAACCTCCCACTGTCACGCTTACCCTTGCCCGAAAAACTCGTGACCTTAAGACCAACTTCGTCAGGGAAGGACCCTTGCATCGACGGAATATCGAAAGAAACTCTATATTCCTCTTTCGGTTGGCCAGTCATATCTTTTCCCATATCGAAAAAGAGAGTAGGCGTCGTGATGATTTCTTTGCGAGACCAGGTGTCGCGCACATAGCCCTCTATTCCAATACGTTGACCTTCCCATTGTTCGAGGCAAAAACTTATATCTACGTGCTGACCTGGCCTTGCCAGCGGAGAAAAAACAGGGCTGTAACGTTCGTCATCAAAATCGGATCGTCTATAATACGGCTTGAAATAACAAGTTCCACTTTCTTCGCGTGTAAGCCGTTCAAAGCGAAATTCCAAGGCCCCTCGGTTTATACCATTGTGTTCTATCTCTCGATGCCCAGTTGCAAACCGAATTGCATCGGAGGCTCGCATGCCATGAGTCGAACCAGGAAGCTGGAAATCAAAGCAAAGCGCTTGCTCGCCATCGCCCTTCCACAACGACTCCACAAGGTAATTCGGGATGCTCTCTCCGGACATGGCATAGCCAACCCTTGCGAGCCGATCTGCAAATGTAGGAATATCGAGAACATTCAAAACACCAGGCAGCCCAGACAGCACGATGCTATCGTTTATTGGCTTACGATAATGTTCAGGCAACGAATCGAGGCCGTAAAGCACTCCTGCAATAGTACCCACATTACCTGCATTACAGTCCGTATCCCAACCGCACATCGTCGCGATTTCAACGGTGCGCGCAAAACTACCCTCGCCATAAAGAAGTGCAAGAGCACAAACTCCTGCGTTGGGAATTATGTGACAGAGCCCCGGCCATCGATCGTATCCCCATTCGGAGATGAGATATTCTTGACATTGTCGCCAATCTGCCGGGTACAAGGAATGGAATTGTTTTACGGCTTGAACAACCGAAGCATAGGCCGAGTCTTGCGGTATAAGGCCAAGGCCAGTGTCCACAATAGAGAGCACATCAGCTGCATCAAAAGCGGCGGCAATACTCGCTGCAATAAAACGGGCACCATTCAGGCCTTCTCCGTCGTGAGAGACCGAGGCTGCGCGCGCGGCAAATTCCGAGGCCTTCTTTGGATTACCAGGCCAGATCAAACCCCAGGTGTCTACAAAAATTTGGCCACCGATTTGTTCGGCAACGACCTTTCCGTTCCTGCGTACCGATCCAGATTCAGGGGCAGGGATTCCGTTCTTGAGATTTAGATAGGCGGTGTGTTCGGTACTGCGCCCATATCCTCCCCACCAAAACATTCCAACGCCTTCGCGGGCATAATTGAGCCACGCTCTTCCTTCTTCTTGCGCTTCGAGCTGCATGTCGCCTAGTCGAGCTTCCTGCGGTTCATGCTTTAGCATCTCTTCTACCTTTTCCAGGAAGGGGCGAACAAAATATACCGGCCCATTTGCATCGTCATCGGCGGCAAAATTCCGATAAGCCTTCAGGTACGATGTAATGTCGCCATAAATTTCACCGATACGCTGGTATGTCCAAATTGCCGGTTCAACAGGCGCACCAAGACGAATCCCGATATTCTTACCAAGCAAACCTGCGTAAACGCGCTCAACATAATCATCTGGGATAAACGAGGCCATAAATGTAGATACCTGCCTTATTTAATAGCGGCACAGAGCATCTTCGTGCTTTTTGGCTCTTGCTACTCAATCGCGGCGATGCCTGTGCCCCAAAACTCATACTCTCAATTCTGTTAAACGATTCTTCATTATATCGGACATGACGATGTGCTATTTCAGCACAGTCTGGGCATACTTCGTCAATTCAGTACCGCCAGCTCGATTCCATTTTTGAGCAAACTCATCGAATGCTGAGATTGGCTTTTTGCCAGTAATGATATCCGCTTCATATTCCTTGTAGAGATTGCTCATCGCATCCCAATTTGTAATATATTGTTCTGGAATAAGGAATGTTTTGTCAGGCATCATATACATGACCGCGAGCTTTCCTGCTTCTACTGCAGCATCGGTCATAATAGGACGGGAAAGAGGTTTATCAGGATTAAAACCATTGAATGAATCGCCAAACCAGCCATTCACCCATTCAGGATATCTGTCTGTCAATACATACCGATTTGGCTCCTCAATATAATGGACACCTGGAATACCAAGCTTAGCAATCTTAAGACCAGCGGGACCCCACATAAAGTCCAAAACTTCAAACGCTACATCTTTTACCTTTGAAGTAACTGGTATTGCAAAACCACGGGATTCCTTAATCACATCCACAAATGGCCCAAGACCTTGCGACTTACCGGTCGGGGGAGGGAGAGGAACTATCGTTGTATTTTGGGTTTTCATCATCTTATTTGCATAGACATCAACGCTTGATGGCGCGACACCAGCGACCATTCCTGCCTTCCCTTCATAAAACGCTTGCTCCTTTGTGTCCCATTTCTTGGTCAGATATTCCGGATCAAGTAGACCTTCCTTATAAAGCTTTGCATAAAATGTAAGCTTTTCTTTTTCATTGGGTGTTACTCTACAATAAACCCACTGACCATCGCTCCCCTTCATCCAAGTAGAAGTGATACCAAAGGCTGCATCAAAAATGGAATCGAGTTCTTCTGCACCATTGGTTGCGCCTGTTATAGAAATGCCATACTGTGCACCCTTCTTTTGTACGAGATCTTTGAAAAGCGCATAATAGGCATCTATAGTAGGTTTTGCAACGAGCGCTTTTGCAGAAGGCAGCGAGTCGTACCAATCTTTTCTTATCACTGGTACGCGTACGCGTGGAGGAGCAACCCATACAAGGTAAGGATAATTTTCAAGCCTTGTTTTACTATGAGGATCGAGTACATTCTTTATGTACTTCGACTTGTTCACGTATGGTCTTAAATCTTCAAGCAAGCCCTGCATGGCAATTTTCTCATCGCTGCCTTGGAAATAAATGAGGTCTGGAATATCTCCCGACGTGATCATTAGGCTCACCTTCTCCGCATAGCTACCAGATGGTACCTTGACTACTTCGATCTTCACAGGCGTGCCCGCTGCAGCCATGCCCTTTTCGATAAGTTGAATGAACTGTGGTGTATTTGGATCTGTATCGAGGTCTTTAAGGACCAAACGAACCTTTGGTTGTGCTCCCGCAACTGCACATCCGAGAATTGCTATTGCAACAGCAAACATTAACATAGATTTGTTCTTTTTCATAAGAACCTCCTATTCTTTTACTCCCCCCTCCATTACTCCTCGTGTGTAATATTTGAGGACTAGAGGGTAGATAATGAGAACCGGTAGAATTGCTACAATGATGGTACTCGCTTGTAGTGCATTGTAGCTAAGCCTTGCAGCTTCGTTGTAACTATATAGTGCTCCCGAACCGATTAACGACGCAGTATCATCAAGTACTACAAATTGCCGTAGAATAAGCTGAAGAGGATATTTCATTGGATCGGTGAGATATATGCTTGCGCGAAAATATTCGTTCCAATGGAAAACTCCGTAGAAAAGTCCTATTGTTGCAAATGCAGATTTTGATAATGGAAATACAATATTTCTTAGGATTGTCATATTGGTTGCACCATCGACTTCTGCAGCTTCTATAAGAGAAGAAGGAATTTCCTCAAAGTATCGCATCATAATAATGAGATAATACACATTGACAGTTTTATAGAGGATAACTGCCCATAAGCTGCCCATTAGCCCAATTTTTTTGATAACAAGATATTCTGCAACAAGAGGAGGTTCGAGAATCATAATGACAATAGTAAGCACCATGAAAAAGCGCTTAAATGGCAGTTTAGGTCTTGTCAATGCAAAAGCTGCCATGGAAGTCACAATAAGATTCAGCGCTGTTCCTACAATGGTGATAAAGACTGAATTTAAAATACTGCGCATAAAAAGTGGGTTTGCGTAGAGTACCTTATAGTTGATAAGCGAAAAGCCCTTAGGCACTATTGTAAGTCCTCTAACTTCTGAGACTCTTGAAGGATCAGAAAGAGAAAGCGCAAGCAAATTGAGCAACGGAACAAGCACCAAGATAGATGCCAATAGCAATAGGATTGTAAAGCACCATCTCGAAAAGAGCTCTGCTCGAGGTATTCGCACTTTTTTAGGGGGATATTTATCTTTTACCATAAACCTTTCCCAGTTATTTTTTTTGATCCACAATGTGCAGACACAATTAACATAAGGCCGATAACGCCCTTAAAAAGACTCGCTGCTGTTGAAAATGAATATTGCATATTGACAAGGCCAATTCTGTACACATAGGTATCAAGGATATCTATCACACTGATTACAGAATCATTCATCATATTGAAAACCTGATCGAACCCTGCATTCAAAAAAAAGCCCATATTGAGAATAAAGACAGTCACCATTGTTGGAAGGAGCTCAGGAAGTGTAATAAAACGCATTTTCTGCAAAGTACTTGCACCATCTAGATCAGCAGACTCATAGAGACTTGGGCTGATCGCAATCAATGCAGCTAGGTATATGATCGAGTCCCATCCCATGCTGCGCCATGCCTCAGAAGCAAACAGCACCCATCGGATAGCAGACTTGTCTGTCATGTAATCGTGTGGCGGAAGCCCAAAAAATCCTCTAAGTTGATTGAACCCACCATTTGTAGGTGAAAGAAAAGCTATCCATATACCAGCAATAACAACCCAAGAGAGAAAGTGGGGTAAATAGGTCGTGGACTGAATAAATTTGCGAATAAATCCTGAACGGACCTCATTCAGCATAAGTGCAAATATTATAGGTAAGGGGAAATACAATATAATTTTCATAAAGCTGATGATGAGGGTGTTGCGAAGGACCTGGAAGAATGCCGGTGACGAAAAAAGTATGCGAAAATGCTTAAGTCCAACAAAAGGGCTTTTGCCAATAATACGATAATCCTGAAAAGCCATTGACATCCCCAAAATGGGAATAATGTGGTATACAAGGAAATAAATCAGTGCGGGAGCAAGCAAAAGTACAAGGCCCCAATCTTTTTTCTTTGATAGCGAATGCATACTCTTATTCCTCTAGACTGCAAGATAAAGCAACTAAATCCTTTGCGAGCTGCACAATATCTTCTTCCATGGCAAATTCGAGACAGGTTCCAGACGGTTTTCTCAATCTTTCAATCCATTCATTTGGGAAAGCGGTATCGCCATGCATCGCGCCTGAGAATGAGCAAACCAGACCAGAAATTGTATCTGCATCCCTTCCAAAATTTGCGCTCCAAAGAAGACTATGGTGGGGCTCACCATTGCAAAGCTTGAAAATTGCAAACACTTGAGGAATTGCTTCAGCAGCGGTTGCATGCTCCGGAGTCCAAAGCTTTATATGCAAGTCCTCATATGCATCTTCTATATTTTGAGCGCGCTCGCAGATGCTCATGGCAATGTCCATTGCATGCGCAATCCAGCTCCCAAGTGGCAACATCGATCGCGCAGTATGTACAATTTCTTCTGTGGTTCCATCTGCAATGGCTACCGCTATCGCTGCAGCAACAGCTTGCGCTGCCCAAATACCATCGGCATCGTGACTAACACATGCATCAGCTACTGCGGAAGCAGCAGCGCGCGAAGGATTTCCTGCAAAGAGAATGCCATGTGGTATTGCTCGCATCGCTGCACCATCATCGATATTCATTACATTGAATCTGCCAGATAGAGGCGGTTCCATACCGCGACTGAGATTCTCTATTGCACCATAAAGCGGTCGCCCTGCTCTCTTCTTTGCTCCACCTCTTTCAAGAATGTAGTGGCGCCATGCATTTGCAGTTTTCTGGGGTGTGAGATTTGCTTTGGCATCGAGTAGCATACGTGCAGTAAGTACACCGAATTCGGTATCATCGGTGCTTTTTCCATCTTCAAACAGACGAGTAATAAGACCATATCGATTACGATATTCCTGATTTCTCCCAAGATCGCCAACCGCGTCTCCGACTGCCAGCCCAATAAAAGCTCCAATAGCTCTTGATTCAAATATCTCTCGTTGTGCAAGAATGTCTGCTCGTGATTTCATTTTCCTTTCCTTCTATTTATTACGCTATCTCTGATCACAAGTTCACCAGGGAAAAGATGTTTTTCTGTTGAGTCCTGCGGATTCGCGATCCGTTTTAACAATAAATGTGCAGCAGCAACACCAATGAGTTGGCGAGGCTTGCGTACGGTTGTCAGCGGAGGATATGTCTGGGAAGATGCAGGGATATCATCCATACCTATGATCGAAATATCCACTCCCGCAATAATGCCAAACTTCCTGAGCTCATTCATTGCAGAAATTGCAACAATGTCATTGCCACAGAACAAGCTGTCGATTTGATTTTTCCAGTTATTGATGGTGAGCAATTTTCTTGCTAGCTCCTTACCACCTTCTTCATTCAAATTCACAGAGAATAGAAGAGAGGGATCAAAAATAAGAGCTTTTTCGTGAAGAAAATCTTTATATGCTCGTGCTCTAAGAGAAAGATAGCGCTCGCTACCATGATCACTAGTTGCAAGGGCTATTTTTCTATGACCTGTTTCATAGAGGTATTCCATGCCAATCTTGGTTGCTTGAAGGGTATCGGTCCCTACCGTATCAATATGCTGTGCAGCAGTTCGCTCACCAATTAGGACTGAGGGTATACCCAGATTCTTGATAAGATCGATATTATCAGTAACGCTATTAAGAATGACCCCATCAAATCGAGACATTCGAGCGAGCTCATAGTAACGTGCTTCTCGCTCTTCACTAAAATCAGTGCTACCGATAACCACCGAATAACCTTCTGGTTCGAGCGAATCTTGGACCGCTCTCGCAATCTCTGACCAGAATGGATTTGCTACATCTGGAATCATGAGCAGGACCATATATGTTGTCTTTGTCCTTAAGCCTGCTGCTACGATATTCTTGCGATACCCAAGTTGATCGATTGCCGTATGTACACGCTTGGCTGTCTCTTGGCTGACAGATCCGCCCTTCTCCGAAATCACTCTAGAGACTGTGCTTTTCGAGACCCCTGCTAGACGCGCCACTTCATGAATACTAATCTTTTGCTTATTCATATTGGTATCGTTCCCATTAGTATTATAACACACCTTTCTGAAGATGCAAGTCATAATTGGGAACGTTCCCTATATTTATAGTACTAAGCTAATTATAAGAAAGAAATGAGGCATTCAATATTTTTTGAATTTTTGGATATATTAGAATCAAAATAAAAAGCTCAAGTTTAATGAATGTTTTAAGATAACAAACAATCTGAGCTCTTTTAAAGCTCTTTAAGTGAGACTACTTTAAATCTGAGGTTGAAAAGGGAGATTAAAGAAAACTTTTCTCGATATTATCTCCTCTCAGTCACCGAAGCTATTCTTCAAATTTACAATTTGAGCACATTCATCAATAAAGCACCGATTGTATATAACCACTCGTTTATATTTGTCTGACTGGCGTTTTCGATGTTCATTATTCCCCTGATGGAAGAGTGCTCGTTGAGAATCCTTTACTAAACCTTATGCATTAACTCTATATTCGCTCGTTTTATACTGAAGGTTGGTTTTAGTCGACGCTGTTGTGCTGTAGTGTATGCATGATGGGCGAAATGGTAGCCCTCTTTCTGGTTCCTTACGATCTCTCTGTAGCTATAAAAGACATGTTCCTCAAGTGTCCTAGCCATACCTCACTTTTATGGTTTGCCCGAGATCAGAACCTGAAACTGATCTTGCTCATGACTTGCAAAAACTGACATGTCATTTGTGACTTCCGGTATGGATGTCTGTGTGATATTCACATCCTACCAAATTCTCTAATGCCATTTTTCTACATTTATCCTTTTTGTACTTCAGACTTGAATTGGCAATTCTATAAAATTGTCATCAAACTGACTAAATTTGGCATAATTTGGTCAGTTTATCTACAGTTTTATGATAGTGTGCGATATTTACTCTATGCAATGGAATCTTCGGATGTACGAATTGGATCGTGACTTGCTTCGATTCTTGGCTCGCGAAAAGTAGAAGCATCTATCGATGCCTTCCCCTATATCGCTTTTAGAGCTGAGACAGGAACGAGCATGGGTGGATATTTATCGCGAGATCGAATCGTACCTCGTTTTTGGGCTCTATCCTGAGGTGCTGGGCTTGGGTAGCGCCGCAGAAAAGACTGAATACCTCGTAAATCTGCGCAACAGCTATCTTTTTAAGGACATTTTGGCGCTGGAACAGCTTCGAAATTCACAAAAATTGCAAGACATTGTGCGGCTGCTTGCATTCCAAGTCGGGAACGAAGTGTCCCTCAACGAGCTCGCAACGCAAACGGGTTTGAGCAAAAACACGGTGCAGCGCTATCTCGATCTACTTGAAAAGGCATTTATCATCAAAAAGCTCGGGGCTTTTTCGCGCAATCTCAGGAGCGAAATTAGCAAGAGCGCGAAATACTATTTCTGGGACGTTGGCGTGAGAAATGCAGTGATCAACGACTTTAGGCCTGTCGAGCTGCGCAACGATGTTGGCGCCTTGTGGGAAAATTTCGTCGTGATGGAACTCTTAAAGAAATATGAGTACGAGCACCGCTACGCCAATTTCTATTTTTGGCGAACCTACGACCAGAAGGAGCTCGATCTCGTCATAGAGGAAAAAAGCTGTGCTCTCTGGCTACGAAATCAAATGGCGCGACAGCACAGCTAAAATTCCGAAGCTCTGGCTCGACACGTACAAGGGCGAGGTGAGCGTGATTACGAAGGAAACCCTGCCGCCGTTGCTGAAGTCCAAAAACAATCAGAACCTGGAAGCTGACGAAAGAACAAAATGACAAAATAATAAGATAACTCAGAATCAATGCGATGATTTCTTTTCTTTCAATTCTCTTTACCCTTTAGAAAATCCGGATCCTGGTATGCCGGATTGGGATAGGTATAAAAACCACGGCCCGTTTTTACACCCAGCCAACCTTTGTCGACATACTCTTTTTTCAAGAATTCCGCATTTTTGTAGTTGCGCGAGTCATAATGGTCAGCATTCGATGATTCCGTAATGTGTAATGCTGTATCCAGGCCGACACTATCCAGCATGCCAAGGGGTCCGATGGGCATTTTCGTGATTGCCATCCAAGCGCGATCCACATCGTGCACCGACGCGACACCATCGGCGACTAGGGCAATCGCGGCACCGTTCAGGGAGCTGTACATGGCATTGAACACATACCCATGATTTTCCTTGTGGAGGACCATAGGTATCTGGTTGATAGAGCAGGCAAAGTCGCGCACGAGCTTCACAACTTCTGCTGAGGTTCCGGGATGGGGCATAACATCAGCTACATTTCCGATCCAGACCGGTTGGTGGAAATGGAACGCTAGGAATCGCTCGGGGCGACCGGTGGCTTCGGCGATAACCGACGGTAACAACATAGATGTATTGGTGGTGAAAACAGTCCGGCTGGGGCACAGGTCATTGAATCTGGCGAATACCTTTCTTTTCAAGGCAGGGTTCTCAGGAACCGATTCGCTAAGCAGGTCTGCCTCCCGGGCTGCCTCCGCCTCGTCTGTCGTTGTCGCAATCTGAGCAAAGGCTTTTTCCGCAACCGCCCTCTCTAGGTAGCCACCAGCGATGAGATCGTTGGCATAGGCGGTGAGCCGCTGTTGAGCTACTACCAAGGCAGCCTCATTCATGTCGTAGAGAATGACTTTATAGCCATGGGCTGCGCACTGGAAGGCGATCTGCTGGCCCATTGTCCCGGCACCGACAATTAGTACTTTCTTGATATCTTTCATTTCCATTGGATCGCTCCTTTTTATCAGGACAAATGGATGCAGTCAAACTGATTATCGATAATTCATTGATAAAACAGTACTTCTGATGATATTAAGTGTAGAAGCGCCATTTTGCTGTGTCAAGGAATATTCCTAACAAATATTCGCATTGATAACTTGGAACGACAATAGCTTTCCATAACAGCACAATTCGAAATAAGCTCTATTTGTTGTCGAGGAAACGAGGAGTATCTTATCAGAACCCGTGCGGGTGCAAAACGCCGATTTTTCCTACGGTCAACGTGGAATTGTTTAGCACAATCATCGTCACGCTGTCGCCTTCCAAAGGATCGATCGTGTTGCACCAGATGTCAATATTTTGAATGGCAATCGGCAAAAAGCTGGTTCAGGGAAAAGGAGGAACAAACGGCTTGTCGATATTTGTCTGCATCACATAGCGATACGCATCTTGGTGGCTGAAAAAGAAATCAATATAGGCTTGCTTGGTTGCTTCATCATGTAGTCGTATAGCTTTCGAGCGGAGGGAATCTTATAAAATGGGCAGGATAATCGTAAGTCTTCCATAGTTCTTTGGGCCTCACTTAGGCGATGTGCTGCACCATATTTATTACAAGAAAAGAGTAGAGCTTGTTTTGTTTCTTGTCCGCATGCATGAGGTCCCTCTGTAACACAAGCCCGATTCCGATCAAGAGCCAAGCTATTCAATTATCTTCATAAAGCTGTTTTTAGAGTAATAATCCCCTGTGCCAAGTTGGCCATGACGGTTATCCCCTGTTGCCCAGAGGCTTATCCCCTGTTGCTCAGAGGCTGCCATCACTTTTCAGTACCATGGTGTGAGAATAGCCGCCGGATGCTGCGTCCACCTTCAGTGGTGGCCACGTTCCAGCCATGGGGCTACAACCCAAAAGCAAGGAAAGCATTAATATCCCAATTGATCCTGCATACAAGAAATTTTTTGCATATACGCCTCCTCTTGCCTTTTTGAAATCCACATACAATTCGATTATATTGTTGCTATCTCATTGCTTGCCAAGGAAAAATTGAAAATTGTGTTGCATGATAGATTACAAAGTCTCTACTATCTAAATTCCAAGACTCGGCATAAACTTCTGTATCGGGAGGGACCATCATGGATACCACTAGTATCGAATTGAATGAGCTTGAGATTGTGGGAAGAGGAGTGACCTCGGAGGTATATCGGCTCGACGACGAAAAAGTGCTCAAATTGTTCACCAAGGATTACTCCAAAGAGGTGGTGGATTACGAGGCAGGTATAGCGTACGAGGTCCAAAGACTCAATGTTTCCGCTCCCAAAATCTATGGCATAGTGACGATAGGGGAACGTTATGGCATCGTCTATGAATATATCAAGGGTATGTCGCTGGCCGACGAACTCTCGAACAATCGGCAAGATGCAAAAGCAATAGAAGAAATAATAGACGAACTCGTACGCAAACAATTGGAAGTAGGTATAGTCGAAAGTCCGGCCCTCCCAAAACAAAAGACAAGATTTCGGCTCCAGCTCGATAGGACACATCTCGATGAAAAAACAAAGGACAAAATGAATGCCTACCTCGCCTCGATGCCTGAGAAAAACAACGTGTGCCACGGGGACTTTCATCCTGGCAACATACAAAGAGTGGGAGATCGCCTTGTCCTCCTCGATTGGATGAACTGCTATTCCGGAAACATAGAAGGCGATCTCATAAGAAGCATCTTGACGATGGAAACGCCGTATTTGCCCACACACGGGACTCAGGAGGAAGACTCGAATTTCAGGAGCTTTAAGCAATACCTCGCAAAGCTTTACAAGCAAACAGTCCTTTCAAAATATAACATCGAAAACTATGGAGCTTGGCTTGCAATTGGCGCAGGGCTGAAGCTGTCCGACGGTCTTGCGGACGAGCAGCCATGGCTGAATAATATCATAGAGGAAAATCTCAAGTACTTAGCAATAGTCTAGATTATACCGAATTCTATCGATCTTAAGTCTATAAATACTTTATTCATAATAAAATAGGAAAGAAAAGCTATGCGATGCTGCATATGGCTATGTCTTTTGGCTTTAAGCCAAATTTAAGCCAAATAGGTCAACTACCTTCGATTGCAGTATGGTAGGAGTTGAAAGTCTGTCAAAGACAGAACTTTCACCTATTCCGACTATCAAGGTCATTGTATTGAGCGTCAAGGTTGGCAGCTCGGCTGTCATATGCTTTTATTTCGTGACGATCTCATTTTGTTAGTAACTGACCATATGTCAGTTCATGAGCCGATCACACTCAAACTCATACACACAAAGGTGGTCGCCATAAACCTTCGTCCGTACCTTAGTATTCCTTAGGATCTTCGGCACCGAGTATTTGCTGCTGAGATATGTGATATATCCAAGCTTGTCTACACTGCCGATAATGGAAATCCAAGAGAGTTCGGAATACTATAAAGCGGTAATGCAGCCTTAAATAACGTGCTTCTTCCTTAAGGTAGAGGGAAAGTCCTCTTTGAAAAGGCAGCATGAATTAGATAGGCTCGTACAAGAAAGAGGTAAGAATGAGGCTCGGTTTCTAGAGCTTGAATCGAGTATGCGAAAGGCTGCACTCAAGGTTGCCAACAAACTAATAGAAGCGAATCTCAATAAGAAAACAAGCGACTATCATAGACAGCCATGTCGCTGTTCCTTTGGAGGACGGCAGTCTATCGAGGGCAGCAATGGTGAGTTTTGAGAAGAGCCATACGCTCTTACATGAATTAGCAAGTCTTATCATGGAGACTAAAGAGATTGAAAGTAGTGCTGAAGCCTTAGGCAAGGGTATTGCAGAGGATGAATGCTCATATATTTCTGTGATAGATACAGAGCGAAAACTATGTACCTTGGGCTTGATGGAACAGAGATATCTATAGAGATACCTATGTGCCATGAGGTAGTTGAAAGCCGAGTAGATCATGAGGTAGTTGAAGGCCGAGTAGATATACAGCCCGATATAACAGCGAAAAGGCGGGAAGTGAAGATCATCTTAGTATGAACCGCATACAGTAAAGACAAGTAAGGTAATCCAGTACGGGATAAGGGCACCATGAGCAATAATTCAGCAATTGAGATTGCTGCCTATGCTGAGAAAGATGAATGCCCTTCTGAGTTTGCCCTCAGAGTTGAATGAGGAGCGCGTCGGACTGGCTTTGAGAATACCCATAGGCAAGCGATCATTGACGATGGAGCGAAATGGATATGGGCACTCGCCTATGAGCTCTTTCTTCTTTGCATTCTGATTGTCGATCTCTGTCATGCTCTGGAAACGGTTTCTACAGTTGCAAATCAGCACACTATTGCATCGCATCGCGCCACTTGGGCTTGTGCTAGGTACATATATTGTACTCGATGTGGTATGGGAAGTGCTCACTAAAAATATGCCGATAAGCCCAGACACGAGGGCGCTCATGAGCCGCTATGTGCCGATCTATATCGGGCTTCTTATCGGCTCTTGTCGTCATCGCAGTTCTGCCTTTTATTTCTGGGATTGTAGCCGGTGTGGGGATTGGATATCTCGGCTTATCAATGCCTATCGTACTCGCGCTCATTGCATCGTTAGCACGCGATCTCGATCTACTGGAAAAGGCGTTCATCATAAAAAAATCCGTGCATTTTCGCGCAATCTCAAAAGCGAAATCAACAAATCAGCAAGAGCGCTTAATAATATTTTGGGGATGTGAGAGTGAGAAATGTGGCTATCATTTTGGAGTGAAGATTTACAACGAAGCGCCTACTCTTTCCTATACCACATATAAGCTCTTGACATAACTCCATGGTAGATGAGATACTATATCGATATTAAAATGATATCAGCAATTTGAAGAATAGGAGGCCATTATGAATCAGAATCCCATAAATGAAGAGAAATCGGCGCCAAGCTTCAATGGCATGACGATGCTTATCCTAGATATCCTTCTTATGATCGTGACCATCGTTGGCTTTGTTATCGGAGCATCTTCAGGGAAAACGGATGCGGGTACTATTGTTCTCATGGTTATCTGCGGCCTTTACGCGTTTCTGATCGGACCTATCCTCTTCGCTGGGCTCAAGGTCCTAAAGCCCAACGAGGCAATGGTTCTAACACTCTTCGGTAACTATTATGGAACCCTAAAAGGACCAGGCTTCTTCTTTGTAAATCCTTTTGTGGCATCGGTTTGTCCTTCTATAGTACAGGTGACATCGGGATCCATATCCGTTCCAATAAGCGAGACAAACGCAGGTGGTTCGGCGCACAAGGCTCAAGGTGCATCCTCCAAACAAGCTTCCAAAAAAATATCGCTCAAGGCCATGACTCTCAACAATGAGAAACAGAAGGTCAACGATGCCCTGGGCAATCCTGTAATAATCAGCATCGTGGTGATATGGAGAGTCGTCAACACCGCAAAAGCCGTATTCAATGTGGACAACTATTTCGAATTCCTCTCTATTCAGTGCGACTCGGCTGCGCGCAATATCGTCAGGCTCTATCCCTACGATGCTTCCGAAGAAGAAGGCGAAAAGTCCCTTCGCGGAAGCAGTCAGGAGATAGCAGAAAGCCTCAAAGAAGAAGTCCAGAGGAAGGTTGACATGGCAGGGTTGGAAATATTGGAAGCGCGGATAACGCATCTCTCTTATGCTCCCGAAATTGCAGCTGCTATGCTTCAGCGCCAGCAAGCTTCCGCTATCATTGCAGCTCGTCAGATGATCGTAGAGGGTGCTGTGGGCATGGTAGAGATGGCGCTTGCCAAATTGAGCGACAGAAATATCGTAAACCTGGATGAGGAGCGAAAAGCCGCCATGGTAAGCAATCTGCTCGTCGTATTGTGCGCCAATAAGGACCCACAGCCCATAGTCAACAGTGGTTCTATATATTGATTAGGATTAGGATGCGTGGCTTTGAGGATGCATGGCTTTGAGGAAAATGCATGGACGGACCGGAAAAAGATAACGAAAAGAAACAGATCCTCCTAAGACTTTCTCCGACCCTATGGAAAGAGCTAGCTGCATGGGCAGCAGATGACTTTCGTTCCATAAATGGCCAGATCGAATATCTCCTCACGGAATGTGTGCGTCAACGCAAAAAGAAAAAAACAGCTGAATAGGATATTGCAAGGAGGTCAACTACGATAACTGTCGAGAATATCTATAAGGCCTACGAAAGCATTCAGGCGGTAGCGGGTTTATCTTTCGAAGCGAAGCCTGGTGAAATCTTCGGTCTCATCGGCCCCAACGGGGCGGGCAAGACCACAACTATCCGCATGATAATGAACATAATCGCGCCTGATTCAGGCATGATTCGCTTCGATGGAGCGCCCTTATCTGAAGCAGATAAGGATCGCATAGGCTACCTGCCCGAAGAGCGGGGCCTATATCGCAAAGCCAAGCTGGGCGAGGTGCTCGAATACCTCGCCGCGATCAAGGGAGCTAAGCCAGCTGATTTTCAGCCTGCGATCGATTCATGGCTCGCACGATTCGACCTTTCCGAGTGGAAAAATCGCAAAGTATCCGACCTGTCCAAAGGTATGGCTCAAAAGGCGCAATTCATCGCAGCAGTCGCCCATAACCCATCGGTCGTCCTATTCGATGAGCCATTCTCTGGCCTCGATCCAATGGCGCAGGATGAACTTTTGGCGGTGATGGTCGAACTCAAACAAAAAGGCGCAACTGTGCTCTTTTCCACCCATATCATGGAGCACGCGGAGAAGATCTGCGAGCGAATTCTTCTTATGAATAAGGGCAAAGCAGTGGTCTATGGCTCAATGGCGGATATCAAGGCTCAATATGGTCGAAATGCGGTTCAGCTAGAATTCGATGGAGATGCTTCTTTTGTGCAGAGCCTTGACTTTGTCGACTCGGTTGTGTCCTATCCGCGCTGGATTGAGGTCGAACTCAAGGAAGGTACCGATTCAGACCTTCTATTCAAGGCTCTCGCAGGTAGGATCAAGGTTAGGCGCTTTGAAACAGTAGCCCCATCCTTGCACAAGATATTCATCCAACTGGTTGGGGGTGAGGAGGACGAAAATGCCTAAGCTAAAATATGTTATACGCCATGAGTTCAAGTTGACCGCGGCTAATAAGGTTTTTATAATCCTCACCATAATTGGGCCATTTCTCATCTTTGCGGTAACTGTCCTACCTACTTTGCTCGCTCAATCTCCAGGCACGGTGGCATCTGACAAGCCTCTTGCCCTCTTCGGAGCTCCACCTTCGGTCGAACAAGCTCTTTCAGCTGCCTTTTCCACCATGAAGCTCAAAGTCGAGCGAGTCGAAGACATAGAAGCGGCTAAAGCTTCGGTTGTCGATGGCTCTCGACTTGCTTTGCTGGAACTCGAAGCAGGATGGCCTGACACAGGGAAAGCCATCTGGTACTCAAAGAGCAGCACTGAAATAAATGTATATAGCACCGCTTCGGCCGTCTTAGAGGCTGTAGCGCGCGAAGAGCGAATAAAGGAAAGCGGAATTGACCCAGCTCTGGCTGCAAAACTTCTGTCCAAGCCTTCTTTCGAGGTAATAAAGCTGGGAAAAGGGGGTGAAGAGAAGGTTCAGGGCCAGGGAGACCAGGCCTTTATCGAGACACTTATGACAGTTCTCGTATTTATCATGCTGCTCTATATGACCATATTGCTCTATGGACAGATGATAGGACGCTCCGTTGTAACCGAGAAGACCTCGAAGACCGTGGAGATCATGCTCTCGAGCGTGACGAGTCGAGATCTCATGATAGGCAAGATATTGGGCTTAGGGCTTGCCGGAATCCTACAGTATGCGGTTTGGATATCGATGGCATTTCTTCTCAATCGCTTTCTGGGGCCGCTCTTCGGGCTGGCTTTGCCTGTAGCGGTATCTATGCAGAATATGATATGGCTCTTCGTTTTCTTTATTCTAGGTTTTTTTCTATATTCTTCGGCATACGCCGCATTGGGAGCTGCAAGCGAGGATGAGCAAAACCTGGGGCAGGTCGCTTGGCCTCTATTGATTTTCTTGATCATACCTATGGTTATGCTAAATACGCTGGTGACAAGCCCAGATTCAACTATAGTGGTTATCATGTCTATCTTTCCGCTCACGAGCCCTATCGTGATGCTTTCCAGAATCCTTGTTTCGTCACCTCCGGCATGGCATCTGATGCTCTGTATTGGCATCCTTGTTGCCTCGGTCGCGGGCATGATGATATTCGCGGGAAGAGTTTTCCGGGTAGGCATACTCATGACGGGCAAAAGGCCTAAGCTCAAAGAGGTGTTGCGCTGGGCAAAGGTGAAATAGCTTAGGGCTTACACAAGGCACAAATGAGGCAAAGTTAAAAATGAGATAAAGGTGGCTTTCACGAGACGGCTGAAATAGTGGACGGCTTAGACTGAAGGTGTCTGTGCTAGGAAAACAAGTTAGCATCTAAGCATCTATGAACATATCGTCGAGCCTCTAAAGCGCGTCGATGCCCAAATCCGCACTGCAGCGACAACAGACCCTTCAAATGCAGAATTCGTCAAGAGCTTCTACTTTCAACCTATTTCGTACACCATATCGGGATCGATTGGATATATTGGCCTATGTATTCGAGTAAAGGGGATGGATTCCAACACTTCATTCGAGCATCCTTTTGATGTAGCTA
>ERZ795050.2403-NODE-2403-length-20883-cov-5.070722_pt1 | contig 20883 bp, 20 predicted proteins | sample MGYA00375134_ERZ795050 | MGnify/ENA primary metagenome ERZ795050 (study PRJEB30179, sample SAMN05720221) | activated sludge metagenome | isolation source: Anaerobic digester | place: Japan | collected 2015-05-26 ... | reverse complement strand
CAATGGAATGGGCATATCCTTTACTATGAAGTTTTTTATAGGCACGAATCATTTCTTCTGTAATCCATGTCCCATCACTATCTTTTCTTTTTACTTTTGAACAATTTTCAATAACCTCATCAAATGATTGATCAATAGTAAACTCAAATAGATCTTTTTTTAATTTTTTATTTAAAGATTTACTTATATGTAGCTCATTTACAAACAATACAAATCTTGGATCTGGTGACCACCAGAGTATTGGAGAATTATCACCATACCATGGAAAGATACCATTTCTATAGGCAAGTATAAGTCTATCAGTACTTAAATCTCCACCGATTGCTAAAGGGTAATCTTTTGGAGCATTATTTGCATCTGGAAAAGATAAATTTTCTTTTGATAAAACTTTAATATTATAATTCACGTTTATTTATATTTAATTTTACTTAGACCTTTTCTATCTTTTTTGGTGCAATATTTCCCTTTTTCTTAGGCTTTTCGATTTTTGCGAAAACAATCTCTATTGGATTATCTTTATTATCTTTATTAAAAAGAATCTTTGCATTATATTTGATATCTTCCTTTTTATGAAATACAAGAAATGTAACAAATTTATTTTTAATCTTTTCTTCTATAATTCTTTCAATCTGTCTTGCTCCAAATTCTTGGGTATATGATATTTTTCCAATATAGGAAACCAAATCATCATCATAAGATAACAAAATGCCTTTATCAGCAAGTATTTTTGAAAATTCATTAAGCTGCAGTCTTACAATATCCTCTATCTGCTTTGAATCTAGCTCATTGAATAATACTACAGAATCAAGTCTATTTCTGAATTCGGGTGAGAAGAATTTTTCAATGGCCTGTTTTATTGAATGATCTTTTAAACTGGATCCTTCAAATCCCATTTGCTTTTTGTTCGCATATCTAGTGCCAGCATTTGAAGTCATGATGATTATAACATTTCTAAAATCAGCTTTTTTACCAGTGTTATCAGTCAAAGTAGCATAATCCATTATCTGTAAAAGAGCATTAAAGATATCGGGATGAGCTTTTTCAATCTCATCAAGTAAAAGTACAGAATATGGGTTTTTGATAATACTATTTGTTAAAAGTCCACCTTCCTCATATCCAACATAACCTGCTGGAGCTCCAATCAATCTTGATATCGTATGTTTTTCCTGATATTCACTCATATCAAATCTAATAAATGGGATATTTAAAAATTTTGCCAATTGCTTTGAAAGTTCTGTTTTACCAACACCCGAAGGTCCAACAAATAAAAAGGAAGCTACAGGTTTATCCTCTTTTCTAAGACCACTTCTTGCAAGCAAGATTTTTTCTACAACCTGTTTTATAGCATGATCCTGACCAACAATATTTTCTTTTAGCTTTTCTTCAAGGTTCGAAAGTAGATCTTTTTCATTTGAAGAAAGTATTTCAACAGGGACTTTTGCAATTTTAGAAATAAGATTTTGAATATCTTTTTCATCTATAATAATTTTTTTTGATATATCAGGGTTGAACATTCTAGAATGAGCACCCGATTCATCAATCAGATCAATGGCTTTATCTGGAAGAAATTTATCTTTTAAGTATTTTTGACTTAATTTTACTGAAGAAATTATAGCTTCTTTGGTGTATTGAACCTTATGATGATCTTCAAATATATGTATAATAGATTCTAAAATTTTAACAGTTTCATCATAAGATGTTTCGGGCACATCTACTTTCTGAAATCTTCTTGATAGTGGTCTATCTTTTTCAAATATTTTTCTATATTCATCATAAGTTGTTGAACCGATACATCTTAAATCAAATGAAGTTAAAAATGGTTTAATAAGACTTGCTGCATCTAAAGATGAATTTGTAGTTGAACCCGCACCTATGATTGTATGGATTTCATCGATAAACAAAATTGAATTTTTTTCCTGTTTAATTGTATTTAATAATGCCTTTATTCTCTCTTCAAATTGACCTCTAAATTTAGTTCCAGATATTAAAGACCCAATATCTAACATATATATTTTCATCCCTTTTAATTGATGAGGAACCTTGTTTTCTACAATTCTCTGAGCAAGTCCTTCTACAATGGCAGTTTTACCAACCCCAGGTTCACCTACAAGAAGTGGATTATTTTTATATTTTCTACAAAGAATCTCCATAACTCTTTCAAGTAAATCTTCTCTTCCAATAAATGGTGGAAGTTCATTCATTTTAGCTTTTTCAATAAGATCAACAGCAAAATTTGTAATCCTACCCTTTTTACTTGTTTTTTCTTCTTCTTTTGAGTTAAAATCTTCATCTTCATCAAAAAAATTATCAATAGGTTCCTGATTATTCTCTTCAGAATCATATTGAATATTTTTAAAATCCTTTGAATTTATAACCTCAAGTACTACCTTTTTATTTAATGATAATTTTTGGAGATAAAAACTAGCATAAGAATCTTGAAGATCGAAAATAGATATTATTAAATCTTCTGTTGAAATAAACTCTTTTTTTAAATTGTAGATATGAGTTACTGCAATTTCAAAAAGCTTTTGCAATTGATAGCTTTGCTCAGGTTCTTTTTTAAGATTAATAACTGGAATTTTTGTTTCAATATAATTTTTCAACTCTTCTTTTAATTGTTTGGTTTCAACATTTAAAATATTTAATATTCTTTTAGTTGTTGGATATTTTAATGAACAATAGAGAAAATGTTCGGGTGTAACAAATTCATGTTTTCTTTTTTTAGCTTCCAAAAATGAATCCTGGATAATATCTGATAACTCTTTTGTTATTTTCATAATTTTTATATTCCTTATTTAATAAAATTTTAATTTTTCTCTTTTATAATAAAATTTAAATATAATAAATAGTAAACACTGGATATATATCAACCCTCAAAATATATAATTAAAAATTAAATAATTAAAAATTCATAAATCAAGAATTAAAAAGTGTAAATAACTTTATTTAATAATAAATTTAAAACACTCTATTATAATATAGCACTTTTTTTCTTAAAAACATATATTAAAAATTGAAATATTATGCTTTTTCATATGTACAGGTTAAAGGAAAACCATTGGCTCTTGCTATCTGGTGAGTTTTATTAATTTTAGAAATCGCTATATCAAAACTATATATTCCAACTACAGCACTTCCATGATTATGAATATGAAGCATAATTTCAACAGCTTCATCATGTTTTTTTTGAAAAACCATTTGAAGAATAGCCACAACAAAATCCATTGTTGTAACATCGTCATTATGCATTATTACCTTATACTGCGGGGGTTCTTCAATTAAGTTTTTCTTTCTAATATTGGTTTTTACATTTGTTATGGTGGATTCCATCTTTTTAATTTATCTTTTTTAATTTTATATTATTTTACATTTTATATTATTCTATTTATGTTATTCTGGGATTTATATCATTATATTTGTATTATTCTACTTATGTTATCCTACTTATTTTATCCTGATTATATTATTTTATTTATTTTATTCTGAATTATTTTGCATTTTTCTATTTATATTATTCAATTTTTTATAAAATTCAATATTTCTTAAATTTTATTAAAATATTTTAATTGCTAATTAGTTATTGAAAAATTAAATACAATGATTATATTAACATGGATTTATAGGTAATTTAAAGATTACATTTTTAATTAAAATTTCAACCCTAAATAATATTAAAAATAGGAGGGAAAATGAAAAGTTTAGTTGTATATTATTCAAGAACGGGTTATACAGAGAAAGTTGCACAAGAGATATCAAAGAGATTGAATTCTGAAGTTGAGCAAATAAAAGATTTTAAAAATAGAAAAGGGTTTTTGGGATTTATGATTTCGGGATATGAGGCAGTAACAAAAAAACTCGTAAAGATAGCTGATGTTGAAAAAAACCCAAAAGATTATGATTTAGTAATTATTTGTTCTCCAGTTTGGGCTGGAAGTATCTCTTCTCCAATTAGAACCTATCTTAATAATAATGGAAAAAATATTCAAAAAGTTGCATTTGTGGCGACATGTGATGATAATCCCGGACAGATTTTTGAGCAGATGGCAAGTTTATCCTGCGAGCCAATTCAAACTTTTAGTGTTCAAGAAAAAGAGATTAAACAGGGAAGTTTTATTGATAAATTAGGTTTATTTATAAATGGCTTAAAATAAGTAATCTATTGAATAGATTTTATCCTTTAATTAGATAACCATCATTTTTTTCTAGATAATTAAGATATTTATTTATTCCATCATGCAAAGAAGTAAATTTGTTATCAAATCCCGCAGCTCTTAGTTTGTCTATGTTTGCAGATGTATATTTCTGATATTTTCCAATCAATGCATCGGGAAAAGGAATAAATTCAATTTCTGAGTCAATAAATTTATCTTTTATTATCTGTGCAATTTTTAAAAAACTTTGCGGATTTGAAGTGCCACAGTTAAAAATTCCAGACTTTTGTGGATTATTAAAAAAGAAGATATTTATATCGATTATATCTTCAACATAGATAAAATCTCTAATGAAATTTTCACTACCCTCAAATAATTTCATCTTTTTTTCATTTTTGACCTGATTATAGAAATGAAAAACTGTAGAAGCCATAGCTTTTTTATGGTTTTCTTGAGGTCCATAGACATTAAAATATCTTAGTCCAACTAACTGATTTGATTTTTTTCCACTATAAATTTCATAAGTTTGATAATCAGTATTTTTAAAATAGAAATACTTTTTATCTTCAAGAAATTTTCTTACATAGTTATCGAAAAGATATTTTGAAAATGCATATATATTTAGTGGATATTCAGATTCTTCTTTCTCATTAAATCCATTCAGCCCATTTCCATAAACAGAAGCTGAAGATGCATAAATAAGTCTAATTTTATTATTCAGACAATGATTAAGAATAATTTTACTAAATTCATAATTGTTTTTCATCATATAAATTCCATCGGTTTCCATTGTGTTAGAACAAGCACCTTGATGAAAAATAATTTCAATCCTCTTAAATTTTTTTAAATTCTCAATAAAATCATTTTTATCAATAAAATCATAAAATTTTAATCCATTCAGGTTTCTTTGTTTAAGTTGGTTTTTTAAACTATCTACTATCAATATATCCTTTATGCCAATTTGATTTAGCTTATAAACAAGATTACTTCCAATAAAACCAGCCCCACCAGTAACTATAATCATACCTTTCTCCCAAAATTAAGTCTATAACTTTTTTGAATTCAAAACTTCTTGAAAGAAGGGTCAATAAAAATTTTATATTGTCAATAGAATATTGAAAGATAAAATAGTAAATTATAAAAAATATTGTTTAAAAAAATTATAAATATCTTAATTTATTTGAAATTCAAATGACGGAGGAAATTATGGAAAATTTTAAAAATAGTAATATTAAAAATAACGATAATGCTAACAAAAATAATAACAAAAATAACAATCAATATGAAAAAAATCCTATTGTCAGTATAATAATGGGAAGTGATTCCGATTTAAAAATTATGAAAGAAGCAGCTTTGGTTCTTGAAGAGTTCGGAATACCGTATGAAATTAAAGTGATATCTGCTCATAGAACGCCTAACAAAGCATTTGAATATGCACAAAACCTTGTTAAAAGAGGTATCAAAGTGGTGATTGCTGGAGCAGGTGGTGCAGCTCATTTGCCCGGTGTAATTGCAGCGATAACAAGTATTCCTGTAATAGGTGTTCCAATTCTTTCAATGTCACTTTCTGGACTTGATTCACTTCTTTCAATAGTTCAAATGCCTTCAGGAATACCAGTTGCAACTGTAGGAATCAATGCTGCCAGGAATGCGGGTATCCTTGCTGCATCAATCATTGGAACTAATGATGAGAAAGTTTTGAATAAAATTATAGATTTTAAGAAAAAATTAGAAAAATCGGTTGAAGAAAAAAATAAAATCTTTGAAGATAATAATTGGAAGAATTTAATATAATCTAATGTTAAAAGAATTTGAATTAATAAACAAGTTAATAAGATTTTTCATAAATCAGATTTAATGATTTAAGATATTAAATTTGATATTTAAAGATTAAATATTTTAAATTAATGATATTTTAAAAAATAATTTGCAAATCAAATATTTTGTGCTAAAATATATTATATTAGCCATATAGTATTTTTAATGACCTAATCAATTATTACCAATAAATATTATATGGTCAAAAAAAGGAGAAAAATTATGAAAAAAAAGTCTTTTATTATCTTTTTTTTGTTTACATTTCTTTTTTTGACCTTTCTTTCAGCTTCATCCTGTGGAACATCAAGTTCCACAACAAAGCAAACAAAAGAAATACCTTTTGTTCAGGTTAATGGGATTGCTGATGCTTTTAACGCAGATTTTAATGAACTTACAGATTTATTTGGACCAAATGAGGTAGCTGGAGATAGTGAAATACCCAAAATTCCAGAGATTGATATAATAAGTGTTAGTGCTGGGGATGATAAAGAAAATATGAGATTTGATATCTATCATAGTGCTCCTATAAGTCTTAAAGACGATGTATTTTTTGGATTTGTTCAATACAGGTCTGATGGATTTGATATTTATTTGTATTTCCCTTTAACTAATGAACTTGATCTTTTTCTTTATGACAAAAATGCGAAATTAATAAAATCATATAATCTTGATCTTGAAAAAGCAAAAGTTACCCTTATACCATGGTCTTTATCTGAAGCTCAAAATAAAGTTAATGTAGCTTCTATTATATTGAATAAAGAAATACATTGGGGAATAAAACCTGGTTCTCCTTCTTCTTTACTTGTTAGATTTGTTGCGGGAGTATATGTAAAAGACAAAGGTATTTACTATTCCGATATGACCCCAATAATCAAAATTGAATTTAATTATTAAAAAAAAGGGGCTGTATTAAGCCCCTTTTTTAATTATCAATCTTTAATTTTAATATTTTTTATTCTTCAATATTTTTTTCTACAAATAATTTACCATCTATTAATTTTATAAGAGTGATTATAAGTAAAGCCAATGTTATTAAGTTTAATAAAATTACAATAACAAGTCCTACCCATCTTAAGAAAGTCCACACTCCCGATATAAAGAGTGTTGAAATAATAAATGCAGCTAATGGAAATGTGTAAGCCCACCAGGAAAGATCAAATTTAATTTTGAAAAACTTATCTATTAGAAAAAGTAAAAGAACAAAAAAGAAAAATGCTGCACAGTAAAGAAATACCACAGTTGGATTTCTTTGTCCTGTTAGTTGAAAAAAGGCAATGCTACCGATAGAAGGTGGCGCAATTAATATCAATAAAGTTGGCATAAGTTTATCAGCAAGTGGATGATGAAAAATCAACCTATAAAATAATATTGGAATTAATATAAGATAGAAAATTATTGCACTTGAGAAGAAAAACCATTCAACATAGACTGGGAAAATTTGATGAGCAAAAACAGGAATTAAAAGATTTCCAACAACTGGAATAAACCAGGAAGGATTCATATGATGGATTTCATATTTTGCCTGTCTAAGCCATTGAGAAACAATTATAAAAGAAAAAACAAGCTGCAAAAAAGTGCCAATAAAAACAAGAATAAGGGCAAATTTTGGCGAGTAGTTTCTAAAACCCTGACTTAAAAGTAAAATAGATATGCTGATTGTGGAAAAAAAGTTTATTGAAACTGGATTATAAAATTCTTCTTTTACTTCCTTAAATGCAAAAATAATTTTCATTAAATATACTATAAAAACAATTATAAATACACAAAAACCTATGCCAAACCAGGCTCTATTGAACCATAGATTTTTTTGAAAGACATTTTGAGTCATTTCTGTTGCAAGGCTTATTCCAATTATTCCCATCACCAATGAAAAAATCGAAACAGGAAAATTTTTGAGAAAGTTTTTCATTTATCCCCCTAAAATTAAAAAACTAATAAAAATCCAGCCTATTTTTATAAAAAAAGTATAGATATAAATTATTAAAAGTCAAAATAGAAGAGTATAAAAATATAGAATAAAAAAAAATAAAAAAAATAAAGAAAATTTAAAAAAAGGAAAAAAGAAGAAAAAGTTAAAAAATAAAAAGTAAAAAAAAGAAAAAAAGAAAAAAAGAAAAAAAGAAAAAAAGAAAGAATATAAGTCAAATCGATTTAAGATAACTTAAAAGTAAATCAATACCTTCTTTTGTCTTTGTTGATATATAAAAAACATCTATATTTTGATTTTTAAAATCAAAATCATTATAAATCTTAAAATTTTCAAGCTCATTTTCTGTTAGAAGATCAATTTTATTGAAAATAATGATTTTTTTAATATTTTCACATTTTAAGGTTTCAAGCATATTTTCAACTATTTCAATATGTTCTTTATAAAATGGTGAAGAAGAGTCAACGACTATTCCTATTAATGAAGAATATTTAATTTCAAGTAGGGTTGTTTTAAAAGACTCTACAAGATGTATAGGAAGTTCTCTTATGAAACCTATAGTATCAGAAATTATTATTTTTTTACCATTACCAAGGTAAAGAGATCGACTTTTAACATTTACAGTTGTGAAAAGAGCATTGTCAGAATATTGGTTAGCTTTAGTTAGGCAATTTAGAAGAGAAGTTTTTCCAGCATTTGTGTATCCCGCAAGTGAAAAAACGAATTGATCTTCTCTATTTTTAACCTGAATTACTAGATGTTTTTCAATTTTTTTTAGTTCTTCTTCTAACTGCTTTATTTTTTTTGATATAGTTCTTCTATCTACTTCTAATTTTGTTTCACCAGGTCCTTTTAATCCAATACCACCTCTTATTCTATCAAAGTTTTCATATGAACCTGCCAACCTTGATTTCATATATTTTAAGTTTGCAAGTTCAAGCTGTATTTTAGCGGGTTTAGAACTTGCTCTTGCTAAAAATATTTGATAAATCAGCTGGGTCTTTGTAATAATTTTTCTTTCAAATATTTCCTCACAGTTTCTTATTTGTGTGGGGGAAAAATCCATGTTAAAAATAAGAACAAAATCATTTTCTTCTGTTTTATTTTGAATTAAAGTATTTTGCTGTACATTTAAGATATATTCTTTTATCTGATCAATTTTACCTTTTGTAAAAAACGTCTTTGGACTTATATTTCTATATTTTATAATTATTCTTTCTTCATTTAATATATCTATACCCGCACTATCTGACAAAAGCCTCATTTCCTGATCTATTTCATTTGCTAAATTTTCATTATAATTTTTATAGTCAAATATACTTATAAGTAATCCTTTCAAAACTTTACTCCTTATCTTCCAAAACTATAAAGCCAATACCAAATTATCTTAAAATTTATTTATAGTAAATATAATTTATAGTAAATATTAGAGTAGGAAAAAATTAAATTTATTTGAATTTATTTCAACATAATTTAGTTGTTGACTATAATTCTAATGATATATTTGTTTTGGTTATATTTAATATAAATACTTTTAATATAAAAACTACTTATCTGGAATTATTATGAGAAAAATTATTATTGATGAGAGCTACAGTGGGAAAAGATTGGATAGGTTTTTAATAGCCTATTTTAAGAATTGCTCTAAAAATTATATCTATAAATTATTAAGACTAAAGAAGATTAAGGTTAACGGTAAAAAAGTAGATGCAAAATATACTTTACTTAAAAATGATGAGGTTCAGTTTTATATCTTAGATACTCAATTTGAATCTATGCTAAAAGGTGAAAAGGTTGATGGTGGTATAAAAAACAAGATAATCGAAAATTTAAATAATAATGTAACAAATGATAATAAAGAATATTTTTTAAATATAATTTATGAAGATGATTCAACATTAATCTTACAAAAGCCTTTTGATATGGTTGTCATTGAGGATGAAAATGAAAAAAAGTGGGTCATGACAAATTTTGTGAGAGATTATCTTTCTGATAGGGATCAATCAAATAAAATTTCAGATGAAACAAATGATTTAAATGATGATTCAGAAAAAATATTGGCAAATTTTAAGCCATCTGCTGTCCACAGAATTGATAGAAATACATCGGGTCTTGTTATATTTGCTAAAAAATACTCAAGTTTTGTAGATCTTGTTGAAATTTTTAAGAAAAGAAAGATTGAGAAGGAATATCTTGCAATAGTTATTGGCAAATTATCTATATCAAAGAGAATAGAAATAAAAATAAGTAAAGATGAAGAAGAAAATATCGTTAGAGTTGATGGTGAAAAAAATAAATTTGATTCAAAAACAGCCATTACAAATATTGAGCCTATTATTATTACAGAAGAAGCAACATTGGTGAGAGCAACAATAGAAACAGGTCGAACTCATCAGATAAGAGTAACACTTGCAGAAACAGGTCATCCTATTATAAATGATATAAAATACGGGCAAAAAAAGCAATTTGAAAGATTTGCAAGTAAATATAATATAGACACAATGTTACTTTTAGCTTATAGTTTAAAGTTTGAAAATGACCTGCCTTCATCTATTTCTAATTTAAATGGATTAAGGATAAAAGCTAACATGCCATATTTTTGGCAAGATATTTTGAAAAAACATTTTAATCTATCTGTTAATAAACTTGAAGAACTTTTAAAAAATTTACGAAAATAATTAATAATGAGCTATAATAAGATTATGAGGTAATTTTATGAAGTTTAAAAATAATATTCATTTTATAAGTCTGATATTATTAATTTCATTATCATTAACATTGCCACAAAGTATAATTTTAGGCGCATCTGTTGATATTCCATATTTTATTACAATTTTCTCGATTGATAGTAATTATCAGACAACACCTTTAGCTTATTTTGATTTTGTTTTTAAAGGTGGTCTTAAGACAAACATAAATTTATTTTTTTCATTTTTCTATAGTGAAAATTCTGTTTTTAATATAGAAGATACTAACTCTATTACACATCAGATTCTTCCTTCTTTTTACTTAAAATCCCTTAATGCCACTATAAATAATCTTTTTGGTATTTTAGATTTTTCTTTATTTATGAATGATTTTAGAAATGCTGGAGATGGTGGTTCATATAATAATTTTTATTATTCAATGAATATAAATAAAACATTTGAAAGTGTTTACAAAATATCGGGATACGGAATTGCATTAAAAGGAACATTTTTTAATAAATTACTATCAGTTACTTTATTTGGTTATCAACCAACAGTATCGCTGGTCGGAGATTCGACACTGGATAGTCTCGATCTTGCAGTCGACTTAAATATGGAAGATTTAAATATCTCAATTTTTGGTGGAACTGAGGCTTTTAAAAAATATAGATGGGCTGTTTCAATCTTTTTTGAAAAGAAAATATTCAGCCTTCTTTTAACAACAGGTATCGAAGATATGGATACATATACAGACTTACTAAGTCTTTATCTTCTATTTGAGCAAAAATTTACGATAGAAAACTTTTATGAAGCATTTATAATATTTTCTAAACCTGAAGTTTATATGGGACAGGCATTGACTGCGGGTGGAGAAAATACTGGAATTTTACTAAAAATAGATTTAGGATATAAAGATAAGTATAACTCTTTCTTTGCGGGTCTTTTTACTTCGCTTGAACTTAGAAACTATAATCTTTATAGTCTATATGTGACACCTTATATAAAATTACTTTCAGTTGGAATTTTATGGAGAATTGATATAAGCTTTAATATATTAGATCTTTCAACTATATTTTCAGATATAAAAATCTCTTTTGAAACAGCATTTTAATATATTTTAATCAATAGTTTTTCTTATAAATATGGCAGCTATGAGATAATATATTATAGAAAAGACCAAAAGTATTAAAAAATTAGGAAATAATTGTATAAAACTCATCTGTTTTATTGTAATTCCTCTTATTGCTTCTATAGCAAAAGATGTAGGGAAAAGGTATGATAGTATCTTTCCTGATAATGGTAAAGAAGAAGTCGACCAGAAAATACCTGATATTAATAAAGAAATAAGAATAATAATAACTGCTATTTGAAAACTTCTTATTGTAGAAGAAGTTAAATTTCCTAATAATATTCCCAAAAGTGTTCCGCTTGAGGATAATAAAAGCATAAATAAGAAAATATAGAAAATTGATAAAGAAAAGATTGCCTTGAAGAAAATAATATAAATAGATAGTAAGATTATTATCTGTAAAATATTTATAATAAGATAACCAATAAAATATCCTGTTAAAATTTCAAAGTTAGTCATATGAGTACTTATGATACTTTCATATAAACCATTTAATTTTTCATTCGAAATAAGTGAAATTGAAAAGATAAGTGATAGAACAAATATAGAAAAGCCAATTATTGCTGCATTCCAGAAATCCTGACTATCTGCTTTTTTATAAAAAAAAGAATCCTTTTTCAGCATAAAAGCGGGTTCTATACCAAAAGATTGAGAAAATTTGATTATGCTTGATTCAAGGGATTCAGTTATAATTGATGATTTTACTTTATCTGATTCATCAACATATAAAAATACTTCAGCGGGTTTTTCGATTGGAACACCAGAAAGTTTAATATAAACAGTTTCATTAATCTCTTCTGGAAATACTATAATAGAGTCCACTTTATTATTTTTGAAATCTTTTTTTGCATCTTCAAGATTTTTGTATTGAATTATACTGATTTTTTTATTGTATTCTTTTAATATTTGACTTAGAGAAGCAGATATATTAAGCTGACTGGAATTTTGAATATCAAGATCTATAATTCCTATTTTAATATCATTTATATCTGGTTTATAAGTTATGGAAAAAACTAAAAGAATTATTAAAGGAGCTAAAAAGGTTATTAGCATTAACTTATAATCCCTAAAAAAATTGATTAAGATTCTTTGAATTATTCCAAAAATTTTATAAAATCTCATAATTAACCCTTTTTGATAATATTTTGATTAATGAAGTCGCAGTATCGCTTCATCAAGTGTTTTAGAATTGGTAAGTTTAAGAATTGCTGATGGCTTTTCTTCAATCAAACCTTTACCCTTTGATAATATAAGTATTTTATCGCATATATTTGCATCGTTGATATTTGAAGATGTCAATAAAATTGTATTTCCCTGTTCTTTCTGATAATAAAGTTGCTGTATTATAAACTGAGATAAACTAGCAGACATTCCGCTTAAAGGATCATCAAGGATTATAAAAGATGGGCAATGTATAAGGCTGCATATAAAAGAAGCCATTATTTGTTGGTCAAAGTCAAGTTCTTTGATTTTTGTTTTTTTTAGGTTTTTAAGATTTGTAATACTCAATAATTCTTCAGATTTCCAATCAATTTGAGCCTTTGTCATACCATAATTTCTACCAAAAAAATAGAGATTTTCTTCAACAGTTAATAATGGAAATATTTTTCTTTGCTTTGGGATATAACCGACAAATCTTAGAATAGAATAATCGGGCATTTCTTTATCTAAAAGAATTATCTTTCCATTCTTTATTTTTTTTAATCCCATTATTGCCTTAAGAATCTGGCTTTTACCTGAACCTGTAGGGGCAAAAATTCCATAAATGGATTGTTTTTCAACTGTAAAAGATAACATAGATATTAAATCTTTCCTTCCAGAATTAATGCAAAGGTTATCTACCTTTAAGGTTGTTATTGCCATATAATGGCTCCAATTGATTTTTTTCTAAAATAAGAATCATCCAGAATATTGATTTTGTCAATAATGAAATGCAATTTTATAACTAAATAAATTACTTAAATTTTAAACATCATTAATCAATTTCGCTATGAACATCAAGCAACAAAATAATTTCAATTGTTGAAAAAAAAAGAAAATTTTGTTTAATTTGCTAAATAATTACGATCTTAGATATAAAATTTGAGGTAAAATATATGGTTCATCATGATAAAAAAGATGGTAGAAGATATTCATCAATGATTAAGAAAGCGGGATTTGATATTATAACTTTTCTAAAGCATGCATTTGAAGAAAAAGATTTCTGGTTAATTTTTAAGTTGCTTTTAGTAACTTTATGGCTTGGCTGGAGTATTCCTCTTGGTTTTATATTGCAAAAATTTAATTTTTTTAAGAAATTTGGTTTTAATGAGATGAAAAAATGGGGAAAAAGATGTCTTAAAATAGCGAAAGTAAACTGTGAAGTCATATTTGAGAAAGAACTTGACCCAGACGCAACATATATGTATGCATCAAATCATACTTCACCTTTTGATATACCAATACTCTCAGCTACCATACCTTATCCTGCTGCTTATATTGCAAACAAAGAGTTTACCTCATTTTTTGTGACAAATTATTGGGTTAAATCTCTTGGTGGGGTGATGGTAGACAAAAAAAGTAGAACGGGTCTTGTTTCTGCATATAAATCTATCTATAATAGTTTAAAAAAAGGAAATTCTCTTATAATATTTCCCGAATCAGTAATGAGTCCAGATGGTAAAGTTAAAGAATTTAAAAGAGGTGGGCTTGGAGCTGCAACTGCTGCAAAAGTTAAAATCGTTCCGATATATATTTATAATGCACCAGCAATTATAAAACCTGGTGAAATGCATGTTAATAAAAACATTAATATAAAAGTATATTTTTTAGAACCAATCGATACTTCACTTCTTTCAGAAGAGGAAAAAGGTAAGATAGATTTAATTGTATATGAAAGAATGAAAAAGTTAGAAGAAGAAATAAAATAAATTTAATATATATTAAAAAAGAGAACCAAGTATTCCTCTTACAAGTTTTCTTCCAACAGAATATCCAACTGATCGAGCAGCAGATTTTAATGCAGCAGTCGCCAAATCTTCCACAGGGCTTTTTTGTTTGGTATAGCTTCTTGAAGAACTTCTTTGACCATAATCATAATATTGCCTCTGATAAGCCCTTTCCTTTTGCATCTGCTTTTCCTGTCTTTGAATTTCAAGCTCTCTTTCGAGCTGTCTTTGCTTTTGTTCGCTTCTAACCTTTAATATTTCAAATGCAGATTCTCTATCAATAACTTTCTCATATTTGCCAAAGATAATACTTGATTGAATTATCTTTCTTCTTAAGTTATCGTCAATTGGACCAATTTTACCTTTCGGAGGAAGTATAAATGCTCTTTCTACAATAGAAGGAGTACCTTCATTATTTAAAAAAGATACCAGGGCTTCACCAACACCAAGTTCAGAAATAGCAGTTTCTGTTGAAAAAGATGGATTTTGCCTAAATGTCTGAGCGGCAATTTTTACCGCTTTCTGATCCTGTGGAGTAAAAGCACGAAGCGCGTGTTGAACCCTATTACCAAGTTGTCCTAGTATAGTCTGCGGAATATCCATAGGATTTTGTGTTATAAAATAGATTCCAACACCTTTTGATCTTATAAGTCTTACAACCTGTTCTATTTTTTCAACAAGTACATCAGGTGTATCCTTGAAAAGAAGATGAGCTTCATCGAAAAAGAAGATAAATTTTGGTTTTTCAAGATCACCAACTTCGGGTAAATTTTCAAAAAGCTCACTTAAAATCCAGAGTAAAAATGTTGAGTATAGTTTTGGATTTAAAAGAAGTTTATCGGCACTAAGTATATTTATCAAGCCTTTCCCAGAAGAATCAACTCTCATCATGTCGAAAATGTCTAGCATCGGTTCCCCAAAAAAAATATCAGCACCTTCTTTTTCAAGTGAAATTAAGGAACGTTGAATTGCTGAAATGCTTTGAGAAGAGATAAGTCCATAATCGCTTGATATTTCTTTTATATTTTCCTGAACATAGGTGAGCATTGACTTAAAATCTTTTAAATCTAAGAGCATCAATCCTTCTTCATCTGCAACTTTAAAAATAAGATTTAAAACCGCTTCCTGCGTTTCTGATAAACTTAAAATTCTTGAAAGTAGTATAGGGCCAATATCTGAAATAGTTGCTCTTATTGGATGTCCTTTTTCCTGATAAATATCCCAGAATTGAACAGGGAAATTGTCAAACTGATGCTTTTCTATTCCAAGTTTTTTTAATCTTTCAGATAATTTTTCTGAAGGTTCTCCTTTTACGCTTATCCCACTTAGATCACCTTTAACATCAGCCATAAAGACTGGTACCCCAATGGATGAAAAAAGCTCAGCCATTACCTGAAGTGTAACAGTTTTACCTGTCCCTGTAGCTCCCGCAATAAGTCCATGCCTATTAGCCATGTTTGAATAAAGATAAATAAAATCTTTTGATTTTGCAACAGCAAGTTCCATTTTAACCCCTTTGTTAATTTATTATTAAATTTGATGATATATTAAAAAAATCTTAATATAGTTTAGTGTTTCTACTAATAATATTTTAGAAGTTTTATATAGAAATTCAATATTTTTTAACTAAAATATTTTAATTTATAAATTTTAGAAATGATATAACATTTAAGTAGATATTTTGAAATTAAAACAAAAAAAGTATCTTTTAATTTATACTAAAATTTGAAAAATTAATTTTGAAATGAAAAATTATTAAAAAGGTGATGATTATGATTAAAAAAGAAGAGAAAGAAAAGCCTATTGAAAATCCATATTATCTTTTGCCATTTGTTTTTAATTCTGAAATCGGTAGATTTTATTGCTATTTTTCTAAAAAAGGTTTATTTCAAATGCTTTTAGAAAAAGATTTAGCAATAAATGAAAGTATGAGAAAATTTATAAAAATATGCAATTTAAAGGAGGCTTCAGGTACTTTTTCTCAATTTGCTCAGGTAAATTTTGAAACTTTAAAAAAAGAGTTTTCTAAATATTTCAAAAAACAGAAGGTTAATTTCACTATACCAATTGACTTTAGTTTTTATACCGATTTTCAAAAAAAGGTTTTAAACTATCTTATCAAAATCCCATATGGAAAAGTGGAATCATATAAAAATGTAGCTGAAAATATAGGAATGCCAAAGGCTTATAGAGCAGTTGGCAATGCTGTTGCAAGCAATAGGACTTTGATAGTTATCCCCTGTCATCGTGTAATAAAATCCGATGGCTCTATAGGTTGGTTTGGTGGCTATGGAAATGGCAAAGAATTAAAAAATAAGATTTTAATGTATGAAGGAATAAGTATTTTAAGTTAAAAATATTTACTTATAAATCTAAAAAAACCCAAAAATATTTTTTAGCAAATTTCAAGAATATCTATTTGTATTTAATATCAAATATAATATTAAATACCATATCTTTTTATAGTTTTTTGTTAAGTGATATATCCTTTTTTTTAATTTATATTTATTATTAGCATTACTTTTATTTTATCTATATTACATTTAGTTGATTTTCACTTTTGCTTTTTTTATATTTTTTTGTTTTAGGATTTAAATTTTTAGTTGACAAAAAAAATAAATAAATATAAATAATCATATAAATGAAATGGCAAAAATTCTTAAAAAAGACGAAAAAGATCCTAATGTCAAGCACATTGGAATTGAAATTCAAGCTAAAAGCGGGGATTGGGAAAACAATTTGTAGACAGAAGCAATTCTATGGTTAAAGTCAAAAAAACTGAAACACAAAAATTATTAGTCGGTGTTGGAAATGAGCAACTGTTGGATTTTTATAAGCAATTCGGTTTTTATCTGCTACATATTATATTACAAAGAGTTGAAAAAGAATAATAATAAAGCGATGCTGCCAACAGCGTGTATAAGCCATTGCTGGCAGCGGATTAGCGCAGGTTATCACTTTAGGTTACCTTGTGCTACCTAGACAACAAATCGCAATGAATCACGCAACGACTCATACACGTGAACTTTTACAGGATAATGTAAACAATTTTTAATTATTTTTTTGACATATTTTCATCATAGTGGTATTATAATAAAGTTTTAAGTTAATACGAAATTTCGGATAAAAGAAGATGAGCAAAATGTCGCAATGCTTTATTTTGCTAATCGCGGCGGTGGGCAAACCCGCCGTCGCGTTAGGCGAAATTGGTCGCTTGAAGACGAAAGTGAAATTTATTAAGATGTTATTGGCAAAATTTAATAGAAAAATAAAGAGGGGAAGATAGATAATGAGCCAGATTACTTTATTTGGAGAAGAAGATAAAAAATTGATTAATTTAAAAGAAGCAAGTATCTGGGCTTCCCAATATCTAAATCGTAAAATCAATGTTTCAAATATATCATATCTAATTCAATATGGAAGAATAAAAAAATACGGAAATGATGGAAATCCTCTTGTAAATATCGATGAATTAAAAGATTATTATAATTCTTTTTCCAAGGAAAAAGAATGGCAAAATATATTAGGGGAGAATATTAATTGGCACCTTTCTTTTTCTCAATATAAAGAAGCAGAAAGAACAAAACATGTTCATAGATTGCACCCTTACAAAGGTAAATTTATCCCTCAATTGGTAGAATATTTCCTTGATTCGCATACAGATGAGTTTAAAAAAGAGATATATTTTTATAAAGACGATATAGTATTGGATCCATTTTGTGGAAGCGGAACAACGTTAGTCCAGGCAAACGAATTAGGAATACATGCCATTGGAATAGATATTTCTTCTTTCAATGCTTTGGTTTCCAATGTAAAAGTTGAAAAGCATAATTTAATCTTAATTGAAGATACAATTCGTGAATTGAATTCAAGACTGAAAGAATTTCAGGAGCAAAAAAATAATATTATATTTGAAGAATATTTATCGTTAGAGCTTGCAAAATTTAACAATAAACACTTTCCATCACCGGAGTATAAAAGGAAAGTTAGAAATAAGGAAATCAATGAAAACGAATACGCAAAAGATAAAGAAAAAGAATTTCTTACTATTTATAATGGGTTGATAGAAAAGTATCAAATTAAAATAAGACAAGATAAAAGCGAATCATTTTTAGATAAGTGGTTTTTAGATCCTGTAAGAAAAGAAATAGATTTTCTATCAGAAGAAATAAAAAAAATAAATAACATAGATGTAAAAAATGTTTTAACCATCATCTTAAGCAGAACTACCCGTTCATGCAGAGCGACAACCCATGCTGACCTTGCAACTTTAAAAGAACCCGTTACTACTACTTACTATTGCAAAAAGCATGGAAAAATTTGTAAGCCAATGTTTTCTATAAAAAAATGGTGGGAATTTTATACAGTAGATACGCTAAATCGTCTTAAAGAATTTGATAAATTAAGAACAGATACAAATCAGTGGTGTTTGACTGGAGATAGTAGAACAATAAATATTTATGAGGAAATTAAAAAGAAAAACACAGAGTTTGCAGAAATGTTATTAAGGAAAAAGATAAGGGGAATATTTTCGAGTCCGCCCTATGTTGGACTCATTGATTATCACGAACAACATGCTTATGCGTATGAGATATTTGGATTTGAAAGATATGACAGATTAGAGATAGGGTCTTTATCAAATGGCCAAGGGAAAGAACAAAGAAATTTATACATTAAAGGTATAGCTGAAGTCCTTATAAATTGCAAAAAGTATCTTCAAGACGGCTATGATATTTTTTTGGTGGCTAATGATAAATTTAACCTTTATCCAAAGATTGCAGAATTAGCTGGAATGAAAATTGTTAATGAGTTCAAACGTCCTGTTTTATGCCGTGTAGAAAAAGATAGGGAAACCCCTTATTCTGAATCAATATTTCACATGAAGGAAAGATGAAAAATGGCTCTTACAGAAGAACAAATAAGAAAAGTTGAAACCACTATTAAAGAAAGTCTAAAGAATAAATTTTTAACATATACACCAGAAACAAGTAATATGCCCTTTCATTATCGCTTACTTGGTCGGGACAGAATGGCATTATTTTCTTTTATTCATTCTTTGAATACCACTTTTGGTACTTCTATTTTTGAACCCGTAGCTGAAACATTGGCAAGTTTGAGATTTGACTTAGCAAAAAAACAATTTGAGGTAGGAGATACGATAAGCGAACTAGCACAGCTTGAGATTCAGTATATTATGAATGAACTTACGACGGGAAAAAATCCGGATAAAGTGAAAGAAATTGAAAGAATAAGAAAAGTTGCTACTTCCGGCAAGATGAATAAGCTAAAGACTGTAAAAGTAGATTTATATATCAAAAGTAATGATGAGGCTGTTTATTTATTTGATTTAAAAACAGCAAAGCCAAATATCAGCAATTTCAAAGATTTTAAAAGGACACTATTGGAATGGATAGCAATCTATTTATCAAAATACCCAGATTCAAATGTCAATTCTTATATTGCTATCCCCTATAATCCTTATGAACCTGAACCATATGAAAGATGGACTCTAAAAGGGATGCTGGACCTAGATAATGAATTAAAAGTTGGAAAGGAATTTTGGGACTTTCTGGGAGGAGAAGGGTCTTATTTTGAACTACTGAATTGTTTTGAAAGAGTAGGGATAGAATTGAGGCCAGAAATAGATGAATATTTTTCAAAATTCAAATAAAGAGAAAAGAATTTTGCCAATTACAAAAGACGATCAACAGCGCCTAACGCGGCGGCGGGCAAGCCAGCTAGATGGGTATCGTGGTAAAGCGGCCACTTCGCCCATCTGACGGATTGACAAAATGCCCCCTCCGAGAGTAAGTTCTCGTCGGGCACTTCGTTGACCCGCCGCCGCGATATACTCCCATTAAAACGGCACATAGCCACAGAACTTTATGTGAAAGGCAGAGCGCCAGGGCATTGAAAAGAATATTGAATTATGATAAAATAATTTCCTACTCCCACACCAATAACGCCGTTGTAAGTGGCGGGAGAAGAAAGAGAAAATTAAATATGATATACATTAAGAAGGCTTGAATATGGCTGAAAAAGAAGCAAAGGCAAGGATAAAGATAAACAAGCTTCTTGAAGAAGCCGGTTTGAGATTTTTAAATAATAAAGAAGGAAGGGCTAATAGAAAAATATGAACAAAGAAAAAATTACGCTAAGACAACTTGAAACCCATCTCTTCAAAGCTGCTGACATTTTAAGAGGCAAAATGGATGCCTCGGAATATAAAGAGTACATCTTTGGT
>ERZ795050.2400-NODE-2400-length-20917-cov-5.084364_pt1 | contig 20917 bp, 22 predicted proteins | sample MGYA00375134_ERZ795050 | MGnify/ENA primary metagenome ERZ795050 (study PRJEB30179, sample SAMN05720221) | activated sludge metagenome | isolation source: Anaerobic digester | place: Japan | collected 2015-05-26 ... | reverse complement strand
TTTGGATGGTACGATAGTTAATACGAATTTTTCTAATTTTCTAGCATATAAAAAAGCTATTGATTTAGTATTAAAAACTAACACTAAATTGTCATACAATTCTAAACAAAGATTTAATAGAAATATGCTTAAAGTATATTTCCCAAATTTGACTGAAGAAGAATTTGAAAATATAGTTAAAGAAAAAGAAAATTTTTATAATGAGTATCTAGATAAAATTGAACTTATAGATGAAAATGTAGAAGTACTTTTAAAATATTCAAAAAGTAATCCGACTTATTTAGTTACAAATTGCAGAAAGGATAGAGCATTAAAAACCCTAAATCATTTTGGATTAACATATTTTTTCACTGATATTTTTTTCAGAGTTTTTGATGATTACCACATTGAATTTAACAAATATGAAAATGTTCTTTCAAAATTGAATATTTCCCCTGATAATATCATTGTTTTTGAGAATGAAGAAACAGAAATTTTAAATGCGAAAAAAGCAGGAATCAAAATAATAAACCCTTTTTAAATAATAAAAATATATGAATAGTTTTATAATAGTAAAAAACGAATTTTTAAAACAAGATACTGTTGCTTATTTTCATTATGATTATATTGGATTTGGACATGAAGGAAATCCAGACTTTATAAATCATTTAAAAAATCAATTTGGAAGTACAGATATTTTAATTCTTAAAAATGCAGTAAATCAACTGAAAAAAGTTCTAAAAGAAGATTTTTGTGAAATAAAAAAGCTTAATAATAATAAAAAGTTGACGGTTTGTGTAGTACCTAGAGCTAAGTCTGAAGATTATTATTCAGAATATCAAAAATTATTTAAAAAAACAATTTCTAATGTTGTTGATGAAATTGGTGAATTTGTTAATGGAACAAACTATATAATTCGTCATACTAATACAAGAACAACTCATTTGAATAGAAGCGGATATGGTGGTGATGGAGAAATGCCATACATTGGAATTACAAAATCCACTTGTAATATTTCAAAGGATGTTCTAGATAAAGATATCCTATTAGTTGATGATATTTATACATTAGATATAAATATTGATGAAGATGCTATTCAAGCTTTATTAGATAATGGCGCAAAAAGTGTTATTTTTTACGCAGTTGCTAAAACTGTCAAAACTAAGAATAAAAATACTTATTTTGATGATTATGTAATTTTTTAAATTTAACAAAATAATAAATTTTAAAGAGAAAGAAAATGAAATATACAGAAAATGCATTAAATATACTTACAATTATGGAATCATATAAAAGGATTGGTAAAGCTTGGATTATAAAAAATTTAAATGGAAATGAAGATGTAGATAAAATTGTAGAATTACTTAACAAAAATCTATCAACAAGTATTGAGGAATTTAAAAGATTTAAGGAGAAATTGAAAAATGAACTTATTTTTGAATATGAAAAATACGAAGACTGCTGTGATGGTATTATAGCATTAGGTGACAAAAATTTTCCAGATATCAGAGGAAAAGTTATAGATAGTGAAAAACCCGTAGTTTTATTCTATAAAGGGGATATAGATTTATTAAGCATTGATAATATAAATATTTCTGTCATAGGTTTAATTAATCCCGATTCTGAAATAATAAAAAGAGAACAGAATATTGTAGATCAGTTCGTAAGAAATAAAGCTACAATAATAAGTGGTTTAGCTTTTGGATGCGATAGCATTGCTCATAAACAAACTTTGGACTCTTATGGTAAAACAGTAGCAATTTTACCAAGTCCTTTGAACAAAATATTACCTGTACAAAATAGGAATTTAGCTTATGAAATTTATGAACAAGGAGGATTACTAATTACCGAATACTATAATGATTTTAAAGACCGATATCAATTAATTAAAAGGTATATTGATAGAGATAGGTTACAAGCTTTATTTTGTGATACTATAGTTTTGATAGCAAGTTATGATAAAAATTCAGCAGATAATGTAAAATTAAAAGGACAAAAACTTGATAGTGGAGCACGTTTTGCAATAAATTACGCAAAAAAATATGATATACCTATATCAGTAATGTATGATCAAAATATAGATAAAGATAATCCTATGTTTGATCTAAATCGAAATATTATAGAAGAACAAAAAGATATTATTATTTTAGATGAGGAAAATTATATTGAGAAAATTAAAGAAATAGTTAATAAAATAAGAATCAAAAAAGATGAAAAAATTAAAGAAATATTTAATAAAACACGAATCAAAAAAGAAAATGGAAATGATTTTTCTCTTTATGATTAAATAAAGGTGAATAAAAGGTTTAAAATATAATTCTGCCACCTTTAATTTAATTTGATTTATAACTTGATATTGATAAATTTCTTTACATCCAAAATCACCTAAATAAATAAATTGAAAATGTATGAATAATGTGTATATAGAATATAAAGTTACTGAATAATTATATTTGTAGTATCGAAATAGAATTATCTTTAAATATAATTTAAGTTGATAAATATAATATTAATAATAGAAAATCTTAGCAATTATAACATATAAGAAAAAAAGATTTTCAGTAAACTCTTTTTTCAAAAACCAAAAAATTCAGACAGATCAACCAAATTTTATGTTCTTATGAGTAAAGTTTAACAGTTATAGTCTAAACATCCACATAATGAAAAAATTATAAGAATTTTTAAAAACTCAAAACAATATTTTAAAAAATTTGAGTATATTTATCAAATAAACATAAAAAAATATTGACAAAAATTAATTTATATGTTTATTTTAAGATGATTTATTGCAGTGATTAACTTTAAAAAATAAACAAAAGGAGAATTTCATATGGAAGAATATTCAATTGAAATAGTTGATAACCATATCATAGTAGTGATTAATGGTATAAGAGTTCTTATTGATACAGGTTCACCAAGTAGTTTAAGTGATGGAAGTGTCTTAACCTTACTTGGAAATAACTATAATAATTTTACTGACAACCTTCAAGGCTTCACAATTGATGATCTTAATAATTTTATAAATGCCAGAGTTAACATACTTTTAGGGGAAGATGTCCTAAGAAATATTAATTTCTTTGTAGATTGGGATAACAGAAGAATTCTATTTTCTATAGAACCATTTCAACAGCAAGGTACATTTATCCCTTTAAATTTCTTTATGGGAATACCAATAGTAGAATTAGAAATTAATAACGAAAGATTTAATGTATTTTTAGATTCTGGTGCAAAAGTATCTTATCTAAACCAAGAATTAACAGATAACTATGAGCAAATCGGAGAAGCAGAAGATTTTTATCCTGGATTTGGAAATTTCACTACAAACATTTATAAAGTTCCTGTAAGGTTAGGAAATACCGAAATCATAATTAGAGCCGGTAATCTTCCAAATATTTTACAATATACATTGCATATGGCAAATTGTAGAGGAATTCTTGGGAATGAGATAAACAATTATTTTAATGTATATTTTAATCTTAGTATTGACCAATTGATATTGATACCCAAAAACCTGTGATACAAAACACAATAAAGCTTTAAACTATTATCTATATAAAAAATTTAATTATTAAATTATTACAACACTTTTTACTATTATTACATATTGTAAATGAAAATTGCATTAATTGTCACTTATGTGCTGAAAAATGTCCTATGAGTTTAGAAATCGATTAATAGATATTGCATGCTTTTTAAATCAAATATCACTAACTATTAATTGCAATTATTCTTTTTTACTCTATTTTTGATATCGAAAAAATGTAATTATTTATTTCGGAAAATATTTTCATAAATATTTTTCATAAAAATTGATTCAAATAAATTAAGGAATAATCAATGAATAAAATGAATAATATAAATTATCAATGTAAATTTACTCCAACTTTTGCAACAAGAATTTTACTTAAATCCATGAAATTAATGAAAATGAAATCAAAAACAGCGGATATGTTAACATATGTCGCAAATATTCTTCCAATAAGACCTCATAATAGATTAATAAGAAATTTTGATGTTAAATTTTTTTACCAGAATGGGAAGAATACTTATGATGATTTTATAAATGAAAAAACTTCTCGATATAAAACTGATATAGATCAAATAATAAATGAAAATGCTTCCAGTGAAAATATTAATGATACTAAGATAAATTATAAAAAGATTGATAATAGTATTGAAAATAAAAAGATTAATAATAAAAATATTGAAGTTAAAAAGATTAATAATAGTAAGATTAATAATAAAAAAATTGGAATAATAGATAAGTTGAACATTGAAATACTGAAGAGAAATAATAAAGGTAGAAAAGTCTGGGTTATTTCCAGAAAAGAAAAAAAAGATGAGTTCATTATATTTTATTTACATGGGGGATCATATATAGTAAATATAACTATTCAACATTGGCGATTTATTGAAATGCTTGCAAAGAGAATAAATGCAACATTTATTGTTCCCGATTACCCATTAGCACCAAAATACAGTTGTAAAGATACATATGATTTTATGGATAGACTATATGAAAATATTTTATCAATATATCCCGATAAAAGAATTATCTTTATGGGTGATTCTGCAGGAGGAGGTCTTGCTCTTGGATTTGCACAAAAGATAAAAAATGAATGGAAAAGAAATCCAGAAAAAATCATACTTTTTTCTCCCTGGCTTGATGTGACAATGGAGAATCCCTATATCAATCTTATAGACAAATATGATGTAATGTTAAATGTTGAAGGACTTAAAAAAGCTGGGAAGTTATATGCAGCAGATTATGACCTTAAAGATTATAGAGTAAGTCCTATATATGGAAACTTTGAAAATCTTGGTGAAATCTCGATTTTTACTGGAACTCATGATGTTTTATATGCTGATATTATTAGATTGAAAAGCATTTTGAAAGAAAAAAATATTGAATTTAACTATTTCGAATATCCCTGTTTATTTCATGATTTTATGATATTTACAAATCTGGTTGAATCTCATGATGTAATAAAAAAGGTTCAAAGTTTATTAGAAAAAAAATAAAAGTAAAAATTGAAAGAACAAAAAAGATTAAGATAGATTTATGTCATCAATCTGGCCAGAAATTGAAATAACTACTATAGATGGTTCAAAGATTAAAGGAATCGCTCCATTAATAATTTCAGCAAGTCGTTCAACAGATATTCCAGCCTTTTACTCAAAATGGTTTTTTGAAAGACTGGAAAAAGGTTATGTTAAGTGGGTAAATCCTTTTAATAGAAGAAACACTCAGTATGTTTCTTTTGAAAAAGTAAGAGTTATAGTATTCTGGTCTAAAAATCCTTTGCCTATAACTAAATATTTGAAAATTCTGGATGAGAAAGGTATAAACTATTATTTTCAATTTACTTTAAATGACTATGAAGATGAAAGATTTGAACATGGGCTTCCTTCTCTTAAAGAAAGAATAAAAGCCTTTCAAACTCTATCAAATCTCATAGGTAAAGAAAAGGTAATATGGCGATTTGATCCACTTATCTTAACTGAAAAAATCAATATAGATGACCTTCTTGAAAGAATTTCAAAAATTGCGAATCATTTAATTTTATATACAGATAAACTTGTTTATAGTTATGTTGACATAGCAATATATAAAAATGTTTTAAAAAATATTTTAAAAAATATAATAAAAGAAGATGAAAGCATTTTCAATAGCAAAAATATCTTAAAATCAGAGTTTAATATTGAGCAGAAAATCGAATTTGCTGAAAAAATTCAAAAACTTTCAAAAGATTGGAGAAAAATAAATCCAAATTTTAAAATATTAACATGCTCTGAAGATATTGAACTTGAAAAATATGATATTTCTCATAATAAATGTATTGATGATGATCTTATTATAAAGCTTTTTAATTCAGATGAAAAGCTTATGGAGTTTTTAAGTGGGTTAAAACTTTCAAATAAATTAAAAGATAAAGGTCAAAGGAAAGACTGTAGATGCATTGTAAGTAAGGATATCGGGAAATATAATACCTGTCTTTATAATTGTATATATTGTTATGCAAATAATAGCAAAAAAAAATCTTTTTTAATATAACACTTTAAAAAATCATAATTTATTTTATATTAAAAATAGTGATCAAAAAGATTTATTAAAAACAAAGGGAGGATTAACCATGACTGCAGGATTAATTCAAACCTTAATTTTGCTTTTTACGATCGCCTTCATAATTTACCTTACTTCAAAACTAAAGGTAAATGCATTTTTAGTATTGTTATTATCTGCCTTACTTTATGGAATTTTATCCTATATTTTTACAGGAACTCCACCATTAATTGATACAAAAAAAGATGATAAGGTTGTTCAGGGTCTGATAAATCTTATTACTGGTGGTTTTGGAAGCACTTTAACAAGTATAGGTATAGTAATTGTTCTTGGTACAATCCTTGGCTATTTTCTGGAAAAAAGTGGTGCTGCTATAGTTATGGCAGAGTCAATATTAAAAGTAGTCGGGAAAAAAAATTCACCTCTTGCAATAAGCATAGCAGGTTATATTGTTTCAATTCCAGTATTTTGTGACTCAGGGTTTGTAATATTACAGGCATTAAATAGAAGTCTGGCTCGGGCTGCAGGTATATCTATGGCTGTTATGGCCACTTCTTTGAGTATGGGGCTTTATTCAACTTGTATTGATAGCTTTAAATTCCGTAGCTTCATTTCCGACAAACCCATTTGGCACCAAATTTTTTAAACAAATCTTAGTATTTTTAGGAAACCCAAATATAGCTTTACTAATAGGTGTTTTTATTGCATCGATTATGACGGGCTGGAAAAAAGAAGTTTTTGATGGTTGGGTAGGAGAAGCGATCAAAACATCTGCAATCATCCTTGCTATTACTGCGGCAGGAGGTTCTCTTGGAAGTGTTTTAAGAGCCAGTGGTGTTGGAAATTATCTTGGTAATATTCTTGCTAAATTAAATATAGGTCTTTTGCTTCCATTCATTATTGCTGCAGCGATAAAAACAGCACAGGGTTCATCGGCAGTATCTATTATTACTACTTCTTCTATTCTTGCTCCAATGCTTAATTCTCTTGGTTTTGTTACAACCCCTCAAAAAGCACTTGTTGTTCTTGCTATTGGTGCTGGTGCTATGGTTGTTTCTCATGCAAATTACTCTTATTTCTGGGTAGTCACAAAATTTTCAGATATGGATGTTGCTCAAGGTTATAAATTGCAGACTTTGGGTTCTTTAGTAACTGGCATAGGAGCCATTGTAGGAGTTTTGATACTTTCTATATTTTTTATGTAATTTTTGATTTTATAGATTTGTTAATAATTATTTTTTATTAAAAGGGGGCTACATAAATAAAAATATAAACTTAGGGTAGCCCCTATTTATTAGTTTTTATCTATTAATAATATTCCTATATCAGTTACATTTGTTCCAGTCGGACCGGTTATGATTGCATCGCCAAGTTTTTCAAAAAAACTATAAGAATCACTATTTGAAAGGATATTATTTAAATCAATATTATTTTTAACAATAAAATCTACTGTTTCATTGTTGGCAATTGCACCTGCAGCTATAGATACTCCATCTATTCCATCTGTACCAAAGCTGCATATTGTAAAAAGATATTTATTATTTGACTTAATACCTGTATTTTCATATTTATCTTGCTTGAAATGATTTTCAAATAAGATTTCTTTTATGTTTTTTATATTATTTAAAAATGATAAGACAAAATGCTGATTCCTTCCACCCTTTCCATTTCCTTTAACGACAACAGTTGTTTCGCCTCCCCAAACAAAAGCTATTGGAAATTCCATGCAAGATTTCATGATACCAAATTGACCTTTTATTATAGATTTAAAATACCCGGAAAATACTTTTGCCACATCCTCAGCATTTCCTTCGACAAGTGATCCTAGATATATTGTATTATAATTTTTTTCTATTAAATAATTTATTATGCTTTTACAACAAATATAGTTTGAACCAACTAAGTTATTATAGATTTTCCCTTTTGATTCTAATTCAAAATATTCTTTCTCTTTTAATGTATCAGGTATTTTGCCATCTATTCCATCTTCAAAAATCTTTCTTACCTGATCAAATTTAGCAGCCAGATCATATTTTTTCATTATATTTAAAGCATCGAAAAAAGAGGAATTATCATAGTATGTAGGTCCAGATGCTATTACATCAATTGGGTCTCCTGCAACATCTGATAAAATAAAGGAAATGATTTTTCCTTTACATGTTTTAGCTAAATTACCTCCTTTTATTTTTGATAGATGTTTTCTTATTGTATTTAGTTCTGTTATATTTGCACCTTTTTTTAAAAGCTCGGAAGTTAAAGATTTTAAGGTTTCAAAAGGTATAAGGGGGTTTTCAACTAATGCTGAACCTCCTCCTGAAATTAATATAAAGACAAGATCATTTTCTTTCGCTTTTTGTGCAATTTCAATTATCTTATTTCCAGCAAAAATTGATTTTTCATCTGGCAGAGGATGGCCTGCTTTGATATAAGTGATGTTTTTTAAATTATCCATTATAAGATCTATATTAAACTTGATATTTTCAATAAAATTTAAATTAGTCTCTTTAAAAGTATTACTATTTACAACTTCTTTTATGTAATTATATTCACTTATAAATTTTTTAAATTTATCCTGTAAGGGCACAACTTCTTCATTCGAGGAGATTATCCCTTCTCTTATTTTTATTTTATTTATTATAGCAAGACTCATCTTAAGAGCAGCCTTTCCGAAAGCTATAAGGTAAATATTTTCAAAATCAGTAATTTTAAAAAATTGGTTTTCAATATTTATTTTATTAACACAAAAAAATGGGTCTATGCTTAAAAGTCCAGAATTTATGCTTTCAAATATATCTTTTTTAATATTTTTTAATTTTTCATTTGCTGTTTTTTCCATGTATTTGGAAATATCTATTAACATAATGCTATCCTTATATAATTCATATTCTTTATTTAAATTATATAATTTAAGATAAGATTTTTCAATATTGATAAAAGTAGATGTTAAAATAATTTATGCGGGATATACTGAAAATAAAAATTAAATATAGTTTTGTTGATTTCAAAATATTATTAATAAAATAATTTCTATTGCAACTTTTTTAATATCTTACCTACTATCGAATGTTTAATATTAATTGCTTTATGAGGGCATATTTCCTGACAGCAAAAACAACGAATACAGGTATCATAATTATATATTAATTTCTTAATATTATTTTTTTCATTTATTAATTTAATAGATTTAGGATTGGTTGGACAGATATTGTAACATTGCATACATAAAATGCACTTGCTTCTATCAAAAACTGGTCTTGAACTTATAATATTATTAAATATAAACCCTTTTCTAAATCTTTTTGGAATACTTGATTTTTTATATATTTGAATTCTTTTGAAATCTTTTCTAAAAATTAGAGTTTCACCATAAATCTCATGATCTTTTATATTAATGCTAATACCATGTTTTTCACTATAATACTTCAAAAATGGTATTTGTTCAGGATCATAACCAACTAATGTTGAAGCAAGTAAATCAACAATAAAAGGGTTTTCACCTACTATAAGATAATCAAGTTTTATTGGATTACCTCCTCTTGGTCCATCTCCTTCGTGAGCGATAATCCCATCCATTATGCATATACCTGTTTTTAGTGAATCTGCTAAATCTACAAGCATTTTAGAAAAAATAACAGAATCGGGAAATCTTGTATGGTAATATGCCTTTGTTTTTCCGACAATACAGCCAAAAAGATTTTTAATTCCTCCTGTAAAAACAGTTAAAGAATGATTCTTAAGTTTTGGAAGAGAAATTATCTTATCAAAATTTAATACTTCGGATGAGACTTCAAAATTTTTTATTATATTTTTTTTGCTTCCTTCTAATTGAGCTTTTTCTTTAAATTCAATAAATGGAATATTATATTTTTCACAAATCTGAAATATCCCGCAATCTTTTGCAACTTTTGTACCAGAAGACATAGCGGGGGAATCACCGCAGGATATATTAAGTTTTATATTATTTTTTTTTGATTCTTCCAGCAAAAATTTTACAACCCCTTCAAAAAATACGGGATGAGTGATAACTCCTGTTTCAGGGCTATCAGATGCTAAAAGATTTGGTTTCAATAGAATTTTATCATCATTTGAAAAAAAATTACTAACCCCTCCAATATTATCTACTGCTTTTTTTATTTTTTCCTTGATAATATTTGAGTCATATGAGTTTACAATGTGAAAAGAAACCTTCATTTTTAATTCCTTGATTTTATTCTATTATTTTTTATAAATATCACTGACCAAGGATTAACAATTTAATAAAATATTTCAATTTATAATTTTTCAATTCTTATTGCAGGAAATATTAGGAGAAATTATAGGTAAAATTATAATCTGGGATTGGAATGGAACACTTTTATGAAATGAATGAGGTGGATTTACTAGAACAAGTTAAAAGCAAAGCTATTTCAGAAAGCTATCAAATGCTATTTATATGTGATATGGATCATGATTTTGATGTCTCAAGTGCAATTTAAAATTTATTTAATTGATTTTGAAAAAAAATAATTTAAAATAAGGTTGCATTTGAATTAAAATTAAGGGGGGTATTTTGAAAAAATTATTTAAAATTAAAAATTTGCCCTCAATAAATTTAATTTTTCTTTTAATAATTATCTTTTTTATCATAATTAGCTGCCAAACTCTAATTATTCCAGGTTCATCTAACAAGAACTCTAATGCTTCTAATGGTGGTAATCCTATGAAGATTATTGCACTTGTGGAAATTCAAATAGTAAATAATCAAAAAGATTATATTTTGATAGAAAAACCAGAATCAAAATCAAGAGTTTCATATCATCTTATTGATTTAAAGAAGAATCAGAAAGAAGAACTGGAAAAATTAAAAGGTAAAATGGTAGAAGCAAATATTAAAGTAGTTCAGGAACTTTCTCCCTGGAATAAAAAAGCTATTTTGCTTTCAATAAAACCTAAAAATTAAGATTTTTTTATATTATTTATATTATTAAAAAATTTTTCTTTTTATTGGTTATTTTCTATATATTTTATATCAAATAATATCATAGTAAATTCTATATATAATAATCGAAATACTTATCGAACAAAATAATCAATTATATCAATGATTTACAATATTTGTAATTTATCAAGATAATGATTGAAATATCTTTAAATAAAATATATGAAATATTGACATTATAAAATATAATGCTATAATAATAATGAATAAAAAAATAATAAATATTTTACTAACATTATTAAATAATTTAGCTTTATAATAATTTGAAATAATTATGCAAATGCCTTTTAATATAAAAAAAAGTTTTAATATTGATAATAAAAAAGTGTGGGTGGATATGAAAAAATCTGTTATTCTCTTTTTTGTTTTAATTCTCCTTATTTTAGTTTCCTGTCAAGGTCCAATGGGACCTGAAGGACCAATAGGACCAGTTTGACCTACCGGGCCTGCTGGATCTGATGGAGAGGACGGTGAGGATGGGAGGATGGTGAAGATGGAACAACAAAAATATTATTTTCTGAAAATAATGATGTGAATGACCTCGCTTATAGTTCTGATACTATTGTAATTATTACTAGCTCTTATGTGATTTTAAGTAATGATGGTATAAATTGGTATGACCATCAAAATAATCCTTTTGTAAATCATTTAAATGCAGTTGCTTATGGAAATGGAGTTTTTATTATTGTAGATGAATGGGGAAATATATATAGATCGATAGATTCTGGCAATAATTGGAGTAAAGTAAGAGATGGAGATTCTATCCCTTTAAAAAGTATCGCTTATGGAAATGGTATTTTTATTGCTGTTGGTGGTGATTCTTCAAATTCTTTAATTTTAAGAAGCACAGACAATGGATTAACATGGTCTAATATAGCTAACAGTATTGATGCTCCTGCTAATAAAAGAATAAGTTATGCAAATAACAAATTTTTTATAACTAAAAATGATATATATGATAATTGTAGAATATATATTAGTGAAGATGGTATAGATTGGATTCAACCAGAAGCAGGCGTAAATCAGAATGGAGCAGAATTGTACAAAGTTTATTATGGAAATGGAGTTTATATGGTTGCAGATAGTTATGGTTACATTTATTATAGCTTAAGTGGTGATGGTTGGGAGATTTTATATCCCGCTTTACCAGATATTTCAGGGTGTAGTTGTAATGGTTTTACATATGGAAAAAATAGTTTCGTAGCGCTTATTTATTATTCTATTAATAATGAATATAAATTACATTTTCCCTATAATCAATATGGGTGGTTATTTCCTGCAATAACTTTGCTTAAAGGAGATTTTATTCATTATACATCTATTTACTATATTTCATGGTTAAATGAAGGAACATACTTAATATTTTATTATATTATCAATCCATAATATAGTGATATTTATAAGTCTTAATATATTGATATTTATAAGTTTAATTATTTGTATTAATAAATATTATTTTACTATTGTAAAAAACCAATTAATAAGCTTAAAGTAGCTTCACTTCCTTTAATAGAGACATTTTCATCTGTTTCAGGATTATAGTTTAATGGAGAATGTATATTAATAATTAATTTAATATCACCATTTTCATAACCTGTTTGCCCAACCTCACCGCCTTCGGCAATATTATATTCTGAAACTGTAAATCTATTATTTTCTAAAAGTTGAACTACTTTCTTTTCTGCTTCATTTATATCTGTGTAATCATCAGTAGTCAAAGTTACCTTAGCTTTTAAGAGTTTACCTTTTATTGTAACAGTAGATATATTATCATCTTCGTTAAGATTCCATTCAAATTCAGTATCAACTGGCTCATCAAATTTTAATCCTTCTATTGACATAATCTTTTTAACCAATTCCTCAAATTTTTCGGAGATTGTTTTTAATCTTTGATATTGATCTTTTCCATCATTAAAAGAAAGAATTCCATTTTCGATTTTTACTTTTTTAAATACTTCTTTGTCGCCTGAGCTAAGCTCAATTATTATATCTTCTCCTTTTATAGACCATTTCCCATCATTAAAGGATCTTCCATTCAGATATGAATAAAATAATCTTTGATCGCCTTCTTTTGAAAAGTTAATTTGTTCATAATCCCCCTGTATGGCTTCCCAATCGCCTATTAATTGGTCTTCTGTAAAATTTACCTTTGATGATTTTGAGCAACTTGATAAAAATATAGAAAAAAAGAAAACAAAAATAAAAATTAAAATTTTAAATTTACCAGAAATCATTGATATCTCCTATATAAAATTCTAAAAAAAATTATAAGAGATTTGTTGAACAATTAAATATTTCTAACATAATTTTATGAATATTTTAAATTGAATTAAAACTTTATTCTATTTAACCTTAAAGAGTTGGTAACCACATTTATAGAGCTAAAAGCCATGGCAAGTTCTGCAACTACTGGATTTAGTATCCCAAGCATCGCCAAAGGTATAGCAATGATGTTATAAAAAAATGCCCAGAAAAGATTTTGTTTTATTTTGTTGAAGGTTTTTTCTGAAATATAAAAGGCATTATATATACCATTTAAGTTACCGCTACTTAATGTTATATCTGCTGATTCAATGGCTATATCTGTTCCAGTTCCAATGGCAATGCCAACATCTGCCTGTTTTAATGCAGGAGCATCATTTATTCCGTCTCCAACCATTGCCACCACTTCGCCTTCCTTTTGAAGCCTTTTTATTATATTTATTTTATCTTCAGGAAGAAGTTTAGAAAAAACCTTAGAAATACTGGCTTTTTCAGCAATAAATTTAGCTGATAGCTCATTATCTCCTGTAAGCATAACAGTTTTAAGTCCATGTTGAGCTAATTTGCCAATAGCTTCTTTGGCTTCCTCTTTTATCGTATCTGATATTGCAAATCCACCTGTTACTTTATTATCAAAGGTTATTACTACAACAGTATAACCTTGCCCCGACCATTGGTTAAATTTTTGAAAAAAAATATCATCTATTTGAATATTATTATTCTTGATAAATTCAATACTTGAAGCATACACAGACTTGCCATCTATAATCGCTTTTATACCCCGACCCGATATTTCTTCAAATTGTTCTAATTTTAGTTGTTTCATCTTAAAATCAAATTGATCAAAATTTAAATTCAATGAATTAGAAATATTTAATTTATCTTCAATAAATCTGACAATAGATCTTGCAAGAGGATGATTTGAATTTTTTTCCAGAGCATAACCATAAGTAAAAAATAAGTTTTCATCTGATGCGACATAGTCAACAACCGAAGGATTCCCTTTAGTTATTGTACCGGTTTTATCAAAGACAACTGTTGTAACTTCCTTCATTCTCTGAATGGCTTCGCCTTTTCTTATCAATATCCCATTCAAGGCAGCTTTTCCCATTCCAACCATTAAAGCTGTTGGTGTGGCAAGACCAAGTGCACATGGGCATGCTATTACTAAAGTTGCAATAGATGCAAAAAGAGCCATAGAAAGTTTATCTTTATTTAAGTTAATCATCCATGGAATAAACTTAAAAATTTGAGATAAAAGATTTTTTCCAAAATTAGGGAAAAAAAACCAGAAAAGAAAGGTTATAAAAGATAAAATAATTATAATTGGGACAAAATAAGAGGTAATTCTATCTGCAAGTTGCTGGATAGGGACTTTATCTGCCTGTGCCTGTTTAACAAGTTCTATTACCTGAGATAAAAATGTATCTTTTCCAACCTTTTCTATTTTAACCTTTATTAATCCGGTCATATTAATGGTGGAACCTATAACCTTATCGCCTTTCTTTTTATCTACAGGCATTGATTCACCTGTAGCTATAGATTCATCTATGCTTGTATTTCCTTCTATTATGATTCCATCTGATGGAATCTTTTCACCAGGTTTTACAAGTACTATATCATCTATCTTTAACTGTTGAACATCCACATCAACTATCTTAATTTCATCATCATTTTCAATTCCAATTATTTTATGCGCAGTCTTTGCTCCAAGTTGTAAAAGCTTTTTAATTGCCATACTTGCTTTGCCGGTTGATAGCTGCTTTAAATAGTTTCCAATATGATTAATGGACATTATCATGGCACCAACTATTGAAAAATCTTCAATATTGAGCTTAAAAATTCCAAGTAATCCTGTGATAAAAGACGCAATTGTTCCGATTCCAATAAGTGAATCCATGGTAAATGATAGATTTTTGATTGCAAAAAATGTTGCCCTTATTACATCAAAACCTATTATAAATATAACTATACCACTTAAGATCAAATCAAAATAGGAACTTAACATAAAAGGCAATATTTCTAAATGAAAAACCATGGATAAAATCATCTTAATTGCAAGTGGAATTGTGATAATCCAGGATAAAATTAGTTTTCTTCTTTCTCTATCAAGATGTTTTTTTTCAAAATTTTCATCATCTTCAATCTTTTGCTCTTGACTTTTCAATGTTTTTATTTCGCTTTCGCTTTGATCAATATGAGCATCATATCCCAGATTTTTAATTGTTTTTAATACCTGTTCTATTTTATTTTCATCAGTAATTTTAAGTTGACCCGAGCTATCTGTAAAACTGATCTTAACTTCTTGAAGTTCGGGCATCTTTTGAAGAGCTTTTTCAATGTTAATTGCACAGCTTGTGCAACTCATCCCTTCAATTTTAAGTTTTATTTTTTTCATAACTTTTAATAGACCTTCCTTATTAAATTATATCTTAAAAAGTCAATTAAGTTTTTATTAAATTATACCTTATGTGATATCAAAAAAAATAATTTTTCTAAATATCCACCCCATATTTTTCTATTTTTCTAAATATTTTTATTATTTCTAAAGTTTTACTATTCTTAAAGTTTATTCAAATGTCTTGGCTTATTCAACTACTGCTTTGTAATTGGTATTATTATTTATTATACTGCAAAGCTCATCTTCATTTACATCATCATTTGCTTTAATTAAAGCGCTACCTTTATCAAGATCAACTTCTACGTTTAGTACTCCTTTAGTAGTTGAAAGTATGTTTTGGACTGTATTGACACAGCCCATACATTTCATACCACTAATTTTCAATTTGATATTTTTCATCTTTATCTCCTTTTTATAAAAGACTTTTTAGTATTTTATTTTTTTATAATATTTTTATTTATTTTGGTTTTGTTTTTTTAATTTTTCTTTAATGAAATCTTTAGGAATTACACCTGTTTTTGTTCCATTAAATTCATAAATTCTACATGCATAATTAACTTCAACAGGTATTTCATCAGTATAAATATCTTTCCCATTTAATAGAATTGTTGGAGAACCTGAAAAATTAATCTTTTCAGCAAGTTTTAGTTCATTAACTTCTATTATTTCAAGATAGTTTTCTGAAATATTCATTTCATTTAAGGCTTCTTTAAGGTTTCGAAGCGTTTGAATGGAATTTGGACAACCATCGAAATATAAAAATTTAATATTCATATTTATATGCTCCCAATTATTTTTTTTATTTTAACATTTTCCTTAATTATTATTTTTATTTTAACATTCTTCTTATGGTTTGAGTAAGTTCATCCACAACCTCTATATTACCTTCTTTGATCTGATCAAAAACACATGTTTTTATATGCCCTGATAATAAAAGCTGTTGAACTCCAGCTAAAGCACTTCTTATACCCGTTATTTGATTTAAAATATCATCGCAATAGCAATCATTTTCAATCATTTTTTTAATGCCATTTATCTGCCCTTCTATTCTATTTAATCTTTTCACAAGATTTTCTTTAAATTCTTTACTATGATGAGCCCTTTTATTGCTACAATGTTCCATTTATCCTCCATAAAATAATTTCTCCATAAGATAATTTTTCAAAAATCATTTAATAAATATTTTATTTATATAGTTTTTTATATTTTATCCATAATAATATTTTATTTTTTATAAAAATAGGGTTAGGGGGTATACCTATAAATAATTTAATAAATCTTTTTTATTAAGTCAAGTGAAGTTTGGTTTTTATCGATAAAAAATAAGAAGTATAAAAAGGAAATAAATAAAAAATATGAACAAGGACAATAATGATTTACCCAATAAATGCATAAAATTAATAGAATATGATTCAAATAATGTTTTTAAAATTTACAATAAAGTTATTAATAAAGAATATGGCAGATGGATTGAAATTTATAATAAATTAAAAGAATTTTCACAGGAAATAAAAAAACCAATAAATATAATTGTAAAAAAGCCATTTTTAGGATTTCATTCTCAAGGGATGAGAATAATTGAGAATGATAAAATATCAATAAAAATATGGGGAATAAATCCTCCTTATTTAGTACATGAATTGGTTCATTTTGCTTACCTAAAAAACTTAGAAATAAATATCGCAGAAAATAAAAAAGCATTAAAAATATACAAAATAGAACTTAAGTTATTCAATAAAATCTTAAAAATCAGCAAATTAGATAAATTTATATGGCTAAGAAAGTTGATAAATTAGTAAACTAAACTTTTTATATTTAACATAAAAATTAGACATAAATAAATAAGATAAAAATAAGATAAGTTAGAAATAAATTAAAAATATTAAGATAAGATACAAATGGTAAAGCAATAATAGATACTTTAAGAAAGTTAAGTAAATTTATAGTAAGTTTTTAATTAATTTTTATAAATTAGTAGATTTTTTGATATTTAATATTTATTTTAATAGGAGGGAAAAAGGTGAAAAGCACTGATAAAACATTGCTTAAAATACAACAAAATGAAATTACTGAATTTTATATCTATTCTAAGATCGCTAATATAGTTAAAGATGAACCTAATAAAAAAATTTTGCTTCAAATTGCAAATGCTGAAAAGGCTCATGCAGATTACTGGGAAAAAATCACAGGTAAAAATATTAAACCCAATATGTTTAATGTCTATTTTAGAGTTTTTCTTGCTAAAGTTTTTGGATTGACATTTGTTTTAAAACTTATGGAAAAAAGAGAAGGGACTGGTTCAAAAATATATGAAAATATCTCAGAAAAATATCCTGAAGCCAAAAAAATAAGTGAAGAAGAAGCAGACCATGAAAAAGCACTACTTTCTATGCTTGATGAAGAAAGGCTTAAATATATAGGCTCAATTGTTTTAGGATTAAATGATGCCCTCGTCGAGCTTACAGGTGCTCTTGCCGGATTTACTCTTGCTCTTGGAAAGACCAAAACAATTTCTCTTGCGGGACTTGTAACTGGCATTTCCGCTGCTTTTTCTATGGCAGCATCAGATTATCTTTCTTCTAAAGCAGAAGGGGATGCTGATGCAGGAAAATCAGCCATATATACAGGGGTTGCCTATATCATTACCGTAATACTTTTAATACTTCCTTTTTTACTTATAAATTATAAATTTTTAAGTCTTGGAATAACTTTAGCAATAGCAGTTTTAATAATATTTTTCTTCAATTATTATATATCTGTCGCAAAAGATTTAAATTTTAAAAGAAGATTTTTTGAAATGGCATTTATTAGTCTTGGTGTTGCAGCTTTTTCATTTTTTATAGGCTGGATTTTAAAAATTATGCTTAAAGTTGATATTTGATTAAAATCAAACGATTTTACTTATACCAAAAATAAGATTTATAAGAATTAAAAATATAATTATAAGACCCGATTTTTTATGGATAATTCTTAAAATTCGAGATATTTTTGTATTTTTAATAAAATTTAAATTACTTAAATTAGGATTTGTTATTATAAATCCTGCAGAAGATTGAAGCAAAATAAGTATAAAAACAATTAATCCAATTATACCATGAATAGTTGAAAAATGTTTCATCCCAAAATTTGCGACCATTATAATAGCGATTATAAAACCTGAAATGGCCAGAATGGTTTTGATTTGATTCATCAACTTGTGTGTTTTTAGCCACCAATTTTTCTTTCTTAAAAATTTAGCAATAATTACTGCCAATAAAGAAAGTAAAAAGACAGAAGACATAAGGGCAAGATGAAGATATAAAATATTCATAAACACCTCTTTTTTATAATAATTAAAAAAGTAGAATAAAATAAATTATAACAGGGACAAAGAATGAAGCAAAAATAAATATAAAATGAAAAAAAATAAAATAAAACAAAGTAAAAACAGATAAAAAATAAATAAATAAAAATAAAAACAAAAAAAATTTAAATAAAGTTAAATAAAAACAGATAAAAAATAAATAAAGTAAAAAAATAAAATAAAATAAACTTAAAGAAAATTAAAAAAAATATAAACAATATTTATTTAATAACAATTAAAGCACTTCCTCTTTTTTTATGTTTAGAATTAATATCATTTGAATCTGAATATGCCCAGAGTAATTTAATGTCTTTCCCCTTAATTATAATCCTGTCTTTAGAATCTTTTGTATCGGTCTTTCTTGAAAACTCAAAATAAATCTTTGAATTATTTCTTTTACCTGCAAAAGAAAGAATATCATAATTGCCACCTATTTCTTTATCATCAGGATGTGGTCCAAATATTCCAGTTGAATATGTGTCAAATGCTTTAGCTTCTTTATCAGTAACTACTCCAAATATCATATCTGCATCTTTCATAGCTGATGATGGATCAAACCCAATTGCAATCCACCCTTTTGCATTTGATTCAATACAAAAATATATTATATCATTTATAATTTCAGCATAAACAATGAAATTTTCATTATCAAAGACAAATTTATTTGAATATTCATTTTGATTTATAATACCATCAATATCAGGTTTGTTTTGTGAATAAAGATAATTATTTATATTTGATAAGAAAAATAAAATTATTAACAATAAAAGTATAGAAAATATACTTAATTTTTTCATAGCTTTAACTCTCCTTGTAACAATAATAATATATTTTTATTAAAAACAAATATTTTGTAAAATTTTGCGATTTTTAAATTAACCAATTAATCTTTTTAAATATAATAAAAATCTTTATAAGCCATATGATTGCTAGTATTTAGAAAACCGACAGGTTTTAGATTTATCTAATAAAATATCTAATTTATCTTTATACTAACAATTGCTTAAAATTCTCTTTTCCCAATTATTTATAGTAATTTATTACAACAAAATAAATGAGTTTTTCTACTGAAATTTTATTAAAAAGAAAATTCTTTATTATATATTTATTTTTTGGATTTATTTTTTAGGACTGAATAATTTTTTAACATTTATTTATTTTATTCTATTCAATTGATCTTTTATAATTTTTTTTATTATAAATTAAATAAATTTTCTCAATTTTCCACTTTTTCTTTTAACCCTTAAGATTTTCTTTCTTTTTTAACCCTTTATAAGTTAAAACTAAATTTAACGCAACTGTTGGGTTCCCTTTAGAAGTATTAGGTAAAATTTGAAGGATTTTTTTATATAAACTTCATCCTTTATTACAGCATATTTAGAAGCATCAGGTAAAATTTAAAGGACTTTTTTATATAAACTTTATCCTTTATTATAGCACATTTAGAAGCATCAGGTAAAATTTAAAGCCAATTTTAATTTTCCCATAAAAGTAAAAACAAAAAATATATTTTCCAAATAGTTTAAAATATTTGTTCATAATTTTTATAAATTTTACTTGATAAAAATATAAAATTATATAAATGTTAACAAACAAATATGAAAAATAAAGTATCTCTTGTCTCTTGTCTCTTATCTCTTATCGCCATAAGTCTCGAGTTTTACAACATGTTAAAGCCTTAACATCTATTAACAATAATATTTTTCTAAATTTTTCAAAAAAATTTAAATATATAAAAAAATCCTATTCCGCAAAATTAAATAATCCAGATAATTCTATAACAAAAATAATTAGCTCTTTTATTGTTATATTTTCTCTTATTAGTTTTTTATCAGTTATTTTTCTTTCATCTGACTTTTCATCAATTTCTGAAAATATATTAAAAGATGA
>ERZ795050.2395-NODE-2395-length-20957-cov-5.508516_pt1 | contig 20957 bp, 14 predicted proteins | sample MGYA00375134_ERZ795050 | MGnify/ENA primary metagenome ERZ795050 (study PRJEB30179, sample SAMN05720221) | activated sludge metagenome | isolation source: Anaerobic digester | place: Japan | collected 2015-05-26 ... | reverse complement strand
ACGCGTGGCCGCTTTCAAAACTTTAGGTGTTGCGCTGGCCGGTCGCGCGCGCGGGATCCAAATCACGATCACGATCGGGATCGTCTGACGCGGATCCCTTGCCGCATCCTTCCGATATCCGGTATACTGCTGGCCATGACAACGGCACGGCAGGTGACGGACAACCTTTTTATTGTGGCGGGTAATGGCACCTATCCCGCCTGCGTCGCGACAGGTGCGCGTCGGGCCGGAATACGGCATATCACGATGTTGGCGCTGCGCGGCGCGACCTCGCGTGCCACCGCGGCCCTGGCCGATGAGATTGCCTGGTTCGGCGTCGGCGAGGTTCGGCGCATTTTCGACTGGATAGCGCGGCAGGGGTTCCCGCACGCGATCCTGGCCGGCGGGATCCCTCCCATCGCCCTCTTCCGTACGCGTTTCGACGATCTCGCCCGCGCCTGGCTGAATGAGTTGCCGGTCAAAAATGCCCACACCCTTTTCGGCCGCATCACCACTGAGATCGAGCGCCTCGGCATCCGCGTGCTCCCGGCCTCCTGCTACATGGACGACTTTCTGCCCGGCGCGGGCGTGTTCACCCGCCGCGGCCCGACCGAACGCGAGACCCGCGATATCGATTTCGGCCACCGCGTGGCCTGCGGGATTGGGGGACACGATATCGGCCAGACCCTCGTGGTCAAGGATGGCATGATCCTCGCTGTCGAGGCGTTCGAGGGCACGGACGCGGCGATTTGCCGCGGCGGCAAACTGGGCGGGCCGGGTGCCGTGGTGGTCAAGGTCGCGAAAACAGGGCATGACATGCGTTTCGACATCCCGGTGATCGGTAAGCAAACCATCCGCGTGCTGCGCCGGGCGCGGATCTCGGCTCTGGCTTTTCAGGCCGGTCGCTTGGTGATGCTCGAACGCGACAAGGTCCTGGCTGCCGCGGACCGCCTGAACCTGACCGTGGTCGGCCTCGACAGCGGTCTGCCCACAGCCCCGATGCGTCCCTGAGAAAGGCTGTCCCGCATGAGTGATACTCCCCCCTTACGGATTCTGATCGGCGTCGGCGAGGTCAGCGGCGATATTCACGCTGCGGCCCTGATGCGCGCCCTGCGCGCGCGTCTGGGTCGTCCCATCGTTTTCCGCGGCTTTGGCGGTGACGCCATGCGGGCCGAGGGTGCCGAGTTGCTCTACCACACGGACCGCATCGCGCTCCTTGGCATCACGCCGGTGCTCCGGAACCTGCCCTTTCTGCTCGGCATGCTGCGCCGCATGAAACGCGAGATTCTCACGTGGCGCCCCGATCTCGTGCTCACGGTCGACTATCCCGGCATGAACCTGCGACTCGCCCGTTTCGCCCATGACCGCGGATTCCGGACCGCCCATTACATCTGCCCGCAAGTCTGGGCTTGGCGCCGAGGCCGTATTCCGAAGATCGCGCGTTCGCTCGACCTGCTGCTCTGCCTCTTCCCTTTCGAGCCGGAGCTGTTCTCGCCGACCGCACTCCGCGCCGTCTTCACGGGCCACCCGTTGGTGGACCGCGCCGCAGAGACGCGCGCCGCCCCGCCTGCAGTCCTGCCGTGGGGGGAGGGCCACCGTATCGCGCTGCTGCCGGGCAGCCGATCAAGCGAAATCACGCGGATCCTGCCACGCATGCTGCGCGCCGCAGTCCAACTCGAAGCGCTGCTGTCTGGAGCGTGTTCCTTTGTCATCCCCGCACCCACGGCCCGCATGCGCCGCCTCGGCGAGGCTGTCGCCGCAACCATGCCGGAGTTGCCGCGCAATATCCGCTTTACGGACGGGCAGGCGCGTGACACGCTGCTGCAAGCGCACGCCGCAGCCGTGGCCTCGGGTACCGCCACGCTCGAGGCCTGCCTCATGCGTTGCCCCACCGTTCTGGTCTACGCCGCCAGCCGCATCACCTGCCTGCTCGCACGGCTATTCGTGAAAGGCGTGCGCCATCTCGGCCTCGCCAACATCGTCGCCGGACGGGAAGTGATGCCTGAACTGCTGCAGGATGCCTTCACGCCAGAACGCTTGGCCGACGCGCTTCTCCGCTATCTTACGGATGACACCGCGCGCGCCCAAGTTCTCGCCGGATACGACGAGGCCAATGCCAAACTCGGGACGGGACAGGCCTCGGAACGCGCTGCTGAAGAGATCGCCCGGTTTTTTTGGGCGTGACGCGCCACGCGGACGCGGGTATCCTTCGGGTTTTTCAACCGTAAGGGTAAGGGTGGATGATGAACGAGACGGTGAACAGGTGCGAAGCGTTGTTGGCGCAGTGGCTGCGGGAGGCGTTCCGGAGCGCGTTCGGGGACGCACAGCAGGACTGGTCCACGCTTCGCGTGCAGCCCGCGACGGACACGCGGTTCGGCGATTTCCAGTGTAACGATGCCATGCCGCTGGCCAAGGTGCTGCGTCAGCCCCCGCGTCAGATCGCCGAGGCCGCGCTCCGGGCCCTGCCGCTGCCTCCCATGCTCACGTCCGCGACCGTGGCGGGTGCGGGCTTCATCAACCTGACCGTCAACCCGGTCTGGCTCGCCGGGCAACTTGCGGCGCTCGCAGCCACGCCGCACTTCGGGATACCGGACATCGGACGAGGCCAGACGGTGGTGATTGACTATTCCAGCCCAAACGTGGCCAAGCCCATGCACATCGGCCACATCCGTTCCACAGTCATCGGCAACGCGCTCGACCGCATCTACCGCGCGTTGGGCTACCGCGTGATCGCCGATAACCATCTGGGGGACTGGGGTACGCAGTTCGGATTGCTGATTCAGGGCTACCGCACTTTCCTGTCGGATGCCGAACGCGAAACCCTGACCGTTGAAACGCTCGAACAGGTCTACGTGCAGAGCTACAACCGCTCGAAAGAAGACCCCGCCTGGCTCGACGCCTGTAAGGCTGAACTGGTGAAACTCCAGCAAGGCGACCCGGAGAACCGTGCGATCTGGGAACGTTTCATCGCCATCAGCCGTCAGGAGTTCGATCGCGTCTACGAACGGCTCGACGTCCGTTTCGACCTCACGCGCGGCGAGAGTTACTACAACGACATCCTGCCCGAGACCATCCGTCTGCTGCAAGAAAAAGGGCTGGCGCAGGAAAGCGAGGGCGCGCTGGTCGTGAACCTCGAGGCCGAGGGCATGCCGGTCTGCATCGTGCGCAAAAGCGACGGCGGATTCAACTACGCCGCGACCGATATCGCCACTGTGCGCAGCCGCATGGCGGAGTTCCGGCCCGACCGGATCGTGTACGTGACCGACGAGCGGCAGCAGCTTCACTTCCGGCAGTTTTTCGCAGTGTGCGCCAAGCTGGGCTGCACCGCCCGTCTGGAGCATGTGTGGTTCGGGCTGATGCGCCTGCCCGAGGGCACCTTCTCCACGCGCCAGGGCAACGTGATCAAGCTGGAGGTGTTGCTGGATGAAGCCGAGCGCCGCGCGTTGGAGATCATTCGCGCCGCGCATACCGGCATGCCCGAGGCGCAACAGCGCGAGCTGGCCGCCGCCATCGGCATCGGCGCGATCAAATACGCCGACCTGAGCCACGACCCGCAGACGCTGATCGTTTTCACTTGGGAGAAGGCGCTGGCGCTGGAGGGCAACTCCGGCCCCTACCTGCAATACGCCCACGCGCGTGTCTGCAGTCTGCTGGACAAATACGCCGAACAGGTTCCGGGCTCCGACCCGAACAGCAACACGCTGCTGCTGGACGCACCGGTCGAAAAGGAGCTGGCCCTGCGCCTGCTGCAATTCCCCGCCGTTGTGACGCGCGCGGCAGAGACGTTCAAGCCCAGCGTGCTGGCCGATTATCTGTTCGGCCTCTCCCAGACCTACAGCAGTTTCTATCAGCGGTCACCCGTGCTGAAGGCGGAACCAGCGGTGCGCGACAGCCGCATCCGGCTCTGCGCCATGACAGCGCAGGTTCTCGCCGAGGGCCTCGGCCTGCTCGGCATCCGCGCGCCGCGTCGGATCTGAACCGTCTCAGAAATGCGTCAGCAGACCGTCGGCCACGCGCCGGGCCGTCTTTTCGTCTGCAAAATGGCGCACCAGCACCAGAGCGAAGAGCATGGCAGTGCCCGGACCTTGGCTGGTGATGATGTTGCCGTCCGCAATCACCGGCGCATCGTCGAACGCCGCGCCGAGCTGCGGCGCGCACGAGGGATAGCACGTGGCACGCCGTCCTTCGAGCACCCCGGCCACGGCGAGTACGGTGGGGGCCGCGCAGATCGCGGCCACGAATCGGCCCGCCGCGTCGAACGCCCGCACCGCGTCGAGCACCCGTTCGTCCGCCGCGAGCGCCTCGGTACCTTTGCCGCCGCCCGGCAGGACGAGCGCATCAAACGATTCAAGGTCCAGATTGTCCCAGACCGCATCGGCCAGAAGCTTTACGCCACGCGAGCCCTGAACCTGCAGCGACTCTCCTAAGGCCGCGCCAACGGTCTCAATCCCGCCGCGGCGCAGCACGTCGAGGATCGTGACCGCCTCCAACTCCTCCAACCCGTCAGCCAAAGGGACTAGAACACGCATAAGGACTCCTTCCGATTTTAACTACTCTGCCGCATATTATGGCATGTGAACGGAAGGTCGGCAATGCAAAAGACCCTTGCCTATAAATTGACAGGATTTCCCGTAGCTCGGCGCGCGGCGGGCTAACTCTTAAATCTAAAAGGAGCATTCGTCGCTCCACTTCGTCGCAAGCGCGATCGACTGAGTTTTGGAGACCGGTGCGTATGCGGGACTAAGGCGTCCGCGGACGGTTCGGGGAACCGTCCCTACCAGCGGGCGGGGACGCCCGCTTCTCCCGTCAGACCTTATGTCGCCCCGCGACGGGCGACCTGCGGTGTCGGAAACGCGGGCGTCCCTGTCGATCGTCGCGGGTCGAATGTCGCGGGTCGCGGGTCGACGTTCCCGATCCCGATAGCGACCCCGATCCCGATAGCGACCCCGATCCCGATAGCGACCCCGATTTGGATGAAACTACGAAACCTTGAAACCAGAAACCCTGAAACCCGAAACCCAAGAAAGTGTCCCGTGGTGAAGCAATCGATCCCGATAGCGACCCCGATTTGGATGAAACCCCGAAACCCTGAAACCCTGAAACCCCGAAACCAAAGAGAGTGGCTCCGTTGCGACGGTTATGGTATGATCCCGCCCATGTTGAAACTGATTCGAACGAGTCTGAGCCGCGAAGCCCATCCGCTGGTGCAGTTCATCAAGTACGGCGTGGTGGGCGGTATGGCCACGGGGGTGCAGATCCTCACCTTCTTTCTGTGCGGATGGTTTCTCTTCCCCTGTCTGACCCAAGACGACATCGTGGTGCGGCTGCTCGGCCTCACGGCGCCGGCGATGTCCGCGTCCGTCCGCGCCTGGAACGCGGGGTTCTGCAACGCCATCGGCTTTCTCTTCTCGAACACCTTCTGCTATGTGCTCAACCGGTTGTTCGTCTTCAAGCCGGGCCGACACCATTGGGTGATGGAGTTCCTGCTTTTCTTCGCGGTCTCCGGCATCAGCATGGTGCTTGGTACGGCGATCCAGTCCTTTTTGATCACGTATCAGGGGATCCAAACCACCTTCGCGTTCGGCGCGAACATTCTCTGTGCCCTGCTGATCAACTACGCGATGCGCAAATTCGTGATTTTCAAAGGGTGATTGCGCAAAGGGGCGTGCGTTGTGAAGTTCTCCTTACTTCACTGTCGCGCCCGGCAACGCGCCCGGATCGGCCTGGATCACAAACAGCGTGCCATCGGGATTGCCCGCCGCGAGAATCATGCCCTCCGACACACCGAAGCGCATCTTGCGCGGCGCGAGATTCGCCACCATCACCACACGGCAGCCCACCAGCGAGGCGGCGTCGCAGTGCCGACGGATGCCCGCGAAAACCTGACGCGGACGCTCCTCCCCGATGTCGAGCTGCAGCTTGAGCAGCTTGTCCGCGCCTTCCACCGGTTCCGCGCTGAGAACCTCGGCCACACGCAGATCCATCTGGGAAAAGGTGTCGTAGTCGATCGTCTCCCGCACCGGTTCGGCGGGTTGCGCGGCCGGTTTTGCGGACTGTGCCGGAACAGCGGAACGCTCCGGCTCGCGGCTGGCTTCGATCAGCCGCTCCACAGAGGCCTGCTCCACCCGCGTGGCCAGATACACGTAAGGGCCGATCGGCAGATTCTCAACCGGGCGCGCGATGTCCGGCCAGACGTACGGCTGCTCATTGAAAAGTGCCGCCACCCGGGCCGCATACCCCGGCAGCACCGGCTGGAGATAGATGGTCAGCACGCGAAACAGGTTCAGGATCGATGTCATCACCGCGCGCGCGGCCTCGGGATCGGTTTTGACCAGAGCCCAGGGTGCCTGACCGTCGAAATACTGGTTGGCCTGATCGGCAAGGTCGCGCACCTCGACCATCACCTTGCTGAAGTCGCGGTTCTCATAGTGCGCGGCGATACGCTCGGCCTTGCCCACGGCTTTCTCGTACAGCGCGCGGCCCTCCACATCCATGCTTCCCATACGGCCGCCCAGACTCTTGTGCAGCATCTGCGCACCGCGCGAGGCGAGGTTGGTGATCTTGCCCACCAGATCGGAGTTCACGCGGCTGATGAAATCACCGAGGTTCAGATCCATGTCATCCGTGGTGCCGTTCAGTTTGCAGGCGTAGTAAAAACGCAGATCCTGCGGCTTGAGGTGCTCGAGCCAAGTGCGCGCCTTGATGAAGGTGCCCTTGGATTTGCTCATCTTCTCGCCGTTGACCGTGAGGAAACCGTGCACAAAAACCTGATCCGGCGTCTTGTAGTCGGCCGTGTGCAACATCGCGGGCCAGAAGAGACAGTGGAAGCGCACGATGTCCTTCCCGATGAAATGGTACAGCTCGCCCCCCGGTTGCTGCCACCAGGCGTCGAACGACTCGCCATGCAGGGCGCACCATTTCTGGAGGGAGGCCATGTACCCGATGGGCGCGTCCACCCACACGTAGAAGAACTTGCCCGGATACCCGGGAATCTCGAAGCCGAAGTAGGGGGCATCGCGCGAGATGCACCAACCGCGCAGCGGCTCGTTGAACCACTCCAGCAGCTTGTTGGCCACATCCGGCGCGGTGTGGTCAGGGATCCACGCTTTCAGAAAATCGCGGAACGGCTCGAGTTCGAAGAAAAGGTGCTCGCTGTCGCGCGTCACCGGCACGTTGCCGCACAAGGTGCAATGGGCCTCCTTCAGCTCTTCGGCGGGATAGGTCTGACTACAGACATCGCAGGCGTCGCCGTACTGTCCGGCCGCGCCACACTTCGGACAGACGCCCTGCACAAAACGGTCCGGCAGAAACATCGCGTCCTGTTCGCAGTAGAGCTGCGGCAGTTTGCGTACCGTCACGGCACCGCTCTGGCGCATCGACTCGAAAATCGTATTGCAGAGAGCGCGGTTTTCCTCGCTGTGGGTGGAGTGGTACTGGTCGAACTGGATCTCGAAATCCGCGAAATCGCGGGTGTGCCGCTCGTAGCTGCGTGCGATCAGCTCCTCCGGGGAGATCCCCTCCGCACGCGCGCGCACCATGATCGGTGTGCCATGCGTATCGTCCGCGCAGACATAAACGCAAGCGTGGCCGCGCATCTTTTGAAACCGGACCCAGAAATCCGTCTGCAGATACTCGACCAAATGCCCAATGTGAATGTCCCCGTTGGCGTACGGAAGAGCCGACGTCACCACCATCTTGCGTTTTGTGTTGCCCATAAAGTGCTCCCACGGTAAAAAAACGAAGTGTTATCATAGCGTGTCCGCCCCATTCCCGCCACTTCTTAGTTCATCAGTGCCTTACGAACCAACGAGCACAATAAAAACAAGTTGTTTCACCCTCGTTCTTTGAGATTGCGGGCTCCGCCCGCGTTGGGGGTTGAGGCTGCAAGATTTGTACAGCCTCACAGTCTCACAGTCTCACAACCTCACAGCCTCACAGTTCTCGGGTCAGTGATGTGGCCTGTGAGGGATGAGGCCGCCGCGGTGTAGGGCGAGGCGAGATAAATGCGCGCGTCCTTTGAGCCCATGCGTCCGATGAAGTTGCGGTTGGTCGTGCTGACCACCACCTCGTGTCCATGGGTACGCCCAAAGGTGTCGACCGGCCCGCCCAGGCAGGCCGCGCAGGAGGGCGGCGCGATCGGCTCGACGCCCGCCTCTTCAAAGATCGCCCGCAGACTCTGTCCGCCGATCTTGGTTTCATCAAGCCCCTTCTCCACCTGCCGTGTGGCAGGCACAAGCAGCGTGCGGACGGCGACCCGCTTGCCCTGCATGACTTTGGCCGCCATGATGAAATCCTCCAGCTTGCCGCCGGTGCAGGAACCGATGTAGACCTGATCGATTTTCACGTCGCTACAGGCGCGAGCCAGCGCTTTGTTGTCGGGAAGATGCGGCTTGGCCACAACCGGCTCAAGCCGGGAGACGTCGTAGCGGCGCTCGTCCGCAACTTTGGCGTCCGGATCGCTGAACAAAGGCTCGAACGGCTTCTTCGTGCGGGCCTTAACGTAATCGATGGTCTTCCGGTCGGGCGCGATGATGCCGTTCTTCGCGCCGGCCTCGACCGCCATGTTGCAAATCGTGCAGCGCTCATCGATGCTGAGGGCTTCAATCGCGGAACCTGTGAATTCCATCGCGTGGTAGGTCGCGCCGTCCACACCGATGTCACCGATGATGTGGAGGATCAGATCCTTGGCTGAGAGGTACGGGGGCAATTCGCCGTCCAACACGAAACGGATGGTCGGCGGCACCTTGACCAACAGCTTACCCGTGCCCATGATAAACCCCGCATCGGTGTTGCCGATGCCCGTCGAAAAGGCTCCCAGCGCCCCGTGCGTGCAGGTATGGGAATCCGTGCCGAAAATGGTCTCGCCCGGACGCACATGGCCCAGTTCCGGCATCGCCACATGACAAACTCCGCAGTAATTTTCGGTGCCGGGGTCATAGAAATAAGGCAGCCCTTGCTCTTTGACGAACACGCGCAGCGTGTCCACGTTGCGGTGGGCTTTTTCGTCCGCCGTGAAGATGTAGTGATCCGGCAGAATCACGATCTTCTCGCGATCAAAAACCTTGGCGTCTTTACCGAATTCGCGGTGGAAAATGCCGATCGTGCCGGGTCCGCACACGTCATGCGTCAGGAGGATCCCGACGTTCACCCAAATGTTGTCGCCGGGCGACACCACGCTCGCGCCCGACTCGCGGGCCAGAATTTTTTCCGTGATGGTCATGTTCCGTCTTTCCCCTGAACCAGACTGAAGAAGCGGTCCTGATACCGCTCAAAGAGCCCGTGCTCTTGCAGCAGTCGGCCCAGCGGTTTGATCAGCTTCGCGTCCTGCGCCGCGGCTTGGAACCCGCGTTCGATCTCTTCGCGCAGACCGGCCGGGATGCCATCCTGCATTTCGAACAGACGCCGCTCGTGCAATTCCCGAATGTTCTCCTGAGCCGAATTGTGGATCACGGTCCAGAAAAGCCGCACCAGACAGACATCCCACGGATCGTCCACCCCGTGGATCACCGCCGCAAACGGGTCGTTGTGCGCTTCGGCCTCGGCCTTCACACGCTCCAACACCGCCTCCGTCGCATCCGAAACCACCTGTTCGCTGAAGGCCTCCTGCTTGAGCGTGTAACCGTACCGCAGAATGCGCACCGTGTCCTCATGCTCCTTCAGCCACTCGACATAACGCTGCGCCTGTTCCCCGAACCCCTCCAGAATCATGGTGGAGTAAGAGGAAGGCGTGATGATCTGCGGCCGCAACGCCTGCATGCGGCCCTCCCGGACCCGCACCTTGCCGACCGTGTCCATCAGCTCGCTCACCAAATGATAACGGATGATCGTGTTGCCGAACGTTTCCAAATGACGCTTGGGCGGCACCACGATCCGCGTGTTGTTCACCGCGAACCAGAAATCGAATTGTGTGGGTTTCTTACTCATAACATGAGAAGGGAGTATAACAGGAATACCGGATTCTGAAAAGCGCGAGAAAAGACCCGGTTCCCGCGCGTTGAGTGACCGGCCCCGCCCGTAACGGCGGATCAAACGGACCGGTCGGACACACGCGTTCTTGCCGATCGTCGCGGGTCAACGTTCAGCATTGCCGTCACTTCGGGCGTCCGAGACGTCCGCCCGCACTTTACCGCCGGAGCGGACGGTTCGCGAAACCATCCTCACGAGGACGAGATGGCGATCCCGATCCCGACAGCGATTTCGATAAACCCGGAACCCATTACCTGAACTGGAGCAGCGTGCCGAAGCTCTTGAGGGTGACCGTGACATAGGTCACCCCGCCGGACTGCTCCTCCTTGAGGATGAAGAGCGAGGGGTCGGCCGCGGCCTGGCCCTTGACCGTGACCCGGCCGTCCGCCACCGCCTCCCAGAACTCCGTTGCCGTGTCGACCGCGCCGCCCGGAGCGCCGACAGCGAGGCGCAGCGTGCCGCCGCCGTAGCTGCCGAAGTCGAACGCGCCGCCCGGAGCGACCGTCAGGCCCTGCGCGAGGGTCAGGGTCCCGGAGACGAGGCGGAAGACCCCGCCCGGCGAGACCTCCAGCGCGTCGAAGGCCGAGACGCCGCCGGTCTGCGCCGCCGCGCCCGCCGCGACCGTCACCGCGCCCAAGACGTTCCGCCCCGCGAGCGCCAGCGTGCCCGCGCCGAGCTTCGTCAGAGCCTTGCCGCCCGTGACGCCGCCCGCGAGGGTCAGGGTCCCGGCCGCGTTCGCCACGTCCACGGTCAGCGCGTCCTGCAGGACCAGCGCCGCGGTCAGGGTATGGCTGCCCAGCAGCGAGAGGATGCGCGGCATGCCGTACGCGCCGTCCGAGGCCAGCGTCAGCGCGCCCGGCCCCGCCACCGTGTAGGAGACCGCGTTGTTGAAGGCCAGCCCGCGCAGCGTGCGGCCGGCCTCGGCCGTCACGGTCCCGGCGGCGGTCAGGTTCGGGCCGAAGTACGCGCCGAACTCCGCCGTGGCGGGGTTGGTCAGGCTCCAGGCCCCGGACGCGTCCCAGTCGCCGCCCGAAGCCCCGGCCCACTGGTTCAGCGCGGCATTGCCCAGCAGGAGGTGCTTGCTGTCGTTGGAGAGGGTCACGTCAAAGCGCGCGAAACCGTCCTCAGCCCAGACCTGATTGTCCTCCGCGTTGGAGAAGCCTCCCGCCGCGAATGTCATCGGATTATCGCAACTGATCGCGTAGAAGAGCGACGCCGGATCGGGAAGGAAGCCGTTGATCAGCGAAATCCGCAGCGCGCCGTCCAATACGGCGTTCCCGGTGATCATCAGGTGATCGTGGTACCCCGCACCATTCGTGAAGGAATTGGCCTGGGACGCGCCGCCGATATCGAGGGCGATCACCGCGTTCGGCGCGTTGGTGTAGCTGCCGTTCACGAGGGTCCGGCCCGGAACGCCGAAGTCGCCCGGCGCGAGCGTGCCGCCCTCGTTGAACAGCGTCCCGCGCGCGCCGCCCGGCTCCGAGCGCAGGTTGACCGCCTCATACGAGTCCGTCGCCAGCGTGCCGCCCTGGAAGGCGAAGACCTGATTGGCCCCCTCTTCAGCACGGTTCCCATAAATGCGCTTACGGCTCACGAGTTTGCCAGAACCCCTCAGCGTGAAGGCGGCGAGGCTGTTGTTGTTCGTTCCCGAGCCGATCGAGACCGCGTTATCGCTCTGCCCGAACGCATACACCGTGCCGCCAGATAGGTCGTAGGTGGCCGTCGTGTGATCCGCCAGACTTCCGAGGTGCAGATACTCTTTGCTCTGCACAAGCACGATGCCGCCCGTCTGCACGCCGATGAAATTGCACCCCGTCTGTTCCCAGGAACCATGGTGATTGCCGAAGCGCAAGCTCCAATCCGTCTCCGGCTGATCCATCAGCACCCCCCCCGTAATGGTCAGCGTGTTGGTGCCGCCCGCAGTGTAAAAGGTGAACCTGCGCGTCTCCGGCGTGACGGTCAGGACGCCACCGTTGAGCGTAACGTCGGCGCTCAGGTTCTTAGACGGATGCAACGGGTTGAAGATCCAGACTCCGTTCTCGATCGTCCACTTTGTCCGCGCCGGTTCGGGAAGCATGTTGTTCACCACGGTCGTCGCGTCAGGCTCGCCGTCCAAAATGACGGTCGCGCCCTCTGTCGGGACGATGTTGCCGACCCAGTGCTCACCGGGGCTTTGGAAAAGCGTGAGCGGCATATTGACGTTACGCTGGTAGACGGTGCCGAGCCCGTCGAGCGAGATCGTGATGGGCTCGGTATCCGTGCTGTTGTAGTTGAACGTGCCGAAATTGGTCAGATTCCCCGAGATGACCGAGCCGCTGTTGAGCGTCAGGGTGCCGCCGGAAAAAACGGTAATCCTGCCCGTCACGCTGCCGCCATTCGACATCGTCACCGTCCTGCTCTCGCCGATGTCCAATGCGCCGGAGATGGCGCAGGTGTTGGTCAGATAGACGTTACCGCCGGACACGGAGACCGCCCCGGATATCGAGCTGCCGGAGAGCATCTCGAGAGTCCCGTCGCGGGAAAGGCGGATGTGGCCGTTCACGGTGTCACCGACCGTCAGCCGACCGTTGGCGAAATCAATGACTCCTCCCATATCCACGGGGCCGAGGAGCGAAAGGTTTCCTGCAGAACCCTTGGTCAGCCCCGCCGAACCGGTCACGGCACTGCCGATGACCAGCGTGTTGGTACGGTAGCGGAAATTGAGAATCGCCTCGGCAGTGCCGAACGCGAGGGTTCCCGGCGTGTTGATGCCGATGCTGTTTACGCTTCGGTTCCCGGCTGACATCAGGGCACCGCTGGTCAGGGTCAGGGTACCGGGGCCTTCGATGCTGCCCTCCCCTTCTAAGATCAGGGCGTTGATCGTGGTAGACTGGTTGAGCGTCGCCGTGGTGGTGAGACGGGCGTTCGTGGTGGTGACGCTGCCGTCCAGAATGCCGGAGGCGTAAGATTTGAGCTGACGAACGCCGTAGCCCGACTCGTACGTCGCGAAGTAATACGGCGGATCGGAGCTGTAGGGGTTGCACACCGCATACGGGATGATGCTCGCGTTGGGAGTGTTGTAGGCGCCGCCGCCGCCGACCAGCGTGGGCGGTTCGATGAATTCGATGTTGGCGTAACGGCTGTCAGACACGCCGAACGGCTGATCGCCGAGATTACTGCCGTGCAGGAACACGACACCCCCGGATTCACGCTCCAGCCGCTGAAACGTCAACCTGACCGGCTTGAGCGGATTCGTATCCGGAATCGCGAGCACTTCCGAAAAGCCGGGGCCGATGCGCAGCGGTCCGCTGAAGGTCTCGTGGATGGGCATCGTGCCGGGTCCGGTCAGGCGCAGCAAGCCCCCGTTGAGCGTCACACGTTTCCCCCGCAGCCCCTCGGCCGGGGCGATGCCGGCCGTCCCGTTGACGCGGAACTCCGCGCCGGTGCTGACGATGACATCGGCCCAAATCAGCGACCCCGTGGTGTTGTAGAGCCGGAGATGCCCTTCGCGGATATCCACTGTTCCGGCAAACGTGTTCGAGGCGGTCAGGCTCCAGAGGTTGTTATAATCGTTCTTCCCGGTCTTGATCAATGTGATCCCCGCATCGCCCGCAAGGTCGCCGTTGAGTGTCAACGCTTTGTTCGCTGCACGCCAAGTCTGATCAGCCGCGAGTTGGATGTCGTGGTTGAAGGTGACGGTCTGGTTGGCGGAGGAGGCGCTGATACCCGAGGCACCGAGGGTCAGGGTATTCCCGGCGGCAATCGACACCGGCCCTTTCAGGTTGTTCGCGAAATACAGCCCCCCCAACGCGAGGTCCGCGCCCAACGAAAGGCTCGCGGCGTTGGCCGCGCTGAGCAAACTATCGAACCGGCCGATGTGCTCGATCGAGGCGTTCGTGCCGCCGACCCAGTCGGCGGAGGTGTTCAGGGTCGCGGTGTCGGCCTTATAAATCGTATCGGCCAGCGCGGCACCGGCAGCCCCGAAGAGGAGACAACCCGTCAACCCGACAGCGGAAAACATATGGAATTTCCTGTTTTTCATCGTCTTTCACGCTCCTTCTTTTCGCCACTCTTTGTCAGCAAGCCCTGTCCCCAACGATGGTAATCGTAACCCCAACCAAGGCAGGAAGTCAACCCCGCTGACGTTTAACCTAAAAAGAGCAGTTGAACCTCCAACTCTCTTTGGTTTCAAGGTTTCGTGGTTTCAGGGTTTCAGGGTTTCAAGGTTTCAGGGTTTCATCCAAATCGGGGTCGGGATCGGTATCGGGATCGGTATCGTCGACCCGCGACCCGCGACATTCGACCCGCGACGATCGACAGGGACGCCCGCTGGTAGGGACGGTTCCCCGAACCGTCCGCGGACGCCTCAGTCCCGCATACGCATTCGGTTAAAAAAATCATATTAATCCTGTCATCCTGATGCCCTGAACGGGGGGCTTGTTGATAATTTTAACCCGGGGTCTGATCATATTGGGGATATCGGGGGTTTTTTTGCCTTTAACTGTTCTTTTCAGAAGAAGTTACATTATCTACAGCACCTTGTTGATAACCTGTTGGCCGATTGATCATCTTTTCCCCTTGTCCCCTCTCTTCAATTGTGGTTCAACAGTACACGTTGCGGGGGACTGTTCCAATGCCTCCTTTTACCTCTTTTTCCGACCTGTTTTGTGAGTGCCGTTATGAATGCTGCCGCAGAATTGTGGGCTAACGCCTGCAATCACCTGAAATCCGTACTCAACGCCGATGTCTTCTCCCGCTGGATCGAGATCATCCGTCCCGCGACGCTGGAGGAAAACTGTCTGTCCCTGGAAGTTGAGAATGATTTTTCCCAAGCTTGGCTGGAGGATAATTACAAAGGGTTCATCTTGGACGCCCTCCATTTGGCGGGCGCGCCGTCCGAACTTTCCGTGACCTTTGTGGTGAATGCCCCGGAAGCGCAGGAAGGGTTGCCGGATGATCCGCCGCAGGAAACCAAACCCGCGCCGCGCCGACGTCCAAAAACCCCGAACCGGACCTCTTCCAACCAGCTCAACCCGATTTTCACCTTTGAAAATTTCGTGACCGGCCCGTCGAACAGTTTCGCGCACGCCGCCGCATTGGGTGTGTCGCAATCGGTCGGCCGCGCTTACAATCCCCTCTTCATCTACGGCCAAACCGGTATCGGCAAAACGCATCTGATGCAGGCGGTGGGACACCGAGTCCTCTCCTCACCCGGTATGAGCGTTTTTTACGTCACGACCGAAACGCTTCTCAATGAATATGTGGAGGCCATCCAAAACCGGACCACCATGGAGTTCCGGAAAAAATACCGCAAAACCGATGTGCTGCTGGTGGATGATATCCAGTTTCTGGCTGGTAAGGACAGTCTGCAGGCGGAGTTTTTTCACACCTTCAATGTTCTGTATGACGCCCATAAGCAGATCATCATGACCAGCGATCTGCCTCCGCGTGAACTCTCAGGCCTTGAGCCGCGGCTGGTCTCGCGCTTTGAATGGGGTTTAGTCACGGAAATCGAGTCGCCTGATTTCGAAACCCGTCTGGCGATTCTCCGCTATAAGCACTCAATGTCCAAGGTTCAACTACCGGATGAGATGCTGGTGTTTATCGCCGATAACATCCGTTCAAATGTCCGCAGCCTTGAGGGTGCGCTCACCCGAGCGATCACTTTCGCCTCCCTAAACGGCACCATAACGCTTGATTCGCTCCGCAACCTGCTGAAAGACCAACTCGATGACGAACGCCAGAAGGATCTCACCTTTGACGACATCCAGCGCATGGTAGCCGATTACTATGATCTGCGCATGACCGACATGTCGAGCAAGCGGCGCCCGCGTTCGGTGGCCGCGCCGCGTCAAATCGCCATGTTCCTGTGCCGCAAACTGACCCGCTCTTCCCTTCCCGAGATCGCCAAATCTTTCGACAAAACCCACGCCACCGTAGTCCATGCCTGCAAGACGATTCAGGACCGCATCCAGACTGAAGAGGACTTACGCGATTCGGTGCGCGAGATCACACGCAAACTGGGCCGCGATCCCGTTTCTTTCCAAATATGACCGCCTCTTTATAACCTGTTGATTTCCTTATGATTTGCTTCTCACATCTCTTCATAACCCGGCAGTTCTTAACAGCCCCCTCCCCCTGTACACCTTTTCTTCTACCTTTATCGAAGGGTTATCAACATGATTTCATTCCTGTTTTGTTTTTCATAACTTATTCATATAAAGCAGGTTGTAGAGTTATCCACAAGGTTCTTGCCTCTCTACTATTAGGACTGTTCTTTCTTTACTTTAATACCCGTAATAGACTACAATCGCACCTTTTATGGGTCATTAACGCAATGACCTGGCCATGGGAGAGAAAACGATGAAATTGACGATTATGCGGTCCGCTTTTCTTGACGGTTTGCAGACAGTGCAGAATGTGGTGAGTTCCAAAGGGGTACTGCAGATTTTGTCGAATGCGCTCTTGCAGGCGAAAGATGGAAAACTGAGCATCACCACAACCGATCTGGATATTGCGGAGCGGTGCGAGGTGGAGTGCGAGGTGGAGCGCGAGGGAAGCACCACGCTTCCGGTTCGGCGTCTGGTCGGCATGATCCGCGAATTGCCGGAGGGCAAGGTGCTGGTCGAAGTGAATGATCAGGATGAGGCCACAGTGCAGAGCGGATCCTCTTTCTATAAGATCATCGGGCTGCCCACACGGGACTATCCGCCGATTCCGGCGACGGAAGGGAAGTTCTGCTACCGAATCGATCAGGGCGCGTTCCGCGAGATGCTGCGCAAAACCAGTTACGCCGTGTCGCAGGATGAGACCCGCCGTGTGCTCAACGGCGTGCTGATGGCCTTCAAAGAGAATAAATTGACGCTGGTCGCCACGGATGGACGCCGGTTGGCTCTGGTCGAACATGAGATTGAATTCCCGCCCGAGGCCGAGACGGAAATGATCCTGCCGATCAAGGCGGTCAGCGAATTGATGCGCATTCTCTCCAACGACGGGGATTTGAAAATCTACGCGCAGAAGAATCAAGCGGTTTTCGAGTTGGGGACGACGATGCTCAGCAGCAAACTCATCGACGGCGTGTATCCCAACTACCGGCAGGTGATTCCTGCGGCGTGCGATGAGCGCGTCGTGATTGAGCGCGATGCGTTGCTGGCAGCGCTGCGCCGCGTTTCGGTCGTGACCACGGATAAATGTAACGCCACGCGATTGACGTTCTCCGCGAACCAGTTGATCGTCAGCATCAACACGCCGGAAGTCGGCGAAGGGCGCGATGTGGTTCCGGTCAAATACGGCGGCAAGGAGATCTCGATCATCTTTAATCCCGAATTCGTCATGGATCCCCTCAAAAATATGGACGATGACGAAGTCTTTATCGAGATGAATGACGGTCACAGCCCCGCGTTGATCAAGTGCGGCATCCCGTTCCTATACGTGTTGATGCCCCTGCGGATCAGTTAGGAGTTTTTGCTTCGTTTCGGCTGTGGCACGGACATCTTGCCTGTGTTTCATGGACGGTTCCGCCCATGTCACGGAACCCCGTCCAGATAAGCCGCCAGACGCCCTGCCACGGAAGGGTGGCGGAGCGGGTCGATACGCTCTCGCATGTTGACACTGCGAAATGTACTGTTGCGGCGCGCCGGGCGGCGTGACGTCCCGGTAGAGTCCCTCGAGCAGCGCGTCAGAGGGAACACAGCGGCAGCGTACGTAAACCCGCAGCGACGCACCGGGGGCCAGCGGTCGTGGCAGCGGGATCACCAGCTTGCGGGCCACCGTGTCAAGAGTGTGGGCACACGCGGAAAAGCCGTCGGTTGGCGGAAACGGCTCCGCAAACCGTTCGCGGTCATCGGGGGAAAGGGTCTCTGCCAACGAAACCGCAACCTCGAAAATCTCCAGGTCACGCACATCGAGTCGCAACGCCGTCAACGGCTCGCGCGCGGTCAGAAACAGGAGGGCCGCGCCATCCACATGGCTCTCGTAAAACGCGAGCCGGAGGGTGATATGATGGAGTTGCGCGTCAGGCAGGCGCACCGCGTCGCGTCGGTATCGGTAGGTCATGTTTTGTTTCGCTCAGAAAAGCCGGATGTTACCTTTGCGCTATTCCACCAGCCCCTCTTCGCACTCGCGCACTTTGCGCTCATAGAAGGGTTGCAGGATCAGGCCGCGGTCGCGCAGCTCTTGCAGCATACGGAGACGCCGCTCCACCTGTTTGCGGGTGAAGGTGGGTTTGGCCGGGGTCCGCGCCTTTGCCGCGGCGTTTGTCTGCGCGGCGTGCGGCGCCGCGTTGGTGACCACCGCCGGGGGAGACCGTTCCCCGCGCTGTTCGGGAGGGGGCCTCTTGGCCGGGGCTTGGGCGTGCGCCACCGCTGCGCACGCCAGCCATCCGAAAATTCGGAGCCGTGTGTTGCGTCTCATTGCCGGATCCTCCCGCGTCCGGTCACTTTTCCAAGCGCTGAAGCTCAAGGCAGTCGATATAGACCGCACGGATCGCGGGGTTCGCGTTTTGGGTCTTCTTGTCGAACCGTCCCGGCCCGATCCAAACGTAGTGGGCGCTCTCCGGCACCCACTCGGCCACATCGTACCAGGCGTATCCGTCGCCTATGGCGGAGGTCTTGGGCTCGACCGTCTTCCCGTGGCCTTTCTTGTTCACGGGGTCATACACGCCGGCCCAGAAGGCCGTCCCCTCCTGCCCCGGCACCCGCTCGACACGCAAGCGTATCCGGATGCGGTACCGCGCGCCGGGGTCGAAGGCCACCTTGCCGAACGGCAGCGAGGTGCACCATTCGTAGTGGGTGTTGAACAACTTGAGCGCGAAGCCGTCCCCGGCCTGCGGATCAGCCACTTTTTTCTCGCCCCACACGCCCGGCCGGCCGAGCGACAGCTGTTCGTCTTCGATGGTCGCCCGGTCTCCCGGAGGCGGCAGGGGTGGCGGCGAAATGAGCGCCCGCCAGTCCGTGATGGTTTTCGTATGCCGCTCCAAACTCTCCGCGAGACGGATGTTCCGGGCCTCGTCGAAACGTTTCAGCAGTTCGGTCGCCAAGGCGCGGTATTCCGCCGGGACCGCATATTGCTGCGGATTCGAGGTGACCCACACGGTTTTCTGTTCGCTTGCGGGAAGTCGGGAGAGCCGTGCGTACAACACCGAAAAGGCCCCCATGCGCACATTGTAGGCGTGGGCCGGCGAATCCCGCACCGCTGCCTCTGCCCGGGACCACAAGTCCGCGGCGCGGTCGAGAAACGCGTCCGGCAGGACGGGGCTCCGCACGTCGTCAAAGATCCGCAGGGGCTTTTTCGCCGGATCGTTGTAAAAGGTGTGCAGTTCGTCGAAGTACTGCCGCACGAGCGGCGCGGCCGCGCCGTAATATCCCGCGAAGAAATCCGCGAGCAGCGGCTCTGTCGGCAGATCGGGATTCCACAGCCATTTGGCGAGGAGCCAGGCCTTGAGTTCCGCGAAATCGCCGTGCCGTCCATGATAGGCCCCCTGCTCGAACAGTCCGACCACGCGGTGGTCGCGGAAGAACCGCACGTTGTCCCGCAACGCCAGCACATTGGGGAACGGGGCGGTGTAGTGGCGGAAATTGGTGGTGTAGTCCCAGATGTAAAGTTTGTCGGTCATGGCGCTCCAGCCGCGGATATCCTCGACAAACTTCCGGTTCTGTTCGTAGGCGCTCTGATCCAGCGGATACGAGAAGTCGCACTCGATGGTGCAGAGGCGAGGCACGACATTGCGGCGCGGCCGCACGGTCTTGGGCGGTTTGCGCGTGTACTGGTACGCGAGCGTTTCGATCCACACCTCCGGGAACTCCCGCTCCACCGCCTCGGCCACCTGATTGACGAAGGTGATCAGCGTTCCGGCGTGCGACTCTTCACGGTCGTCGATCGCCTTGCACGCGGGACACGTGCACGGGTAGCGCCAGTCGTTCTGGCTCACGCTGAAAAGCTTGGCCGTGGGGTCTTTGCGGATGCGCTCCAGCACGCGGGTGGTGACGATCTTCAGCACGTCGGGGTTCGTCAGGCAGAGCTGGGAGGGCTCTTTGATGCGCCGACCGTCGATCTCGCTGAAATATTCCGGGTGGGTTTCGAAAAACTCCTCGGGCGGACAGAGCCGGTTGAAGGTATGGCAGAAGAGCCCGCCGCCGAAGCGGATCTTGCCGCCGTGCCGTTCGGTGAGGCGCATGGCGTTGCCGTTGGCCTTGTTCCGGGCCGCGAGGTCGCCGTCAAACATGTCGAACCAGAAGGGCTCGCGCAACGCGAAGGCGGGTTTCTGCGTCTCATCCGTATTCGGCACGGTGAAACGTTCGAGCCGGGGGATCACGCTGTGCCAGGAGGCGTACCAGCGGCAGCCGCCAACCCGCTCCAACAGTTCATACACGCCGTACAGCGTGCCGCGGACCGGACCGCCGAGAATCAGCAGATGCGGCGGACGGGTCACGATGCGGAACCCGTCGTCGCCGAACGCGGCCGCATCGGCGGCAGTGCCGAGAATCGCGGCGGTGTGGCGCGTGACGCCCAGCAGCACCGCGCGCGCCGGCAACGGTTCCCGGTCCGTCACGATCGGCAGACGCACACCGGTCATCTGTTCGGTGAACCGCTGAAGCTCTTCCGCGGCGTGGCGTTGCGACGCCGACGCCTCCTCGGACCGGACGATCGCCATGCCGTCCGCCTTTCCGCGCTCGGCGAGCGTCACCTCGCCCGGCGCCCCCAGTACGCTTGCCGCCGCACATCCCGTCAACCCGACGATCCAAAGGATTCCTCTGCGCATCATGTCACCCCCCTTTCGTTCTTTACGCCCCCTGTTTTACCCATGTGCCCGATCAACAAGGCACCGCCTCTCCTCCGCCCGCGTTCCCTGATCTCCTGAAAAGTCGTGGCAGGGCGTTCGGGCGCGGAACAGTTGTCCTTTCACGCAGGAGTATACCGGTTTGGCCGCTTCCGGACAATACCCCCTGCCGCTTCAGCGTAATCGGTTAGCGACAGGAGTGTGCGAAGACAATGCGTTTCTGGTGAAAAGGGGGGGCAGTGAGTCGGGAGCGCGG
>ERZ795050.2393-NODE-2393-length-20962-cov-6.202277_pt1 | contig 20962 bp, 9 predicted proteins | sample MGYA00375134_ERZ795050 | MGnify/ENA primary metagenome ERZ795050 (study PRJEB30179, sample SAMN05720221) | activated sludge metagenome | isolation source: Anaerobic digester | place: Japan | collected 2015-05-26 ... | reverse complement strand
AGCGGGCTGCGGGGATCCATTCGCCATCCACCCAGACTTCCGCTCGTTGGTCCCGTATTCGAGCCGGTATGTTCAGCGTGCGAAGCGCCGCCACCAATAGATGCCACCGTTCTGCGGCGGTGCAGGTCCGAGTGCGCCAAACCTCATCGAAGGACTTAACCGTTTCAGTGGTGCTTGGAACAACCAAAACCTGAGCGTCAATGGATTCTTTCAGCCGGTCAAGAACCTCCCGGGGGTCGTCCGCTTTCGCTGTCTGGTAAAACGTGTGCCAAACCTCACGGCGATTGCGAAGGACGAAGGTAGGCCCGACAACGGGGTTGACAACGTATTCGCGGTATATTTCATCGGGCACCTGCACCGGGCGCATCTGGTTTGCCCATTCCACGACCAGAAGGTTTTCTTCAAGCCAGCCCGACGGTCGCGACTGGACACCGAGACAAAGCAGGGAAGCAGCGGTCGCGACGCTGGCCGCAGCGACCGGACGAAGCGAGTGAAGCGCACATTCTCTGATCAACACCAGCAGGCTGACAAAGAACAGGGCGGTTACCACGAGTCCAAGCGGGTAGGGCCTGTCCGGTGATGGCTGGGCTGGCGCCTTCTCGAATTTCGCGGCGTCAAACACCTTGCGGACTGCCTGCACCCCGCGCAGCACCGCCCTCGGCGCTTTGATCTCACCTGGCGTAAGCCGTCTCTCTCCTGGGAGGTCAGTGATAAGCCAGCCGTTGGTCCCGTATTCGTGTTCAAAATCTTCCAACGCGCGCGGGTGCAGAATAACGGCCCGCACACCTAGTGAGGCGGCGGCACGCGCCTCCCGACCATAATCAGCCAAATTGCCGTCCGTGACGAAACCAATTGTGAACGGGCGGACCCCTTTTCCAACAATGACTATCCTGTCTCGACCAGCGCTTATCCTCAAGTCGCTTTCTAGCAACGGTCCGACGCCCCAAGCAGCAAGAAACACCAGTGCCCCCATGGTCGGAGCGAGCGGTGGCGCCGGCAGTCGCCAGCTCTTCCGGCGCCAGGGAGGCGTCTCGCCTAGCAGCAGGCCGAGGCTGATGCACAGGGGGATAAACGTAAGCGGAACACGGATCACCCCTTGAAAAAACATCGCGACGGACAGTGCCAGAACAGTCATTTTGGCATACGAATTCTTCCCCTGCAACAGACACCAAATGAGGATGAACAGGACGAGGACAAGCATGGGAACCCCGTAACTCGCGCCAAGATGGGCATAGTCATTCAGCAAGACCGCCGTGTTGTCGGGCAGAAATATTGGGCAATAAAGTTTCCGGTGGATCGGGAGCACCTCCCCCCAACCCCACCCGGCCAAGGGACGGTCCAGCATCGCCTGGATGGCGCCAGGCAAGACGTAGAGTCGGTTCGCCCACGACAGGTCCATGACATTGGAAACAGAAGCCAGTCTGCGGAGTAGGAGTATGTCTGACGAACGCAGCCAGGATAAGCTCATCGACATTGCCAGCAGGAGGCCGAGCGCTGCTCCCGAAACCGCCAGTTTCGACTTCCGACTTGCGCCCTGCCACTTGGGGCACAGCCACGTAGCGAGTGCCAGTACCAGCACAAGCTGCCCGATGCGGCTGAATGATCGCGCCAATTGAAAAGCGTGGAGCCCGGCAAGCACAAAGAGGACGTGGTGAAATTCTTTTCGCGCCTCCCCTCTGAGCCGAAGCGCGATGACGCAGGCCAAGCCCAACACCACCCCGGAGTTGTTAGGATCAAGAACCCAACCTCGCCATCGCGGCATACCGCGGTAGCTGGCTGAAAAGAGTGGCTCGGGTTGTAACATGCCCGGGAAGATTGCCATCACTGAACTCACCCCCAAGAACAAAACAAAAACAGCCCGCTCCACAGACCTGCGCTCTGGTTCTGCGAGTTTCAGAGAAAGCCAGCTCCAGGACGCCACGAGCAGCAAGCCCACTACCTGAAGGGCTTGCTCGTGCCGGTGATGCAGAAATGGCTCCCACAATGCACTCAGCGCGAGCGATATTGTGGCGAGAAAGATGGAAAGTGACCGCCACCGGCCCGGTCGTTTAACAGTTGGCAGGCGCATGGACTGCCGTCCTCACGAAGAGGTCCCGTGTCGCCAAGGTGAAGACACAAATCAGCGCGACCGATCCAATAGGAAGCTGCGCTTTCGCCAGCAGAGCAGTTACGAAGAGAACCGCCATCAAGAGAATGGCCGCAACCAAACAGGCGGGTGGCTTTTTCAAGCAAGCAAAAAGCAGTCCGATCAGACCAGCCAGCGTACACCTGGCGGAAATGTCAAGCTCGATTAGATATCGCCTGTCAAGGAGTGCTTGGCAGACGTCCGCGGCGTACTCAACTGGCGCCTTCTGACCGGCCGGGGTGCTGTAACGGGGTACAGGCCGGTCTTCTTGCAGCGCAACACAGGCTAGAAACGCATTCGTGGCTTTGTCCTGAACAACATTCCGACCGCGGGGAAACAGAAGCTTGAAAGGGCTATCGCCTATCCGTTTGAATGTGGCAACGTCCTCCGCGCACGTCAGCGCCAGTGCCGTGGCGCTAAGCATTGGGTGCGGTCCCGGCTCTGCGATGACTGCCGACCCCAACCTCGTACATACCAGCAAGGGGCGACAGGTGGCGAATCGCGCGAGCGTGGGGGCCAGGCTGCGCGGATCAGTAACCCAAACCACGCCCTCCAAGCGCAGGGCTTCTCGGAAGACCGCTGCGCCTCGAGCTCGGTGTGCCGGAACAAAAAGCAGCACGCCGCGTACGCCCATTGATTTGAGGGAAAAGATTTGGCGGGCAATTTCCTCTTCACAGCTTTTGGCCGGCAGCGTTACAAGGGCAGTTTGTCCGCGCTGGCCGGTTGGCATTCTCTGCAACACGACCATGGCAACTTCCTGATCCAGGAATGCCGCAGGCTCGCTGACAGAAAGAACCGCGCCCCCAAGAACTGAGACCGTCAGGCGCAGCGCCAGGTTGGGTTTGTTGCTCACGGCGATGCGTCAGGGTGGATCAGTTTGTTGTTCAGGTACCACTGCGCTTGGGAGGGCTCCAACAACGCCTTCACCGCCTCTGCATACGATGCAGGGTCAGTTGGATAGGTGTTCCGACGCAGGGCAACCAGGCGGCTTGCCACATCCGGCGCAAGGTCGAACGGCAGGATGGCGTTGAATACAATGGCCCGGTATTCCGGCCGCTGGAGGTCCATGAGCAGAGCGAAGCGCTCCGGGGAAAGCACCCCCTGCAGTATCTCTCTCACGTCGTCCGGCAACTTGCCATTGACAGCGCGCACGTCCCTGTTCCCCACCGCCGCTGCAACGCGCAGGAACTCCTCTTTGGTAGGCTGCATCCCGGCCAGGAGCATTTCCACGCGCCGCGCATCTCCTTCGCGCTCCAATTTGTAGTACAACAACTCGTCCGCAGAAAGGTGCTGCGAAAGAAATTGGAGTCGCGCCTCCCGATTGCTCCGGGCCTGAGCGATGCTTTCAGGATTTGTGGGATCGGCTTGTGGTTGGGGAAACAGCCTCCATGCCTCGGCAATTTTCTCCTCCTGCTGCGCCGCAAACCGGGAGTGGGCCTGGCGTTCAGGTCGCTGAAGTCTAAGCTGGTCATAGAGGATGGATTCGATCTCCCGCTTGATCTCCGCGTGTCGGCGTTGCTTCTCGACCTCGGGCAAGGGCAAACCGGCGACGGCTTTGGACGCCTCGGCAAATCTTGGCGCGTAGGCTCTGGTCAGGTCCGCTTGGATAATCGCGGTAAGCACAGCTTCGGGGCAGCCGACGGCTCGCAGGTTGTCGGCATACGTTGCATAATTGGTGGATTCCAGGCGAGACCAGTGGAATGGAATGATTGTTTCCCCTTCCGGTTCCCGCATCGGCTCGCGGCTTGGCGGTGCGACGGGGGGTGGCGCTTGGGCTTTCACGCGAGCCGTCGCCACAGACCATCTTCCCGCCACAAACGCAGCGGTGAAAACCATCAGGACGATGGGCACGAGCGCGAGGATTCGTTTCATGTCAGGGGGGCGGATTTGTGCCGCGCCAAAGTATTGGATTCCCAAAGTAAAATTCGATCAAGGACCGGTCTTGGATGATTTTTGCTGCTTCCTCCCGGTACCGTGGCATGCCGAGCGCGTTGGCGGCTGAGCGCAACTCAATCAGCTTACGCGTTTGATCCTCGGTCAGCCTCACCGAACGCGCCCATGACCGCAGCACGGGGTTCAGCGCTTCGGCGTCTTGGCGGTATTGGGAATACCGGGTGTCACCCAACGTCTCCCTCAACTTGACTTCCAGGTCCGGCGCCAGGAGGCCATTTGTCCGGTTCAGGCTTTGCCCGTCCAAGAAGTCGAAAACCCGTCGAAACTCCGCATCGCTGAGGGTCAGTCCGCTCATAGAATTCCTGACGGCAAACGCGTCGCCGTCATGCGCGATGCGGTAGTCGAGCAACTCCTCCGGCGTGAGGAATCGGGAGAGGTATTCAATCCGGGCCTTGCGGTTCTGCAAGGCGCGCTCCTTGTCCGCCGCAGGGGCGTCCGCTCCGACATTGATCTTGGGATATGTCTTGAGCGCCTCGGTCACATACCGCTGCTTTTCCGGCGAGAGGGCGCTGGAAAAGTCAAAAGCGGAAGTTTCCAGTTTCAGTGCCGCCCATACCTGGTCCCGCTCCCGGCGAAGCGCTTTGATCTGGTCAGCCGTCGCCCTCAATTCCGCGGCGGTGCTCCAATACCGGGCCAGCGGATCCAACAGGCGACCGATCTTTTTGTCGTAGTCTGCCCACACGCGGGCGTGAATAATGTCCCCGATTGTGGCCTCAGGGCAACCGACGCTCCGGAGGTTCGCGACGAACTGCATGAGGTCATCGCTCGCCACGCGAGACCACGACCAGCCCCCATCAATCTCCCTCAGCATCCGCGGCGCCGGGGCAATTCTTTCGTCAGGGGCACCCGTGGCCGGGTCACCCCCGGAGGACGCGGCGGGGATTGCGCGGCCCGCAAGGAAGCCCAACACCGCTCCCGCCAGAACCACGGCCACCGCGCCAACAACTTGCGTGGAGTTCATGGGGTGGACTTGTGTCTGCGAATCCTGCGCCTAACGTTCGTGATGGCACCGCGCTTGTCGGCGCATGCTCGAATGTCTGCTGCGAGCGGCCTGCACGCCACGCTGTCGCAAGCCGCACCCGTGACGTGCGGCGATGGTCTCATTGCACAACTTGCGTAAATTCGACCCATACCCTTTCCAGCGGCCAAGATGCTTGCCCGCCGGGGCCGGCGATGTCACCCGGGTTCAGCAAGCTGGCTCGGCCGGCGCCTCCAGAAGTTACATTGTCAAAATAAGACCAAGGGTACAGGGACCAATTCAAAAGTGCCTGAGTGTTCTCTGGCCCACAATATGACGCTTGGCAGGCTAAAGAACAAGAAAGCTGCTCCTGGTGGTTCCAAGACTCGTAGCCGGTGTGTTGCGGATCGTCACCCGGCTCCGACTGGAACACCGTGTGAGCGCTCGCGCTGTAAGTGTCTGCTCCGCGGCTTGCGTAAAGGATATTCAACCACTCGGCATTATGGTAGGTGTGTGTTTCGTCGGTTTGAATGACTCCATCCTCGATATATCTGTACCGTGCTGTCCAGGTGCCGATGTGGGTCACCCACAGGTCCGCCGGCCCGCCTGAACCGCCCTCAGAAAGTTCCTGCGTCTGAGGCAACGCTGGGGCGGCGGACACTGCTGTCATATTGTCCCACCAATCGCTTCGGTAGGAATGAGACGAACAAGACCCACAAAAGCGGCCAAACCAAAACATGTCATCCCAAACGTGGCCGCTATAAAGGAAAGTACTGGGAGTTACAGCTTTCGACCACACCGTTGCCCAACTATGCGAAGACCCGCTCCAATTACCGTTCCACCATACATAGTTGTCAGTGCGGCTGCCCTCATCCTTGTAGTCGAACGATGTTGTAGCAGAGGTCCACGTTGTCGTCACAGCAGGAGTTGCGCCTGCACCGAGGACACTCAGCATTGCTGCCAGAACTGTTGATAAACGCGCATTCATCGTGATCTCGTTACTCGTTAGTTAGTTGATCGCCTTATCGTGAGATGGGGGGCGGAAGGCCTCTCCGGACCCACAGTCGGCATCCCATGCCTCTTGCATCCCACATTGCGGATTCTTGGCACCTGCCACCGCTCCGGGAAGGCCCGATTCCTGTAAAAACGCGACATTTTGTTGTAGAGCTGCGACATGTGGGCCCCCCTCTGCAGAATGTTCTCTCTCTCTCTCTCTCGATGCTCGTGTGCCGACTTTTGATCAGCGTCCGGCGCAGTTGAGACGGACGCAGGCCAAAGTACTGATGAAAAGCACGACAGAAGTGGGCGGAGTCGTAGAAGCCAAGTTCAGCAGCGATTTCTTTTACGCGCGCGTTTGTGACCAACCGTTGCAGAGCTATCGCCATTCGCAAGCGTGCCGCTGCGTGACGTGGGCAACAGTTGAATCGGCGCCTGAATACCCGTTCGAACTGGCGCACACTCAGTCCTTGCGCGCGAGCCATGTCAGCGATGCTAAAACGGCACTCAAGCAACCGTGCGGCCAGTGCCGACCACCGCTCTGTCAGTCCGGCGCTTCGGCTTCCGCCCCCGACGGGTGGCTCACTGCCCTTTGAGACATTTTGATCGCGAGGGTGAACCGGGCGTGCGTCAGATTGCTTTTCCATCGCTTCGATTCGTGGTAACGATTATTTTTTTACGCCAAGCGTGCTCGAGTTGTCAAGTATGTTCTGATTTGACCAGCGACTCAGACGGTAAAAGGAAGGAACGGGACCATAAGCGGGCAGGCGCCTGGCGCTGGTCATGGCCACCCGCCGCCTGCCCGCACCCCCCTCCGTCCGGGACAACAGCTCGCCGAAAAACTGGAGCGGCCGGGAGGTCAATTCAAGGCGCTGGTCGGGCTCGGCGGCCGAAGTGGCGGCGGGGGCGTTGCCACCAGAGGGAATAACCAGGGGCTGAACGAAGCCGACATGGCTGGTGAGACCGTTGCAGTTTGTCCAAAAACGGGACGAAGGCCCGCTGGATGGGTCAGTTCCCGCCTAGTGACAAGGGTTTCTGACGGTTCCGGACGCATTGGCACCCCGACTGCTTGAAGCTAACCCAAAACACACGGCACGGTGCCTTGTGAACATCAGAACTAATAGAAACAAATGAAATCGAGACTACGCCTGTTTACCATGGTTGGGCTGATCGCCGGCTGCGTCGCCGCGTATGCCCAGGAAACTCCGCCACCGGCCAATCCAATGGACGGCGCGCCCGCCGCCGAGCAAGCGGCGCCGCCGCCGGCTTTGGAACAAACGGCCGCTGACCCGGCTCCGGCCGCCGAGCCCGCCGCGCCTCCGGCCGCGCCGCCAATTGTCAACGAAGCGGCTCCGGCCGCCAGCGCTCCGGCCCTGGATGCCGGCTCCGCGGACATGGTCATTCCCCTCATCGTGATGGATGATGTGCCGTTGACCGATGCGATCAAGAACCTGGCTCGCCAGGCTGGGCTGAACTACATGCTGGATCCCAAAGTGACTTTCGGGCAGCCCGGGCCGGATGGCCGCCCGGTCCCGCAGCCGATGGTTTCCATCCGCTGGGAGAATGTCACCGCCGGCCAGGCCCTGAGCGCCTTGCTGAACAATTACAACCTCCAGTTGGTGGAGGATCCCAAGAGCAAGATTGCCCGCATCATGGTCAAGGACCCGGCCGCGCCGGACCCGCTGGTGACGGACATTATCCAGCTCAAGTACGCCATGCCGAGCAACATCGTCATTGCGGTTCAGAGCACGCTGACGGACAAGCGGAGCAAAGTGGTGGCCGATGTGCGGACGAGCCAGTTGGTCATCCTGGCCACCGAAAAGGAGCTGGCCGACGCGCGCACGATGATCGAGAAACTGGACACGCCCACCAAGCAGGTGTTGATTGAAGCCCGCTTGCTGGAGACTTCGATCAATCCCGAGACTCGCAAAGGCGTTGATTGGGCGGGCACGCTCGAGCGCCAGAACGTTTCCTGGGGCAACAACCGCCAGTTCAATCCCGTCCCGGATGACAGCGAGCATGCGCCGCTGGCGGGCCTCAATGCCGACAAGCCCTGGCCCAAGTTCATCACGGATTTGACCGGCCGGGGCTTGAGCACCCACACGGCATTCCTGAATGCCGATGGGGTCAACGCGGTGATTTCCTTCCTCAACAAGTACGGGGAAGCGAAGGTCATTTCCTCGCCGCGAACCGTGACGCTCGACAACGAGCCGGCCCGCATCGAAGTGACCCGCGCCTCGCCGATCATCAACATCACCCCGGGCACCGTCCAGGTTTCCGGTGGTTCGCAAATCACCTACACCAACCTGGGTGTGATTCTGAATGTCACGCCGCGCATTTCGGCCAACAACTACGTGAACCTGAAGGTGTCGCCGGAAGTGTCGCGCAATGCGGGGACGGTGACGAAAGTCGTGAACAACGGCATCTTCGAGGTGGATGAATACGACCTCCGCAAGATGGAAACGCGGGTCATGATTCCCAGCGGCAACACGCTGGTCCTCGGCGGCCTGGTGCAGGACGACATTCGCAAGGGCAATTCCAAGGTGCCCGTGCTGGGCGACATCCCCGTGTTGGGCGGATTGTTCCGCAGCGACTCCAAGTCGCGCCAGAAGTCCAACCTGATGGTGTTCTTGACTCCGACCATCGTTCAGGATGAGGACTTCCAGCCGACGGAATCGAAGTATCTGAAGACCCCGGCGCCCAAGAGCGACGAGGTTGAGCCGGATTGGTCTGCCTGGGACAGCGGTCAAAGCGCCAAGCAGATCAAGGCCGAAAAGGCCGCCGCCGGCGGGAATTTCGAGGAAGTTCCTCAATAGTCGGTTCGGCAGAAGGGTGCCGTTACAGTAGTATCTGATGTTCCCCGCGCCACCCGGCGAACCCGGGTGGCGCGTTCGATTTTTTTCCAGAAGTGTCTAATCCCAGGCCGGCGTCGTCAGCCGGTAGAATCGGGCGCCCGCCGTCGGCGAATCCTCCAGCACGACGGGGCGGTTGGTGGGGTGCGCCGGCACATTGGTCCATTTCATCCAAGCCCCGCCCCCCAACGCGTCCCTCCAGAGGACCGTATAGCTCCGATTTGACACCGCGGTGAAGCTGAGCCGGACGCGGCCCGGTGCGGCCGTGGCGGTCAACTCGAAGCGGCTTTGGGCCGATTGCGGGTCGGTGCCTGCGAGGTACTCCTGAAGATTGGTGAAGCCGTCCTGATCGGCATCGTCGCCGGCATCCGGCGCCAAGGGATTGGTGCCGTGCTCGCTCTCCCACAGGTCCGGCATGCCGTCCCCGTCCGTATCGGCCGCCGCCAGCAGGCGCCCGGGCGTCGGGGCAGCCGCCTGCCAGTTGGCGGGGCTGTTGCCAAAGGCTGCGGGATTGCGGCGCTGGAGCGAGAGACCGCTGCCATCGGCGGCCGCCGGCCACGGCGCCCGGTCGTTGTAGCGCAATTCCTCGACCGCCACATAAGGCACCCCGTTGGTGTTGGGATTGTCCGGCGCGAGCAGTTGCAAATTCTCCCCGTCATTTTGCAGCGCGCCGGGGAACGGCCCCAGCACCCGAACCTCCGCCGGAACCTCGTAGCGGGCGCGGAAAGTGGCAGGATCGGCGCCGGCCAGAACCAGCAACTCCCGGGCGCCGAGGACAACATTGGTGGGAAACACAAAGCCGATGCCGTTGACCTGCCAGGTATTGGCCGGATGCAGCCCATGAAACAAGGGCACCGCCAGGTCCGAGTTGTTCAACAGCTCGACAAACTCGAAACCGCCCGGTTCGGGATGATAGTGCACTTCGTTGAACACGATGGGGCCGACTTGCGGGCCGGCATTCGGCGCCCCAAGCGTCCGCGCCACCTGCGGCGCGAAAAACTCGTCCCCGACCTCGTTGACCACCCGGCCGAAACTGACGCCGTTGAACGACGCGCCAAAAACCACGCCGTGGCTGTAACTGGTGAGCTGGCCATCGGGTCCCGCTGAGAACAGATAGACATCGTCGCCAGTCGAGCTCAGGGAAAAATTGGTGGGGGAGCCGGGGTTGGCGTTAAACTGGCTGGCGTCGAAGAACACCGTGCCGCCGGGTGGGATGAGGGTGTCTGACGGCAAGCGGAATTTGCAGGGCATGGCCGGATCATCGGTGAGATACCAGCCGCCGATCAGCGCGTTGCTGCCGGTGGGGTTCAGGAGCTCGACCGCGTCGAGCAGGGGGGGATCGGTGTGGGCCAGCACCTCGTTGATGACCACGGGCGGAATGTCCGGCTCGGGATCGTCCGCGCCCGGTGAACCGCCCGGCTGGGCGCTGGCGCGCCACGCCGCGCCCCGGTCGGGCGCTTGTGTCAAACCGGGTTGACGGGGAACCAGCGAGAAACCCAGGCCATCGGCCGCCACCGGCCAGGGGGCGGAGTCGCTCCAGGTGATGGACCACACGCGGGTGCCGGTGGGGTGCGCGAGCGTGACCGTCTCGCCCGAATTGTCCAGTTTTCCGGTAAAGACGCCGCCGATGCCGACGCCCGGGTAACGGGCGGAGAAGGCGGCGGGGTTGCGGACCAGGACAAAGAAGGCTCCGGGTGCCAGAAGGGTGCCGTTGGTAAAGGTGAAACTGATGCCCTGGCTGAAGGTGAGTCCGCTCAGGTTGAGCGTGTTGGCGCCGCAATTCTTCAACTCCAGGAACTCGAACTCGTCGCTGTTCGTGACGCCCAAGCCGGGGGGATGATACATGATTTCGGTCAGCGCCAGGGCTTGGAGATTTTGCGGCGGATAAAAGGTCGCGGCCACCAGCGCGCTCCACCCGCGGGAGTCAAGCACACGCGCGTTCACCTCGGTGGGCGCGTTGATGGGAATGGGCAGGGCGTAGGCCTGCGCGCCGGCGGCCACGTTGCCGGTCCCGTACTCCCGCGGGTCCGAGCCATCCAGCGTGTAGAAAATGGCGCCGGCGGGATTGGTGTGGCTGAGGGTGAGGCTGAACCCGGCAGGCACCCCGCCGCCGAACTGGCTGAATTCCGGCGCGCCGGTCAGAGGGTAGAGCCCGGCTGCCTGGAAGTTGCTGAGATACAGCTCGTGAAGATTGCCGAAGTAGTTGCTGTAAAGCTGCCGCATCTCGGGCACCCACCATTCATCGCGGGTAAACGTCTGCCCCGTGCCCGGGTTGGCGCCAATGGTGAACTCGCGCGCGTCGCCCCACCGTGCCGATTCCGGCACCAGGGCCTGACAGATGCGCGCGCCCAGCCGCTCGAAGCGGGCGATGCAGTTGCTGAGCGACAGCGCGCCCCCGTTGAAAAAGTGTTTCTGCACGCGGTCGCCATACAGGCGGCGGAATTCGGGGTAGGCTCGAAGTTTCGTGTAGATTCGGCCGGGGGTGTTGGCGCTGTCGGCCCCGGCCAGGATGCGATCGCGCCGCACAAAACGGTCCATCCCGACCTCCTGGTCCCAGGGAAGAAAAATCCAGCGCGTGGCCGGCAGGCCGTTGGTGGCGCGGCGGTGAATGGCGTACCAGTTGTGGAACGGCCAATCCTCCATCTCCGCCACGCCGTGAACCATCATGTAATCAACCAGGTTGACGACCTCCACTTTTTCGAGCACGGCCTGGTAGCTGGCCTCGTTGGTGATCCCGGCGTTCACCTGCGCCATCAATTGGTCCCAGTCATCACGGAATCCGTCCCGCAGCTCGGCCACCGCGTAGCTTTCGTCGCCCGCCATGACGTCCCAGTCCATCTCGCGGCCCCCCAGATGCGAGGCGGCAAACGCCGCGTCAATGCGCTCCGAGGGATTGATGAGGCCCCAATACAGGCCGTTGAGGTAGAGATGGGCAAAGTCCGACCGGGTCGCCAGGTGCCCCATCTCGCGCAACGTTTCCTTGATCCAGGTGTCTTTCAAGTAGGTGGCGTTTTCCGGACGGTAACGCAACCCGATGAGCGAAGTTCCCGGCACGGGCGAGGTGTCGGAATACCGGGTGGTCCAGGCGTCGCAAAACCCAAGCCCGCGCAACACGATCCGGTCGAAACTCCGCACCCGGTCGTCAAACCAGTCATAACGCAGCCGCGCCGGGCCGTACTCGCTCTTGAAGGACAGGCGGAAGGAATGCTTGGGGGTGCGGGCGTTGTCGCGGCTGGCGTTGCCGTGAATTTCAATCCCGCAGTTGACGGCGAATCTCGTCGCGCCATTCGAGTCAATCAACTCGACGCTGGCCGCGCGTTCCCAGCCCGGGCCGGAACTGGTCGAGTTTCGATAGATGCCGGAGCTTGCACCCCAGAGGTCCTCGTGCGCCATCACCACGGACAACGTGGGCAGCGCGCGCAGGTCGTTCGAAATCGTTTGCGAATAAACCGGATGGTTCACCACGTTCGGGTCCATCCCGTAATCGGCGGGATAACTCCCCTGCCAGACGGTGGGATAACCCGGCTGCACCGCCGCCTGGGTCAGCACCTGGCTCAGGAAGAGGTAACTGTGCGTTTCAACCTCGGTCGGAATCAGGCCGGGGGCGTACGCAGCCGCCCGCACGGCCAGCGTCCGGTCCACGAGGATGGGCTGCTGGAAGACGAAGCCGTTGGTGGGCGAGGGCGCGCTCCCGTTGGTGGTCCAATAGATGGTGACAGAGGGCGTGGCTGAAGTAATCGCCACCTGGAACGGCGTGTCGTAGAAACCGCGATTGACACTGAATTTGGTGTCGGCAACAAAGCCGGAATAGCCCTCGCCGTTGGCCGAACCGGGCGTGGGCGGCCAGTGATAGCGGACGGGATGGTTGCTGCCCACCACGCCAATCACCTCGGCTTGCAGGAAAAAGTCCGTGTCATTGGGGGCCACATTCAACCCGTGAATGGCCAGGATGTTGGTGCCATTGACCAGCAGACCGGGAGCCAGGGGGACCGGGATCGTCTCGTAATCAAACCCGAGGTGGGCGGCGGTCGCTGCGGAGTTGTAGGCCGGCGTGGCCGGGGCGTTGCGGGCCGCCACCGACTGTCCGTTCACATAAGCCACAAAGCCGTCATCATAACGAACCCGCAGTTCCAGGGCTGTCAGCGAGCTCGCGTCCGTCACGGTGAAAGGCAGGCGGAAGTAAAGGGAGCTGTTTCGGTTGTAGAGGGCGGCTTCGACGTCGGAGGTCAACTGGCTCCGGTAGGCGACGCGCGCCAGGCGGATGGCGTTGATCTGCACCGCCGGATTGTTGGCCAGGCTGCTGAGGTCGCGCCGGCCGGAAACCAGCAGGCCGCCTTCCGGCGTGGTCATCGCGGCAAAGGTGAATTGATAGTCGTCGTCGGTGACCGGCAGGATGCTGCCGTCAAAGCTGTAATTGCTGCGCACCAGGACGCCGTTGGCGTACCAATTCGAAACGCGCCGGCCGCTGCTGCCGGTGTCGTAGGACCAGACCGTCACGGCATGGGGTTGGGAGGGGAGCAGCCCGCTGAAGGCGAGGTCCAGTCCGCCCGTGCCGGTCAACTCGCGCGACATGATGTGATCCCGCAGCAGGGCCGAGGTGGTGAAACTGCCGCTATTGACGGGCGTGGTGCGGAGGCGGTCATCGTAGCCCAGGGGGTGGGTGTTCGAGAAAGTCAGCGAGAGGCCGCCATAGATGCGGGTGGTGGGATTGGTTTGGATTGTCGTGCTGCTGATGTTGGAATTGATCACGAAGGAGACGAAGCCGTCCTGGGTGACTGGCGCGGTCCCGCGTTCGTCAAAGTCCACGGCGAGCACCACCGGCAACGCCGTGCCCGGCGGCTGGTTTCGGTCGTATCCGATGCCGTTGGTCGCCAGGGTCCAACTGCTGTCCCCAAAGGTGCGGCTGGTCCAGGTGGCGCCCAGATTGTTATTGGTCGGAACGTGGTACCGGCCCGTGGCGCCGGACGAAATCAGCCGGACTCGCTGGACGATGCCGAACGACGCGTTGCGGCGTTGCGGCGGATAGGCGGGGTCGTAAGCGTGGGCGATGGCGCCGTCCGGTTGAACCAGCGCCAGCCACCCGCCGGCATTGTTCAGTTGGAAGTTGGTGTGCAGTTCTCCCCCGGGCGTGGTCCGGTTTTTACCGGAGGCGAAGACCACCAGGAAGCCGCCCGCCGGCAGGTTGGTCGAGGGGAACGTCCAGCGGGTCAGGTTCGCCGGGGTATCGGTCAAGTGCCAGCCGCCCAGATTGACGGCTTGCGAAGAATCGTTGAGAATCTCAATCCAGTCGGGCGAGTCCCCATCCGCGTCATCAAGGCCGCCGTCGTTTTCGGCGAGGAACTCGCTGATGATGATCCCTCCCTCGAGGTGTCCGGGGCCCACTACGAAACCCGCCAGCAGGAACAACAATAGGCGCGTCAGGAACTTCATCGGCATCGTCTGAGCCCGGTTTTCCCAGATTAAACCATGTGGCCGGCTCAGAATCAAGCTCAAGCCGGGCGTGGCGTCGCTGTTTGGAGGCTTGAATCTTTTTGTGCAGGAAGCAAAAGAATTGATGCGACCGCATTTTTTGTTTTGGTTCGATGAGCCATTTCAGGCCAGCGAGTCTCGCCTGCCCCGCGGCGGAGGGGGCAGGCGCAGCGGCGCGTGTGGCGGGACAACCGGGGCCGGGTCAGAGGTTCAAAACAAGGTGACTCGCAGGCGCAGGTAGCGGCTGGGCGCGTCGCGCGTGGCGACCGGGTCCTGAAAGACCAGCGTTTCGGTTCCATCGCCATTGTCCACGGGACCCGACGGGGGCGGCGCGTCGAACCATTGCACCAGGTCCGGCGAGATTTCGACGGCGTAAGCGATTTGGAGGAGGCCCGTGGGGCGTTTGACGCGCAGGACGAGGTGGCTGGCGTTTGAGACCTCGACCAGGCCGCCCACCGGGAGGCCCGGCGAAGCGGGTCCGAATGGGCGGGCATCCGGAATGCCGGGGGTCAGACCCAGCGCAAACTCGACCAGGTTGCGAACCCCATCGAGGTCGGGATCGCCGTGGGGCCCGATGATCATCTCATTCGTTTCCCCCGGAAACGCCAGGCTGACCCAGTCCGCATAGAGCTTCTCGTTCGGACTCACGGTAACCGGCAGCAACGCGAACACCTGGGCGGCGTGGTTGCTGGCCCACAACCGGAGCCCGTATTGTCCCGGGGCGTTGAAGGTCACGACGCTCGCGGGATTGGCCGGTTCGGCAAACTGAACTGGCGCCGGGCCGGAGTCGGCGGACCAAAACGCGGCGACGGGGCCGTGCGAGGGGTCGCCGGCGACCGTGCCCGCCAGCCAGGCGGGGACGCGGTTGGTGGCGGCGAAGGCGGGCGGCGTGACGGCGCTGGGCGCCTGGCCTGCCGCCGCCAGCGCCACAATCTCTTCGGCCGGCAACGCGCGCCGGTAGAACCGGATGTCATCCATCGCGCCCTTGAAATAGGTTGTGACGTTGGAGTGCGTCAGGCCGATTTTGACCGATGAGTTGTAGTTGGGCACGGCGGGGCTGCTTTCGGCCGCGACGCGGTCCAGGGCGCCGTTGAGGTAGAGCCGGGCTCGTTGATTGGTGGGCTGCGAGCCGTCGAAGGTGATCGCGACATGATACCAGCGGCCGGTTTCGATGGCGGTGACGCTGGTAAACCGGTTGTTGCTTCCGTCAATGTCCACATTAATCAGGCGGTCCACCTGGAGAAACGTGGTGAAGGCGTTGTTGTCGCTGATGGCGTTGCGCTTGGAAACCAGCCCCGCCCCGCCGGTGGTGTAGGCATCCGCCCGCAGCCAATACGCCAGCGTGAACGCCGCGGTGTTGTCCAGGTTGGGCGCGTCGGGCACGTTGATGAATGAGTTGGTGCCGTTGAACTCCATCGCCCCGCCCCGCGGCCCCCCTGCCGGCTTCCAGACCCCGTCTCCCGCCAGCACCCCGTGGTTGCCGTTGCCGGAGCTGTCCACCGCCGTGGTGCCCCAGGTTTCATCCAGCTTCAACCACAGCGCCAAATCGGAGGCGGCCGGTTCCGCCGCGCCGACGAGGACAGCCTGGTCCACCCGATTGCTTTTGACCGAGTCATCGGCGCTCAGCCGCAGCACATACGCGCCCGGCTGGGGGAAACGGACGCTGGTAAGGAGGCTGGTGGCGTTGGCGAACGTGGCGTTGGCGGGGCCTTGGACCGTGCTCCAGGCCACGTTCAGCGGGCCGGGCTGGCCATCGTCGCTCGCCGTGGCCCGCAATTCGAGATGGTTCTGCGGGTGGGTCAGCACCAGGGGAGTCACCGTCGGGCTCAGCAAGAATACCGCCGGCGGATGGTTGGGCACGAGGGTCACGGGCGCGAGGTTCGTGGAAAAAATGCCGTAAACGGCGGTGTCCCAAACGGTATAACTGGTATAGACGCCCGCATACCAAATCACTCCGTAGGGGAAGGGATTGCCGCGCGGAACGTAGGGGCGCAGGTTGTCCAGAGTGGAATTGGTGGTGACGGCCTGCCAGGTAAACGTCAGCCCCCCGTCCTGAGTCTGCCCGCGAAAGATTTCGTAGCGGTCATCCGGGCGGAGCGGCACGTTGGCCAGGTCGCCGAGGGCAAACGGATCGGCGGCATTGCTGGCCAGATAGACGACGTCCGGGTTGTTGGGGTCGAGGCTGATCCCGCCCGCATAATAACGCTGGGTGTTGTAAAGCGGCCGGCCCGCGTGCGCGATGAACCGCTTTTGCCAGTTCGACCCGGTCCATCGCGCGTAATAATAGTAAAGGCGGTCGTTGTACCAATTGGCGCCCATCACGTTGGTCACCTGCACGGAGAACGCCGCCACCGGAGCGCCGTTGGTATGGTAGAGCAGGTCCCAGCACCAGGCGCGCCCGTAGGGAATGTGGACGTTGGGGTCGCTGCTGGGCGCCGCGCTATATTGATAGATGACCGTGCCGCGTTCGCCCGAATCGTGCAGCAGCGGGGCGTTGGTCAAGTACTTCAACAAGGAGCCGTCGGATTTCCACAACGCGCCGTCCTGATAATAGGCGTGGTAGAGCGAGGTCGGGACGGCGGCGACGTCGGGATGGCCGTCGGTATAGGTGAAATCAATGCGGCGCTCGAAATCCGAGCAGTATTGGACATAGGGCCGGTAACTGCCGGTGCCGGTTTTGATGAGAATCTGCGGCGCAGACCAGTTGGTTCCCGACGCATCCGAGGTCACGAAGGTGGGATTGAAGTTCAAATTGCGAAAGAAGTTGTAAATGCGGCCGGACTCGGCGCCGAGCTGATACGGATTGGCATAGGTGACGCCGGCGGTGGTGTTGGTGTAAGCCAGCTCGGGACTCCAGTTGGACGGCGTGGCGGTGTCCGCGCCGGCCGTGACGCGGTAGTAAAAGCGCGTCTCGTTGCCGTGCTTGGCATAAATCGCCAGCATTCGGCCGTCACTTAATTTCAGGAGGCCGGGGTTGTCGTGATCATCGCGCTGGGTCATGTCGCTGGCCCAGAGCAGCCGCGACTCGGCGGTGAGCGGATCGAAGGTGTTGAGGCAGACGCGGCCATCGGCATACCGGACGTAGCCGAAATAGAGGCGGCCGTCTTTGAACAAGGCCCGGGGGTTTCCGAACCAACACCAGACGCCATCGGGGGCCAGCAAGTGAGCGGCGGCCTGAACCGGCGCGGGGCAACCGGCGGACAGCAAACACCCGGTGACGCAGACCAGCGGGAGACGGGCCACAAAACGCTTCATCATGGTTCATTCTACGTCAAATCCGAACCGGGTGCCAGATTCTCTTTTTACTTGTCTGGGCGCCGGTCCTGCGACAAGCTGCATCCCGTTGAGTATGAACCGCCATTTGCGAGTCCGAACCGCCGCCGCCGTCCTTGCCCTGAGCGTCATTTGCCTGATGAATTCCCCGGCCGCAGGCGGGGCACCCGCGGGCGAAACGCCCGCGCAGCGCGACCAGCGCATGGCCTGGTGGCGCCAGGCGCGGTTCGGTTTGTTTGTGCACTGGGGCCTCTATTCCGGCCTGGCGGGAACCTGGGAAGGCAAGCCCGTGGGCACGCGCGGCGGGATGGAGTGGATTCAGCAACGGGTGAAGGCGGACACCGACACGTACGCCAAAGCCGCCTTTCCGCTTTTCAAGCCCAAGGAGGGATTCGCCCGCGAATGGGCGCAACTGGCGCGGGAGGCCGGCTGCCGCTACCTGGTCTTCACGACCAAGCATCACGACGGGTTTGCCCTGCATGATTCGAAGGTCAGCGATTTTGACGCCGGCAACCTGCTGGGGCGCGACCTGGTTTGCGAGATCGTGCAGGCCGCGCGCGCCAGGCGGTTGCGGGTCGGGTTCTATCATTCGGTGATAGACTGGCATCACGACCAATACGCCTACCAGAAATCCCAGCAACTGCCGCATCCGTTGAAAGGCAGGCCCTATCCCAACGGGGAGCGCGACCATGCCAAATACAAGGCCTTTCTGCGCGCCCAGGTTGACGAGCTGGTTTCCCGCTACCCCGTGGACATTCTGTGGTGGGACTACAGCGCGATTGACTTTCAAGGACAGGAAGCCTGGAACGCCTTCGACCTGATGGAGCGGGTCCGGGCCAAACGGCCTCGCATCATCATGAACAACCGCCTGTTTCGGAGCCGCGAAGCCGGGTGGGCCGGCATGGGCACCGAAGGCTACCTGCCGCAGCTCGATCCCAAGTACGGCGACTTTATCACCCCCGAACAGCACATCCCCGACACCGGGATGCCGGGGGTGGACTGGGAGACGTGCATGACGATGAACACCACCTGGGGTTACAGCGCACACGATCACGCCTGGAAATCCAGCGCAACGCTCATCCGCAACCTGGTGGACATTGCCAGCAAAGGCGGCAACTACCTCCTCAACATCGGACCCAAGGGAGACGGGTCGGTGCCGGAGGAAAGCGTCCGGGCGCTGCGCGACATTGGCGCCTGGATGCGAGTCAATGGCGAAGCCATCTACGGCACGACGGCCAGCCCGTATGAGAAACTGGCCTGGGGCCGCTGCACCCAAAAGGCCGGCAAAGGCGGTCCCGAGCGCCTTTACCTCCACGTGTTCGACTGGCCCAGGAACGGCAGGTTGGAAATCCCCGCCCTCCGGGGCAGCGAGCCGGTGAAAGCGTGGCTGCTGGCCGGCGGTGGCAAGGCAACGGTGAGCCCCACCGGCCGGACGTGGACCGTTCAGGTCCCGGCAACGGCGCCGGACCCGGTCGTCAGTGTGGTGGCGCTCAAGCTCGAGCCTGCGCGCTGAGCCCTCCGGCCGGCCTTTACTAGGGCGGCCGGGGCGGGCCCACGGAGGAGGCCGCCTCCCGACGCCCTTGACAGACCGCACAGGCCGGCTGGCCTCCCTTCCCTCTGGCGGCGCGCGGCCGCTCACGCGGGCTTTTGCAGCGCCTTGCGGGCTTCGACACCCGGCGTGCGGTCGTGCCCGGTGCGCACGGTGAGCCGGATGCGGTCGAAATAGTCCAGGATGGGGACGGCGTATTTGCGGCTGACGCCCAGCGCGTCGCGGAATTCCATGGTGGAGAACACGGGTTTTTTGGCAAAGAGGCCAAGGACAATCTGGCGCGCGGCTTCAAGGGCCTCGGGATGGAGCACGAGGTCCCTCTCAATCTGGACCAACTGCCCACGGTCCGTCAGCAAGCGAATCATCTTGCCGACCCGTTCCAACGGCTCCTTCAGCGCCACGGCCAGCTCGCCGGGGGAGGGCGGCGACCATTTGGCCTGGCGCATCAGACCCACCAGCTTCTCGCACAGTTGCGCGTCGCGATCGGTAAGGCGGGCGCTCCAACCCTTGCGCGCAAGCACCGTGCCGGAGCGCTCGAGTTTCCCGCTTTGGATCAGCGACTCGACGGCCAATGAGCCCACGACGGGGTTGGCCCGCGCCCGGGCAAACAATTCCTGCGCTTCAAGGCCGGCGCGTTGTGGATTTGCGGCGTGAAAGGACTGGACAATCCCCAGCAGCCTGGCGGCCGCCTGATCCACGGTTTGACGATGAGTCCACAGGCCGCCGGGGAGCCGGATCACGCGGCCGCCCGCCTCGAGCGGATTCAACAACGCGTTCAACTCCTCTTGGCGCAGGAGACACTTTTGCTGAAGCCGGGACAGCGACAGGGGCTCGCGGGATTCACGCAGCATCAACTCGCACCAGGCGGCGGGACAATCCAGCGCCTCGCGCCGCGCCGCCAGGGCCTCGAGGGTCCACGGCCGGCGGCGCCGCAGCCGCACGTTGGTCGTGCCCAGAATCCGTCCGCCGCCGATGGTCGCGAGACCGGCATGGTCCCCCTGGCCCAGATTCGCCCGCGCCACAAAGCGTTCGCCCGGAATCACCGGCAGCGGCTCGGCCAGACGCAACTGGACCATCTGCCGCTGCCCGCCGCTCATCGTCGGGGTTTCCAGCATCGCCACCTGGGCCGGCACGGAGGCCGTCCCGACGTGAAGCTGAATCCGGACCAGGTCCGGAACCCGGGTCTTGAGGTCCGGCAGCAATTGCAGCTCCGCCTCGGCCATCGCCACGGGGGAGAGCGTTTCCGGCGGGCAAAGCAGCATGCCCCGCCGGACGTGGCGGGGGTCCAATTCGGGGATATTGAGCGCCACACATTCGCCGGCCCGGCCTTCGACGGCGTCTTCGCCGTAAACCTGCATGCGCCGGACCCGGCCGGTCACCTCGCCGGGCAGCAACGCCAGCGATTCTCCCGCGCGCACGATTCCGCCGGTGGGAATGCCGGTGAGGATCGTCCCCGGCCCGCGCAGCGAGAACACGTCCTCGACCCAGAGCCGGAACACCCCGCTCACGGGCCGTTCCTGACAGCCGTTCACGACCTGGTTCAGGGCGTCAAAAAAACCTTCAAAGCCCTCGCCGGTGAGGTTTGACATCGGACAGATGGGCGCCTCCCGCAGGAACGTCCCGGCCAGCAACTGCCGCAGTTCGGCGGCGACCTCGTCGCGCCGCGCCGGCTCGACCAGGTCAATCTTGCTCAAGGCCACCAGACCATGGCGGAGTCCCATCAAGGTGAGGATTTGGAGGTGTTCCCGGGTTTGGGGCATGATGCCGTCGTCGGCGGCGACCACGAG